>Ga0075425_100000474_pt1 | contig 37869 bp, 30 predicted proteins | sample SoiMethybrSBSTD4_FD_75300 | JGI IMG/M metagenome (GOLD analysis project Ga0075425, IMG submission 75300) | Bulk soil microbial communities from a Populus tree surrounding site in Tennessee, USA - Soil MetaG P. TD hybrid SBSTD4 | ecosystem: Environmental > Terrestrial > Soil > Tree plantation... | reverse complement strand
GGCGTGCATCTGCGTACGCCCGACGACCTCGCGTATCTCGAGGCCGGCAGCATTCTGCATTGGGAGTTCCGGCACTTCGTCGTGCTCGAGCGCGCGGAGAAAAACGGCGCCTGGATCCTCGACCCCGCAAACGGCCGCACCTTCGTCACGCGCGCGCAGCTCGATCGCGCGCTTACCGGCGTCGCGCTCACGCTCGAGCCGGGGCCGGAGTTCGCGCCCGGCGGCAGCCGCCGCACGCCACTCCTCGGCCGCTATCTCAAACGCGTGCTCGGGCACGATGCGGCGCTCGTCCGCGTTCTGCTGACGTCGATCCTCGTGCAGCTCTTCGCGCTGGCGATGCCGTTCCTGACGCGGCTCGTCGTCGATCGCGTCGTGCCGCACGCCGATCGACATCTCTTCTGGATCCTCGCCGCCGGAGCGTCGATGCTCGTCGGCTTCTCCGCGCTGGTGACGTTCATCCGCGGCCGAATCCTCCTGGCCTTGCGCACGCGGCTCGACGCGCAGCTCACCACCGACTTTCTCGAGCACCTCGTGCACCTGCCGTTCTCGTTCTTTCAACAGCGTTCGGCGGGCGACTTGATGATGCGCATCGCGAGCAACGCGACCATTCGCGAGATCCTCACCTCGGCCGTGCTCTCCGGCGCGCTCGACGGCCTGATGGTCGTCTCGTATCTCGTCCTGCTGCTCGCCGCCGACTTCCGGCTCGGCCTCATCGTCGCCGCTCTCGCACTCTTGCGCGTGGCCATCCTCCTCGGCGCGTTGCGGCGGCGCCAGCGCCTCACCTCCGAACAGTTGCAGGCACAGTCGGCGGCGCAGAGTTACGAAGTCCAACTGCTCTCCGGCATCGAGGCGCTGAAGGCGTGCGGCGCGGAGCGCCGCGCGGTCGACACGTGGTCGCATCTCTTCGTGCGCCAGCTCAACCTCTCGCTCGCGCGCGGCCGGCTCGACGTGCTGGTGACGTCGCTGCTCGACGCGCTCGGCCTCGCCTCTCCGGTCATCGTGCTGTTGTTCGGCAGCGCGCGCGTGATGAGCGGAAGCATGACGCTCGGCACGATGCTCGGCCTCGCCGCGTTGGCCGCGGGCTTTCTCGCGCCGATCTCGGCACTGGTGAGCAACGGATCGCAGTTCCAGTTGCTCGGCAGCTATCTCGCGCGACTCGAGGACGTGCTCTCCGCTCCGTGCGAGCCGCAGGGACGTGACCTGCCGCAGCCTTCGACGTTCGCGGGACGCGTCGCGCTGGAAGAGGTCACGTTCAGCTACGGACCGCTCGTCCCGCCCGCACTCTCCGATCTTTCGCTCGACATCGCGCCCGGCTCGTTCGTCGCCATCGTCGGTCCGTCCGGCTCCGGCAAGTCGACGCTCACCGGTCTCGCGGCGGGACTCATCCACGCGCAAGCGGGAGCGGTGTCGTATGACGGACGCTCACTCGAACAGCTCCCGCGCGAATGGCTTCGCGCGCGCATCGCCTACGTGCCGCAGCATTCGTATCTCTTCGGCACGACGATCCGCGCGAACATCGCGCTGGCCAATCCCAATCTTCCATTCGAGCGGATCGTCGACGCCGCGAAGCTCGCCGCCATTCACGACGAGATCGCGGCGCTGCCGATGGGTTACGACACCGTGCTCGCCGATGCGGGCCTGTCGCTCTCCGGAGGACAGCGGCAACGCATCGCTCTCGCGCGCGCACTGGCCGGGCGGCCGAGCGTGCTGATTCTCGATGAGGCGACGAGCGCGCTCGACTCCGTCACCGAACAGACAATTCAGAACAATCTCGAATCGCTGCGCGCGACGCGAATCGTCGCCGCGCATCGCCTCAGCACGATCCGCAACGCCGATCTCATTCTCGTCCTCGATCACGGCCGCGCCGTCGAGATAGGGACGCATGCGGAGCTCATCGCCAGGAACGCTCTCTATTGCCGACTCGTTTCCGCGCAACTCGAGAGCGCGGAGGAATCAACCCCCTTCAACCCGCGCACGAGCCACGCCCCTTCGGGGGTTGAGGCGCGGCTCGCACGCATCAAACAAACCAAAAGGAGTTCCCCGTGAAAAAGCAGATCGTCAACAAGCTCCACCTCAACAAGGAAACGCTGCGCCATCTCTCCGAACGCGACCTGCAAGGCGCTGTCGGCGGCCGGATCACCGCCCTTTGTCCGCCTACCGGCGCGTCGAATTGCCTGGCCTGTCCGACCGACAGCTGCATCACCGGCGGGAGCTGCACCACGCCGACGTGGGCCGCGAACTGCTGCTGAGATTCCGCATGCGAGACGGCCGGGCAGACGCTCGGCCGTCTCGTTCAGGAGAGACGCAACGATGTGGCAACCGATTGACCGTGCGGAGATGACTCGCGATTGCTGGAGCACCATCGCCGACATCGAGCGCGTGCTCGCGGAGCATCTCGCGGATGACGACGCGCTGCTTTACTCGCACGTCGCCGGCGGCACATCTGGCGTGGCGCTCTTCTTCGCCTATCTTCACGCGGCCTGCGGCAATGACGCGGCCGGCAATCACGCGCTGCACGCGCTCGAGCGGAGCAGCGTCGCACTCGCCTCGCAGCAAATGATGCCGACGCTCTACTCCGGCTTCGCCGGCGTCGGATGGGTGTTGGCGCATCTCACGCGCGAGTTGTTCGAAGGCGACGGCGACGTCGCGCTCGAGATCGACGAGGCGCTGGGGCAATTGCTTTCCGAGGTGACTGAGCATGCGCCGTATGAGCTGGTGGGAGGATTGGCGGGATACGGGAGCTACCTCGTCGAGCGGCTTCCGAACGCGGGTGCTGCGGAGTTGCTCGATCGCGTCATCGGACTGCTGGAGTCTTCGCGCGACGGCAACGGCGTCTGGTTCTGCTATCCCGAGTGGCTGCCGGACTGGCAACGCGAGCTGATGCCGCGCGGCCACTACAACCTCGGCGTCGCGCACGGCATCCCGGGCGTGATCGGATTTCTCGCTGCCGCGCGGCATGCGGGCATTCGCGACGCGCGCGTTGCGCGGATGGCGAACGACGCGGTGCAATGGGTGCTCGCGCAGAAAGGAATCTGGCCGAGCTCTCTCTTTCCGTCATACATCGCTCCCGATGCCGAGCCGTACCAAACGCGCACGGCCTGGTGTTACGGCGACCTCGGCGTCGCCGCGGTGCTGCTCTCGGCCGCGCATGCATTCGAGCGATGCGAATGGCGCGACGAATCGCTGGCCATTGCGCGTGTCGCGGCGCGACGCTCAGTGGACGACACGAGAGTCCGCGACGCCGGCCTCTGTCACGGCGCCGCCGGCATCGCGCATCTCTTCAACCGCATGTATCAGGCGACGGGCGACGACGAGTTGCGCGACGCCGCGCGCCGCTGGTACCGCATCGCACTCGACATGCGTCGGCCCGGCGAAGGCCTGGCCGGATTTCTCGCCTGGTACGAATCGATGCACGCGGACGAGGAAGCGTCGTGGAGAGGCGACCCGGGATTCCTCTCCGGCATCGCAGGCATCGGTCTCGCGCTGCTCGCCGCAGTCACGGATGTCGAGCCGTCGTGGGACCGCGTGATGGCGATCAGGATGGCGTCATGACGATCGCCGACGACTTCGCCGCCAGCGGTCTCGTCGTCATGCGAACGCCGCTGTTTCCGCGCGAAACGCTCGATGCGTGGACGCACGACTTGCGCGCGGCCTCTGCGGATGATGCAACGCTCGATGACGCGCTGACTCACGATCGCGCGCTTCTGCGCGAACGATTGCAGGCGCTCCTCGCGCGTCCCGAGATTGCGGACGCGATCTTCCTCGCCTCGCCCGACATCATCGAGAGCATTGAGACGTGGCGGCGCGATCCCGACTCGAAGAAAGGACGGCGCGCGGAGCAAGGACTGGTGCGCTACTTCCTGCGCATGGTCACGCGGCCGACGCCGTTCGGACTCTTCTCCGGGTGCACGCCGGGCCGCGTCGGCGAACGCACGCAACTGGCGTTGACGGAGCGCGCCGGCTATCGCCGCCACAGCCGTCTCGACATGGACTACCTGCAGTCGCTCTGCGAGCATCTCGCGAAGATTCCGGAGATCCGCAGAGAGCTGACGTATCGTCCGAACTCGACGCTGTACGAAACGGCAGGACGTCTGCGCTTCGCCGAATCGCGCGCGGCCGGTCATCAGCGCACGTATCACCTCGTCGCGTTCGATGCGTTCGACGCACTGCGCGAGACGCTGCAGCGCGCTTCGAGCGGCGCGCGTTTGCGCGAGCTCGCGGAAGCGCTCGTGGCGTCGGATCCGGACGGCGAGATCACGATCGAAGACGCCGATGCGTTTCTCGACGACGTCGTTGAGAACCAGCTTCTGCTTCCCGATCTCGCGCTGCAGGTGACGGGCGAAGGAAGCACCGCAGGTTTGCTGCAGCAACTCGAGACCGTCGCCGCGGCTGGCGATGCGCGCACGCGACTCGCGAGCGCCGCGAGCTCGCTACAGAGCATCGACGCATCGGGCGAGCCTTCGATGGAACGTTATCGCGACGTCGCGCGCGAGCTCGAGACGCTCGGCGTTCCGTTCGAGCTCAATCGGCTCTTTCAGATCGATCTCATCAAGCCGCCGGCGAACGTCGTGCTCGGCGAAGACGTCATCGCCGAGATCGCGCGCGGCGTCGACATCCTGCATTGCATTTGCCGTCAGCGAGGAGAGCTCGCGTTCGAAGAGTTTCGCTCGGCCTTCGCCGACCGCTACGGATCGGATCGCGAAGTTCCTCTTCTCACGGCGCTCGATGAAGAAAGCGGAATCGGATACGAGCGCGCCACCAACGCGGCCGCCGAGGCATCGCCGCTGCTGGCCGGTCTTCCTTTGCAGTCGCACGCGGAGCGACAGCGCCTCGGCTGGAACCAGAGCGACGGCGTGATGCTGCAACTGCTCGCGCGCGCGCTGAGTGACGAACGCACGGAGATCGAGCTCAATGACGATGACCTCCGGCGAATGGAATTCCTCGAGCGGCCGACGCTGCCCGACGCGTTCCACGTCATGGCCGCGATCGCGGCTGCGTCACCTGAAGCCGTGGAGAGCGGCGACTACCGCGTGTTCGTCCATTTCGGATCGGGACCGTCGGGCGCACGGATGCTCGGCCGCTTCTGCCAGCTCGACGAAGCGATCCGCAACGGCGTCGAGCAACACCTCGCGGCGGAAGAAGCGCTCCGCCCCGATGCGATCTTCGCGGAGATCGTGCATCTCCCTGCCGGTCGCACCGGCAACATCCTCGCGCGTCCCGTGCTGCGCAAGTACGAGATCCCATTCCTCGGCCGCTCCGGCGCTCCGGAAGACGCGCAGATTCCGCTCGACGACTTGATGGTGAGCGTGTCCGGCGATCGCATCCGCCTTCGCTCGAAACGCCTCGACCGCGAAGTGATCCCGCGACTCACGAGCGCGCACAACACCACGCGCGAAAGCCTCGGCGTCTACCGCTTTCTCGCCGCAGTCTCGCAGGGGCTCGGGATGCAATGGGACTGGGGACCGCTCGAGTCGCTGCCGTTTCTCCCGCGCGTCGTCAGCGGCCGCGTCGTGCTCACGCGCGCGCGTTGGCGCATTACGAAAGAGGAGATTCAAACGATCGCGGAGAGCTCCGGCGCGGCGCGCTACCGCGCGGCCCAACGTTTTCGCGAAACGCATCGCATGCCTCGCTACGTCGTGCTGTCGGACTCCGATCACGAGCTGCTCCTCGACTTCGAGAACCCTCTCGCCACCGACGCCGTCATCGAGATCGTTCGCAACCGGCAGGACTTCGTCTTGACCGAGCTCTTTCCTGCGCCCGACCAACTCTGCGCCGAAGGACCGGAGGGACGCTTCTTCCACGAGCTGGTCATTCCGTTCGCGAAACATGTACGACCGGCTTCAGCCCGTCCGGTCGCGCCGAAGCCAGCCCTCCATGAGGTCCAACGAACGTTTTCTCCCGGATCGGAGTGGCTCTACGCGAAGTTCTACACCGGTACCGCGACCGCCGATCGCGTGCTGGCGGAAGAAATCGAGCCGTTGGCCGCGGAGGCGATCGAGCGCGGCGCGGCAGACCGCTGGTTCTTCATCCGCTATTCCGATCCTCATTGGCATCTGCGCATCCGCTTCCATGGCAATCCGCGAATGCTGCGCGACATCGTTCAATCCGCGCTTCAAGCGGCAGGAAGTCGTCTCATCGATGCGGGTCTCGTTTGGAAAGTGCAGTTCGACACGTACGAGCGCGAGGTGGAGCGCTACGGCGGCGCCGAGGCGATCGATCTCGTGGAAGAGATCTTCTATCGAGATAGTGTGGCCGTTCTCGAGCTGCTCGATGCGTGCAGAGGCGACGCCGGCGCGATCGCTCGCGCGCCGTTCATGGCTGCAGGCATCGACGCTCTGCTGCGCGACTTCGGCTACGACGTCTCCGCGCGGCTGCAATTCGCGGAAGCGTCGCGCGAAACGTTCGCGAAGCAGTTCCAGTACGACGCGGTGCGCGACTCTCTCGCGGAACGGTTTCGCCGCGAGCGCGGCGCGTTTCAGCGGATGCTCGACGACGCCACTTCCGCTCCGGCGTTGCAGCGTCGATCGCATGCGATCGCGCCGCTCGCTGCGGACCTCATCGCACTCGACCGCCGCGGCCGTCTGCAGATGCCGCTGCCGGCGATCCTGTCGAGCATCGCGCACATGTTCGTGAATCGTCTCAGCCGCTCCGCAGGCCGGGAGCACGAGCTGGTGCTCTACGACTATCTCGTGCAGTTGTACCGCTCGAAGTTGGCGAGAAGCGCGCACGCGCAGGAACGAAGGCGTGTCGTGACGGAAGGGTGACGTGCGAGTCCGCGAGCGAATCGTGGAGCGACGCACCGAGGTCGGCGATCAGATGCTGCGCGTGAGCGGCGTTCGTCGTCATCAGCGTCGATAGCTGCGCCAGCGCGGCGTCGAGCAGCTCCGGCTGCAAACGTGCCGACGCCGCCTTCAGCTCCGCCCTCGCCACCGCCGCCTCGAGCTCCGCCGTCTCGGCCGATTGCTGATCTTCGACGGCCCACGAATAGACGCCGTATCCGATTCCCGTGACGATGGCGACGTAAAACGCGGCGGCGTAGAACCCTTCCGGCAGATACGCGAGCCACCGCGGCACGAATGCGTCGTGATACAGGATCGAAGTGAAGAGCGCGCGCACGGTGATGATCATCGTTGTCAGGCCGGAGATGCCGAGCGTTGCCGCCGCCATCGCAGCGACCCGCGGCTGCGGACGCATCTTCTGCCTCCGCTCGATCACGGCGAAGATGAGAAACGCGACGCCGATCCACATCGCGCCGTCGAACAGCACATATGCGGTGGCCGTCCACAGCTCGTCGAGATGGCGGACACGCATCGCCGCGTTGAGCAACGTGAACGCGATGATCGGAAACATCAAGCTGCGCCGCACTCTCGCCACACCGAGCAGATGGGATTTCGTCATGCGGCGCTCCTCGTCTCTGCGGCGAGAGGCATCGTGACCGCCACGTCCGTCATGCCGGCGCCGTCGTCCGTCAACGTCACTCGCTGCGCGCTTCCGAAGAGAAGCGCCAGGCGCGCGCGCACGGCTCCCATGCCGATGCCGAAGCCGGGCGAATCGGCAGCGCCCGCGCTGCTGTTGCGCACGTGAATGGTCAGCACTCCGTCGCCGCGCCGGGCGTCGATCGCGATCTCGCCGCCATCCTCGCGGCGCGCAACGCCGTACTTGAGCGCGTTCTCGACGAGAGGCTGCAGGATCAGCCGCGGAACCGGACAACCGAGAAGCTCGGCGGGGACTTCGATGCGCGTGCGGAGCCGCGCGCCGAAGCGCAATGACTGCAGCCGGAGATATTGGCGGACGAAGTGCACTTCGTCTCCGAGCGAAACCGTCGCGGCCTCACCGTGGCGGATGGAGTACGACAGCAGCTCGCGCAGCCCCATCAACATGTCGCGCGCGGCCGACGGGTCGCTCGCCGCGAGCGCCGAAATGCTCGTCAGAGTGTTGAGCAGAAAATGCGGCTCCAGTTGTTCCGCCACGACGCGCAGCTCGGCGCGCACGAGCGTCTCTTCACTCGCCGCGCGATGTTGCGCCGCCTGAAGCTGGCGTTGCCACCAGCGCATGCCGACACGCGTGGCGGCGAGAACGATCGTGAAGAGTCCGACGCCGATGGCGTAGGCCTGCATGGCGCGGATGAAAGAGCGGCCCGTCAGCGCGAGCAGGACGAGACGGAGCGCCCACGCGACCGCGATCGCACCGAGAAACGTGGCGCGGCGCGCGAAAGGCCGCCGGAGCGACAACGCGAAGTCGCACGCTCGAAACAGGAGGAACGAGACGACCGCCCAGATCGCCGATTGCAGCAGCGCATTCAGCGCCAGCGACCGATAAGGAACGGCTGCCCCTTCCGCGCGAAGGACCGCGACGTCAAAGGACGTCCGGAAGACTGAGTACAACAGCCAGAAGACGGCCAGCGTCCGGCCGAGCTGCCGATCGCGCATATCCATTCATACGTAAGGACAGCTGAAAAGTCGCCGGAGCGCGATGACGAACGTGTGAACTCACAAGCCCTCGACGAGCTTGCGCAAACCGTCACGATACGGCGCGCCGAGGCGGAGGCGGGTGCCGTCGCGCAGAAGGACGACAAGCTCGCGAGCGAACGTCGGCTGCAGCTCGACGATGCGATCGACGTTCACGATCGTAGAGCGATGGATGCGGACGAACCGCGCCGGATCGAGCCGCGACGCGATGGCGGCCATTGTCGTCCGGTAGAGATACTCCGCCGGCCCGACATGCAAAGTCACGTAGTTCGCCGCCGTCTCGAGCCAGTCGACGTCGTCGATTTTGACGAGGTGAATCCGTGCGTTCTTCTTAACTGCCACGCGCGTTAGAAACTGCGCCGCCGGCGACTCGGCTGCCCGCGCCATCTGCTGCCGCAATCGCGTGAGCGTTCGGCCCATGCGATCGGCCCGGTACGGCTTGAGGACGTAGTCGAGCGCCTGCTCCTCGAATGCCCGCACAGCGTATTGATCGAAGCCCGTCACGAATACGACATGCGGCTGCGCTCCCATCGCATGGAGTTGCTCCAGCACATCCAACCCCGAAAGACGCGGCATCTCCACATCGAGGAAAACGAGATCCGCGCCGATTCCCTCGGCGTCGCGCAGAAAGTCCGTGCCGCTCCGGTATTCGGCCACGATGTCGATGTCGTACTCGTGCGCGAGCAGCGAGCGCAACGCCTCCAGCGCCAACGGCTCGTCGTCGACGAGCACCGTCCGGATCGGACGCACCGCACGCGCCACCAGTCCTCCGCTCATGAGACGAGTATACGGAGTTCCGTAACGCTGGATTCACGACCGCGTGACGGTCGCGGAAACACATGACGACACCCGGAACATCGACGTCGCCGGATCGCCGCGGGCTTCCGCCCCTTTTCGATCTCGCGCACGAGGTCGGCCGCTTCGACGCCGAATACGTCCGCGAGCTTGAAGATCGTCGCGAGCGTCGGCATGTTGCCGCCGCGCTCCATCACGCCGAGGTAGGTGTCGTTCATCCCGGCCCGCGAAGCGACTTCGACGAGAGACCATCCGCGCTCGAGGCGGAGACGCGAGATTCAGATCTCCAAATCGAATCGCGTCGGCGTTGCGGCGCCGAGAAGGTGGCATCACTTGGATGATACGCGGGAGAGGGTCGCATGAATCTCATCCCGGGATGGGATTTACTGGCCTTCAGACGGGATGTATCCGACGCACGAACAGGTGAATCCCAGTCAGGATGGGATTCAGCATCTCTCGCGGTGGATTCACGCGCGTCCCGTCCATGAAAATCTCATCCCGGGATGGGATTCACGAGCGTGTCCTTCGCATTGGCCTACCAACCTTCCCCCTCACCTCCCTTTCGCATCCGCCCTCAGCCGGCTCGACTCTCGCGCCGTCCATGAATACGGAATCTCCGGAGAGTCATAAGGAAGGCGGTAGTGATCGGGATCTTCGTAGTCGTAGGCAACGGTCGGATAGTTCAGGACGAGCGCGTCGCTCGCGCCGAGATTTTGGAGGCCGTGCCAGACGCCGACGGGGATGACGAGGAAGGCCGGGCGGGCGTCGCCGACGTGGAGTTCCATGATGCGGCCGTGCGTCGGGCTCTCCTCGCGGCCGTCGTACAGCACCACTTTGAGATGGCCCTGATTGACGAACAGGCGGTCGATCGTCTTGGCGTGACAACTCCACGCTCCGATCGCGCCGGGGAAAAGGCGCGATTGATAGATGTGAATGACCGGCTTTCCCGTCGGATCCCATTCGGGCCTGAACGTCTCCGTAATCACGCCGTGATCGCGGGGGACGTGCAGGACTTCGTGAATCGTGACGCCGTCCAGACGCTCTTGCACTTTGTTCCACACGCTCGTGACTTGTTGTCCGTCTTTCATTGCGCCCCGAAGCATCGATCCTCCTCAAAGACCTTTGAATGCGCGGATCTCGTCGATCGGCTGAGGACCGGGACGCTTTCCGTGGAGTAACAGTTGAGCTCTGCGAGCGAGACGGCGAAGCGTTTCGCGTGTGAAATGAGTGGCGATGTCACGCCAGGCGACTGAGAACGACGGATCGCCGTCGAGGAGCCAGCGAGCGAGAATCTCGGCCTCGAGCTCGCTCTCCGATCCGCTGCGCGCGAACCACTCCGCCTGTTCGTGAGACGGTCGCAGCGCATATACATCCTTGCGCAGACCGGCGCTGAATTTGAGCGCGGTCAACCGAGGAACGCGAGCGAAACGAAAGCGGGCGGCGTTCATTCTTCTTACGAGATCGGTCTCGGGATGTTCGCGGGTCTCCGTGTATGGAGTCCATCCGCCGATGGCGCGCGTGACAGACGCTTTGTGCGCGAACGTCGACGGCGTCACCGATCGCGGTGGGATGCTCGTTCGCAGAGCCGTTGGAGTCCCGTCGAGGAGGATCGCCGCGCCGATCGTCGCCACATAGTCCGAGCCGCGGTCAATGGCCGCGACGATTTCGTGAAGGTGGTGAGGAAACCAAAGATCGTCGTGACCGAGGTAGGCAATGATCTCGCCACGCGCCTGGCGCAGGCCTTCGTTATTCGGTCCGCTTTGATGCTTGCTGTTCTCCGGCAGATTGATCCACCGCACGCGCGAGTCGCCCGCCGCGCGCACGACGCTTTCGGAGTCGTCCGTGCAGCCGTCGCCTACCACGAGCATTTCGAAGTCGGAGAACGTCTGGCGGATCACGCTTCCCATCGAGTACGGAAGAACGGAGCTCCAGTTGTAGGTGGCGGTGATGACTGTGACTCGCGGAGGCATCTTGCCGACGATACTAACGCGATGAGTCGAGCGACGGCGGGCACGGCCTTACCTCGCTTCCTTCGTGTACATTCATCACTCTTGAACCGCCTCCTCGCAATCCTCATCACCGGCGTCCTCGCCACGCCTGCATTCGCGCTCGATCCGACGCGCGCGCTCACGCAGTCGCGGCTCTCCGTTTGGAACAGCGACGCCGGCCTTCCGCAGAACACGATCGAGGCGATCGTGCAGACGCGCGACGGGTATTTATGGATGGGCACCGAAGAGGGACTCGTGCGATTCGATGGCGTGCGGTTCGTCGTGAACGACAGTCAATCGGCGCCGGGCTTGCGCAGCTCGTTTGTCTCGTCGCTGTTCGAGGCGCCGGACGGCACGCTGTGGATCGGCACGTACGGCGGCGGACTGGCGCGCATGCGCAACGGCAAGATCGAAGCGTTTCACCCCGAGGTGTTGGGGGGCGATCGCATCCGGCAGATGCATGTGACGAGCGACGGCGCGATGCTCGTCGCCACGGCAGGCGGCGGACTCCTTCGCATCGACGGCGAGAAGATCACGCGGTTCACGACGCGCGACGGACTGCCGACCGATCGCATCTGGGCGAGCATCGACGACGGCGCGGGCGGACTGTGGGTGGCGACGCATGGCGGCGGCGTCGTGCGCATGCGCGGCGGGCGCGTCGTCGAGACGATCGCCGGTCTCCCAAATGCATTCGCGCGCGCGATCCTGCGCGACGCGGACGGCACGCTTTGGATCGCCACCGACGGCGGCGGAGTGGCGGTGTGGCGCAACGGCGCGATCGCTCGCGTGATCACGACGCGCGACGGATTGCCGAGCAATCTCATTCGCTCCGTGCTGCGCGATCACGACGGCAATCTCTGGATCGCGACCGACAGTGGGCTGGTGCGCTGGCGCAACGATCGCGCGGAGTCGATCGGCGTCGCCGAGGGTCTGCCGAATGCGGCGATCAAAGCGATCATCGAAGATCGCGAGAAGTCGCTCTGGATCGGAACGACCGGCGGACTGGTGCGGCTCAGCGACACGCGATTTCTCTCCTATACGCGAAAGGAAGGGATGTCGGCGGACGGCGCGCGCGCGATTCTCGAAGATCGCGATGGTGGCGTGTGGGCCGGCACCGACGGCGGCGGACTCTGTCAAATCATCCCCGCTCCGGTGCGTTGCAGCGCGACGAAGGCAATGGTCTACGCCCTCGCGCAGAGCGGCGACGGCAGCATCTGGATCGGCACCGACGGCGGCGGCGTGTCGCGCATGCGCGACGGAAAGATCGTCGAGACGATCGACGTGAAGCACAACGCCATTCCGAACGATCGCGTGCGCGCGCTCGTCGAAGACACCGACGGCAGCCTTTGGATCAGCACGTCGACTGGACTTGCGCATGTGCGCGACGGAAAGACGACGCGCGTCACAGAGCTGGAGGATCGCCAGCTTCGTCCGCTGCTGCGGCTCGACGACGGCACACTGCTCGTCGGCACCGACGGCGCCGGCTTGTGGCGCGTGAATGCGCAGGAGCACGCCGTGCCGTTCGCACTCGCGGGGCAGCGCATTTTCAGTCTCGCGGCGGATTCCGGGGCGGGGGGACAGGCGGGGCGCCTATCCTCCACTGGACGAGGCGTGTGGATCGGAACGTCGGGCGGCGGGCTCTCGCATCTCGATTTGCAAAGCGGCGCGGTGCGAACGTTGACACGCAAAGACGGATTGCACGACGACGTAGTCTTTCAGGTCGTCGACACCGGCAGCGATCTCTGGATGACGAGCAATCGCGGTCTGTATCGCGTCGCGCGCGATCGCGTGCTCGCCGCGATGAGCGGCAAGCGGAGCGATCTCTCGGGTGCGGTGTACGGGACGACGGACGGACTGCCGTCCGCCGAATGCAACGCGGCGTTTCCCGGCGCGTTGCGCACTCGCGACGGCCGACTGTGGGTCGCCACGGCGCGCGGTGTCGCGGTCGTCGATCCGCGCGCGAACATTCGCAACACGATCGCGCCGCCGGTGCACGTCGAAGAAGTGCTGCTCGATGGCAACATGGCGCCCGCCGGTCCGCTGCGAGTTCCGCCGGGAACGCAGCGACTCGAGATCCGCTACACCGCGCTGTCGCTGCGCGCGCCCGAGCGCGTCCACTTCCATTACATGCTCGAAGGCTTCGACCGCGACTGGGTCGACGCCGGCACGAATCGCGTCGCGCACTACACGAAGCTCGCCCCCGGCTCGTACACGTTTCGCGTGACCGCGACGAACGAAGATGGCGTGCCGAGCAACGGCGAGGCGCAACTCGCGCTCACCGTCGCCCCGCAATGGTTCGAAACCTGGTGGGCCCGACTCCTCGGCATCCTCGTGATCATCGTCCTCATTGCCGGCGTCGCACGCCTGCGGCTCGCCGGCGAGCTCGAGAAAGTGAATCGCCAGCTCGCGGTGGCCAACGAGCGATTGCGCGCTTTGTCGTACGTCGACGGTCTCACCGGCGTCGCCAACCGGCGCCGATTCGATGAGGCGCTCGAGGCCGCGTGCGTCGCGGCGCGCAAAGACGGAACGCCCCTCTCGCTCGTGCTGATCGATCTCGATCACTTCAAGCAACTGAACGACACGCAGGGACATCAGAACGGCGACGAAGCGCTGCGCACGGTGGCGACGCTGCTCGCGAAGCGCGCCGAGTCGCGCGGCGGACTCGTGGCTCGATTCGGCGGCGAAGAGTTCGCGTGGCTGCTGCCGGGCATTCCTGCCGACGTTGCGAAAGCGGAGGCGGAGTCGTTCCGCCTCAGCGTGAAGAACACTGGAGTGATCACCGCGTCGGCCGGCGTGTCGTCGAGCAACGGTGTATCGGCGACGCCACTCGCGCTCGTCGCCGCCGCGGACGCCGCGCTTTATCGCGCAAAGTCGGGCGGCCGCGATCGCGTCGAGGTGACGTGACCACGCTGTCGGTCGTGATCCCGACGTACAACACCGCGGCGATGACGTTGCGCTGCGTGCGCGCGGTGCTCGAAGCGAAGCCGTTCGAAGTGATCGTCGTCGACGACGGATCGACCGATGAGACGTCTGCGCTGCTTTCGAACGAGAACGTGCGCGTCGTCCGTCTCGATGAGAATCACGGATTCGCATTCGCGGCGAATCGCGGCGTGGCCGAGGCGAACGGCGAAATCATTCTGCTGCTCAACAGCGATGCGATCGTCGAGCGCGATGCATTGCGTGCGTTCATCACTGCATTCGATGAAGACGATCGACTCGGCGTGGCCGGCGCGCAGCTTCTCAATGAAGACGGCACGTTGCAATGGAGCGGCGGACCGGCGCCGACGCTGTTGTGGATGATCGCGGTGATCACTGGACTCGGCCGCCGGCTCAGTCGCAACGCGAGAAAAACCGATGTCGAGTGGGTGAGCGGCGCGGCGATGGCGTTTCGCGCCGAAGTGTGGAAGCCGTTGAGCGAGCGCTATCGCTTCTACTGTCAGGACATCGATTTCTGTCTACGCGCGCGGAGCGAACAGTGGGAAGTGCGCGTCATCGAGGACGCGCGCGTCACGCACCTCCTCGGCGCCACCATCAAAGAATCGCCCAAAGCATCGCCGGAGTTGTTGTGGCGCGATCTCTTGACGTGGGGACGCGCGCACTACGGACGCGTGTGGGGCTTTTTCGCGAGCGCGATTCTCCTGCCGCTCATAGCGATTCGTAGAAGTGCAGCAGGCCGCAAGCGAGCGTGACGTTGTCGTAGCGCTTCGCGACGCTCTCACGCGCAGCGTTGCCGAGGCGCAAGGCTTCGGCGGGATTGTGAAGAAGATGGTTGACGGCGTTCGCGAACGAGTCGGCGTCGTCGGCGATGACGAGATCGGGCACGTCGATGCCGCCGGCGCCGAGGGTGGTTGCGACGACAGGCTTGCCGAGGGCGAGCGCTTCGAGGACTTTGATGCGCATGCCGCCGCCGGCGAAGAGCGGCGCGATGATCACCGACATCCGCTGCATAAAGGCGGTCGCATCATCGACCTTCTCGTCGAGACCGGCGATCACCAGCTTCGCTTCGGGGATGCGCGGCTTCAGCTCATCGAGAATCCAACGGACCGCATCCTGATTCGGCCGATAGTCGAGCGCCCCAATGAACCCCACCCCGGTCCCCTCGCCCCGCGCAGCGGGGAGAGGGTGGCCGAAGGCCGGGTGAGGGGCAACGCCGCAAGGAACAACATGAATCGGCTTGACACATCCAAGCGCGCGATAGTCATCCGCATCAGCAGAAGTAATCGGCACAACCGCATCCACAGCATTCAACTCCCCCACTTCGTACCGTCGCAGCGATGAAGCGACAAAACGCAACGCCAATCGACGCAACCGATTCCGCTCGATGCGCGCGAGTCCCTCCCAAATCCGAAACTCGACATTCAACGATCGCAACACCACCCGCCCATCGCGCACAAACCGCGCGTACGGCAGCATGAATGGACTCTCGATCTGCACGACGTCCGGCTTGAAGCGTTCCAACGTCTCGCGCAAAGCCCGCACGAACGCGCGCGAGAAAAACCGCGCGATGAGAAACGGCGCGCGATGCAGCGGCACGAGAACGCGCGAAGTATCGACATCGATCGCGCGAATCGGCACCGGACCGGTCGCCACGCCACGATGTTTCCGCGGATTGAGCGACAGCACTTCCACTTCGGCGCCGCACTGCGCGAGTCCTTCGGCGAGTCGCGACATCGCCACGCGACCGCCGTCGAGCGGCGGCCACGGAAGTCGCGGCGAGAGGATCAGAATCCGCACGCGAGATGGTACGCTCCCGCGGTCCATTCGGCCCGCGATGAAGATTCTTCTCCTTACGTCCCGCTTTCCGTGGCCGGCGTACACGGGCGACCGCTTGCGCGCCACGATCTGGCTCGCGGCGTTGGCAAACGACGACGTCACGCTCGTCGCGCCGGACGGAGTCGTGCCGCACGACGCACCGCGATTCCGTTTCGTTCCGGCGAAGCGTTCGATCGCGCGCGGCATCGCGGCAATCTTCAGCGGCGCGCCGGCGCACGCGCTGCTCGCCGCGCCGTACGACTGGCGCGATGCGATCGCGAAAGCAGGCAACGACTTCGACGCCGCCATCGTGCTTCTCTCGCGCCTCGATCCGTGGGTTCGCGACGCGCTGCCGAAGCGCCGCCGCCTGCTCGACGCCATCGACTCGATGCGGCGCAGCATGAGCGAGCGCGCGAAGCGCGCGAGCATTCTCACGCGCTGGTTCTGGCGAGCGCAGTCGCGCCGCGCCGCGCGCGCGGAAAACGACGCGGCGCGCGCGTACGATCGCGTGATCGTCGTCAGCGACGAAGATCGCGAAGAGCTCGACGCCATCGTCATCGGCAACGGCGTCGCCATCTCACCGCTCGACGACGCGCCGCGCTGCTTCGACTTCGGATTTTGGGGACGCCTCGCCTACTTCGCGAACGACGACGCCGTGCGCTGGCTCCTGCGCGAGATCTGGCCGCTCATTCGCGCGCATCATCCGAGAGCCACGCTCCTCATCGCCGGCGCCGACGCACCGTCGCACGTGCGCGCGCGGAACGGACGCGACGGAGTGAGCGTGCAATCGCCCGTCGATGACGTCGCTGCGACGGCGCGTCAGATCAACGTCGCGCTCTTCCCGATTCGCTACGGCACCGGCCAATCGAACAAAGTGCTCGAAGCCGCGGAAGCAGGATGCGCGATCGTGGCGACGCCGCAGGCGATGCGCGGACTCGATCCGCTGATTCCGCACAGCAGCATCGCCAACGATGCAGAGTCACTGGCGCGAGCCGCAATCAACGCCACGCGCACGCACGCGTTGCGCACGATCGTCGAGAGGCAGTACGCGCGCGAAGCAACGCTGCGCCGGTTGGCCGAGGCGGCTGCATGATTCGGCCGCGATCGAAAGAGCGCGTGCTGCGCGTCGCGGTTCTCGTCGTCGGTGACTTCCTGATCGGATGGGGCGCCGTTGCCGCAGTCATCGCGCTGCGTCATCGCTTCGTTCTTCCGCCGACGACGATCGCGCTCTTCGCCGGCTCGCTCGTCGCCGCGCTGGCGCTCAGCGGCTTCTATCAACATCGCGTCACGCCGCGCACGCGTCCTTCGATTCTCGCCGCGCTCGTCATTCAAGGCGCGCTCGTCGCCATCGGCGGAGCCGCACTGGTCCTGCCGCTTCCGCGAACCGCGCTCCTCGCCGTGCCGCTCCTCGAAGCGGTCGCGCTTCCGCTTTGGCGCCGGCTGCTCCGACTCATCGCCCCCATTCGTCCGCGCGACACAATTCTTCTCGGAGAGCCGCACGACATCGAGACCGCCATCGCCGGACTCTCCGTCGTCGGCGATCAACGCATCCGCGTTGTCGACACGGCGAGCCTCTCGCTCGAGACGCTCGCGAACGCGAAACTGCGCGACGTCGAAGAAGTGATCTGCGTCTCGCCCGACGCCGACACGCGACTGCGCCTCGAGCTGCTGCGCATTCGCGGCCCGCGCGGATTCCTCATGCTCGCCTCACACGTCGACGCCCTGCTCGCGTCGCGCATGCCCGGATGGATCGGCGATCAGCCCCTCGTCGAAGTCGCGGTGAGCTGCGGCTACGGCGTGAGCGCCGCGTTGAAGCGCGGCATCGACGTCGCCGGCAGCGCACTCCTGTTGCTGCTCTCCGCGCCGCTGTCGATGGTCGCGGCGATGGCGATCTGGATCGAAGACCGCGGGCCGATCGTGATTCGCCAACAACGAGTCGGACTCGGCGGCGCGCAGTACGGCATGTGGAAGTTCCGCTCCATGCGCGACGGCGATCGGATGACGCGCGTCGGCTCGTTCCTCCGCCGCTATCACATCGACGAGCTGCCGCAGTTGGTCAACGTGTTGACTGGGGAGATGAGCCTGGTCGGTCCGCGTCCCGAGCGCCCGGAGCTCGTCGAGCGCATCCTCTGCGACGTTCCCGACTTCGATCTCCGCTCGCTCGTCCGCCCCGGCATCGCCGGTCTCGCGCAGGTCTCGTCGGAGTACGACACGCGCCCCGACGTGAAGCTGCGCTACGACTTGATGTACATGTGCGACTGGTCGGTGTGGCTCGACGTGCGGCTGATGCTGCGCGCGGTCGCGTCGTCGCTCGCCGGAAACGGCCAGTGAGATCCGCGTTCGCGCTCGCGCTCTTCGCGCACGCGCTGTTTCTGCTCGGCATCATCGGACAACTGCGGGCGGTGTGGATTGTCGTTGCGTTGATCGTGGCGATCGCGGTTTCCGTTGGACGATCGGCGCCACGCTTCTCCGGACAGGCGTGGGCGCCTATCCTCCACTGGATTGCGCTGCTGCCGCTTGCGTTGCGCGCTCCCATCGCCTTCGACGAAACGCTCTATCACCTCCCGCTCGTGCGCGCGCTCGCGCATTCGGGACAGATGATGTTTCGCGCAACGCTCCGCTATCCCGTCTTCCCGCAACTGCATGAGCTCCTCTGCGTCCCGTTCTATCTGATCGGCGGCGACGTCGCGCCGCATCTCGTTGCCGCAATCGAAGTGGCCATCGCCGCCGCGATCCTCTACGAATGGAGCGGCCCGCTCGCCGCCGCACTCTTCGTCGGCAGTCCGATCCTCGTGCACCTCGGCACGATCACCTACGTCGAATGCGCGCTCGCACTCTTCATCACGGCCGGCTTCTACTGCATCGATCGCGAGCGCTTCGCCCACGCCGGTTTCTTCCTCGGCACCGCCTGCGCCGTGAAATACCTCGGCGGCTACTTCGCCGTCGCAGGATTGATTCTCGTCCTCGTCCGCTCGCGCAAGAACGCGTGGAAATTCGCCGCCTGCTGTGCCATCTCCGCGCTGCCGACGACGATCTGGATCGTCGCCAACACCGGCAATCCCGTCTTCCCGTTTCTCGGCCACAACGCCTGGACGATGTCGCTCGACCGCCCGTCGCTCGAGCCGCTGCGCGTGATCTGGGACGTCGTCTTCGCGCGCGGCCGCGTGAATCATCAACCGCCGTTCACGCCGTTCTTTCTCGTGATGGCGATCGTCGTGGCGATGCGCGCGCGCAGCACGGCGCTGATCGCGCTCGGATATCTCATCGCCTTCGCGTTCCTGCACAAAGACTCGCGCTATCTCGTTCCGCTGATTCCGCTCTTCGCCGCCGCAACGGCGGCGCAGTGGCCGAACGCGCCGAAGTGGGCGTCTGCAATCGCCATCGCGCCGGGCGTGCTCTATCTCGGGTATGCGCTGACCAGACATCCGGCGAATCCCGAAGCGATCGCGCTCAGTCACGCCGACACGCGAACGGTCTACGTCTGCGGCGCCGAGCAGTTGAAGTCGTTCGCGCGCGGCGAACTCCTCGGCGACTTCACCGGACCGTACGCCTACTCACGCATCGTCGCGCCCGACACGTCGACGACCGCTGCGAATCTGCGTCGCATCGACGCGACCTGGTACCTCGTCGCGAAGCGCACGTGCACGCCGCCGAACGCAAACGGCGGAATGGATCTCGTTTACGAAGACACCAGCGCGCAACTGTGGCGCGTTCAGTAGAGCAGTCCCCACTTGCGATAAAGCGCGACGTGCTCCGCGGCCGCGTTCGAGCGCGGCACGCGCGGTACGGGAACGCTCGACGATCCGAGCGCAGCGACCAAACCTTGTGCACCCGATTCGAGCGGCGCGAGCCATCCGCCGCCGTGACGGCGAATGCGATCCGCGATCGCGCCGATGTCGAATGCGGCGACGGCAACTCCGGCCTGCCAGCATTCCGTCAGCGTGAGCGAATACGACTCCGGGACGATCGACGGCAGCACGACGCGTCCGATGCGATGGCGCGCGAGAAGCGAAGGCAACGCACCATGACGGTAGTAGCCGTGGATGATGACGTTCGGAAGGCGACGCAGCGCGCGAAGAAGATCGACGTCGCCGCCGCCGAAAACGTGAAAGGGAGCCTCGAGCGACCGCGCGATCTCCGGAAGGAGATGGCCGCCTTTGTGCCGCTTCACACTTCCCGCGAAGGCGATGTTCTCGCCCCTCTTCTCGAACGCGACGTGAGGCACGCACGGCTCGACGACTTCACCGCCGACGCCATAACTCTTCCGCAGGTACTCCGAAGAAAAGATTACGCCGCGCGCCGCTCCGAAAACCTTAGGCGCCGAGATCAACGTGAAGTCGTGAACGCTGATCACGAAATTCTCGAACGGCGGTTGGAATCCGTACGCACTCTCGATGTGCACGAGCGTCTCGCGCGACGGTAATCGCGTCGTCAGCCTCACCTTTCGCAGCGCGCGCTCTTCATGCAGACGATTCAGAAGTTGAATGGCCACGCCGCCGCTTCGCGGCGTAATGTCGGCGCAGACGTTCACGATCTGCGCGTCGCGATCGTCGAATCGTTTGGCCGGCGTGAGCCGCTCTCGCGTACGGCGAACCGCCGACGCGATGCCCTCGCCGCGAATCACATCGACGACAGCACGGAGCGGTAAATGCACTCGATCTCCTTCGCGTGCTCGTCATCGCGTTTCGGCTGCGGCAGGCCCTCGCGCCATCGATCGATGATCGACGGATCATCGATCACTCGCTGAATGATCGCGCGCAGCGCAATGACGTCGCCGGGCGGGAAAAATTCGGCGGACATCTCGTCGAGAGCGCCGCCGGACGTGGCGATCACCGGAACGCCGCTCGCCATCGCCTCGCGCGCGGCCAGTCCGAACGACTCCAATCCGATCGAAGGAACGAGCAACACGTCCATCGATGCGAAGACGCGCGCTTTCTCCTCCTCGCGAAATCGTCCCTCGGTTTTCACGTCCGGCAGGTAATCGGGAAACGCGGAGCGATCGCCCCACAAGAGCAGCGTCGCGTCGCCCGAATCGATGCCGCGCATCGCCTCGACGGCGGTGTGCACGCCTTTGTGCGGCGCAATCGATCCGACATAGCCGAAGCGAATCGGCTTCTTCGCCGCCGGCCGCACTCGATCGCCTTCGAGGGCGATGCCGTACGGAATCACGTGCGCATTGGCGAGCCCGTAATCGTCGCGAATCGCCTTCGATCCGACGACGTACGCATCGCACGCGCGCAACGACGACTGCGCAGCACGCGCGCGCATCACGTGCATCAGCCGGTTCATCATCGGCAGCTTCGTGAACGTCACGCAGCTCGCGCACTTCGCGAGCGACGGTCCGCTGCAGCGCGTGCCGTCGCGGTGATAGCGATTCACGCGCGCGCAATGGAACCACCAGTCCTGAATCTGCAGCACGACGGGGATCTTCAATCGCTTCGCCACTCCAATCAGCGAGAACGCGTGACCGGCGAGGTGATGCACATGCAGCAGATCGGGCTTTTCTTCTTTCAGGAAGCGCTCGAAGTCGCGCTCGATGAGGCGATTACGAATGGCATTGCGTTGGATCGGATTGCGCGCCGTGAAGTTGTTCGTGATGAGACGGACGCGCACACCGTCGTCGAGCAACTCGACGGCTTCGCCTTCCGCGCGACTCGCATCGGCATATCGCGCGTATACCGCGACGTGATGCGATTCGCGCTGACGGCGCGCCAGCCAATACGCGTACAACTCGGTTCCCCCGTGCTGAAACGGCGGCCAGCCGTGCACGAGGTGGACGATGCGCAGATCGCCGTCGCGCTGCGGCGCGATTCGCCCGCGAACACTGGCCATCGGATCGCGGAGCATGAACTCCGCGATCAGCTTCATGTAGTGCGGATGCTTTCGCGCGAGCGTGCGTCGCGCGCGCCGCATCAACGCTGCGCGCGACTTGCCGAAGCTGCGATGACCAGCGTGATAGACGAACGTCGCATCGTCGGCGACGTTCTCCCAGCCGCGCGCGAGCGCGCGCATGCAGAAGTCGTTTTCCTCGCCGTATCCGCCGGCGAAGCTTTCGGCGTCGAAGAGGCCGATCTCGTCGAGCAGCGCGCGGCGAATGAACATGCAGAAGCCGACGCCGGTCGGCAGGCGCGGATACTCGCGAGCGGAAACGCGCTCGACATGCGCGGCGAACGCATCGACGTCGAGGATCAGATTCACTTCGAACGATCGCGGCACGGAACAGAGCGTCGCGTCATTCGACAGCGGCGTCACCGTTCCGATCTTGTCGCTCGAGTACGCAGCCTCGATCAACTTCTCCAGCCAGCGCGGCGTGACGATGGTGTCGCTGTTGAGCAGGACGACGTCGTCGTTCGAGAAGGCCATCCCGCGATTCACGCTCGCTGCGAATCCGCGTCGCTGATCGTTTTGGAGGATTGTCATTCCGAGCGTGAGCGAGGAATCCGGGCGGAGGGGCGCCGCCCAACCGCCGGATCCCTCGCTCACGCTCGGGATGACAAGATCCTGCGGACCATCGACCACGAGGATCACGCGATGCTTGTCGAGATTCGTGTGCGCGACAACGCTGGCCAGACATCGCGCGAGATCGTCGCGAGCGCCGTAAACGGGAATGATGATGTCGGCCACTTGCGGACGATTGTAGAGGCGCGTACAACGTCGCGGTGTCGTCCATCATCGAGCGCCGCTTCGTCGCAGGCGAGCCGCTTCATGCCTTCGCCGAGCTGCGCGACATCCGCGCGCATGCGGGCTTGCTCTACGAGCTCGTCCACCGCGATCTCACCGTCCGCTACAAACGCTCCGTCCTCGGATTCCTCTGGACGATGCTGCATCCGCTGCTGCTGATGCTGATCTTCGTCGTCGTCTTCTCGGCGATCTTCCGCGGACGCACGCCGCACTACGAGACGTACTTTTTGTCGGCGTACGTGGCGTGGAACTTCTTCGCGCAGACGACGGTCAACGCCATGGCCAGCGTGGCCTGGAATGGGCCGCTGATGAAACGCGTGCGCGTGCCGCAGTCGATCTTCACGCTCTCCATCGCCGTCTCCGGCCTCGTCAACCTCGGACTCTCGCTCGTCGTCCTTTTCTCGATCATGCTCGCCGTCGGCGCGCCGCTGCGCGCGACGCTCTGGTTTCTTCCCGTCGCAGTGCTGATCGTCGGCATCTTCACGCTCGGTGTCTCGCTCGCGCTCACCGCGGTCTCGATCTTCTTCGGCGACGTGCGCGAGATGGTGCAGGCGGGAATGCCGGCGCTGATGTATCTGACGCCGATCATCTATCCGCTGTCGATCGTTCCGGAGCGATTTCGGTGGCTGATCAAGCTCAATCCGCTCGTCTACATCGTGGAGATCGTCCGCGATCCGATTTACTACGCGATCCTGCCGTCGCCCGAGACGCTTCTCGTGGCCACGCTGATCGCGTTCGGCGCGCTCACCATCGGCTGGACGATCTTCCGCCACATGGCCCCGCGATTTCACGCGCACCTATGAACGTCATCGATCTGCAGGGCGTCAGCGTCCGCTACCGCGAGAAGAAAATTCACAGCTTGAAAGAAGCTGTGGTACGCGGATCCGCGCATCGCCAGTCGGGCTATTTCTACGGACTCGACGACGTCTCGCTGACGATTCACGAAGGAGAGTCGGTCGGCATCATCGGCGCGAACGGCGCGGGGAAGTCGACGCTGCTGCGCGTCGCGGCGGGGATCATCGCGCCGTCGATCGGAGTGGCGATCAGCAGAGGAACGGTCGCGCCGGTGATGGAGCTCGGCACCGGATTCGAAGCGGAGCTCTCCGGCCGCGAGAACATCTTCTTCAACGGCGCGCTCCTCGGATTCTCGCGCGCGTACATGCGCGAGCGTGCGGAGGAGATCATCGCCTTCTCCGGCATCGAGGACTTCATCGACGCGCCGCTCCGCACGTACTCGACCGGCATGGTGGCGCGTCTCGCGTTCGCAGTGGCCACGACGATCGAGGCGGAGACGATTCTGCTCGACGAGATCCTCGCCGTCGGCGACGCCGCGTTCCGCAAGCAATGCAATGCGCGCATCGAGCGCTTCGTCGGCGGCGGCACGACGGTGGTCGTCGTCGCGCACGATCTCGACGTCCTGGCGAGCCTCTGCTCGCGCGTGATCTGGATCGAGAAGGGAAAGATCGTCGCCGACGGCGCAGCGAACGACGTCATCGCGCGCTATCGCACCAACAACATCCGACCTGTGTAATCGATGCGATGCAGCAGGGGCCGCGCCGGCAGCGTGTCGAGAAACTCGTCGGTGGCTTTCCGCGCGCCGCTCCAGTAGCCGTAGTCGTCGATGATCACGACGCCGCTGCTCGTGACGCGCGGATAGAGATGCACGAGCTCGTGGCGCGTCGACTCGTACCAATCCGTGTCGAGCCGCAGCAGCGCGATCGACTGCGGCGCCTGCTCGGGAATCGTCTTCAGCACATCGCCTTCGATGAAGCGAACGTTGTCGTATCCGGTGCTGCGCACGTTCTCTTCGACGATGCGACGCGGTGCGTAGCCCCAGAATGGATCGTCCGTCGTTTTCTGATGTTCGGCGAGAACATGAGCCGCAGAGCGGCCGCTCATCGACTGCACGTCGAGCGCGGACGGCGGCGTCATGCCGTCGAATGTGTCGTAGAGCCAGATCGTGCGATCGCGCACGCCGAGGGATTGCAGCGTGAGCGCGATGAGCATGACGGAGCCGCCGCGCCAGACACCGCATTCGACGAAGTCGCCGGCGACGCCGCTGTCGATGACGTAGCGCGTCGCGGAGTAGAGCGCGAACATCCGCTCGATCGACGTCATCGTGCTCTCGCGGCAACGCTCGTAAAGATCGATGAAGGCCGGCTCGAGATCGAAGACTTCGCTCATGACACGCGCCGCAGATAGCCGTCGACGTTCCACGTCACGTTGTTGCCGAAGTAGTCGCAGAGCGAGCGATCGATCTCGTAGCGGCCCTTCGTGCGCCCGAGGAATTCGTGAATGGCGCGCAGCGGTCCGCCGTCGTACGTGTTCGCGACGCGCATCGCAGTCAGGATGCCGTCTTCGATCACGATGTACTCGTCGCGCCGGAGCCAGCGATCGAAGAAGTCGAGCACCGCCGCGGTCGTCGCACGCATGTGATTCGAGTCTTCGACGACGAGGAGCGGACGCTCGATGGCGTTCATCACATCCGTTGTGAGCACCTCATCGAGGCGAAGTGCGTCGCCGCGCAGAAACGTGATCGACTCGCGCACGACATTCGACGGCGGCTCGATGTCGATCGAGATCACGCGCATGTCCGGCATCTGATCCGAGAACCAGAGCGCGCTGCCGCCTTGAAACGAGCCGATCTCGATCAGCGTGCGCGGCTTCGCTCGCGCGAGCAGCAGCGGATAGATCGCGAGATCGAACGGATTCTTCAACAGCGGAACGCCGCGATAGCGATACGCCATCGTCCCCTGCTGGATCTTCATCAACAGCTCGTACGGAATGTCGGTCACGACGCGAGCTGCTCCAGAAAATGCGCTTTCGCGGACAACATCATTTCGCGCTTCGGCCCTTCGAAGCGCGACGCGGCGCGATCCATCAACGCCCGCTTCTCTTCGATGCTGAGATTGGCGACGGTGTGGCGACGTACGTCCGGAATCGCCTTCGTGTTCAGGAACAGAACGGAGTTCGCGCCGGTGTCGCACACATACTCGAAGCAGTCCGCGTAGTACTCCATCGTCACGTGCAGCCACGCCACCCACTCGTGGTACAGGTAATCCTGCTGAATGACGAGCGAGCGGCCGGGAATGAGATGCGGGAAAAACTGCCACGTCACCCAGTCGCACACCTCGACGCTCTTGGCCACATCGATGAAGAGAATTTCGATCGGACCACCGGTCCAAGGATGTGACGTGATGTCGCCGGCGTGCACTTCGATGAGCTCCGCGTACGGCGCGACGTTGCGATCGAACTGATCGCGAAAGCTCGTACCGGCCGGCGTCGACTCCGGAAAGTAGATGCCGCGCGTCCACTCTTCCATTTCGAATCGATCGAAAGACTGGATGCGAAGGCCGCGCACCGGATTTCGTCGCAACCCGCTCGCGAGTGCGACGGTCGATCCGCCGAAGAAGCAGCCGGCGTCGACGATCGCCCCCGCGCCACTCGCGTAGTGGCGCCCGAGGTGATGCAGCAGACGCAGCTCGTCGGGAATGAGCATCGTCGTCACGTTCGCGATCTCGACCGGCACCGGTGCACGACGCCACGTCGTTCCGATCACCGAGTCGCTTCCGGTCCGGCGAAAGACCGCCTGGTACGTGTTCGCGTTGCGCTTCAACTGCGCATCGGTGCGATTCCAGAGCAGCGTGATGACGTAAGCGATCAGCCCCATGGCGCGGCGCCGGAGCCAGCCGCCTTTCTCTTCCGCGTAGGCGACGAGCAGCCACCCGATCGTTTGCGCGAACGAATGCACCGGCAGCATCTCGACGAGCTCGAGACCGGCCGCTTCACCGAGCTGCTTCAGTCCATCTGCGGTGTAGCGCCGGAAATCGCCCGGACACGGGTGATACGGCTGCAGGAACGGAACGGCGGCGACGACGTGTCCGCCGTGCTTCACCACGCGCGCGATCTCGCGCATCGCGCTCTCCGCATCCTCGACGTGCTCGAGCACGGCGTTGCACAACACGGAGTCGAATGACTCGTTGTCGAACGGCATCGACTCGAGCGCGCCGGTGATGACGTCGGGATCGTTCGACGCGATGTCGTACTTCGTGATCTCCGTGACGCCGTGCTTTCGCAGAAACGCGCTGATGTCGCGCGTGCCGGCGCCGGCGTTGAGAAATCGCCCTGTCAGATATTTCGCGACCGGTTCGAGCTCCCGTTCGAGCGATTGGAAGTGCACTGGTCCGACGCGGACCAGCGTCACCGCGTGGCCTCGCCGGCAACGCTCAGCGAGTGAAGTTGCCCGACGGAGTCCTCGAACGTCACGATCTCCGATGCACGCGCGCGCGCCGCGCGGCCGAGCGCTTCGCGGCGCTGCGGATCGTTCGCGAGCTGCACGATGGCGTCGCGAATCGCCTTCGGACTGCGCGTCTTCACGATCACTCCGGCGTCGCCGAGAAGCGTGGCGTTGCCGCCCACATCCGTGGCGATGCACGGCAACCCGCACAACATCGCTTCGGTCAGCGCGAGCGACGTCCCTTCGCCGAATGCGGAGCCGAGGAGAAAGATGTCGGTGCCGCTGAGAATGCGCACGACGTCTTCGCGCCAGCCAAGGCCGATGAAGCGATGCTGAGGCGAAAACTCGTCGGTGCTTTTTCCGAGGGCGACCGTGATGACGTTCGGCAGATCGCGCACGGCGGCGCGAATCGTCTCCCAGTCTTTCATCGGGTCGACGCGCGCGAGCACGGCCACGACGACGTCGTCGGCTTGCGCGCCGAGCTCTCTACGAAAATCGAAGCGATGCACTGGGTCGTGCTGGAAGACGCTCGGGTCGACGACGTTCGAGATCACGATCGAGCGGCGTTCGCGGAATCCGATGCTCCGATGAAAGGCGCGCGCTTCTTCGGCGTTGTAGATCACGCCGGTCACGAAGCGGCTGCACAGCGCGTTCAGCGCGCGCACGGCGCGGAACTTCCAGCCGTGGTACCCAGGTACCAACTCCGTGCAGAAGACGCCGAAGAAGAGTCGCGCCGGCATCAGGCCGGCGAGGAGAAGCGCGAAAAAGGTGACGAGGTTCGCTTCGTACATCCATGCGTAGACGGTGGAGGGCCGCACGTCGCGAAAGATCTTGGCCAGATCGAACGCGGCGCGCAGCAGATCGCGCGTCCGTCCGAGGTCGATGACATCGATGCCGGCCTCTTCGAGCGTGCGGCGGAATGCGCCGCCGGGAAGGATGCTGATGACTTGGATCGATTCGCGCGACGTCTGCTGCAGAAGAATGTTCGTCAGCAGCCGTTCCGCTCCGCCGCCCTCGAGACCGGACGTGACGTAAATGGTTTGAGGGTTTGACATCACCGAAGCGCGAGGGATTATCGCATCCATCGGCGGAGAACGCGCAGGACGCGCGCGCCGAAGCGGACGGTGCGGGAGAGTCCGAGCTCGATGGCGGCGAACGCGAGCATTCGCTTGTAGCCGACGGTGCGCTCGCGCGATGCGGCATCGTAGCCGCCGGCGAGCATGTAGTAGCGATTGTTCGGCGAGGCGTCGTCGTACGCGGCGATGCGCAACGGCGACGCGCTCTTCGCAGCGAATGTGCAGTCGTCGCTCTGCTCGATCACCGCACGCGGATACGGCAAGACGCGCGCATTGCGCGCGACGACGTAGTCGGCGAGACCGAGGAATGGGGCGTCGAAGGCGAAGGGACGGCTTGCACGCGCGGCGTTGAGCGCGTCGCGGCGGATGGCCAGCGCGCCGGTGAACGTGCTTCCTTCGTACAGGCTGAAGACCGCGCTGCCGCCGAGCGGCGGGATGATGCGTCCGCCTCTCCGCGCTGCCGGTTGGAGCCCGTCGGCTCCGTCGAATGAGCGAAGCATTCTCTCGAGCTCGCCGGAGATCACGGTGACGCCGGAGTGAATGAAGAGCACGACGTCTTCGGCGATGTCTTGCAGCGCTTTCTCGATCGTGTCGACGTCACCGTTCATCAGATTGATGTTCGGATTGGAGAGCGCATCGTCGTTGCGATTGAGGATGACGAAGCGCTTCACGCTCGGACACGCGAGCAGCGAGTCGATCGTTCGTCCGGCCGCTGCGCCGGACGAGTGGTCGATGATCGCCGCGACCGTGAGCGTTCCCTCGGACTGCGTTCGGCGTTGCAGGAAGGATCGCCAGTGCGAATGCATGTCGATCCACGTGCGGCGAGTCTCTTCCTGCGGGATCGCCGGACGCGCAATCGATGCGCCGCGCGCGATGACGTTGCGCAACGCAACATTCAACCCTTCGGTTGAAGGATCGAAGAGAACGTTGTCGCGATCGTCCGCGTGAATCAGCTCGGGAATCCCGCCGGTGCGCGCCGCGAGGAACGGGATCCCGCAGCCGAGCGCTTCGTAGACCGTGCACGGCGAGTTGTCGAACGGCGACGCCATCACCGCCAGTTTGCCGCCGCTCTGCAGATACGCGAGCGCCTCCGGTTGCCCGAAGTCGGTGATCGTCTTCACGCGAAACGTCCACGACTTCGCGCGGCGCGCGATGTAGTCGAGGCTCGGCATCCCCGCGCACTTTTCGGGCTTGCCGAGGAACGTGATCGTCAGATCGCTCGCCGGCAAGGAGTCGATCGCATTGCAGAAGAGCCGAAGCCCCTTGCGCTCCTCGAGCCTCCCAAAAAAAACAATCTCGTCGATATCCAGTGGAGGATAGGCGCCCCCGCCTGTCCCCCCGTCCGTCCTTTCCGCAATCGAAGGAATCGCATACTGCTGCACGAACGTCTGCTCGGGCAGCGCGAACGCCCGCTCACCCACCCAATGCAGCAGATACGCGCTCGGACTCCAGGCGAGATCCGCGCACGCGGTGCTCAGGTGCTCGGCGTAATCGAATGCCGCGAAGACGATGCTCGCCGGCAACGTCTGATTCAGCTCGAGGACCCATCGCGACGGACTGTGCATCGCCAGGACGAGCAGCGAGTCTTCGTACGCGAGGCCGAGCTTCTTCGCCGCGAGCACGAGGCTGCCGTCGCCGCAGCAGTCGTTGAAGTGAATGACGTCGAAATGCCGCTGCTGCAAGTATTGATGCACGAGCCACGGCGTTCCAAAGTGATGCTCCTTGAGCGGACCGGCGATCGTGGCGAGATCGCCGAACGTGATGGCGTCGAGCTCGATGCCTTTCGCTGCGTAGCTTTTCTTCCACGCATCGAGCGAGACGTCGGGCGAGTGGATCGCGCCGGTGTAAAGGACGGTGACTTGCAGTCCGCTGCTCGCCAGCGTTTCGGCGAGACCGGTCATCGCGGTGCCGACGCCGCCATTCTTGAACGGGCCGATCAGCTCACCGGTGACGATGCAGACCGAGGGCGTCGCAGGATTCGCTTCGCTCGCTCGCGATGACACTTTCGCGCGCAACTCCCGAAACTGCGGCGCGCGAACTTCATCGATTTCTTCGATCGGCAGCCCCCGCAGATGCATCGGAATCTGCCACGCCACTTCGGGATCGGGGACGTGCGCAACGGGAGTGACGTAGCCTCTCCACGCCAGCGCCATCATCTGCGCCGTTTGATAGACGAGCACCTTGAATCCGCGCTCGCGCAATGCATGCAGCGCGTCGGCGACGGCGGGCGCGGCGAGATCGTGAAATACGAATGCACACTCTTCCGTCGCGTACTTGAGGCACGCCAGCGTGTCGCGCAGCGGCGCCGGCGCTTCGTGATCGCCGTCGATGAAGAACAAGCTCCACTTGCGGTCGAGCGCGGCGATCGATTCGGGACTTCGTCCACCGACGAGATTCGCAGACACGCCGCAGCGCGCGAGCGAGTCTTCGACGCTCGCGCGCACGACCGGATCTTCGTGCGCGGGATCGATCACGTCGAGGATCACTCCGGCGAGCGCGAGATGCGCCGTCGACCAACCGAGCCAGCTTCCGATCTCCAGCGCGCGTTTGCCGGCGAACTGAAGCGCGATGTTGTGCAGCAGCGTCGCCTCGTCGCGATTGAGAAATCCCATCAGCGGGAAGCGCTCGTCGGCGTACCAGACATGCGGCACGTCGCGGCGAAGAAACTTCCACGGATGATTGCGGACGTCGCCGGGCCTCATGTGCGGGAACGAGGAATCGGGGCGGACGATGCGAAGGCCGGGCGAAACGTAGTCGCGCAGCGGCCAGGCCGCGACGGGATCAGTGGCGTACGAGGGCAAGGTTCGTGGCGCAGTACTGTACCATCCCGATCCTCGGCGATGATCAGAGCCACCATTCGGAAATTCGGCAGACAGGCCAAGCGCAAGGTGACGAGCCTGGCGTTGCGGACGTCGTCGCGTCGATGGATCGCGGCGCAGTTCCGCGACTTCGTTCAGCTCGACGGCAATCGCAGCACGCTGCTGGCGTCGATCGGCGCGCAACTGCGGTACGCGATCGTCGAGATGCAGACGTGGCTCGACGGGCGGGACGACGGACGCGCACTCTCCACCGCGCTCGAGAACGGATGCAACGCGATCAACGCCGAGTGCCGCCTCGCGGAATGGAAGTTGCGCTCGTATGTCGACGTCGGCGCGGGCGCGAAGGCGCTGCGACTCTTCGCGCAGCATCTGGCGTCGCTCGCGCCGGCAAAGACGCCGATCGACATCACGACGATGATGCTGGAGCATCGTCCGAGCTCGCGCATCGCCATGCTCGCCCACGCCCAGTTTCTGCTCGATCGGGAAGATGCCGATGCGGCGATCGACGTGATCCGCCGCGCCCTGCGCGTGCAGGCAGTCTGCAACACCGCGCAGCGGCTTCTGTTCGATGCGTATCGTTTGAAGCGCGCGCAAGGATCGAACGATCCCGAGCTCGCCGCGCTCGACTACGACCTCAGCGACAGGTTCTGCCATCTCCCGTTCACGCACATGTCGACCGGCGTGCAAGGCGAGACGTTCGCCTGCTCGTGCCCGGCGTGGGTGCCGTTCTCGATCGGCAACGTGCTGACTGCGGAGTCGGGCGACGCCATCTGGAACTCGGAAGCGGCCGCGGAGATCCGCCGGTCGATCCTCGACGGAGACTTCAGCTACTGCAGCCGGACGCAATGTTCGTTCATCGCCGGACAAAAGCTGCCGCGCAAGAGCGAGATCGATCGTCCCGATTTGCGCGCAATCATCGAGAATCACAGCACGCGCGTCGACGCAATGCCGGAGATGCTGGAGCTCAATCACGACGCTACTTGCAACCTGGCCTGCCCGTCGTGCCGCACCGAGATCGTCAGCGCGAAGGCGGACGAAGTCGATCTCTACGCGCGCGCCGGCGAGAAGGTCATCCTGCCGATGTTGAAGAAAGTGCATGGACAGACGTACATCACCGGCGGCGGCGAGGCGTTCGCGAGTAAACACTTCCGATCGATTCTGCGCGCGCTGAACCGCGATGAGTTCCCCGGTCTCTACGTCTTCCTCATCACCAACGGACAGCTCCTGACGCCGTATCGCTGGAGCGAGTTCCCGCGCCTTCCGGAGATGATCGAGGTGCTGGCCGTCTCCGTTGACGCCGCACGCGCCGAGACCTACGAGAAGGTGCGCCGTCCCGGCAAGTGGAACGTGCTGATGCGCAACCTCGAGTTCGTCGCCGAGATGAAGCGAACGAATCAGATTCGCCACTTCAGTTTGAACTTCGTCGTCCAGAAGGAGAACTTCCGCGAGATGCTCGAGTTCATCGAGCTCGCCGATCGTTTGGGCGCCGATCGCATCTGGTTTCAGCGCGCCGTGAATTACGGCGCGTGGGACGAAGCGACCTTTGCGGCGCTCGACGTGAGCTCGCCGTCGCATCCGGATCATGCCGAGCTGCTGGAGATCCTCCGGCATCCGGCGTTCGAGCGTCCGGGGATGAACGCACACATGCTGCAGGTCCTGCTGCCGGAGTGGGTGGCGTCGGACGAAAAGCTCCCCTATTTGTACTAGGGCTCATCCCCCGAACCAATTTCATCGACGCGCGTCCCATTGCGTGGAGGCTCACGTGAAACGGATCTCGCTTCTTCTCGCACTCGCAGTCGCAACACCGCTGTTTGCACTCGACGCCACGCTGCAAACGGAGCACTACGACGGCGCTTGCGGCGACGTCACGCTGCACATGACTTCCGACGACGCCATCACGCGCTCGGTCGTCGTCGTTCCGCATGCGCGCCACGACTTCGAGCCACAGCAGTTCTCCAACGAGTACGACTTCAACATCAAAGTTCCTGACGGCGGCGTCACGTACGTTTCCGTCGATCTCGCGCCGCACACGCGCGAGCTGGCGCCGCGGCAGGTGGAGAAGTATCTCGACGCCATCGCCGCGAACGACGCCGTCCGCGCCGCGTGGAAGGCGCATCCGGAACGCTGGCGCGAGACGACGACGCAGCACGCGAAGGCCATCCTCCGCTGCGGCGGCGACCTCCGTACCGGATTTCAGACGAGCACCGACGCCGGCGCGGAATTCGTGCCGCAGGGGACCGACCCGACGAAGCTGAAGGCGGGCGACCCATTCCGCGTGATTCTCATTCGCGAGAACGTGAAGCCGATGCTGCTCGTTCGCGACACGGCCTTCGTGCTGTTGCGCGACGACGGCAGCCGCGTCCTGGTGACGAAGCCAGCCGAGAGTGGCGTGGCCTCGTTCGTCATTCCGCAGCCGGGACGCTACGTCCTTACGGCCACGGAGATTCGTCCGGGCGACGGAAAGGACGCCGACTGGGTGAGCGACTTCACGACGCTCTCGTTCACTGTCGAGTGATCATTGCGGATCTTCGGGGACCGCGTCGTGCGCGGTGCGGTATTGCCGAGGAGACATTTGGAAGCGGCGCTTGAAGGAGTGATTGAAGTTCGAGACGTCGCCGAAGCCGACGCTGTACGCGATCTGCGAGATCCGCTCGTGCGATTGGACGATCAGCATTGCCGCCATCTGCAGGCGTCGTTCGACGACATAGCTCTGGATCGACATTCCCATTTCCTTGCGGAACAGATGCGCGAGTCGCGAGGTGCTCAGCCCCACCAGCTCGGCGAGACGCGCGACGGACGGCGGATCTCTGTATTGTTCGTCGAGCACAGATCTGACTCTGATAATCCTCCGGTCCATTGTTCAACTCGCACATGTGGATTTAATGAAGGGGGGCCGCGTTTCTACCATGCACGCCATAAGCGCGGATTGGTGCGCCCTGCTATGACTTGGTAGGCCTTGTTCCCTCAGCACGACGCTGTTTTATCGCCGTTTGAACGCGACACTTATTTGTCTTCAACGCGTAGATGAAAGTGCGGTCGTCCGCTGTGTAGAAGCGTTCTCCGCAGGTCGCAAATGGGCTACAGGCGATAGAGTCGGATCGTCTTCCCGATGCGCGTGTACGGCTTCCCGCCGATCAACGACTCCAACCAAAGACGCACGCGATCGCTGTGCGTTTTTCCGATCGCGATCTCCATCTCGCTGATCGCAAACCACCCTTGAATCGGCTCCACCTGCCGGATCACTTTGTGCGCTCCGAAACCGATGCGATCGAGGTCCGTCGAGGTGAAGAGAAGGAGCGAGATCGGCTCGACGCGATGCTCGCGCGTGTAGCGCACGAGGCGAAGCACGTCCTGCCCCCAATCGAGATTGCTGTCATTGAGGACCGTCTCGGGATGCGGCGCGAATCCGTTGAACCACGGCAGGTAATCGGGATGCGCGGCCACCCCGTTGACGAACAGCCAGAGGATGAGGATCCCGTGGAGGATAGGCGCCCCGCCTGTCCCGGTACGACGACCGGCGAGGGCGCCTATCCTCCACGGGACAACGGCCACAGCGGCGGCGATCGCCAGCGGCGCGTAAATCGGGAGAATGTGGCGGATGCCGATGTTGATGTGGCTCGGCATCACCACGAGTAGAGTGACGATCGCGATCAGCGGAATCTCGACGCGCTTGCGAATCAACAGCGCACAACCGGCGATGGCGAGAATGAGAAACGGAATCGGCGTCTTGAAGAAAAGCGCGACCGGGAAGTAATACCACCACCCCGCCCAGCTCAATTGCTCGAACAAGAAATTGCGATGGCCGCCGCTGTTGTGCTGGCGAACGTCTTCAATGCCGGCGACGAGCGGTTTGAAATCGCAGCCGAAGGCGAGCCACACGACGATGATCGCGACGACGATCCCGATCACCGCGCACCAAACGATGCGGCGATCGAAACGCCGCGACACGATCAGCAGCACGAGCGCTGCGGCCGGATAGAAAACGAAAAACGAGTACTTCGACAGCACGCCCAATGCGACGGCAACTCCGGTGATGACACCGCGGCGCCACGACGGCGCTTCCAGCAAACGCTGCGTCTCGTCGAGCGCGAACGGGAACATCGCCGCAACCGCCATGTCGGTCGTCGCCAATCCGCCGTGCGCGAGAACCGGCGGGAGCAACGCGAACAACGCGCCGGCGACGAGTCCGACTGCGGGTGAGAAGAGACGCATCGCCCATCGCGCCACGAAGATGATTCCCAGAATCAACAACAGAAGATTGCCGGCGCGAGCGCAAGCGAGATTGCGGATGTAGCGATCGTTCGAGAAGAGCAGCTCGTTGCCGCGCGTGTCCCGATCGCTGGCATGCGGCTCCGGCAAATCGACCACCGCCAGCCCGATGAAGAAACGCGCCAGCGGCGGATGGTGGATGTCGGTCCACCACCAGTGATTGCGCACGATGTCGTACGCAGCAGCGATGTGAATGCCTTCATCGCTGGTCTGGCTGAACACGCGGTACGTCGCGACGACGCGCAGCGACGTCAGCACGCATACGAGAGCGACCCCGAACCAGGCGCGGCGCGTCGTCAAAGTTCGCCTACATTAACTCGCGTCTCGCAAACCGGTCCGAAGGCCGGGTGAGGGACGCCCTCAGCGCAACCGAACGAACAAGTACAAAGAACGCGGACGACTCCCGTACTCCCCGTTCAACGCGTCCGGAATCGAATACAAGGTGACGTTCCCACCAACACCAACGTTCGAAAGCACATCGCGCGTATAGCCAAGAGTCACCGCCTTGATGCGATATACGCCGTGATCGAATAACTCGTCCTTGTCGACGACTTCCGCGCGGCCGGTGATGAAGTTCCGCGAGGCAATGCGCAGCACGCTCTCCGCGGTCACCGAATTCAGATTGCGATTGCGTCCGAAGATCAACGACGAGCTCCAGCCGTCCTTGCTGTACGCGAGCGACGCCGTGGTGCGCTGCGCGTCGCGATCGGGCTCCGCGGCTTCGGGACTCTTCAGATGTCCTGTCGACACCTGCGCGCTCCAGTTCGGAGTCGGGTCGAACGTCGCGCGCACCGACCACGAGTCGATCGCGCCGGTGTCGATGTTCCAACGCTGCTCGTCCGGCTCGCGTCCGTGAAATCCGCTGAACGCGGCTCCGAACAGGCCGCGTTGCGCGCCGACGGTGATCACGCTCGCGGCGATGTGCGTCGAGTCCTGCAGATGATGTGCGAGCGCCGCCTGCGGGATCTCCATTGCCGACGCGCGATGCGGATACGCGACCGGACCGAGCGCCGGATCGCCGACGGGCGCGGCGTAAATGTACGCGGTGGTGCTCGCGTCGACCGGATGGGCGTACTCCGCGGCGAGCTCCATGAAGAAGTCGTGCGGATGTTGCGCGTCGACGATCGGTCGACCGTGAATCGTCTCGCCCGTTTGGAAGAGCTCGGGATACTTTTCGGCGACCGTCGCCGGCTCGAGACTGAACATCGCGCGGAACATCAACTGACCGCCGGCGAGCGGACGCTCGGCCATCGGCATGATCCAGTTCGTCGAGAACACTTTGTCGCCGCCGCGAGGCCCGGATTGATCGGTGTAGTTGAGAAAGGCCTGGCCGTGAAACATCAGCATCCAGTCGCCATGCATCGCCATCTCCATCGGCGTCGGCGCCGCTTCGGGATTCATGCTCGTCCCGGACGCTTGCCGCATCAGGAGGTCGGTGGCGAAAAAAAGTGCTGCTGCTGCGCAACTCATGGGCGTCGTCGCTTGTCCTCCGTCGCGCGAGGCGCCTAGTGTATTCTCGAAAAAATGGGAGAGGGACTTCGTCAGCGGATTCGTCAACAGAAATTCTCATCGACGCAACAGGAATCGCTGCTCAACATCATGGTGGCGGCGAACTACGTGCGTGAGCAGAGCGAGCTGGTCGTTCGCGCGCACGGCATCACCCTGCCGCAGTACAACGTGCTGCGCATTCTGCGCGGCGCGCATCCGGACGGCCATCCGCGCTACGAGATCGCGCGGCGCATGCTCGATCGGGCGCCCGACGTCACGCGCATCATCGACCGCCTCGCGGAGAAGAAGCTCGTCGAGCGCGTCCGCGGCGCGTCCGATCGGCGCCACTCCGTCACGCGCATCACGCGCGAAGGATTGAAGCTCCTCGAGCGCATCGATCCGGAGATGGTGAAAGCGTTCGCGCCGATGGAGGCGCGCCTCACGCAGCGCGACGCGCGCGAGCTGTCGCGCCTCTGCGAAGCGCTCTACGAAGGAACGTAGCTGCACACCAAGAAGCCACCGCCCGGCAACCGGCCGCTGAAGACGTTGGAGCGCGTGCTGTCGAAAGCAGGCGCGGGATCGCGCACCGAGGCGCGCAAGTGGATCGGCGCCGGCCGCGTGAAAGTGAATGGCCATGTGGTGCAGACGCCCGATGCGTGGATCGATCTCGAGCGCGACGCCGTCCTGCTCGACGACAAGCCGCTCGAGCGCGAAGCGCGCGTCTACCTGCTTCTGCACAAACCGGCGGGTTACCTCACCACGTATCGCGATCCGGAAGGACGGCCGACCGTCTACGACCTCCTTCCCGATCGCGATCGCTACCTTTTTCCGGTGGGACGTCTCGACATGGAGACGAGCGGACTGCTCATCCTGACGAACGACGCGCAGTTCGCCGAGCGCCTCACGAATCCCGACTATCACGTGCCGAGGACGTACTTCGTGAAGGCGTCGAAGGTGTTGAGCGATGAACAGCTCGATCGGTTGCGCCGCGGGATCGAATTGCGTGACGGCATGACGCGACCGGCGATCGTCGAGCGCGTCGGCAAGTCGAAGTTCAACATCACCATCACCGAAGGACGCAATCGCCAGGTGCGTCGGATGGTCGAAGCGCTCGATGCGAAAGTGGAGAAGCTCGTCCGCATCGCGATCGGCGGCATCGTCATCGGCGATCTCGCCGCCGGCGCCGTGCGCGAGCTGACGCCTGATGAAGTACGCTCGCTGCTCGAATGAAACGTCTTCTCGTTCTCGCGCTCGTCGCGTTCGCGTGCAGCAAATCGGAACCGCCGCCCAAGCCGC
>Ga0075425_100000473_pt1 | contig 37877 bp, 35 predicted proteins | sample SoiMethybrSBSTD4_FD_75300 | JGI IMG/M metagenome (GOLD analysis project Ga0075425, IMG submission 75300) | Bulk soil microbial communities from a Populus tree surrounding site in Tennessee, USA - Soil MetaG P. TD hybrid SBSTD4 | ecosystem: Environmental > Terrestrial > Soil > Tree plantation... | reverse complement strand
GCAATGGTACGATGGCGGAATATTAGCTAGCGTCACTTTATGTACGACGACAAAGCCTATTCGCCCGACACTGCTGCCGAGACAAAACGCGACGGCGAGGTCTCTCGCCAGCTCAAGCTCCTCAGCCACGAAATCAAAGATTGCCTCAGCCGCTCCGGAACGCTCGTCGAGAGGCTTGCTGCAATCGTCTCTCCCCGCGCCGAGCCTTCTCAATTAGAAGCTGACAAGCCCTCGGGGCCCACGACGCCCTTCGCCGCGAACCTGGCCGACCTCACCGCGCAACTACGGCAAGCCCAATCGCAACCTCTCACTTCTTCTTGGTGGGCTCGAACTCTAGTGGAACCAAAAGCCCCGCCGAAGCGGGATGCCTCAGTTTGAATTTCCTGGCGCCAATTCTATCTGCCCAAGCGCCAAGTCCACCGGGGTAGCGCGGCCATATACCTCAACGGCCACCTTGGCGATCTGTTCGTCTACTTTCTTCACTTCACCACGAAGACCAGTAAACGGACCATCGATGACCCGTACGATCTGGCCTTTGCGCACCTGCCAATGTTTTCTCATAACGACCATTCACTTTTCGTACTGCCTGCGCTTTGCCGCGCACCGGCAAGCGCCATTCAGCCCCGTATCGCACCGGAGAAATTCTGCTTTTGTACTGATGCCGGATCAGCGCAAAAAACGCTCTAATCTACTGACAAACAACAAAATAACCACAAGTTTACAGTCCGTCCCCTTTAGCCACTCGGGCACCCCTCCAACACGGGATCGACGAGGGAAGACGGGCCGGCACCCAAGCAAAAGCACCCCGCTGTCGCCAGCAGGGGCAGTGCCAGCCTTATGCGGATTACCCCGATCGAAGTCAATGCCGAGAGATATCGCGGCAACGCCAAGCGTCATCGACCGCATGGCCGATTGCGCCTTATATCATTGTCTTCAAATCCATGCCCCGGAGCTGCAATGCGACATCCACCGCATCGAGGACCATCGCGCGCCCGAAGGGCTCCGCAATGGCGCGAAGAGCCCACAGAGCTGGGCGACAGCCTGATCTTTGGGATCCATGCTGTGGAGGCGGCACTGCTCAACCCGCGCCGCGCGATCCCCAAGCTTTATTTGACTGACAACGCCGAGCACCGCCTGCAACACGCCCTTGCGATTCGGCGCTTGGCGCATGAGCGGGTGCTGCCAAAGGACCTCGAGCGACGGCTGGGCCCCGACACGGTGCATCAGGGAGTTCTGATCGAGGTCGCACCCTTACCGGAGCCTACGCTGGAGGACCTGGCTCGGATCGGAGCCGGCCGGCCCATCGTCGTGCTCGACCAGGTGACCGATCCGCACAACGTTGGGGCTATCTTGCGCTCCGCGGCGGTATTTGGCGCCGCGGGGCTGGTGATGACGCGTCGGCACAGCCCTCCGCTTGCGGGCGCACTGGCCAAGTCTGCCTCCGGCGCCCTCGAGCACGTGCCCGTTGCACTGGTGCAAAACCTCGCCCGTTCACTGACGGAGCTCAAGGAGCTGGGCGTCGCCATCATCGGCTTGGATGGCGATGCCGACGATCGGTTGGAAGCGCTCGTGTGGCCGGAGCGCTTGGCGCTCGTGCTGGGCGCCGAAGGCAGGGGGCTGCGGCAGCTCACACGCGAAACGTGCGACCGCCGCTGCCGTATTGCGACGGAAGGACCCGTGAGCAGTATCAACGTGTCCAATGCGGCGGCGATCGCGCTGCATCTGGCCGCCGTCGCCCGCTCAGGGTCAGGATGAGAGCCGGGCGCCCGAGGCTTCACTCGCAGATTGCCGGGCGCCAGCAGTGCCACTCGCCGCCGCGGCAGACCATTTCCCCATAGGGATTGCGCCAGCAGCTGCGCCCAGTCCATCCGCACTGCTGGGGTCCCGGAAAGCAACCCGGCCCGTAGTAGGCAGGGCCGTAGGGATGGTAGCCCGGTCCGTCGTAGGAGCGGGGGCCAGCATTGGCCCCGGCAATGCTGGGCCCGAGCAGGGTGCCGACCGCCAACCCGGCCGCTAGGCTGCCGTCCCGACCGGCCTCAGCGGGACGGGTCACCCCAGCTTCGAGACCCAGGATCAGTGCCAGCACCAAAGTTGCGCGCGCAATTCTCTTATCCATGGCGATCCCTTCTCACTCTCGAGGTCCCGCTCGCAAGACCCCGTTTCAAGACCCCCTACGCCAGGATGTCTTAAGGTGCAGTTTCTCGTTCAGCCGCACTTCTTGGGTCTGCGCGACGCAACCGAAGTACCGGGGCGCGCGGTCATGGCGGCGTCGGCTCGAATGGCCTCATGCCTCATCCGCCGTGGCGCCCCATGCCTGTGGGCCGAAGCCACCCCAGGCACGATCGACGTAACCCGGTGCGCAGCAACAATGCGCATAGGCATCCTCCACCACTAACGTGGCGCGGCCCGGACGCGTGAACATGATGGGTATGCCGGTAGCGGGGTAATCGAGGTGATGGTGGGAGTAAACCCTGCCGGCGCAGCAGCCGCTGCCCCCCAAGGCCAAGCCCAAGGCATAGCCCCGCCACGGCCATGGTCTCACACGCATCGTTCTACTCCTGGAAACTCAAGAAAGCGTGGGGGCTTCCAGGAAAGCTCGAATTGGCTAAGGAACCCTTAAACCTAAGCAGCGGATAGGACGCTCGAGGCTGGCCATCCCTCACTATCCCCTCACTACCAGCGGCAGCACCCGCTCAAGCCATAGCCCCAGGCCGGATAATACCGGTACTGGGGTCCGCGATAGACGTAGCGATAGCGGTAGCGCATTTGCGCGCGCGGCACCCAATAGCCCGAGTAGTAGTAGGGGTAATAACCGCGCGGCTTGTAGTACCAGGAGTGCGGATCGTACCGATAAAGGCGCGGGCGATGCCGCACCGACGGCTCCGCTGGCGTGTAGATACCGACCCCGCCGGGGTTGCGCCATTCGGCCCGGGCAGGTGCTGGCGCACCGAGCCCGAGAGCTACCGCGCTCGCCATGAGCGCCAAGAGGGTCGTGCCACGCATGGTCGCTCTCCCTGTACGATCCCGATTGGAGGGGCAGTCTGATGGGGCGCAATGGTGGAATCATTTTACAGGAGATGACCGCGCCTGAGGAGGTGTCACCCTCCGCATCCGTCGCGCGCGTGGCCCGTGCGCCACCCCGGTTCGTGGCAGGCGCGCGAGAGGCGCCTTGGCGCACCAGGCAGTTGCATGGCTGCGCTGCGCTGCGCTGAGATTTCTCTGGACGCGCTGCCAAATATCCCGATGCTTTGCCGTTGACACCCTGCGCCAGCGCGGACAAAGAGCCCATCTTTGGGGGCACGCGCCACCGGGAGGAGATGCAATGCCGATCGTTCCAGCGGATCGCCTCACGCACATTGGCTCGGCCCTTCTGCGCGCCGCCGGTGCATCTCAGGAGGAAGCTGATGCCGTGGCCATCGGCTGCATCAACGCCAATTTGGCTGGCCATGACTCGCACGGCATCATCGCGATCCCGACCTATATCGACCGCATCAAGGTCGGCCATATCGTGCCCGGAGCGAAGTGGCAGATCGTTCAGGAATCGCCTGCAACCGCCGTGATCGATGGTCATTGGGGCTTCGGGTTCCACGTCAATGCCAAGGCGATGCAGCTCATCATCGAGAAGGCTAAGAAGACCAACGTAGCTGCGTGCACGGTATTCCGGCAGAGCCACGTTGGTCGGCTCGCGGCCTATCCATTGATGGCCATGAAGGAGGGGATGATTGGCCTCGCCACCGCCGATTCAGGACGCTCGCCCAAGGCCGTGGCACCGTTCGGCGGGCGCGAGGCTCGGCTCGGCACCAACCCGATTTCTATTGCCGTGCCCTCCGATCTTGAAGCCCCGTTCTACCTCGACATGGCGACCTCGGCGGTGGCGGCCGGAAAGGTCATGCTCGCGGCTGCTCGCGGCGAACAGATTCCGCAAGGCTGGCTGGTCGATACGGATGGCAAGCCGTGCACCGACCCAACCCGCCTGCGCAAGGGCGCCGCGTTGCTGCCGCTCGGCGGGAGTGAGGGCTACAAAGGCAGCGGGTTGGCCGCCATGGTCGAGGTGCTCTGCGGGCTCTTGACCGGCCTCGGTTTCGGCATCGAGCCAAGCGGGCGCCACAACGATGGGTGCTTTATGGCCGTGTTCAACGTTGCGGCCTTCCGTCCCCTCGCCGCCTTCAAGAAGGAGGTTGCCGAGTTCGCCCGTTATCTCAAGGCCACGCCACCTGCCGAGGGCAGTCCCGGCGTGTTCTACCCAGGCGAGCTTGAACACCTGCGCGAGCAACAGCGACGCACGTCCGGCATCGATGTCGAGGACGCCACCTGGGATAAGCTGCGCAAGCTCGCTGCCGAGTACGGCCTGGCCGCCGAGCTGGGGCTGTGAAGCCCCTCCTCTTGGGGGGCGAGGCGATGGCGACTCGGAAGGACGGGCGTCCAGTTCTGAGCGGACCGCTCACTGCGCGGCACGGACGGCGGAAAGCCTGGCCGAAGCAAGGCGGTGGAAGTAGGGCCGCATGAGGGGTCCGACTTCCCCCTTGGAATTGTGCCCTGGGGCCCGGTAGCGGGCCCAGTCCGTGGGGCAGAGGCAAGCTTGCGTAGGGAGACTGGCATGACGCGGCAGATGGTGTTGGTGGGGTTTCTGCAGGCACAGAACTGCACCAACTTGCCGTGCTCGTGGCGACATCCTCAGTCGCGCGATGATGCCCACTCGGCCGACTACTACCAGGAGATCGCGCGCATTCTGGAAGCCGGCAAGTTCCACATCGCCTTCTTTGATGACCGCCTTGCGATGCCGGATCGGTACGGCAGCGATCATGCGCACACGGTCGAATACGGCATTCGCGCCACGAAGATGGATCCGCTCATCGTGCTCATGACGATGGGCTCGGTGACGAGCAAGCTGGGCCTTGCTTCGACCTGTTCCACGACTTATTTCGAACCCTTCGACGTGGCTCGGCGCTTTGCCACCCTCGACTTGATGACCGATGGTCGCGCGGCTTGGAATGTTGTGACCTCCGTCAACGATGGCGAGGCCCAGAACATGGGCCGTGAAGAGCACCTGCAGCACGATCTGCGCTATGACAAAGCCGACGAGTTCATGGAGGTAGTGCTCGGGCACTGGGATACGTGGGACGACGGCGCTATCATCGTTGATAAGAAGAGTGGACGGTATGCCGAGCCGAGCAAGGTCAGAAGGCTCGACCACAAAGGCCGATACTTTACGTCGCGTGGACCCTTTACCGTGCCGCGTTCTCCGCAGGGTCATCCCGTGATCATCCAGGCTGGCGCGAGCGGCCGCGGGCAAAAGTTTGCCGGCCGCTGGGGCGAAGTGATCTTCGCAGCCGGGCGCAATACCGAAATCGCCAGGGAGGCCTATCAGGCCGTTAAGGACGAGGCGGTGCGGCTCGGGCGCAGTGCAGATCACATCTCCATTTGCAACATCCTCATGCCCGTGGTGGGGGCAACGAAAACTGAGGCTGAGGACAAGATGGCCCTCATCGCCAAACTGCCGCTCGAGATCGACGCGCTATCGCTGCTTGCCGAGGCGCTCAACTTCGATTTCGCGGCCAAGGGCATCGACGACCCGTTCACCACCGCCGAACTGCAGGGGATGACGGGCATGCTTGGCATCCGCGACGGCGTGCTCAAGCGCAGCGGCAAAACCAATCCGAGCGCGCGGGACTTCATCAACTTCAGCGGCCGCGGGCAAACGGACAGCGCCATCGTCGGGGGTCCGAAGGAGCTCGCCGACTACATGGAGGAGATGTTCACGGCCCGAGGCTGCGACGGCTTCGTCGTGGCGGCGACGCACGTGCCGGGTGCCTATGCCGACTTTGTGCGGCACGTGGTCCCCGAGCTACAGCGGCGTGGTCTGTTTCATAAGGACTATCGGGGCGTCACGCTGCGCGAGAACCTCGGGCTTCCCCGGCCGACGGTCGGGGCATGGAAGCCTTCGAGGTCGGCCGCAAGCACCTGACGTCTGGCCGTTTGCGCTCTGGTCCTGTTCCCACGGCCGACTTCGATGGGCTCGGTATCGGCCCGGGCGGAGAGGGCCGAGCAGGCGCGAGGCACCGCATTCATCAGCGACCCAAGCCGGCGGCCGTTGTTGGGTCTTTCAGGTCTTTCGCAAGGCGGCCCTGGCTTGCCGCGCTTGCGCACCCTCACCCAGGCGATAAGCTGGCATGAGCATCGGCGACCTAGGACCGGTGCGGGTTCACGCCCAAGCAGGAGCACGTCAGGATGTCTCAGGAAGTCGTCTCTCAACTGGCGCCAACCGGCGTCTTGCGCGCTGGTATCAATCTGTCGAACTTCCTGCTGGTCACCGGGCGCAGCGCAGCAGGCGATCCGGAGGGCGTGGCACCCGACATGGCCCGCGAGATTGCCACGCGCCTCGGGGTGCCCATCAAGTACATGCCCTACAAGACGCCGGGCGAGCTCGCCGATGCGGCCGGGACCGGCGCGTGGGACATTGGGCTCATCGGCGCAGAGCCACAGCGCGCCGCGAAGATAGCCTTTACGGCGGCCTACTGTGAGATCGAGGCGACCTACCTTGTGCCGGAGGGTTCGCATCTCAAGGCCATTGCCGATGTCGATCAGGCTGGCGTGCGCATTGCTGTGACCGGCCGCAGCGCCTACGGCCTCTGGCTCGATCGCAACATCAGGAACGCCACGTTGGTGCGCTCCGACACCCTGGACAGTGCCTATGACCAGTTCGTGCGCGACAAGCTCGACGCGCTGGCCGGCCTGCGACCGCGTCTGCTGAGCGACGTCAAAAAACTGCCCGGAGCGCGCATCCTTGATGGCCAGTTCGCCGCCGTGCAACAGGCTATCGGCACGGCGCGCCAGAACGCGGCTGGAGCTGCGTTCCTGCACTCCTTCGTCGAGGAGGCCAAGGCGTCGGGGCTGGTTGCCCGCCTCATTGCCCGGCACAAGGTGGTGGGCCTTTCCGTCGCGGCACCGGCCTGAGGCCGGTCCATACGTCAGAGCCCTACCTTCCTCTGCAGCTCTTGCAGGCCCGTTGAGCGGATCAAAGCGGCCGCGCGGCGAAGTAGTCTGCAAATGCGATGACCTCCATCGCGGCATCAGCATAGAGAGGCAGGAAACGTGGCAATTTCTCCATGCGTCGCATCCACTGACTGATTGCTGGCCAATCGCCGTGCGAAAATCCGACTTCATCCATCCAATGAGTGTAGGGATAAAGCGCATAGTCGGCGATTGTAGGCACGGGCCCAGCAATCCATTCCGCCGCCGCCAAACGCTTCTCGAGCACACCCAAAGCGAACGTGGACCTTGCCACGAGTTCGCCGATGCGAAACTGATGCGCATCGGGTTCGCGGGCAAAGCGCTTTAAGTAGCGGAGCACCGCGAGTGCCGGCTCGTGGCTGTATTGCTCGAAAAACATCCAGCGTAGCACCTCGGCCTGGTCCCGGCGCCCGTCCGGCCATAGCGGCGTCCCGAATGCGAAATAGAAAAGGATCGCGCCCGAGTCGCTCAGAATGTCGCCATCGGGCAGTCGTAGAGCCGGCACCTTACCCATCGGGTTGATCGCGAGAAAACGAGCATCGCGCGGTTGGCCTTGATCTTGGCGCACGTCAACGCGTCGAAACGGCAGGCCGAGACGCCGAAGGATCATCTGAACTTTGTGGACGTTGCCCGACTCGACATTACCAAAGAGCGTCAGCATTGCCCGTGCTTCCTTCGCCTGGTGGTAAGGGTTGGAGGAGCGACCAATTTGCTAATATGGCGCCGGTCGATCTCGACCTTTCCCTGCTGCGCAATGTCCAAATCGCCCGTGCGCTAGGGTCAATCTTGCTGCTCTGTCCCCCGGGCCAACTGGAGAGGCTTGAGGATAAAGATGGGCCAGGCAATCGACGTTCTCAGCGATTAAAGTTCGACTGACGCCCGGCTCGCCAGTCGGAAAGTAAACCGGATGAGTTGTTACGCCGTTACGCGCTAGAGCCACCTCCATCTCCGCGACGGTGGTGGCTTGCTGCCATCGCGGAAGCATACGTTCCGCAAAATGCGTCATTAGCGCTGCGAAGTGCGCGCAGCGCCTGAAGAGCGGGCGGAGGCACGAGTATCTCAGGCCTTCTGCAATCGGGCATTCTTCAGCGGAAGTGAGCGCACCGGCGAGCCAGTAGCGGCATGGATCGCATTGAGCACGGCCGGGGCCGCTACGCTGATTGTCGGCTCCCCGACCCCGCCCCAGCCCCCCCCAGACGGCATGACGATGGTTTCAACTTTCGGGAAATCCTCCATCAGCACCATCGGGTAAGTATCCAAGTTCTCCTGCACCATTCGGCCGTTGCTGACGGTGCATTCTTGATAGCGCATAGCGCCGAGGCCGAAAGCCACAGAGCCCTCGGTCTGCATGGCCACTTGCTGAGGGTTGACGGCGTAGCCGCTGTCGATCGCGATGACTAGCCGATGAACCTTGAGCCTGCTGCGCTCATTCACCGAGACTTCCGCCGCACCTGCGCAATAACTGGCGTAGCCCATGAATTGGGCGATGCCACGATGCACTCCGGGAGCGGGCGGCGTACCCCAGCCAATGCGCTCCGCCACGGCATTGAGAACGGCAAGATGCTTTGGGCTGTTTGCGAGAAGTTGGCGTCGAAACTCCAGAGGGTCTTTGCTCGCGGCTCGTGCCACCTCATCGATAAAGGACTCAAGCCAGATCGCGTTCTGGTTGGTGTTTACACCCCTCCAGAAGCCCACGGGAATGTGCGTATTGCGTATGGCGTGCTCGATGAGGAGGTTAGGGATCGCGTAGCCAATGCGACCCTCGGCTCCAGCGGGATTGAGACCTTGAAACGCGACGGAGTCCCGTCCATCACTATCGAGCCGATTTGGCGCGGCGCTGGCGAGGATGGATGGCGCCGCAATGCGCATGTGCAGGCCGATGAGGTCGCCTTTATCGTCGAGGCCAGCCGAGAATTTGCACAAACCGACCGGCCGGTAGCTGCATTGACGCATGTCCTCTTCGCGGCTCCAGATCAACTTGATCGGAACGCCAGGAACCTGTTTGGCAAGCAGGACAGCCTTGGTCGTATAGTCTTGCCGGCCGCGGCGGCCAAAGCCCCCGCCAAGGTGAAGTTTATGAACGTCGCATTTGGAAGGGTGCAGCCCTGCTGCCTCCGCGGCAGCCGCTAGAGCCCCTTCGCCATTCTGCGTCGCCCCCCACACTTCACAGCGATCCGCAGTAACGAGCGCCGTGCAATTCATCGGCTCCATCGTGAAGTGGTTCTCGAAGGGAGCGAAATAGACGGCCTCAATCTTCTTTGCAGCATCGCCGATGGCTTGGGGTGCATCGCCTGCCTTGTTGCCGATGAAGACACCCTCTTTGGCATCGAGACCTTGCTGCAGTAGTGCATAGATGGACTGGCTCGAGACGTTGTCGTTGGGGCTCTCCTCCCAGGCGATATTGAGAGCCTTGAGGGCCTGGTTAGCTTGCCACCAGGTATCGGCGACCACGGCGACAGCCGTTTCGCCAATCCTCAGAACGTGGCGCACGCCCGGCATCGCCATGGCCTTGGCTTGGTCGAAGCCCTTGACCTTGGCGCCGAATACAGGAGCATCCATGATGGATGCGTTCAGCATGCCCGGCAGCTTGACGTCGATGGCGTAGACCTGCTTGCCCGTCAACTTGTCGGCGGTATCGAGCCGGGCGAGCGGCTTGCCAATGATCTTCCAATCTTTCGGATCCTTGAGCTTGATGTCCTTCGGCGGTTCCAATTGGGCAGCAGCGTTAGCGACCTTACCATAGGTCGTCGTTCGCCCCGTCGGTGTATGCGTAATGATGCCGGCCTCTGCTTTGCATTCGCCCGCTGGTACCTTCCACTGATTGGCTGCAGCCTGGATCAACATTTCGCGCGCTGCCGCACCGCCCTTGCGAACGTACTCTTGCGAGCCGCGAATGCCACGACTGCCGCCCGTCGACATATCTCCCCAAACGCGACCGCGCGCCAGATTCTGCCCCGGGGTCGGGTATTCGGTCTTCACCTTCTTCCAGTCGCACTCGAGTTCTTCGGCGACAAGTTGAGCGAGACCAGTCAGGGTCCCCTGACCCATTTCCGACCGCGCAATGCGGATGACGACCTCATCGTTCGGCCTGATGAACACCCACGCGCCCACTTCATTGCCTTCGGCGCCGTGCGCCTCTTGCGCCAATGCATGCGGCACATCGGGCAGACATAGGCCCAGTGCCAAACCCCCGCCAGTGGCTGCGCTTGAAATCAGGAACCGACGACGGGACACGTTCCTGCTGGTAGATTTGGAGCCGATCACAGCGCTACTCCTCAAGCTTTGTTGCCGTTGCCGATGACAGCATTCGTTTTGGTGGCGGCCTGGTGGACCGCCGCGCGAATGCGCTGGTACGTGCCGCAACGACACACATTCGTCATGGCTTCGTCGATGTCGGCGTCGCTCGGTTTCGGTTTTCGCTTGAGCAGAGCTGCAGCTGCCATAATCTGCCCGGACTGGCAGTACCCGCACTGGGGCACGTCGAGGGCCAACCACGCCTTTTGCACCGGATGGTCGCCACGCGGGGATAGACCTTCAATGGTGACAATTTTGTCGGCCGGCTTCACATCTTTGACCAAGATGGAGCATGAGCGCTGCACGTCTCCATTGATGTGGACCGAGCAGGCACCGCACTGGCCGATACCACAGCCGTACTTGGTGCCCGTAAGCCCAGCTTGCTCCCGCAACGCCCAAAGCAGAGGTGTGTCGCCGTCGACCGTTAGGGTGAGGGACTTGCCATTGATGTTCAATTTGGCCACTGTCGGTTTCCTCGATTGCAAACGCCATCAATCCGGGAAAACTGTAGATCAGAGTTGCCGAAGCGCTGATTCAAATTTCCGCGCGCGGGGGCGGGTTGAACGCGGTGCGCCGCCCTGACGGTGCAGTCGCGATGCCCTCGGGCGTGCATGCGGTGCGGCAATGGGTCGGGTCGTTTCGCCGCAGCCCACAGCTGCGCGCACTCCAAAGGCAACTACGCATGGCGGGTCGGTGCCGCAACGATTGGATCCCAGCTCCTCGTACCGATGAGAAGTGCCAGGGATTTTGGGCTTTGCCGCGAACGACCACAATCGGTTCGCAACGGCGGCATGAGGTGCTGTCTGGGCACCCGATGCTCGGGGTCCACTGGCGCTGAGATCGGATCGGACAGGGTTTATCCGTTGCGCCAAACGACGTGGCACCGCTGTCAAAGCGTCAACCGTCAAGTGCGGGGCTGGCCGGTGGGCGGCAATAGCATGTTGGTCGGAGCATCGCGACATCTGGGAACTGGAGTGCCTATTGATCCAAAGCGAAACGAATGTCGACTACGACGTGGCAATTGTCGGAGCGGGGCCCGTCGGCGCCCTTCTTGCCAATCTCCTCGGCTGTGGAGGCCGGCGTGTGCTACTCATCGACAAGGAGCGCGAGATTTATGCGCTGCCGCGCGCCGTCCACTTCGACGGCGAAGTGATGCGAGCCTTCCAGTCAATCGGATTGGCGGATGAGATCGCGGCGATCTCCCGCGCTTCCTCCAAGGGCATGCACTTTATCTCGAGCACAGGCCAGACGCTGCTCATTCGGCGTGGTTTTGATGGTGTGGGCCCGCAAGGCTGGGCCAACAACTACTACGTCCACCGGCCCGATCTTGAGGCTGTGCTGCGCAAGGCACTCGCACGCCATCAAAGCGTAGTTGCCCGTTACGGTGTCGAGGTGACCGCGATCAAAGAGACCGCTGATGCCGTTGCGGTGGGGCTCACTTGCGCAGAGCGCCAACCGGAGACCCTGACCGCAAACTACCTGATCGGCTGCGATGGCGCACGCTCCTTTGTGCGCCGGGTGATCGGCTGCACCCACGAGGATCTCGGCCTGCATCAGCCGTGGCTCGTGGTCGATGCGCTCATGAGGCCGACGACGCCGCGGGCAAAGAACCTGCCCGAATACACGGTCCAACTTTGCGATCCGAACCGTCCCATGACCCTTGTTTACGTCGGTGGCAACCGCAGGCGGTGGGAGATCATGCTGATGCCCGGTGACGATGCTTGTAGCATCGCACACCCCGACAGCATCTGGCGGTTGATCTCACGCTGGATCACCCCGGAGGATGCAATCCTCGAGCGCGCAGCGATTTACACGTTTCACTCCGTCATAGCCAAGGGATGGCGCAAGGGGCGTTTGCTGTTGGCTGGAGATGCCTGCCACCAGACGCCGCCCTTCCTCGGACAGGGCATGTGCGCGGGCATCCGGGACTGCGTCAACCTCGCGTGGAAGCTCGAGGCGATTTTGGGCGGGCTAGCGAGGGATAGTTTGCTCGACACCTACGAGAGCGAGCGCAGTCCACACGTTCATGCCTTCATCCAGCTTGCCGTCGATCTTGGTGGCGTAATCCAGACGACAGACGCAAAAATCGCGCGCACGCGCGATGCGAGCTTTGCGTGTGGGGGGCCGCGCATGTTCGACTTCCCGCAGCCGCAGCTCGGACCTGGTGTCTGGATCAGCGGCGGGACGCGGCGGGCCAAGTGTTTCCGCAGCTGCGACTGGATGATGGCCGGCGCCTGGACGAGGTTGCAGGGAGTGGCAGATTCTGTCTCCTCGGCAATGCGTCCTGTCTGCAAGCAACCGTGCCACAGCTCGATGAGCGCATTGCGGCCGCCCGAGTGGTCGTTCTGAGGCAATCCGGCCGCGCGATCTGCCAATGGCTTTCGCATCACCAAGCCCAGGGCGTGTTGCTCCGGCCGGACCGCTACGTGTTCACTCTGCTGAGGACCAACGAGGATCTGCTGAAGGCCTTGGGTGTGCTGGAGCAGCACCTGATCCCAAGACCATGCCTCAAGCTCGTGTGAGGAAATGACCGCAGAAGCGGCTACGGTGCCTACACGCCTTCTTGTTGAGGGGATGACGCTTGGCTGACGGCTCTGCTAGCGGGCGCCCGTGCCGACCATTCGGGTGGAACCGGGATCGGATCTTTAGCATGGCATCATGGGTTAGGTCGCAGCAATCGCCGATACGGTCGCCTCCCCGACCTTCTATTCAACTCTTGCCGTCGGTTCGCAGCGATCGCCCGAGCGCTCCACACCAAACCACAAGGCTGCACCGGGGGGTGGCAGGTGTTGGGGCTGTGATATGAAGGTCGGCTGGCAATCGTTGCTCGCAGTCCCGATGCCGGTTGTAGCCCCTAGGCCGATAAGGGCAGCTGCGATGGGCGTTTTGGTGGCGGAAGTGGCGATGATGGCGATAGCCCGAGGCCATGCGCCGCCAACGCGCACGACCTCGCCATGCCCCGACCATGTGCCGATGAGTAGAGGCGCACGAGTTGCGGAAGTCGCAAGCATCCATCATCGTCCTACGCGACTTCCGGCTAATCCGGTACGAGAGACGCTCCGTGGCCGGTTGGAGGCGTGGCTGCTCGATTTTGCTGCGACCTCGTTGGCGCTTGCGGACGGGGGAGACTGTTGTGGTTGAGCCAGCGCTAGAGCGTTGCGGGGGAACTGGGGATGAGAGATCAGAAATCGCGCGGATTTGGGTTGGTTTGCGACACCCCGCGGCAAGGATACGCAAGACTAAGGAATGCCCGCAAGGTCGGAGCCGCTGCATGCCTTGTATTGGTGCTAGGATCGGCCGGGGCGATTGCGCAGGACGCAGAGGCATTGCGGCAGCTGGAATGGTGTAAGAACGCATCCAAGATGGTGAGTGATGCGCACGGGATCAGCGCATCAACGACGTCACCGGGCTACGTGCGTATGGCTGAAATTGCGTGTAGCAAAGCCATCGAGCTTTTCGGAATTCGACAAGAACGATGGGAGGCGTATTTCACCCGAGGTTTAATATATATGGGAAAGAGCGACCACGAGCTCGCGATCGCGGACTTCACCAAGGCGATAGAATCTACCTCGATCGAGAATTGGCAGCCCTACTGGTGGCGGGCCTTTTCTCACACCATGAAAGCATCGTTTTCGACTGGTGATGAGCGGGTCATTGAGAAAGAGTTAGCTCTCACGGACGCGAATAAGGCCATCGAGATCAACCCGATGGAAGAGATGTTGTACCGAAATCGGGCATTGATGCATGGGCCAGGGCAAGAGGCACTAGCTGCGAGCGATCGCGCGATCGGCGAGTGTGTTCAAACTATCAATCTGTCATACGAGCTACTGCCGCAGAAGGGATGGAAGCCGGGTGATCCAATCGATCGCTTGCGGAGCGAGGCGGTTGTCGCCTGTCAAAGGGCTATGGACCTGAACAGCGCAAGCTGGGTTCCTGTCTTTTTTCGCGGATGGGGTTACATGGGTCAGCGTCAATACGACCTTGCGCTCTCTGACTACAGCAAGGCAATTGAATCGAGCCCGGCGAATTGGCGCGCCTTTGCTTATAAAGCGCGTGGTCTGGCGCACGAGGGGAGCGGAGACAACGAAGCGGCGATGTCTGACTTTAGGAAATCACTTGAGCTCAGGCCACATGACGACAGCACCAAGGCTGCGCTCGAGCGCACTTTGCGGGCGAGACGATAGCTTTCATCTGTGGCGATCGGAGGAAAGGTCGCCGGACCCTTTATGCAGTTTGCATCGCAGCCGACACGGGCTCCGCACCAGCCGCCAAGTCGCCCAACGCGCGTTCAGGGGGATAAACGGAGAGAAATTGGGCAAGGTGCATCGGACCGGTGCAGTTGTGCAAACCTAGCGATGGCACGGTACGGTTCCTCTCGCCTAGCTGCGGCCAAGACCCTCGGCCAAGCGCTGGCGAATGCTCCTGCCCACATCGGTATAACCACTCTCAGCCCGCACGGGACTACCTGCGCATCGCGTCTGCGCGCAAAGGTCAAGAAGAGCCCTGATGGTGGCGCCGATCAGTAAGCCGTGGAGTGCAGCGACCAGGTGTGACTTTCGTGCCATCCACAGCAAAGTCGGCGATGAATTCGAAAGCTGGGATGGGTGAATGGGCGACTTTCGTGGAGCCTGCGGCAGACTTTACGGGCTCTCTCAATCTGGTAACGTCACGCAGGTCACCATACGAGTTCGCTGGACTGACAATTGAGATGGTGCGGTGGAAGTCCAAGTTGGATCCCTGCCGTTTTTCGAAGGGTGATCCCAGACAGCGCCAATCCGGGATAACGTTGGCAATCAAAGCGGCTTGGTTGGCGGCGATGACGAGATTTGAGCACAGGGTTGCCCACACCTCCACCGGCTACTTCGATGGGTCTGCTTGTCGGTGACGAGCAGTTATTCGCGTAAGCAGCGAAAGCAGGGAGCACATCAGGGTCCGTGGAAAGATCGCAGAGGACGGTGGTTGTGACCGGCGGGGCCGGCTACATCGGCTCGCACACTTGCAAAGCGCTCGCGCAAGCGGGGTATTTGCCTGTCGTCTATGACAACCTGCTTCACGGCCATGAGTGGGCGGTGAAGTGGGGCCCGCTAGAAAGGGGCGATATTCGTGATTGCTCGAGACTTGCAGACGTCTTTGCCGCATACCAGCCCGGCTCAGTGCTCCACTTCGCGGGTCTAGCCTACGTCGGTCAGTCGGTGCTCGATCCGGGCCGCTACTACGAATTCAACGTGGCCGGCAGCCTGACGCTAGCCCAGGCGATGCGCGAGCATGGAGTTAAAAGGATCGTCTTTTCGAGCACATGTGCTACTTACGGTGCACCAGATAAGCTGCCCATAGGCGAAGAGACGCCGCAGAGGCCCATCAACCCATACGGCGCATCCAAATTGATGGTGGAGCGAATTCTCGCCGATTTTAGGCGAGCACACGGGATCTGCTCCACGGCCCTGCGATACTTCAACGCCGCCGGTGCTGACGTTGGTGGTGAATTGGGTGAATCTCACGATCCAGAAACACACCTGATCCCGTTAGTGCTCGGCGCAGCCTCCGGACGTCGACCGCCGCTCGCCGTGTTTGGAACCGATTACGATACGCCCGATGGTACGTGCATACGTGACTATATTCATGTGACCGATCTCGCCGCGGCCCATGTGCTGGCGCTGCAAATGCTCGAACAGGGATTGGCTCTCGACGCCTATAATCTAGGCACGGGGCAAGGCTATTCGGTGCGTGAGGTAATCGCCGCGACGGCGCGTATTACGGGACTCGACATTCCATATTCTGCCTGCCCGCGGCGGCCCGGTGATCCGGCCGTGCTCGTGAGTGACGCAACGCGGGCACACGAGGAGCTGGGCTGGCGGCCGAAGTTCAGCGATCTTGAGACCATCATCCGCACCGCCTGGGGTTGGCACCAGCGCGGATTATCGCACGACGCTTAGGTGTTGCGTCCTAGCCGCGCCCGTCTGCGCCCCATTTCGGATCTGCCCCCTCAGTACGCAAACCCGACATTCAACGAGGCGTAGGCTCCGTCCCTATTGGCGAAGATCCCGCCCTTGTCATTGGTATGCTGACCCGCTGCAGCCGTGATTTCGATCGGCGTCTTGTCGATCTTCATTTGTGCAAAACCACCGACACGCCACGCATCCGAACCCTCGTTGCCCATGCGGAGTGCTTCGGGGCCAAAGGTAAAGCGATCGATCTTGTAGCCGATGCGCAGACGGGACCAGTAGGTGTCGAAGGCCGTCGAGTAGCTGCCGGCCAAGTTCAAGAACAATGGCTGATTGTGGCCCAGCGTGAGGTCGCCAGCGACCTTGAAACCAGCTTCGGTACCCGCCACGCGATTTGCGGGATCGGAGGGAGAGAGCTTGTGGTTTTGCTCTTCCGCTCCAACGTAGCCTGCGATGCGAATACCGGGTCGAATGATCTGGTATCCGATCATCTCATCGAAGAGCCAGTATCTGCCATGGACGTCGCCGACGGTGGCCATATAGTCATACGTGCCATAGACGCCCAGTCCTCTCAGGAGCACGCCGTCTCGCCCGAAATCTCCGTTCAAGGCAGTGATGGCACCCAAATAGAAAGCGTTGCCGTTGGGCCCGGCATCAACACCGGAGAAAGCGGCCGTCGAGGAAGTCGCCTGAGCCGCAACGGGGTGAGGGGCAAGGAGTATGCTCGCCACCACGCCCGCCGCCAGGAGGCGTAACGCATGCCACATGAAAACTCCACCAACACTACATTCCACGCCAGTGCGGCAGCGTGGCGGGAACGGTTGGACTGCGCAACGACGCGCGCATCGCGTCGCTCGTTTCTGCAATGACAGTTGCTCATTGGCTACGAACCGCCGTCCCTCCCTTGGTTGTTACGGACGATGCGGCCCTGATGATGCGCCGTCTTCCGCCCACGGTGCTGCGGCAGGAAACCGCCTCCGGGGTGCCAGCGTGGAGGCATGTCGAATCTTGTAAATCGTTGCAGATCTACAACAAACAAGGACACGTCGATTGTCATCCTCGTTCACTTATGGATAACTGGCTGGGCGGGGGTTCATGACCATTTTCGGCCTGCGGCTGCCTTCGCGATGCTGGTGTGGGAGCGTACGCGCGTGCGGAAAGTGCGGATCTTGCTAGGGCTGCCATTCGTCGCAACGAGAACGAGAGGACGGGCGCACGGAGGGCACTCCTTGCGCGGTCTGCCGGGGTATGACGTGCCGGAACAATTTTCTTGCTCCGCGCCTGGCATCTCCGTCGCGATTAGCACGGGGAACCAGCCGATCTGAGCTGGTCAGCGTCGAATGCGCCGCCGTTGCTTCTCCTTCGCCTTCCGGCTTGGGGTCCCAGCACATGCTGCTGGCCGCACCTCAACTGCGCCACCTCGCATGGTGGCGAGCGGCTCTCCAACCGTCAGCGCGGCCCCTTATCTGGTCCCACTCCTCAGTTCGAGGCAACGCGTGCTCCACCAGGGCGCCGTGCTCGCGTGGGCAATAGCGGTTGCCTACTTTTGGATTTGGTGGCTGCGGCCTCACCACAATATCGGCACGACGTGGTTTATCGTGAATTCGGCCGTGCTCGGTTGGCTTACGCTTGTGCCCCTCTACCTTCTCTGCCTCTACGTACGCGGCCGCATAAGTTGCCTTGAGGCGCAACCGCCAGCCGGTCGCGTCGCCATGGTGGTGACCAAAGCTCCTTCCGAACCGTGGCGCATCGTGCGGGAGACGCTTCAGGCGATGTTGGCCCAGCAGCATCCACACGACACGTGGCTTGCCGATGAAGACCCTACGCACGAGACGATCGCCTGGTGCAACGCGCGTGGGGTTGGCATTTCCTCGCGCAAGGGCATCACCGCCTACCATCGCGGCAGTTGGCCGCGCCGGACCCGCTGCAAGGAGGGCAATCTGGCGTACTTCTATGATCAATATGGATACGAGCGCTACGATTTCGTTGTGCAGATGGACGCCGACCACGTCCCTGCGCCCGGCTACCTCAGCCAGATGCTAAAGCCCTTCAGCGATGAGAGAGTTGGCTACGTATCAGCGCCAAGCATTTGCGACAAGAACGCGGACGATAGCTGGTCGGCCAGGGGCCGCCTCTACGTCGAGGCCACAGTCCATGGCTTGTTACAGGCGGCCTACTCCAATGGGTGGGCCCCGCTTTGCATCGGGTCGCACTATGCCGTGAGAACGAAGGCGCTTCGTGAGATCGGTGGGCTTGGGCCTGAATTGGCGGAAGACCATTCGACGAGCCTCATGATGAACGCGCACGGATGGCGTGGAGTGCATGCCTTCGACGCCCTTGCGCACGGCGACGGCGCGAGCACCTTCGCTGACCTCGTCACCCAGGAATTTCAGTGGTCGCGCAGCCTGATGACCATCCTGCTGCAACATACCGGGAGCTACATTTCGCGGTTGCCGTTCGCGCTCAAATTCCAGTTTGTGTTCTGCCAACTTTGGTACTCGCTATTCTCCGTGTTCATGCTGCTGATGTTTGTCATGCCGGTATTGGCGCTCGCCACCGGCCATCCGTTCGCCAACGTGACATTGGCGGATTTCTTGCTCCATGCGCTGCCCGCGGAGGCGATTATTGTTCTGCTCGCCTGGCGCTGGAAGTTGAATGGGTGGTTTCGTCCGGTGAATGCCAAGCTCTTCAGTTGGGAGGCAGTGCTCTTCCTGCACGCCCGCTGGCCATGGACCCTCGCAGGCTCCCTGACAGCGATCTGGGACTATTTTAGCCGTTCCTTCGTCGAATTTCGCGTCACCCCTAAAGGCAAGCCCGCCTCACCAGAGCTGCCAGCATGGTGCATTGCGCCCTATGTCGTCCTTGCGCTCATATCGGGCCTTAGCGCCATCGTCTTCTCTGACGCCCAAAACGCCAGCGGCTTCTACTTCTTTGCGATCCTCAACTGTGCGGTCTACGCCACACTATTGGCAATGATGCTCATCCGTCACGCCATCGAAAACGGTCTGACGTGGTGGCCGCATCATTCCGTGTCGGAGCTGGCGAGATATGCAGCGTGTGCGAGCCTGTTGTTGCTTCCGATCGTCGGCATGGCCACGCGTGGCCTGGCCGCAATCGATGGCATCACCTGGGGTTCCGACACGATCAGAGTAACCTCCACCACTTATTCGGCCTCCGGTGCCGGCCAGCGCGGCGACCGTATCAAGCATATCCGCTTCGTTCTGTTTGAGCGGGGATGAGCGAGCGGCAAGGGAGACGCGTGATGCTGGTTGTTGCGTGGAGGTCCCGACAGCTTCTGGGCGGCCTTGCTCTGATGTGTTTGATACTTGCGGCACCCGCCGGACCCCTGTCCAGCCAATCTCCGTTCACCAAGGGTCACGCGGGCGAAGGCGTTCGCATGGGAGCTTATGACCCCTACGGTACCTTCGCCAACGATGCCAAGATCAGCATCGAGCACATATTTATTCCGTGGCAGGACGTAAATTTGACCTCGCTTGACGCTGCCGACAGGTACGCGCGCGATCGCGCGCGCAAACTGCTTATCACCGTCGAGCCCTGGACTTGGTCTCGCAACGGCAAACCGGAGACCTCCACCGAGCTCTACACCGGGATCATGGCGGGAAACTATGACGGGCCGATACGCGAGCTTTGCCAAAAGGCGGCGTCGCTGACAAGCCACATCACCATACGTTGGGGGCAGGAGATGGACTTGGGAAACGGCCGCTATCCCTGGTCGGAATGGGCGCCGGTCGATTATATCAGCGCGTACCGCCACTTCGTAGACACCTGCCGTACGGTCGGCGCGGGTATCCATTTCATGTGGTCGCCTCGCGGCGAGCCCAACATGCGGGAGTACTATCCAGGAAGTGACTACGTCGACAGCATTGGGCTCACGCTTTTTGGCTTTCAACAATACGAGATCGATCTTTACGGCAAGGATCTGTCTTTACCAGAGCGCTTGGGCCCGTCATACGAGTTGGTGGCTGATCTCGGCAAGGAAATCTATATCGCCGAGTTCGGTTGTCACGGCGACCAGGCATACCTTAGACGTTGCGTGGACGAGGCACGCTCCGCCTCTGCAAAGTTTCCCAGGATCAGCGCTGTCATCTATTTCAACGAGGTGGAGACATACAAGTGGCCGGGATCTCATGGCTCACCTGACTGGCGCATCATGAGCAAGTTGTTTGCGGAGCTGCCACAATGAGGTTGATAAGGGACACTGCCTTCCTCGCGGTGCTTGCAGGCGGCGCGGCGCTTGGCCTGGCGCACGCCGTCGGGGCCCCCGCCACGGAGCGCAATCTCACCAAGAAAGAGATCCTGGATCTTTATGAGGGCAAGTCATGGTTCTGGGAGAAGGGCGTTGCGTTCTTTGCCGCCAAAGGTCAGTTCAACGCCTTCTCCGAAGAGGGAAATGACCGCAGCACCGTAGCAGGTGATTGGGAGGCCCTGGATGACGGACGGATGTGCTTTTCCGGGGTTTGGACGGCAAAGTCCTGGCGCCGATTTGCGCGCACATGCTTCGCTCACAAAATCAAGGACGGGCAGATTTATCAACGGCGACTCCCCAAGGGCGAATGGTACAACTTTAGGCACGAGCCGTCGCAAGAGGGAGATCAGAAGCTGGTGCCTGGTGATCAGACCCGGTGAGCAATGGGTGGCTGGGTGAGCCAATGGGGGATGACAGGATCGTGGGATGTGCAATGACGCCCGCCAGGCATTCGCTTGCCCTGATCGCGCTTGGAGCCCTTGCGCTCGGGTTACTGTGGACGGGGTCCTCCTCGGCCCAGCCGAGCGGTTGCTACCAAGGATGTCAACTGCCTACCACGAGCATGGCTGTCTCACGCTATGTTGTGTGCCTGGGAGTCCGCAACGGAAGCACGTGCACGGTCTGTCCAAGTCAGCAGACCGGTCAGGCATTTCAGATTGCGGCAGGCAAGTCCCTCAGCTGTTTCAAGGGTTGCGCCAAGGGATATGTATGGAATGCGGCATCGCAACAATGCTGCCCAGCGCCAACACCGGCGTCCGCCCCAATCCCACCGGAAGCCGAGACGGCTGACCTCATCGTATCGCCGGGCGCGCGTCGGGGATCCTCACGTGTGCGCGACTTCTTCCAAGCAATGAAGCAGCGCGTACAGGTTGCGATCGCTTTGCCGATGACACAGTCTGAGAAATGGACCGTGCTCAGGACGAACTTGGACTTTGTGAAGAAGGAAGCGGCCGCGCAGGGCTTGGTCGTGACGGAGCTTAGCGCCGACTCCAACCAGATCATGCGCGCGGCACCTGACGACACGAAGCTCAGTGCGGAACAAATAGCAAAAATCGACCGTGCCAAAGCCGGCGTGGCAACGCGGGGCGTGAAGGTCGTGGTCGGACCGCCTCCAGCGCTGCTAGAAAATGCTATCGTGGGGGACGCAAGGTGCCCGACGGAACCCGTCAACATCAGTCTGCCGCTCGGCGGGGGCAGCAATCGGACCATCAATCGCACCAGCATTGAAATCAAACGCGATAAGGCCATCTTTCGGGGTCCGGTGGAGGCTGCAGGTCCACCGATAACATTGATGTGGTGGCCGGATGGCAGAATGGCCGGCGTCGCACAGGACGGCACCTTGCTCTACTCGATCCGTCACTTGGGCGGCGGGGTATACTCTGTCATCGAGTTCGACGATCAGAAAATGCCCCGCGAGCACGCGCCCGCGCCTTTGCGCACCAATGACCCGAATCTGCGCGATGACCCCTTGCTTCAGCAGGGCGATGCCAGCCTCCTCAGGGGACCGTCACCAGGGACACGTGTCCCGCCTTTGCGACAGGCTGGCGCTCCAAGCAAACAGGTACAGCCCGGTGACATCGTCATCGATGTCATCGTCGCCTACACCCCCAAGGCTGCCGCCCACTATACGGATGTCCAGCGGGAGCTGGCTGAGCTTGCCATCGAGGAGGGCAACGAGTCCTTCCGCCTGAGTGGTCTCGGTCACATCAAGTTGCGGCTGGTGCACGCCTACCTCACCAACTACGTGGAAGAAGGCGCGCATTTCGACCACGTCTGGCGCTTCGCGGATAAGGGCGACGGCTACATGGAAGAGATTCACGGCTTGCGTAACAAGTATCGCGGTGATGTGGCGATATTGATCGTTGATGATCCGCAAGGCTGCGGCCTGGCAACACGCGTGCACGCCGATGCGGAGGAGGCCTTTGCCGTCGTGCATCATGAATGCGCGGCTACGACCTACACGGTGGCACACGAGATTGGGCATTTGATCGGTGCCCGTCATGACCTCGCGATAGACAAAGTCATGACCCCATTTCCCTATGGCCACGGCTACGTGAACGGCACCAAGTGGCGCGACATAATGAGCTACAAGGAGAGCTGCGGTGGCTGCCCGCGGCTGCCTGTGTGGTCGAGCCCCAAGGTGATGATCCAGGGTGAGCCGGCCGGCACGCCAGACCTCGACAATGCCCGCGTTATTCTCGAGCAAGCAGCGAGGGTCGCCGCTTTTAGATGAGCAATGAAGCAAAGCCAACGCAGTTGCTCGACAATCTGGATCGTTGCATCGTTGCTCCAGCAGGTGCGCTCACGGAAAGGACCCAAAGTTATTCAGGGCACCGCTCCTTCTAACATCCCTTCCGGTCGCGAGCGTTGCCTTCGCTAGGTCCCTCATATAGTCCCATGACCGCGCTATTGAGCGGTTCGCCTGCGACCCACCTGTCGCGAAGAATGTGGCGGGTGCCCCCCTGGCAACGCCACGTCGCATTCTTGCGCGGGGGCCAGGTGCAGGGTATGAGAGTTGCCGCTTCCAACACAAGGAAGACAGCATGTCCAACGTTATCAGCATCTGCGGTAGCCTGAGAAAAAGCTCCTACAATCGCCTGGTCATGAACCTGCTGCCGGGGCTCGCACCTAGCGGCATGAGCATCAAGGAAGGTCCATCCTTCGCTGAATTTCCACTCTATAATGCCGACATCCAGAATTCGACTGGATTCCCGGCGCCGGTGAGTGTCCTTGCGGATGCGATCCGGGCAGCCGATGGTGTCATTTTCTGCACGCCCGAATACAATTTCTCGCTGCCGGGCGGGCTTAAAAATGCGATCGACTGGGTCTCGCGCTTGCCCAACCAACCTTTTGCAGGAAAGCCCGTGGCCATTCAATCGGCCTCACCCGGCCCCTTGGGCGGAGCCCGGGTTCAGTACGACTTACGCAGGACGATGGTGTTTCTGGACGCGCTGACCCTGAACAAGCCCGAGGTCTTTATCGGCATCTGCGCTGCAAAATTCGACGACAAGACGGGTGAATTAAAGGACGAGCCGACGCGCACCTTCCTCAAGCAGCAGCTCGAAGCCTTCGCCAAATTCATCACGCAACACGGTGGCAAGACCTCATGAAGCCCGGGGTGCGGGGCTCGCCCTATCTTCCTGCCTGAAGGCCGCCGCTGGGCTGTTGCCAACCGTGACGCAGCCAAGATCAGCACATTTCAAGCATCGCGCGGCACCCGGAAGTGCCGGTTGAGCCAAGCGATCATGATCACCTGCGGCAGCATAAGCCCGGCAATGGCGATGAGGGGGCTGATGGACAGATGGGGTGCCTCAAACAGGTTTGCCTGAAGCATCGCGCTCATGAGCACAACCAGTGCTGGGAACGTGATCATGAGAAACCAGCGCAGCCAATCTCTCAGTGTTGCCAAAGCCGCGGCGCGGCGATCGGCTGCGAGCCAGTAGTCCCTATTGGGTAGGTTGAGGAAGCGATCGGGAACGCGATCGAGCCAGTCCGCCATAGTGAACAACACCATGAAGATGCCGAGCACCGCCGCCACTAGGATCAGGAATTGTGAGGAAGTGGACCACCCGTTGGGCTCGCCGGACGTTCCGAAATGCGTCCCCATTCGCTGAGGGAGCCGCGGCCAGAGTATGGCAATCTCGCCACTGAGCCCGCCGCTCAAGATACCGAAGAGCCAGCACGGGATATGGCGGCGAGACACAACCCTCTCCTCTGGCTCCGCTTGCGCCATCGCGCATTCGGCTGCACGGTACCGTCAATGGTTTGCGAGCACTCTACCCCGGCACGGTGGACCCGCGCTGTTTCGTTGGGCACAAGGCCAGCGGCAAGCACGGGCGCGGAAGAGGAGCGTTCGTAATTCAACGCCGCCAGACAGCTTGCGTTTGTGCAACAGATTGTCGGCTCGGCCTCTAGTCGCGTAGGATGCGACGCGATCGCTCCGCGGTGCTCGGCAAGGGGGCTCGGCGTGAGGACGTAAGATAGACCACGCACCATGCAAAGATTCGTCGTTGCCCCCGTTGCAGAGATCCCGCCCGGCACCCACAAAGTGTTCACCATTGCCGGGCGGCCGATCGGCATCTTCAATCTGGACGGTCAGTTCTACGGCCTGCTCAACCGATGTCCCCACCAGGGCGGCAGCTTATGCGACGGGCTGATCACCGGCCTTGCCGTCGGCGACAGGCCGGGCGAGTTCCGCATGATTCGTAAGGGCGAGATGGTACGTTGCCCTTGGCACGGATGGGAATTCGACATCCGGACTGGCCAATCCTGGTGCGAGCCGGCCAAGGTTCGGGCCCGGACCTATCCGACGGAGATCGCCGCTGGCGCCGAGGTGGTCAGGGGACCCTATGTCGCCGAGACGGTGGCGGTGACCGTTGAAGAGAAGTATGTGGTAGTCGAGTTCTAGGTACATTACACCTCGGCCCCGCGTTGCGTGCACGCGGGACCGATCCGGCAGAGGGGAGGTGACGCGGATGAACCGCTATCCGGGTGCCATCGACTGTGACATCCACCCGACGGTCCCCGGTATCGGCGTGCTGCTGCCATATATGGACGACTACTGGCAGGAAGCGTTCGTTTCGCGCGGGATCGATGGGCTGGAGATGGCGAGCTATCCGCCCGGCGCGCCGATCTCGTGCCGCGCCGACTGGCGACCCGCAAAGGGTCGGCCAGCGGCCGATCCCGCGACCATCGCTCGTCAATCGCTCGATGTGATGGGCACGGCGTTCGCCATTTGCAATCCGCTCACCGGCGGGCAGGTGGCGGTCAGCGAGTCGATGGGGGCCGCAGTCTGCCGGGCCGTGAATGATTGGATCACCAAGGAGTTCCTGGACAAGGACGCACGCTTTCGCTCCTCCATCATCGTGCCGCCGCAGAGCCCGGAACTCGCCGTCGAGGAGATTGAGCGGCGCGCCTCCGACCGGCGTTTCGTGCAGGTGATGATCCCCGTCGCCGTCGAGATGATGCTCGGGCGGCGTTATTATTGGCCACTGCTGGCGGCCTGCGAGAAGCATGGGCTGCCGCTCGGTCTTCACGCGGGCAGTCTGCACCGCTATCCCACGACGTCCAATGGTTGGTCGTCACACTACATCCAGGACTATGTCAGCCATTCGCAGACCTTCGAGGACCAGCTGCTGAGCCTCATCCACGAGGGTGCCTTCGTGAAGTTCCCGGGCCTACGCGTCGTGCTGATCGAGAGCGGTGTGTCTTGGCTGCCAGGCTTCATTTGGCGCGCGATCAAGACGTGGCGCGGTGTGCGAGCCGAGGTCCCCTACGTCAAGCGCTCTCCTGGCGAGATCGTGCGCGAGCATGTACGGCTCACCGCCCAGCCGTTTGATGCGCCGGACGCCGAAGCCGTTAGGCGCATCGTCGAGATGATAGACTCCGACGACATGCTCCTGTTCGCGACCGACTATCCGCACTGGCAGTTCGACGGCGATCGGGCCGTGCCGGACGGGCTGTCTGCGCCCATCCTCGCCAAGATGCTTATCGACAACCCCCTTGCAACCTATCCTCGGCTCAAGGAGAACCCCACATGAGCCTCATGCTTGAACGTGATGTTGACGCCCACGGCGTTCCAACTCGTGATGCCAAGACGCGCGTGCGCATCATCGACTGTGACATCCATCCCTACCTTCGCACGCCGCGCGACCTTGACCCGTTCTTATCGGCGCGCTGGCGCCAACATCTGGCCGAATACGGCAAGGGAACGCGTGGCATCTATGCAGCGCGCGGCACCTATCCGCGCTTCATGCCCAACACGTGCCGGCGTGATGCATGGCCGGCGAGCGGCGGTCTGCCTGGCTCCGACGTCGACTTCATTCGCGCCCAGCATCTGGACGCCAACGATGTCGAGTTCGGCGTGCTCGAGCCCTTGCTGGAAGGCAACGCGCCGCGCAACATCGAGCTGCAGGCGGCACTTTGCTCCGCCTTCAACGACTGGCAGGTGACGCATTTCACGGACATCGAGCCGCGCCTGCGAGCCTCCATTCTGGTACCCCAGGACGACGCCGAGGCGGCCGTCGCCGAAATCGAGAGGCGCGCGGCCGATCCGCGCTTTGCCCAAATCCAGCTGTCCTCGCGTACACCCGAACCGCTGGGTCGAAAGCGCTACTGGGCAATCTTCGCCGCCGCCGAACGGGTGAACCTGCCGATCGGCTTGCACGTGGGCGGTCCGTCAGCTGCAGCACCCTCTGCCTCGGGCTGGCCTTCGTTCTACGTCGAAGAGCATCAGGTCTTGAGCCACTCGATGCCGACCCAGGCAGCGAGCCTCATTCTCGAAGGTGTGTTCGACCGTCATCCAAGCCTAAAGATTGTCCTGATCGAGGGCGGCTTTGCTTGGGTTCCCACCCTCGGATGGCGGCTCGACGCCAACGTCGCAAAGATGCGCAGCGAGGTTCCAAATCTCAAGCTCAAGCCGTCAGAGTACCTGCGCCGCAACCTCTGGTACGCGACGCAACCGATCGAAGAGCCGGAGTACCCACAACACCTGCGCACCATCTTCGATTGGATTGGCTGGGACCGTATCGTCTACTCGAGCGACTATCCCCACTGGGACTTCGATGATCCGCAGCGCGCCATCAAGATTGCCATGAGTGAGGCCGAGCGCCGTGCGATATTCCGCCACAATGCAGAGCAAATCTACCGCTTCAAATGAGCGATCACCCCTACTGATCGAGCGCCCGGGCGGGAATTTGTCACGCTGACGGCGAAGTGGCCGATCACGGCTATTTGGCTCTCACCCCGTGTTTTCGGGTGAGCTTGGTTGCGCTGCCCCTCCTGGCACGCATCCGATGGCAAGAGCGAGCCCCGCGGGGCGTCACATGACCTGTCTAGGCCCGTAAGCTGCGGACGCAATCCTGACGCGCCGGGACGAGCACTGCGTATGCCTGTCACCGTGCTTGCATTGACGTCCGCACGACGAAACTTTTTGACCGTCTTCTACGTATCTAAGGCGCTAGTCGCGCACGCGACTAACGTGCGGAAGGAGGCGCGATTGCGGGCATCGCGCCTCCTTTTCATTTCTGCCCCGGAATCGCCACAGAGCTGGCGCCTTGTAGCGCCGACCCTCCCTCTCCCCGCACCGGGGGTGGGTCAGAAAGGGCGTCTTCACCCACACGAGGCGCCCTTTCCATTTCCGGGAGTGACCCCTACGCGTCAGGTCGGAAGAAGCACTCCAAGCTCGAGGGCAAACACGCGCACCCTCAAGCCTGGTCCAGTTCTTCGAGACCACCGACTCACCGCAGTGGCACAACCCCACCCGGCCGGCCCATTTCACCACGCAACGACAATTTCGATGACGTGCACCCAAAGACGGGGTTCTGGTGGGATTTCCCGCTGGCGATCACGCGGTTGCGCCCAGACGGGTTCGCGGGGCAAATCTCAGGGTTGCCCGCAGCGCAATTTGGGTAGAACACCCGATGGAGGGAGCCGGCCAATTGGCCTCTCTTGCCCACAATCAAATAAGACTTTGAGTTGTAGCTGGTGCCTTAGGGAAAGGCCGGGGTGGAGCATTCCCGTTCAGTCGTCGTCGGCCAGTCGTGGCTTGGCCCTGTAAAGCTCGCCGTCGCGACCGGCGTCGCTTACTTCCTGATGGGTCGCCTGGGCCTGGCGCTTCGCGCCGAACCTGGGGTGGCCGTCTTCTGGCCGGCTTCAGGCATCGCAGTTGGCGCATTGATCGCCTTGGGGCCTAGGGCGCGCCTTCCATTGGCAGCTGGGGTATCCGTCGCAACGGCCGCCTGCAATCTGACGATCGGTAGAAACTGGTGGCTCGCTGTCGCTCTAGGCTTGCTTAATGCGGCGCAGCCACTCATCACGATTTGGCTGCTCGAGCGCTGGTTCGGGCGTACGCTCAAGCTCGAAGATGTTCAGCGGGTGCTAGGGTTCTTCGCAGCAACCGCGATCGGATCAGCTATCACTGTCTCGGCCGCAGCGATTGCGATCAGCCTTGTCGAACCGATCTTCGCGGTCCACGTATGGCGTCTTTGGTTTGCGGCTTGCTCGCTGGGCATTGTCACGGTCGCCCCACTGCTCGTGGGTCTGGGCGATGTCCTGCGCGAAGGCCTGCCACGGCGCGAGTTGATTGAAGGCTGCGCCGGGCTCATCATGGTCACTGCGCTCAGCGCTCTTTTGATCTCTTTGCCGGATGGGCCTTGGGCTACGGCCCTGCCGCAGTCCCTCGTGTTTCCTTTTCTGCTGTGGATTGCCATGCGCTGCCGGCCGGTGTTCGCAGCTGCGGCAGCTCTCGCCGTTGGGCTAGTCGTTATCGGGGCGACGACCCTCAACGTTGGATACTTTGAGCCGGGTAAGTCTCTTGCTGACCGCATCTTATCCGCTCAAAGCTTCGTGCTGGCGGAAGCAGTCGTAGTAGTGCTGTTGGCTGCAGTGTTCGCCGAAAGACGAAACCATCTGACAGCACTTGAGAACAGCAACCACCGGTTACAGCTGGCACTCGATTGTGCAGAGCTTGGTACCTGGAGCATTCATCTCAAAACTGGTCACTTCGAAAACGATGTGCGGGATCGTCGAATTCACGGACATGGCCTGGGCGCGCCGCCGAAATCCCTCGCGGAGATGCGGTCCCAGATCCACCCGGACGATTTACCCAAGCTGGACGCAGCCTTTCTGGGACTGGGGCGTGCCGGGGGTCACTGTAGGACAGAGTACCGTCTCCGCCCACCCACCATTGAGCGTGATGGTCGAACAAAGTGGGTGGCGATCGAAGGTGTAGTCCTTCGCCAAGCGGACGGGCGACCCGCACTACTGCTCGGGGTCACCCGCGACATCACCGAGCAAAAGCATGCCGAGACAAAACTAAGAGAAAGCGAGCAGGCATCGCGTGAGCTGTTGGGGGCGCTGCCCGCTGCCATCTATGTGACCGACGCAGCTGGTCGCATCACATATTGCAACGAAGCTGCGGTCAATCTGTGGGGAGCAACACCCAAGCTGGGGAAGGATAAATGGTCGAGCTTTTCGCGCTTTTATCATGCGAATGGCATGCCGATGGCGCTCAGTGAGTGTCCCACCCAGATCGCATTGACGCAGGGCCGGGCCGTGCAGGGGTGGGAGGCAATTTTAGAGCGGACAGATGGCTCCCGCGTCCCCATCATTCCTTATCCGAAACTCTTGCGCGACCAGTACGGCACCGTCGTCGGTGTTATCAACATGACGGTCGACATCTCTGAACGCAAGAAGGCCGAGTTGGCGCTGACTGAACGCAACGCGCAGCTCGCCCTTGCCGGACGGGCCGCGCGCGTCGGCAGTTACGCATACGATGTCGGTGCAGATAGGATGCAGGTCTCAGAGGGATACGCCGCTATCCATGGCTTACCCGACGGAACAACAGAGACTACACGTGGCAAGTGGCGCACGAGGGCACATCCAGAAGACGTTGAGCGAGTTGGAAGGCTTCGTAGCCGAGCCTTGCGCGATCGCAGGTGCGAGCACACTCTAGAGTACCGAATTGCGTCCCCGGACTTTGGAGTGCGCTGGATCGAGTCGCGCAGCTTCATTTCGTACAACAGTGAGGGGGCCGCGCAACGGGTGATCGGTGTCAACATAGACGTAACACAACGCAAGAACACGGAGGCTCTGCTCAACGAAAGCAAAGCCCGCTTGGCGGACGCTTTGACAGCTGGTCAGGTCATGGCCTTCGAATGGGATGCCGCGACGGGCCTAACGAAGCGCAGCGACAATGCCCCACTCATTCTCGGCGACAAACAAGGTGCGACTGAGACTTCGAGGCGCAACGATTTTCTCAAGCGGGTCCATACAGACGACCGCGAACGATTCAGAGCACATATACGCCAACTATCACCATGCAATTCTTCGTATGTCTTGACCTTCCGCTTTGTCCGTGAGGACGGCGAAACCGTGTGGTTGGAGGAGACTGCGAAAGCTGAGTTTGACGCCACCGGGCGGCTCTTGCGCCTTCAAGGCTTAACTCGCGACATCAGCGAGCGCAAAGAGACGGAACTGGCGCTAGCCGAGCGCACCTTGCAACTTGCCCTCGCAGAAAGGGCCGCTTTGGTGGGAAGCGTTGCATTTGAGGTCGGCCCCGATGTCATGCAAATCTCCGCGGGTTATGCGGCACTTCACGGTTTGCCGGAAGGTACCACTGTCATTCCGCGCAGCTCATGGCTGGCGCTCGTACATCCTGAAGACGCGCGCCGATTTGATGAAATCAGGCGACGTAATTTTCAAAATCGATTGCGGGAATATGTGATCGATTATCGCATTATTCGGCCTGGGGGTGAGGTTCGCTGGATCGAGTCGCGTAGCTTTGCGTCCTACCACGGCGACGGTCGTCCGTATCGGGTGGTTGGTGTCAACATCGATATTACGGACCGCAAACGGGCTGAGGAACTCCAGCGCACGCTGAATGCTGAACTTGATCATCGCGTCAAGAATGTGCTGGCGACTGTTAGCGCTGTTGCCGCCCACACATTGGATACCAGTAGCTCGATGCATCACTTCGTAGCTTCGCTCGATGGCCGCATTCGCTCGATGGCGCGGACACACGAACTCTTGAGCGAGGGTCGGTGGCAGGGAATATCGTTGCTTGGCCTTGTCCGGCGTGAGCTGGCACCCTATGCGGCAGGCACCAACACCTACGTCAGTGGTCCCGACGTCATTTTGAAGGCGGAGGCAGGCCAGGCGATGGCAATGGTCCTCCATGAGCTGGTTACCAACGCCGCAAAGCACGGCGCCCTATCCATCAAGGATGGGTGCGTTGTGATCGGGTGGGAGCGGCGGCTGAACGGCCATCGGCGTTCTCATCTGGTCTTCGAATGGGCGGAGATAGGTGGGCCTTCTGTTGCAGCTCCCAAGAACTCTGGATTTGGGACGAGCACCATTCGCGACCTCATTCCCTATGAGTTTGGCGGTGTGGTCGACCTTGCGTTCGTTCCGGCGGGGGTCAAGTGTCGCCTGGAGCTGCCGGACAAGTGGCTCACTGAGGCGCAGGCAACGGTGTGCACGTTTCAACCATCGCATATGCCGCACGTGGCGAGCGATAAGCATGATGCCCGCCGACTTGCCCGTTGAGCAATCCAAGGCATTCACGCTTCACGTGGGATGCTCATCTTCGTTATGAACCCACGACCAGTTCTGGCCAGTTCTGGCGTGCCGATATTGCCGACTGGAGAGAGGACCAATCTCAACAAACCCACCCGGCCCTGAGCTTTCACTTCGTTTCGCAAACACCTCAATGTGATGCGACTCCTGGTCTTCACCGGTCCGTTTCGAGGTCCCCGAGTGGAGTGCAATCATCGATAACGGCAGCATCATTCAAAAAAAATGAGCAGTGCGACGGGGGACGCGCACCGCTCTTGGCCAGAGAGGAGGGAAACCCTCTGGCAGTTGGGACGACGCCCGGGGGAGGCGGGGTCCCTGGGGCCGCCGGGGTGGGCGACCCACTCGCAGATCACGCACGAACGGGGGGCGTCGCGGTGACCCGCAGTCATAATGCCGCCGCTGCCAAGTCAAAGCTATCGGTGGAAACCCCGAATTGGACACCTGGCCAACCCCGGCGTGGGGCTCTGTTACCCATTCATTCAACGATATGGCATTCAACGATATGGCATTCAACGATATGGCAAGCGCGTAACAGAAACGCCTCCATCCGCAAGACGTTCACTCGACGGCTTCCTACCAATGCAAAATCTCTGGTACGGCCGAGGCACAGACAGGATCAACTCGCTAACGAGCAGCGTCTGTCGTTTCAATCCCCTACAAACCATGCGACCGCCGTGGCAAGCGGCCAGGCGACAGAAACACTGGGCAATCCATCTGCCTTCACCGGGTTATCGGGCGATGGCATCAGTGAAAACACGCACTGCGTGGGCTCCCCCGGAGTGGCACTCTAGTCCCAAACCAGGCACCGATGACGTCTGCAACCGTCGTTGCCTGCCTGATGCGTGTCATGATTTGCCCAGCCAGCATCGGCCGGCGTCTCAACATATGGCCAACAGTACGATGGGCAAAGTTGCATGGCCCAGAGAAGAGGTGCGTAGCCCATGCGAACCATCTTGGCAATTTCTGCGACCGCCATCGCCCTGGGCTCGCTCATGGGGCTCAGTTCTGCCGTCGATGCCGGACGGGGTGGCGGGGGTTTTTCAGGAGGCGGTGGAGGACATTCGATAGGACCTTCAGCACCGCGTATGTCCCATCCCGGGCTGTCAGCCCCTCGGTCGTTTGCGCATTCGTCGCAGCGCGCACGCAGTGTCTCCAATTCCAACAAGGTCCACCATCAGGATCAGCACAAGCGAACCGCGACCGGCAAAGCGCCGAAGTCCGAAAACAGAAGCGCGAATGCCGCTCGAAAGCAGATTCAGCAAAAGCGGATTGGACCAGATCAAAAGAGTGGCAGCCGTGCTCTGCAACCGGGACAAGCTGGTGGAAAGAATGCGTTCCGTAACCTCCCCGTGAGCAAGGCCGTCGCCGGCACCGCCCTGACCAGAGGTCGAGTTGCGGTGCCCAAGAGCTTACGACCCAGAGTTATGCTCACCAGAGCCCCTGCGATTGCGTTCCGCCCACGACTCTTGCCCTTTGTTCAACGCCATTGGCGGAATCCCTTCTTTTGGGCCGCGGTGGCCGGGGTTGGCTACCTCACCATTCCTGAGCTCTATTACGACCGCTTCTATAGCTGCGTGAACGTGGTCGCTCCCGACTACGAGTGCGCAGTTGATGTGCTGTCGGCAGCGGCCCTCAATGAGGATAAGGAGACGGCAAGGGTACGCACCCCAATGCCGCCCAACGCCACATATAAGTATACCGCCAATGCGGCTCCCAAGGCCGAGCCGAACGCATGCACGTTTGATCCGTTTGTTGAGCGACAGTGGAATGTCGCATTTGTCTGGGTGCAAATCCCGCAGGTTGGAAACGTCACGGTACCGGAGGACCACTATGACCGCTTCTTTGCTGACATCAGCAAGGATCCTCCGAACTATGTGGCAGCTTGCAAAATCCTCGCAGAGGCTCTAGCCGGCGACACCGTCGCTGCAAGCACCGCGGAGATGGGACAAACCCTTTAGAGTGCTCAAACGAGCTATCGCCCGCGGTTCGCTCGCGCGAGCCTCGCACTGAGCTCGGCCTCGGTGATCGCCGTACGATGCGATCGGTGTTGAGCTGGAACATATCGAAGGGGATGCCGATCGCAACAAGGCCCATACCGCCCGTTTGGATCTCGGCAATGAGAGCCTCGCCATAGGCATCGGTGCCAGTAGTGAGTGCCTTTCCATCCTTTTGCCGACCGATTTGGGATGACCCGGAACGGCACGATGTGCTGTGGTCGATGATAGCCGCCGCAGAGGGCGCGACGTGGCGGGCGATGCCAACAGTGCAATTATGCTGGGGATGGACGACGGGTTAGTCGGCATGGGGGCCGTCGGGGAGGGGTACGCTCCACGGGCCGCGCCGAGGGATGACGCATGCTCCAATCGCACCACCCAACTCTATGGCAAGCGCGCGAACCGTGTGACGATCGACGAGGTCGTGGAGAGCGATATTCAGGGCTATGTTGCAATTTGACGAGATTGCCCTCCCCACCAACCCAAGTCCCAGCCCACGGAGCAAGGGCGATGACCAGCACCGCCGACGAAAAGGATGCCATTCGCGAACTCATGGCGCGCTATTGCCACGCGCTTGATGCTTGCAAGTTCAGCGAGGTGGCTGCCCTCTTCACGGAAGATGGGGAATGGACGACGACCTATGGCAAAGCACGCGGCCGCTTGCAAATCGAGACTTTGCTCGCAAGTGTCGTTCCAAAGCCGGGGGAGGGCCCGCAGCGCAAGCATTACATTGCCAACATAATCGTGACGCTGGTCGGTGAAGATAGGGCCAGCGCGCGGTCGGACTACCTGGTGATCCGCGAATCTCCGGGCGGCCTCATCCCGGTGATGGGCGGAACCTACCAAGACATTTTCGTCAAGCGTGAGGGTGACTGGCAATTTCTGCGAAAGGAACTCGTGCACAACATCGCAGGTGATATGGGCTTGAAACGTCGGCTCAATCCCGAATAGCGGGTATTTGAGCGCACTTGAAAATTGGGCTCCTCGCGCTTTTTTAATGCCTGTACCTTCGAACGCTGCATCAGAGAGATCACTGAGCCCAAACTATAGCATCGGAAAGAGGACCGCAGGCGAGGGCGGACTTGATGCACTGGCAAGATGTTCCATCGGGAGCGTCAGGGAAAGGTGATCGCCGCTGCCTTCCCGCCTGATGAACGATCCACATTTGTCCCGATATCGCGGCACCCGCAAAAATTACAGACTCGCCCTTCGTTGGGACAAAGGAGTCGGGACCGATGGCCTTCGTGCAGAAGAGGGTACACAAGAGCGAAATGCCGCTAGCGCCCAGAGCAATGCCGGCAAGCACCCCGCCTACTCCACTTCTGAACAAGTTCACCAATCACGTAATCCAGGCGAAGACGCCGGACGAAATCCTCGACGGCCTGGATAATTTCGCATCAAAACTCCTACCAATTAATGTCCTGGGAGCCGGACGCATGCCGGAGAGAACGTCGGACTGGCGCTCGATCCAACTTGGAGTGGACGTGTTCCTCCACCCATCGGCTCCCGAGGGATGGTGGAACGAGTATGCCGAGAAAGCGGCACAGGGATACGATCCCGGGATCATGATGGCGAAGACCAGCCTCGTGCCTTACACGTGGACAGAGACAATGCGGACGCTTGAGCCGATCGGTATCGACCGCTGGCCCTACGAGCTTGCGCGCAACTACGGCATCCGCGACGCGCTAACTTGCTGTATCGGTCAACGATGGCTGGTTGCATACTGGTCCCGGCAGGTCCTGTGCAATCTACTGACGCACCCGTTGCGCATGCTTTTGATCGCTGCTGCGGCGTTTGCGGCATCACGGCTCGATCAGGTAACTGTCGATGATCCGAGACGGTTTGGGAGCCAGCCGCGCATAACCCCTCGAGAGCTGGCCGTCTTGCGGTTGGTGTCGTTGGGGATGGGGACTACCGGAATTGCCAAGCTCCTCGGCATCGGTGAAGAGACGGTGCGCAGTCATCTGAAGAAGGTTCAGGTCAAGCTAGGTGTTCATAACCGCGCTCACGCAGCAGCGGAGGCCGTCAGGCAACAACTGATACCCTGATGATGCTGATCCTACGACGGGGAAGCAAATTGCTTCAGGCATCATGGGGCATCGTCCTGCTCAGGCAGCTCAGGCACCTCATTTGCTTCCGAGCCGTACGCGAGTATCACTCCGCTCTGAACGTGGGACAGCAGCGCTGCACGTGATTGGGGCGTGCCTTCATCGTCTCTGGATAGGGCTGGTGACCTCGCCCTGTGCCCATGCCTGAGTGCACGCTGCAAGCCCTTTAGGCCACCACTTTCGTGCGGATTAACATCGGTGGCCATCATGATCCGAGCAATCGACTGTGTTTCGTCTCCAGATCCAAGGGCTCCTCGATTTCCGACAGCTAGCTGCAGAGCCGATGCGCTCAGGGCTACTACGAAGTCGCGCTTTGCGTTAACCAATCGCCGAAGGCTGCTGTATCCGGTGGAACTGCGCACAAAGCACAAATTCATCACAATCCCGACATTGGCGGTGATCCGCCCCTATCTACCGCCGCTAACCGGGAGAGCACTATGCGGGTAACCATTGTCGTGACGGCTCTGCTGTTGTCGAGCACCGCCGCCTTTGCCGACGACATGCAAGACTGCCGCGCCAGCGACCCCGCGCGTTCCATTGATCCTTGCTCGCGCATCATTCAATCGAAAGCGGAGACCAAGGCAAACCAAGTCATCGCCCTCGGGGCGCGCGCGCTGGTGTACGCGCGCAAGAACGAGTTGGACACGGCGCTCAAGGATGTCAGCCGGGCGCTCGAGCTCGATCCGAGATATCTGTACGGTCTCTCCTTACGCGGCGAGCTCCATCAAAGGACCGGCCGCTTCGACCGTGCACTTGCCGATCTCAATGCCGCGCTTAAAATCGATCCCGCCTATTACCTCGCCCTTGCCAATCGCGGGTACACCTACGTGCGGATGGGCGACTACGCACGCGCGACACCCGATCTCGACAAGGCAATCGCAATTAATCCCTCGGCGGCGTTCCCGTATGGTTCGCGCGGCCACATGCATCGTCTCAAGGGCGACCTCGACCGCGCTCTCCCGGACCTCAACAAGGCCATCGCGCTTAGCCCGCAGTACATCTTTGCCCTGATGGAGCGCGGCGACGCCTACCAAGCTAAAGGCGAATACGACCTGGCGGCCGCCGACTACGGTCGCATCCTGGCCGTCCAGCCGAACAACGCGGTGGCGCAGGAGCGGCAGCGGGCCGCCATCGCCCTCAAGCAGGCAAGTGGTGGTGTGAGCTCCGCTCCAGCCCAGAAACCTTCCCTCGCAACCGCTCCGAGCGCGCCGCAGACCTCCGGCATCCAGATCGCGCAAGAGACCGACATCGCCAAACTCTTCTCGATAGCCGAGACGCAGTACCACAAGGGCGATATCGACGGCACTATGGCGGCGCTCGACCGCATCACCGCTATCGATGCCAACAACGCCAAGGCCTACCAATACAAGGGCGAGGTACTTCTGCGCAAAGGCGATCTGGAGCAGGCCGCTCTCCACTTTGACCACTCCATCAAGCTCAATCCGAGCTCGATCGATGCCTACATTCTCAGGTGCGCGACATTGATCGACCTGGGCCGGCTCGAAGCCGCGATGCTCGATGGCGAGCACGTAGTACGCGTGGCAGCCAACGATGCGCGCAGCTACAATATTCGCGGCCTTGTGCGCCTGCAGCAGGGTCAGCTTAAGGGTGCGCTGGATGATTTCGATCTATCGATCACGATGAATCCAGCGGCCGGCTACGCCTACGAGAACCGCGCCCTCGCCCACAAGTCCATGGGCAATCGCGATCTTGCCCTTGCCGATCTTTCCCGAGCCCTCTCCGTCAACTCCAGGAGCGCTCGGGCGCTGACCTTGCGTGCTCAAATCTACATCGCTGACGGCGATCTGGATCGCGCCATCGCTGAATTCAAACAGGCGCTGGCGATCGACCCCAACTTCAAGCCGGCGCAGATGGGCTTGCAGTCGGCGCTCGTCTCCAAGTCTATGTCACAGATCGACAAGGTTAGGGTCAACGGCTGAAACGCCACGTCGTCGAGGCGGCGCAGAGAGGACTGTGTGATGATTGCTTCCCGCCGCGCCTCCTGTTTCGCGACGCCAGTCGGTGGCCGTGCGTGGTCCTTCCCCAAGCGACGCGCTGCGGCGTTGGCAGCCATATGCGCGGTCGGGATTTCATGCATTCCCGCACCGATACACGCGGCTACTGTCACGCGCATCGAAATCGGCAGCCCCGACACAACGGCGTTCCTGCTCGGCGGCCAACTGGC
>Ga0075425_100000472_pt1 | contig 37891 bp, 29 predicted proteins | sample SoiMethybrSBSTD4_FD_75300 | JGI IMG/M metagenome (GOLD analysis project Ga0075425, IMG submission 75300) | Bulk soil microbial communities from a Populus tree surrounding site in Tennessee, USA - Soil MetaG P. TD hybrid SBSTD4 | ecosystem: Environmental > Terrestrial > Soil > Tree plantation... | reverse complement strand
GCTTTATGAGGTCGAGCTATATGTGGTTTGCGGCGAGCTTGCAAACCTCCAGGCGGGCATTTATCACTTCGCCCCCGACCAGTTCGGCTTACGCAGGCTGCGTGCCGGAGATTATCGAGCCACTGCGGGCGATCGCGCCATCGCTCACGCGCCTGTTGTCATAGCCTGTACCTGCATTTACTGGCGGAATGCTTGGAAATATCAAGCCCGCACCTACCGCCATTTCGGCTGGGACAACGGCACTGTGCTCGCCAACCTGCTGGCTGTCGCCACTGCCTTGGGGTTGCCGGCGAAGGTGGTGTGCGGCTTCGTGGACGCAGAAGTCAACCGCCTGCTGGACTTTGATCCCCAACGCGAGGTGGCCTTTTCATTGGTCGCCCTCGGACATGAGTCGAACCTGTCGCAACGCTCCCCGAAAGTTCAGCCGCTCGGTCTGGAAACGGTCCCACTTTCACGGCGCGAGGTCGACTATCCGCTGATGCAGGAAATGCACGCTGCTTCGTCACTCCACTCGTCAGAGGAAGTTGTTGCGTGGCGAAAACACACTCACAGCGCCAACTTGCAGCCGCAGACCGGACCAATCGTTCAACTGCAGCCATTAGCAGATGCAGAGATGCCGCGCGACACTATCGAGCAGGTCATCCTACGGCGTGGTTCTACCCGCAGATTTGCCCAGGCTTCGATCACTTTAGCGCAGCTCTCCACGGTGCTCGACCGCGCCACGCGTGGCGTGTCTGCAGATTTTCTCGATCTGCCGGGATCTCAGCTGAACCAGCTCTACTTGATTGTCCACGCAGTGGAAGGTCTCGAACCAGGGGCGTACGTGTTTTTTCGCGAGCGCGGCCGGCTCGAGTGTCTGAAGCAAGGACACTTCCGCACCCAGGCTGGCTACCTTGGACTAGAGCAGGAGCTACCTGCCAAGGCTGCAGTGGCTGTTTTCTTTTTGGCGGATCTGCGGCCGATCTTGCAACGCCTCGGCAATCGTGGATATCGCGCGGTGCAGCTGGAAGGCGGCATTCTGGGAGGCAAGATGTATCTTGCCACGTACGCCCAACGCCTGGGCGCGACGGGCCTCACTTTCTACGACGACGAGGTTACCCGGTTCTTCTCGCCTCACGCGGAGGGCAAGAGTGTGATTTTCCTGGTAGCTGTGGGAAAAAGTGTGAAGACCGGAGCGTAGGGCACGGATTCAGGGGCCGCTGAGGTCTCCACTTGAACTGCTCTCCACCCACTGCATTCACTTGGCGCGCCAGCTTCTCCCGCTCCTTCAATTAGTGTGATAGTGTCATCCGTCCTCCCCTAAATCGGGGATTGCAGCAAAGGATCATACCTTGTAATTAGTCCGGACTCCTTCTCTTTCCGGCCTTTTGCAGTACCCTTCCTGATGGTCACCATCTGCTCCGGAGTAAATTGCGCTTCAGAGCTTCGGCTTTGTCCCCCTGTTTTTAGAGAGCCTGATATGGAACGACCTGTCAATTATGGTTTTCTTGTCTCGTATTTTGTCGTAGGAAGCAGCGCAGGGGCAGTCGAGGCGGCTTTCGCGACGGTTGGTCACTCTGATATTCGCGGGTCGGAACCGCATAATCGTGATCCGTCGGGAGCTGCCTCGGACTAACGACGCGGATTCGGCTCGAAGGCCTACAGCACTTATCCGCATCGAATTGCAGTTTGTGGGTTGCGAGTCGATCAGCTACTCGGCAAAGCAGCGCTTACCGATTCGAGATAGTCACCCTGTTGCCGTCAAGCTTGGTAAACGTGATGCTGAACTTCTCATGGTAGCACTTGGCTTTTTCCTGGAGGATGCTAATTGCCATGGCCTCCCCCAGGGTCATCGAATAATCAGTGTCGGTGCGCCAGTGGATCCCTGCAAGAACACCGTGACCGAAGCTCACGTTGCGCGCTAGCTTGTTCAGTTCGCCGCCGACTGTGATCTGTCCAGCATCCGGACCGGTATAGGGGACAAGCGCAAGCCCATCGTTCGTCGGCACCAGGGGATTGGGAATCACGTAATTTTCGTCGAAGAAGAACTTTAGGAACGTGATGCAAGCGCCGGCAACGGTTCCGTGACCAGTGGGATACGAGGGATGAGTCGGCGAACCCTCCGGGAAAGGTTGCGGTAACAGATATGTGCCGTACTTGCTGAAGACCTGCTGTGGCGCTGCCGAGTTCAGAACGTTGCGGTTCAGTCGCGCATTGATCCTGCTCTCGTTGCCGCTGAGGAGCTGGTGCAGAACCGCTCCGCCCGACTCCGGACGATGCGTCAGATGGACAAGCCATTTCTGATACCAAACCCGGCAAAGAGCGCGAGCGGCCACTTCCCCCTGGCAGGCAGCGAAATCAGGACCGCCGAAGGTAGCGAAACCATTCTGCGTTCTGGAGCCGATGTACGGGTTACCGGGGTTCAAGGGCATCCTCAGACCGGCGATGACCAGAAAGGCAGTGAAGTAGGCCTGATACAGCACGTCGACATGTGTGTACGACGCCAAACCACGCCCGTCGTGCAGATAGCGGCGAACCGGATCGAATTGAGGGCTGAGTCCGGTGCTAATGCCATTCTGAACCATCTGGAAAGTTGTTAGGTCGGTCATGTAGTCGAGGCCCGGCACGAACGTTTGCATTAGCATGTCAAGCGCCTGGGTGCCAAACATGGTGGGAGTGATCATGAACTGTGACATATACGGCCCCACCGTTTCGCCGGGGAAGTTGCCGCGGAACAACAGATCCGGTGTTACATTGCCGCCGCTGTCTCTCGGGCCGCGGTAACCTGGCATCTTCGAAAGTTCGGCTGCGGCAGCGATAGCAGTGCTGTTTGTCCTATAGTCGGTGAACGCCACGTCATACAGAAGGGCAGACCAGTACATCTCAGCCAATTGCGCCCCATATCCCGCGCTGGCAATCTGATCAAAAGGAGGTACGATGGGGATACCGTTCGGATCACCGAGAGACGGAGCGTTGCCGAACTGCACGGCGTCGAGGCCTTCGAGATCGAAGGCATAGGCTGCCTGGATGTCATTCTGCGTTCGCGTTCCGCCGATAATCATGGCCTCGAAATCTTCGTTCTTGCCACTTCTCAATGCCTTCTTAAACGACTCATACGCCGCCTTGTTAACGACACCGATGTCGTCTTGCAGCAGGCCTTTGGTGTAGGTGGCGCTCTTGTCCGGATACCGCAACTCATCTTCGTTGGTGGTGTGTGGAGGAACGGGTGCGTTTTTGGCAGCGATTGCCGCGGCGAGGCGAATGTTATACGACTGCCGCACTCGGGGATCCGAGGCCCCCGAACTACCCGCTTGGTCGTGCTCGGCGAATGCGGCAGGGACGCCGCCGAGAACACCGGCTGTGACCGCCGCTGCACCTACTTTTCCGATGAAACCACGTCGGGTGGGCGAGGAAATCTCGCCAGAACCTTGCATGTCCTTAGCCACCTCTGTTCTCAGCAGAGACGCATTTTTCAAGGGCAGCCTTTTTCATTTTTGCGCTCCTGGTGGTGAGAGTATTTACCTGCCGGTAGCTGCATTGCAGACCTGGATCCAAAGTAGCTGCAACGTCGAATATTTTGTGGTGATTTTCGTGCTGGCGCGCACGCTAACTGGGGATGTACGCGCAACCCTATTTTTCTCGGTACTCTGTGTTACAGGCCAGACGGACGAAACGGCGATGCACGTATACCTCCTGTATAGGAACATCGAATCGTATCGCCGTCGAGTACTTGCTTTAAAGGTGCGAATGGTGTCAGGGGGAGGATGGCCGGAAGTATGGCCGAAAGTAATCGGGAGGCCTTCGCTTTATGAGTTGGTAATCAACGGCCCGTTGTCCGTAGGCTGTTCTAGTTAGTTAGGAGATTGTCCTAAATTCGAGGAGCGGTCCGATTTGAAAGTGGCATGCAGCACTCATATCTGGGTATACGGATTAATTGACCGAGTCCCGGTTCCTTGCAGTCGGCATGTAGGCCGTCCGTGGGTTGCAAATCACCGCGCGCTGCCCCTGATGCTACTTGAATCACGCGACACTTATTCGTCATAACTGACCACCAATCCCGCTGCGCGATAATCGGCTGATTCTTCACCCCCGATGATTTCCGCATCATTTGCAATCAAGGGTTGACCATCGCCGGCCTGTGCGACTCGCACGTCCTCCAGATAGCGCGGGTCCATTTCAGCCGTACCAGAGTCCTTACCTTCGGTGATGTCCTCCTGGACGATCGCGAGCTTGTACGAAGAGCTGGTCCTGCCTAGCCTTCTGTGATCTATCGTTGTCCTCGAAGGAAGGGAAGAATGCCAAAACTGCACCTCATATCGCGTGACGATCGAACGATTCCACCGTCCGCAGGAGAGTTGCAGCGGCTGCATCATCCCCCACCGTGCGCCAGCACGGGGCAAGCGAGTCAACCTAATGAGGCGTCTCGTCCTTCAATGGAGACATGCCTGGTGGAAACTGGTCCTCCTTAGAATCCTTCTCTATTCGAGCGCAGCCACAGGCCAGCTAGCTCTCTCCTCCTCCAACCTTAATTTCGGCAGTGTCCAGATTGGCAGCAGCAGTACGTTGTCAATCACGGCGAGCAACAGCGGCAAATCAAATCTCACCATCGCACAAGCAACGGTTACCGGTGCGGGATTCAGCTTCGCAGGCCCGAATTTACCCATAACTCTCGCGCCGCAGCAGAGTGCAAGTTTGCCGGTTACTTTTGCTCCGCAAGCGAGCGGTAGCGCAAGTGGCAGCACGTCAGTGGCGACGCTGAGTCCCGTCGGTAATAGCGGGAAACAGCGCTCCAGCAACAGCACCATTTTTCTCACGGGCGTAGGTACGAGCTCACTAACCGCAGTCACACCGGGCTACCTGGTCGCCAGTCCCTCCAGTTTGGATTTTGGCAACGCCCAGCTCAACAGCAGCCAGACAAAATATGCGACTCTGACGAACTCTGGCGGTTCGAGCCTTACAATTTCTCAGGCGACTGTGACCGGCGCCGGCTTTGGCCTGAGCGGGTTTATTTCCCCTGAAACTCTGGCTCCAGGGCAAAACCTAACTGTCACCCTTGTTTTTGCTCCGACTGTCGTGGGAACGGTAAGCGGAACAGTGACGTTTGCGTCCGACGCCTCTGATGCCAATCTCATTGTGGCGCTGTCAGGAAGCGGCACGAGCGCAGGGCAACTGGCGGTTTCGCCGGGATCTATGAGCTTCGGCACCACCGTAGTGGGTACAAAGCAAAGTCAAACCGGAACGCTCAGTGCCACCGGTTCCAGCGTAACCATATCTTCCGGCAGTTCGAGCAGCTCTGAGTTCGGTCTAGGCGGCATGACTCTCCCCCTGACCATAGCCGCAGGGCAGAGTGTGCCCTTTACTGTCACATTTGCACCGCAAACGAGCGGCACCGCTTCTGCGAACATTTCCTTTGCCAGCAATGCTTCAATTCCGTCTACCACGGAAGTAGTCACCGGAACCGCTACATCGACCATACAGCACAGTGTTGACCTATCCTGGAACCCGAGCACCTCCCCAGTCGTCGGATACAACATTTACCGGGGCGGCGCCTTAGGTGGCCCGTACACGAGAATTAATTCATCGCTTGATGCGGCGGGCAATTACATCGATCCCACCATCCAATCCGGTCAAACGTACTTTTACGTAACCACAGCGGTGGACTCCAGTGGTGTCGAAAGTGGCTACTCGAACGAAGTGTCAGCGGTTGTCCCAATGCCTTAGCTAAGGCAGATTCACCCCCAAGAATACTCAAAAGCAACCGGCCTGATTCTGACCAGTAATGGCTGGCGGTGTGAATTCTGCAGATCTTTCGACCAAACGAAAACTTGTTTGTTGTGGATGCGTCTTGGCTTCTGCGCTCTGCGGCGTGAATCCGGCACCGACCATAGCGGCGCAGGCCATCCGCCTAGCGGATCAGATAAGGAGGTTTGACTTTCGAGTCGAAGAAATGACTCATGCTCGCCAGAAACTCGGACTGGTACTGCTTTGGTTGCAGGTTGTGTAAGGACGGGAGAAGCGGGCCGGCGGAAGAAGCGTTGCATTCCTATGACACCAACAAACTAGCCGCGTGCTGCGCGTGTGGAATGTGGACGTCCGCACACGGTATCGTTGCCATAGAACGTGCGTGCGAAATGGCAGCATGTGCACTCAATTAGCTCGCGGGGCGAATTCCTTAACTTTGTGATCGTCATCGGCAGTCGCATGTTCTAGAACGTTGATTTCATAAATCCAAAATTACGGACCCAGGCCACGACCTTGGATTTTTACGCAAATGTTTTCACATAATCTGCATCTGAGTCATCGGGAGACTGCGGTTTGAACGAACTAACATTATTAAAATGTTCGCTGTGACCTACAACTCCAAGCTGGCATTTCCGGTTTCTGGACTTGCAGGCCCAGTTCGCCACCATCGCTCAAGAAGCGGACATAGCTGCTTATGTTGGCTCCGTTGAAGCCGTAGCCTGCGCCTCTGGATCCGACGCCTTGCTGCTGGCCCTTATGGCGGACGACCTGGGAACTTGTGATAGGTTACATGTAACCAGGCAGAGAGGTAAAGATGCGAGCACGAACTCACTCCAAGTCGTCTCGGGATAAGGTCAGAGCGCACCGCAAGCACCTTCGTCAACAGGGATTACGGCCTATCCAGATTTGGGTCCCTGACATGCGCTCGCCTGCTTTTGTGACAGAAGCGCATCGCCAGTCCCTGGCTGTTGCCAATAGTCCTCACGCAAAGGAGAACCAAGACTTCGTCGACGCTGTCTCTGATTGGGGCGGGATGTGAAACGCGGTGAAATTTGGACCGTTGCGGGCGGCAAGGATTACGCTGGAAAGCCCCGTCCAGTCGTGATACTTCAAGACGACCGTTTCGACATGATGGATTCGATCACAGTATGTGCCTTCACGACCGACCCAACCGATGCTCCTCTGTTTCGGTTGCCGGTCGAGCCAAACGAGAGCAACAGGCTTCGCGCTGTTTGCCGGCTGATGTTGGATAAGATCACGACGGTTTCGAAGTCAAAGATTGGCACACGTGTCGGTCGACTTGCTGACGAGGACGTGGTGTGGCTGAATCGTGCTGTGCTCGTCTTCTTGGGCATCGCCGCTCCCAGCGACAACGAGTAAACGGAATCATCGGCTGTCTCTCCTCGTCTGGCTTGCTCGTTGGCGTTTTGACTGTCATCAGACCTCCTGAACCTGGCCGGTTAGCGTTTGTGGCCAGTTGAACAAGGATAGAATCCTTGCTATAGTAAGGATATGGCAAAGGTGACAAGCAAATTGCAATTGACGGTGCCCAAAGTAATCGCCGACCAGTACGGAATCAGGCCGGGGGATGAGCTACAGTGGATCGCGGCTGGGGAAGCGATTCGCGTCATTCCCGCCGGGAAAAACAATCCCAATCAGCAAGAGCGCACCCTCGAGGAACGTTTGGAGCTTTTTGATCGGGCTACGCAGCGACAAAAGCGTCGCGGGACGAAAGCGGGCAAAGCAGGTTCCTCCATCGCACGCGGCTGGAAGCGAGAGGAGCTGTATGATGACAGCCTCCCTGATTGACACCAACGTTCTGGTCTATCGGTTCGATCCGCGTTTTCCGGAAAAGCAGAGAATCGCAACCAGGGTGTTGCGTGACGGTTTGAGGACTGACTCGGTACGTATTCCGCACCAAGCGGTGCTTGAATTTATGGCAGTCGTGACGCGGGCTAGAATTGGCGCCGAACCCCTCCTTACGCAAGCCGATGCCCGGCGTGAGACCGAAGAACTACTCGACCAATTCCGCATTCTATATCCCGACACGGGAGTGGTAAGAACGGCTCTCCGCGGGGCCGCGACTTACCAGCTACCTTGGTTTGATGCGCATCTGTGGGCCTATGCAGAGTGTCACGGGATGACCGAGCTAATCTCGGAGGACTTCGAGCATGGCAGGCTGTACGGAAGCGTTCGGGCGAGGAATCCGTTCTTGAATGTGACCCGCCACTAGCTTCTCTCTTCCTGAAAACAGAGCCTCGCTCGGCATGTTGACCGCACCGTCCAATGACGGGCTGGGGCGATACTTGCGCCGTACTATAACGTGGTGGAGAAACTTTATTCGGTCCACGGTGAAGTGGGAGGCGACCCAACAGAACCACTTCGCAGCGAGCGATATCCATATCCGGCCAAGCAGAAATACTTGCCCAATTTTGTCGGCGATCTGATGGCGCAGCGGAGCGTGGATTGGTTGGATCATGTCAGAAGACTTGGCCGATCCTGAGAACCGTTGACTTTTCTGTCTCTCAACCACCCCAATCTCGCTTCCCCCAACTTCCTGAACGAAGCAAACAACTCCGCTTTTGATACTACGGCAGCATCCATCGGGAACGTAGGGTATTGGATCTACTTCCACGTCGTCCCGCCAGATCCAACTCGGATTGAAACTGATTTTCTAGGAGTCATAGAAGCGCACCGTGCACGGCTGCGGTTCCGCCTCTAGCACACTATAAAATCGATCGCAGATACGACCAGGAGTTCCCTTAGTAAAAGATCGGAATCACTGTGGACAGTTCAAGCGCAGCAACTGAGAAAATCCGAGTAACTCCAGAAGAGTCCGGGTCGCGCGGCGCAACCCGCGTGCGCTGGTGGATCCTGGGCATCGTGATGGCCATTATGGCCGTCACCGCCCTCAATCGACTCAACCTCAGCATTGCCGGCAAACGCATCGGGGACGAATTTGCTTTCAGTACTGTCGGCATGGGGCTTGTGTTCAGCGCGTTTCTCTGGGGGTATGCGCTCTTCCAGATTCCCTGGGGATACATCTGCGACCTCATCGGTCCGCGGCGCACGCTGACCTCCGCGATTCTCTGTTTCTCGGCAGGAGCTGGCGCGGTGGTTCTGGTTCCTTCGCTCGCCGCGGTGACGGGAATCAGCGCGCTGGCCGCGTTTCGGCTGGTCCGCTTTCTGACTGGCGTGGGTGAGGCGGCGATCTCGTCCAACGTGACTCGTGTGATCGCGTCATGGACTGCGCTGCGAGAGCGGGGATTTGCCAGCGGGCTACAGGTGTGCGGGCTTGGTTTGGGGGGCACGCTGACCCCAGTGTTCATCGCCTGGACAATGACCCGCTGGGGATGGCGCGCATCGTTTGCTGCCTGTTCCGTGCTGGGCTTCCTTGCGGTTGCGATCTGGCATTGGTACGCGACCGACTGGCCGGAGCGGCATGCGGGCGTCAACGATGCCGAGTTGCAGGCCGTGCACCCCGGTTCGCACAAAGGTGCTCTCCCTCCGCAACGCGTTTCCAAGAACGTGCCATGGCTGAAGATGTTGGCAAGCGGTTCGGTTTGGGCATTGATCCTTGGCTATGGCCTGCAAGGTTATGCCTTTTACGTTTACTACAACTGGTTCTATTTCTACGCCGTGAAGATGCGAGGCTTGGGGGTCATGCAGGCTGCGGTCTGGACGGCCGCGCCGTTTTTGGCGATGGCGGTGTTGTCTCCGCTGGGCGGGTGGTTTTCAGACCGCCTGATGCGAATCACCGACCGCCGCACGGCCCGGCAAAGAGCAGTTTGGCTGGGCATGGGCGTGTCGGCCGTCCTTTTATATGTCGGGAGCCACCTATCGGTGGCGGTCGTGGCGCTGCCGATGATCGCGCTGGCTGCGGGCTTCAACATGTTCGCCGCGGCGAACTTCTGGGCGGTGTGCATTGATCTGGCGCCAGGGTGCTCGGCCTCGCTGTCAGCCCTGATGAATACCATGAGCGCGGTCGGCGGGGCAATCTCGTCCACCGTGACGGCTTCGATTGTTGTACATAAAAGTTGGAGCGCGGCACTGGACGTGGCAGTATGGGCCACTGTCGGCTCCGGTCTGCTTTTCACGCTGGTGAATGCGAACCGCAGCATCGACGAGAGTACAAACTAAGGCGCAACCGCAGCTTTCACTAACTCCCGAACAAAGTTTCATCTGGGCTTCGTTCAACCTTAATCTCGGCAGACGACCATCGTTCTCTCGAGTTGCTCAAACGAAATGGTCTTGCAGTCCTATTGCTTGCCACCGCGCTCGTTAGTGGCAGGCACGTGCACCTGGGTAAATGCAAAGGCTGAAACGAGCAGGAGGCGGCAGTTACTGCTTTCACGGGTAATCCCTCAATCGAAAAGCCGTGGCTCTCGGCGATGATTATAGAGAGTACCGTTGGTGTTCCATGGACATTCGCAGGTATTGAGCCGCCGGGATAGGGAAGCATACGACATTAAACCTCCGAAGAGATTGCGAGCGATCTGCAAGATTGACAGTTAGCACTAGACCGCTCTCACTGCATCGCAGAAGTCTGAAAGTCTATCCACGTACTCCTTTTGTCAGAAGGGCACTCTCGGATCCAACCCAAAATCGACAGTTGGGAATCTCTGGCAGGACGAACAGGTTTTCTATCTCCGAATTCTGCTAGCGGATGTGCCCTGCTTGGCCGATCTCAACTCCGCATCAAGACCGCAAGAGCCGTGAGTTCTCCGCCGGAAGCTTATGTCACGTTAGTGCACAGAGCACGCGTCACGCGGCAACAATTTCGGAGGGTTTGGCGGAGATTTGTCTGCGCCCTCCGGTTACCACGAAATGTACGGCAGGAGTGATGATTAGAGACAGGATCAGCGAGATCAGCACGCCGCCAATTACGGCGATGGCCAGCGGTTGCAGCATCTGGGATCCTGCTCCTAGCGCAAAGGCCAAGGGCAACATGCCGGCGAGCGTCGCCAGAGCGGTCATCGCGATGGGACGCAGCCTTCTCCGGCTGGATTGCAGGATTGCCTCTTCGGCCGGAAAACCGAGGTCGCGGAATTTCTGATCGGCGTCGAGCAGCAGGATGCCGTTCTTTGCCACGATTCCGATTACCATGATCATCCCCATGAACGACGAGATGTTGAACGTGGTTCGGGTGATCAGAAGCGCGATGAATACCCCCGAGGTGGAGAGCAACGCCGACGCCAAAATCGCTAAGGGAGCGGCGAAGGTGCCGAACTCGAAGAGCAAAACGCAAAACACAAGCACGACAGCTACTATCAGGACGAATACCAGATCGTGAAAAGACTTCTGCTGCTCTTTATATGTGCCGCCATATACAACGCGAATTCCAGCCGGGATGTGCACCTGTGCGATTGCTCTTTGCACCTGGGAGATCGCTGTGCCAAGGTCGGTGGCCTCGAGGCGCGCGGAGACCGTGACTTCGCGCTGTAAATTGTCGCGCAGAATTTCGGTTTGCCCCGGAATGTTGACAATATCCGCCAGCGAGCCTAACGTTGCGGTCCTTCCCGAACTGCTGGTCAGGAGGGTGTTTCCCATGGCGTCGATCGAAGCTCGATTGCGGTCGGGGAAACGTACACGCAAGGTGTAGGCGCGACTGTTGTTGACGACCGGTGTGGGGGTGGGCTCACCCTCCAAAATCGCGGCCGCGTCGGTGGCGACTTCTTCGGGAGTGAATCCTGTGCGGGCCGTAACTCCGGGTTGTACTTGGAACGTTACCGCCGGGCCGCTAATGGTGTTGTCAATGCCGTTGAGGACGTCGACTACGCCTTTGACTTTGCCAATTGAGTCCGCGACCTTCGGCGCCCAAGCGGCGAGTACGGCGGGGTCTTCGGAGAACAGTTTGACTTCGACGGGTTGCGGCTCGCCAGTCAGGTCCGAGATCATATCCTGCAGGACTTGAATGAACTCCACGTCCAGCGCAGGCTCTTCCATCTTGATCTTGGCACGCACCTCTTCAATGACTTCGTCGATCCCGCGACTGCGGTTCTCTTTCAGTTTCACAGAAACGTCGCCGGTGTTCGCCTCGGTCACGGCGGCGAGCCCCAGTTGCATACCCGTGCGCCGCGACGTTCCCTCCACCTCGGGCGTGTCTTTCAAGATTTGTTCGATGTGGGTGAGCACGCGATTCGTCTCCGCCAGAGAGCTTCCCGCAGGCATGATGTAATCGACGACGAAGCCGCCTTCGTCCATCTCGGGCAGAAGATCCGAACCCAGAAAGTGGTAGCAAACGTAAGAAACTACGATCAGGGCCACGCTCAACGCGGCCAGCTTCTTGGGGTGTTGGAGCGCACGTCGCAGCCATTTCTCGTGGAAGTTCACCACCTTCAAAAAGAAGCCGCTGATGGAAGCTTCTTCGGCGGCGAGCAGTTGCTTGATGTCTTCTTCCTGCTCGCCTTCGGCGGCGGCGAACTTACTGTGGCCCTTGATGAGAAACTGGCTGAGAGTGGGCGTCCAGGTCAGAGCCAAGGCCAGAGAAGTAAAGAGCGACACAGCCATAGTGACGGCCAGGGCGCGGAAGAATGTGCCGGTCACACCGGTGATCGAGATCAACGGCAGGAACACTACGACAGGGGTGACGGTCGATCCAATCAGCGGCTTGGTGATTTCATGAAGCGCGCTCTGGATAGCCTCCAAGCGGCTCTGCCCGGCATCGCGATGAAGCACGATATTCTCGACCACAACAATGGCGTCGTCGATTACCAACCCGACCGCAGCCGCAAGGCCGCCTAGAGTCATGAGATTGAAGCTCTCGCCCAGCACCTTCAAAGCGATAAAGGTCATACAAATCGTGACCGGAATCACGAGGCCGGCCACGACCGAAGTACCCCAGTCGCGAAGAAAAACAACCAGGATGATCGAGGCGAGAATGAGGCCGATCAGAATCGCGTCGCGAACGCTCTTGATGGACTGGTTGACAATCACCGACTGATCATAGAAAGGCTGGAGTTGAGTTCCCTTGGGAAGGGTTTGCTGAATTTTCTGGATCTCGGCGTGAACTTCGTCGGCCACTTCGACCGTGTTGCTGTCTGGCTGCCGATTGATGTTGAGCAGCAATGACGGCTTCCCATTCGCGGTGACGATCGTGTAGACGGGCTTGACGGCGGGCGTGACCGCGGCCACGTCTCCGATGTGAACGGGAATGCCCGCTTGCGTCGTCTTGATTACGATGTTGGCAATCTCGCCGGGACTGCGTACCTGGCCATTGATCAGCCCAAGAGCGAGCTGATGATTCTGCTCGATCAGTCCGGGAGAATCGATCAAATTGGTGCGTCGCACCGCTTCCAGGATATCGGGAACCGTGACGTCGGCGACCAGCAGCTTGGAGGGATCGGGGATGATGTGGAATTCGGGTTCCTGGCCGCCCTGCACCAATACGGTCGAGACCCCGGCCAAACGATTCAAGCGCGGCTTCATTTCATAGGTGGCCATCTCCCAAAGCTTGGTTGGTTCGACGGTGTTCGAAGTCAGGCTGTAGCCGATGATCGGAAAGCTGGCAAAGGTCATCCGATTGGCTACGATTTTTGCGGTAAGCGGGAGTTCCGGTTGCACGCGCGACAGCGCCGCGTTGACGTACTGCAGGGTCTGGAACATGTCGATGTTCCAGTCGAAGAAGAGATCAATTTCCGCCGAGCCGCGGCTGGTGATGGAACGGACCTTCTGGAGTCCCGGAACACTGTTGACGGCTTCTTCCAGCGGGCGGGTGATGGTGACCATCATCTGCTCGATCGGCATGACGCCGTTATCGACGGCGATCAGAATGCGCGGAAAATTGGTCGCGGGAAACACCGCTATGGGAACCGTGAGCGCGAGATAGGCACCCATCAGGGCGAGCGTGATGATCAGAAAGATCACCGAGCGCGAGTGCCGCGCGAACCAATACGACGGCTTTCCGTTTTCCGATGGCGTGTGGTCGTTTGTCATTTGTCGTCGGAATCTTTGCCGGCCGGCTTCTCTGCTGCGGACGATTTTTCTTCCTTGTCACCCTGTTTTGGCGATTCCACGGAAACCTTAGTGTTGTCTGGCAAACCGTACGCGCCCTCGGTGACGATGCGCTGGCCTTCTTTCAAACCTTCCACGATCTGGACCTGATCGTTCTGGCGGATGCCGACTTTGACCGCCTGCTGGTGAGCGTGTTCGTCGGAGCCGATGAGCATGACCGTTGTGGCGCCGTCTGCGCCGGTCAAAACCGCCGAAGCAGGCACGACCAGCGCGTCGGGCACGGCCTGCGAGACCATCGAGACGCGCACGCTGGTGCCGGGCTTCAGACCGCGGTCGGGATTTTTCGCTTGCACCCAGACTTCGACCGTGGTGCTGTTTGGATCGAGCGCGGGGCTGACCAGCACCACCTGACCATCCACGGGCTTGTCGAGCACGGCAACGTCAATGGTTGCCTTGTCTCCGACTTTGAGTTGCGCGGCGTCGGTTTGCTGAATATGAGCACGCGCGGTGACACGCGAAATATCCATGACCGTCATCAGCGGAGTTCCCGAAGCCGCCATCTCGCCGGGATAAAGCGGACGATCGGTGACGACCCCGTCGAGCGGGCTCCGAATCTCCGAGTAGCTTAGTTGCGCCTCCGCGCCCTGATATTTGCCCCGTGCCGAGGAGAGTTGGCCCTGCAGGCCCTTCAGTTCCTGCTGCTTGACTGTGGCGTTCAGCGCATCGAGATGCCTTTGTACAAGTTCATACTGGTTGCGCGCCTGAGTGAAATCTACAACTGACTGGTCGAGTTCTTTGCGTGGCAAGGCCCCCTGCTTGAACAATTCCTGGCGGCTTTCGTAGACCTTCTTCTGTGCTTCGTAGAGCTCTTTTGCGGCCTGCGCGTCTCCGGTCGCCTTCTGAATTTCTTCCGGCAGGCTCGCGGCGGTCCCGGTCGCATAGGCAGCCTCGGCCTGTTGGAATGCGCCTTTCGTGTCTTCTTGCGCGGCGGCGAGATCGCGATTTTCCAGCACCGCCAGCAGCTGCCCTTTGTGCACCTTGCTGCCACGGTTTACGTAAAACATTTTGACCGGAGCGCTGATTTTGGGCACGAGCGCAGCCTGCTGGACCGGGAAGAGAACGGCGTCGGCTGAGACGACCTTTTGAATTTCGGTCTTCTGGACCCCAGCTGCTTTAACAGCAACTGCCGTTTCCTCGGCCTTCTCATGGGAGCAGGCGGCAGAGAGAAGCACAGCGGCGGCAATGACTGAGCGTCGAAGCATTGCCGTCGAGAGTGAGAAGGCGGCTCCTGGCTTCGATCTTTGCTTCATCAATGTTTTTCGGAATGGATGTTCCATCAATCTTTGCCTGCAATTTCGTTTATTGAGATTGCTTCATCGAGCTATAGTTTTCCCGTCAACGTCTGGAGGTTCGCCATCGCTATCCGGAAGCGGACCTGTCCATCAGCATAGGCGTTGCTGGCGGTGGTGAGCGCATTTTGCGCGTCGACCACTTCGAGGACCGTCGATTCGCCGCCCTGGTAGCGCATGTTGATCAATCGCAGACTCTCCGCCGCCAATTGCTCGGATTGGCGCAACAGTTCCAGTTCCGCGAGCGCGGCTTGAGCCTCATCATAGAAGGCCCGGATATTCGCCAGCAGCGTTCGCTGGGCGGCGGAGAGTTCAACCACAGCCTGCTTCTTTTGCAGATCGGCCTGCTTGACCTTGCTCAGGTTCGCGCCCCAACTCCAGAGGGGCACTTGCAGGGTGGCGGCCGCGGCGCTGCCCAGATTATGGATGCCATCCGGGCCATTCACGGCAAACTGGTTGGCATCGATTCCATACCAGTAATCGAGGGACAAAGCAGGCAATACTCCGCCCCAGGCACTGGTCACTTCGCGGCTGGCTTGGCGCAGAGCGGCTTGGGCCGCGCGCAGGTCGGGATTATTGCGCGCCCCCGCTGCCTTCAGTTCGTCAAACGTGGGCAACGGCTGCGGAGTCGCCAGATCGTCAACGACGGTGAAGTTTTCCCTGAAATCGCGAAAGATCAGAACCGCGAGGTCGAGGCGACTTTTGTTCATTCCCAGTTCTGCCTCCCGCAGGTCGCGCTGGATTTGCTGAGACTGAAGTTGCGCCTTGATGACATCCGAATGCGCAACTTCGCCACCCTGCTCGAGCTTCTGGCTGATACCGAGGAAGCGCTGCGCTTCTTCGTTGGCGCGCTGGGCAGTGGCGTATTTTCTCTGGGCCGAGAGGTATCCGTAATAGGCCTGCGCCACGGTGACGACCAGACCACGCAAAGCGATTTCGGATTTCGCCCGCGCCACCGCCTGCGCCGCCGCGGCGCGGCCATAGTCCGCGAAGTTCGTCAAGGAGAGTGCTTCGTGCACGTTGCCCTGCGCGATGTATTCATGAACTCCGTTATTGGCGATGAAACCTGGATTGTTGATTCCGTGCTGGCTGGGTTGGGTGTAAATCTCTCCCATGTTGTAGGTGACATTCGGCAGCAGAGCCGCGCGGCTTTGCACGAGGTCCTGATGCGCAAGACCGAGCGCGGTGAAAGCTGACTGTAGCTGAGGGTTGTTGCCCCTGGCTTTGGTCAGGGCGTCGGCGAATGCAATCACCGGTACGGCGGCATCCGTGCGCGACCCTTGGGCGGCAGCGGACAATTGTGCGCTGATGGCAGATGGGTTCGCCTGGGCTTGGGCCCGGCGAAGCGTCAGAAAGACCAGGGACAGTATGCACAGAACTGCGACAAAAAGGGTTCTCCACGCTGAACTGTCAGTGCTTTCCCGATTTTGCATGCTACTCCGCTGATACTCCTGACCCCTCGATGTTGGCGAACCACTAGTTGCCTAACATATATTTCTATCCTGATTACATTAAGGGGCTCTGAAATCACGGTGAAATTGCTTTCAGAGTCAGAGGTTTCGAAGGGCCGGCTTTAATTCTTGGTTCTCAGCTACACCGAGCAGAGGGAGTTCTACAGTGAACAAACTGCCGCTCCCTTCCCTGCTGGAAACATGTACGTCGGCGCCATGAGCGGTGCAGATGGCTTTCACAATGGCCAAGCCCAAGCCCGCCCCCCCGGAGTTTCGAGATCGCGCTCGGTCTGCCCGATAAAAACGCTCGAAGACATGCGGGAGGGCATGCTCAGGAATTCCCGGACCATTGTCGCAAACCTCCAGCACGGCTGTACCCGGCTTGCTGCGCACACGCACCTCGACCTTACCGCCATCCTGCGTGTACTTGATGGCATTGGCGACGAGGTTCACGATCACCTGCTGCAGGCGGGAGCGGTCTCCCTCGATGTCAACGTCGCTTGCCACGTGGGTTTTCAGCCGGATGGACTTCTCTTCCGCTAACAATCTCATTTGTTCGGCAGTCGAAGCCGCCAATTCCCCCAGGTCCAGACGAGTCTTGTCCATCTTCACTTCGCCCGCATCCAGGCGCGAGATGGCCAAGAGGCTCTCCACGATGTGCGACATGCGGTGGGTCTCCTCCAGCGCGCTGCCAATCTGATCATTGAGGGAGGGATCGAGATGGTGGCTCTGGGAAATCCCTTCCAACTCCAATTGGAGAATTGTCAAGGGTGTGCGTAACTCGTGGGAAGCATCGGCGGAAAAGCGATTGATGTGCTGGAACGCCTCGTCCAGGCGCTCGATCATGCGGTTCAGTGAAACGGAGAGCCGTTCCAGTTCGTCTCCCGTTCTGATGACCGGGAGGCGCTCGCTCAGGTTGGTGGAGGTGATGCCCTCGGCCCTTCTGGTGATTTCGTCGACCGGTTGCAGCGATCGCCTCATCAGCCAATAGCCGCTACCTACTGCCAGCGAAATGATGAAAGGCATGTAGATGGCCAAGGTCAACAGCAATCCGTGAAGCACCACTTCAATCTGGTGATAGGGAACTCCGCTTTCGACAATGAACCGGCTTCCATCGGAAGTCGTGAATTCCATTGCCTCGATCAAGAGTGCATGCCCGTCGAGGATGATGCGCCTGGAGCGGCCCTTTTCCTGAGCACCCGGCAGCGGAATGTGAGCGGGGTCGAAGGAACCATCCTTTGGTGCGCCCGAAAGGTAGTCGACCCCTACACCTTCACGAATGACGCGGATGAACTGACCATTTACCTCGGGGGCATAAGACTCATTGAGCTCGGTAGCGAGCCAATCGGGGCGCTTCTCCGGAATTTGTGGGAGTAACTCTGTTCCGATGCTGCGGCACTCGGACGCCAGCGTGCTTTGGATATTCGAATAGAGGTAGCGTTCCAGGCCAATGTAGACCGAGACGCCAAAAATCAACAGCGCGCCGGCCAGCAGAGCCGCATACCAAGCCGTGATGCGGAAGCGCAGCGAGCGCAAGTTCACGATTGCGCTCCATTGCTGATCGTGTAACCCACACCGCGAACGGTTCGGATGAGTTTGTGCTCATAAGGGTCATCGACTTTGTTGCGCAGGTGGCGCACGTAAACGTCCACGATGTTGGTGATGCCATCGAAGCTCTGGTCCCACACATGCTCGATGATCATCGTTCTCGACAGTACGCGCCCCGCATTCGACATGAGGTATTCGAGGAGCGAATATTCCTTCGAGGTAAGATCAATCCGCTTGCCGGCCCGTTTTACTTGTTGCGAGAGACGATCGAGTTCCAAATCTGCAACGCGCACTACGCTGCTGCGACTAACGGGTCCTCGTCGCAGCAACGCCTTTACCCGGACCAGCAATTCAGCAAACGCAAAAGGCTTGGTCAGATAGTCGTCGGCACCGGCCTCAAAATTGCCGACCTTGTCAGCAACAGCGTCGCGTGCGGTCAGCACCAGTACCGGAACATGGACATTTTGGCTGCGAATCCGGCGCAGGACCTGGGTGCCGTCCATCTTCGGCAGCATCAGGTCAAGAATCACGAGATCGTAGGCATAGGTTATTGCCAATTCCAATCCGGACTGGCCGTCCGCCGCGACGTCAACTGCAAATCGTTCTGCCGTCAATCCGCGCGCGACAAAACTGGCAACTTTCGCCTCGTCTTCCACCAGCAGAATGCGCATCGATTCTCCTGCAACACAGTATATTGCGGTTCTAAGGTGAATCCAGAGCGAAGCGGAGATGAAAAAGCGTTCAGACGCGGCGCCAGATTTCTATCAATGGGCTGAGCTTTCGAGGCGAGTTTCTTGCTCCGGCTTGATGTTGTGCCGGGGCTGAGATCCAGTCTGAACAAAGTTTCATTTGGCCTTCATTGCGCCTTAATGCTGGCAAATCAGTATCGTAGTCCCACATGACGAAGCGAATTTTCGTCGCGCTGCTGCTCTTCGCCTGCACATTCTCCTATTCTCAAGCGCCGCCCCCGGACCATTGGATTGCCGTACGTGCCGGCCGACTGCTGGATGGAAAATCCGACAAGCTCGCGCCCGACCAGGTCGTGCTGATCAAAGACGACCGCATCGTCGAGGTGGGACCGGCAGAGAAGGTAAAAGTTCCTGCCGAAGCCGAAGTTATTGACCTGAGTCACGCGACCGTACTGCCCGGTCTGATCGATGCGCACACTCACGTTTTTGGAAACGGACCCGATCTGGAAGAGCAAATCTTGCGGGACTCCTACCAGTACCGCACCTTAACCGCTCTTGCGAATGCCCAGAAAGATCTGATGGTGGGTTTCACGACGCTGCGCGACCTCAAAACCCTGGGAGCCATGTACAGCGACGTGGACCTGCGCAATGCCATTGACCGGGGCATCGTGCAGGGGCCGCGCATGCAGGTGTCGACCCGAGGCATTCAGGCCACGGGGGGCTTCCTGATGAGCGGCTTCTCCGCGGAGGTCCCGGTTCCGATGGCCTTGCAAGTGGTGGACTCGCCTTGGGCCGCCCGCCAAGCGGTTCGGGAGCAGATCGCGCACGGCGCGGATTGGATCAAGTTATATGCGGCCTACCAGTTCCATTTCAGCCGTGATGGGAAACTTATAGTGCCGGAAACCTTTACCGCAGAGGAAGTAGATGCAATCGTCGACGAGGCTCATAAGAAAGGGCACAAGGTTTCCTGCCACGCTTTTGGTGGAGATGGCCTGCGCAACTGCATCAACGCAGGCGTGCAATCGATCGAACACGGCGTCGATCTCGACGATAGCGAAAGCAAGCTGATGATCCAGAAGGGAATTTATCTGGTGCCCACTCTGTACCACTACCAGCTTGATCGAGAACACGACATGAAAAGGTATGGAGGTCATAGCATCGCTGAGGTCTCCGAACCCAGTTTTCGAAAAGCAATTGCGCAAGGGGTGAAGATTGCATTCGGGTCCGGGGCTGGCCCATTTCCTCATGGAAGCCAAACGAAGGAATTCGAGTACATGGTGAAGTTCGGCATGACGCCAGCGCAGGCGATTCGAGCGGCGACTATGGAAGCCGCAACGCTGATGGGATGGGAGGACCGCATAGGCTCGCTGGAGCCGGGCAAGTACGCGGACCTAGTTGCGGTGAAGGGAGACCCTACCGCCGACATTACGGAACTCGAGCGCGTGCAATTCGTGATGAAGGGCGGCCAGGTCTTCAAGAACGAACTGAAGTGAAGTTTCGGATCCACGACCCGTTCCAGAACTTTCGTGAGAAGATGAAGAAACGCTGGCATCATTCCTGCCCAAAGAACAGCCGCATGAGAAGACGCGAATTCCTGAGTTCCGCAACGCAACTGGGAGCGACGCTTGGAATCTTTGGGAACTCCGAGTTCGCTTTGGGTAGCGACACGTCGCCGCAGCCTTGCCCGCCCCCAAGCTTTCCGCAGGTGCAAAAGCTGACCGCGTACGTGGCCGAGTTCGTGGTAAACACAAAGTACTCGGCGATTCCTCCCGAGATGCTCGAACTTGGGAAAAAATCGATCCTGGACGGGCTCGGACTCGCGCTGAGCGGTTCAAAAGCCGAGACGTCCGGTTTGATGGATAGGTATACGCAATCGTTCGGATTTCATCCAGGCGGCGCTACTGTTTTGGGCTCCGCTACGAAGCTTCCGGCCCGCTTCGCAGCCTTGGCCAACGGCGTCGCAATCCATGTGGACGACTTCGATGACACGCAACTTGCAGTAGGCAAAGACCGAGTCTATGGCCTACTGGTGCATCCCACTGTATGTGTGCTTCCGGCGGCGCTCGCCACCGCCGAAGTGCAAGGGCAGAGCGGGAAGGATCTGCTTCTGGCTTATCAGCTGGGTGTCGAGGTGGAATGCAAGGTCGCCGAGGCGATCTCCCCCCGCCACTATGAGGATGGCTTTCACACCACCGGCACGTGCGGCGTTTTTGGTGGCACCTCAGCTTGCGCCCGGCTGAAAAAGTTCAATGCTGGGCAAACCGAGCGTGCATTCGCAATTGCCGCCAGCCATGCCGCTGGTTTGCGCGAAAACTTCGGCAGCATGATGAAGCCGTTCCAGGCTGGTCATGCGACCGAAAGCGGCGTTGTTGCCGCAGACTTCGCGGCCTTGGGCTGGACCGGCGCAGTACAAATCCTCGAAGCACAGCGCGGCTTCTTCCATGCCTATGGCGGCGGATACGAGCCGAATGCGATCGTCGAACGCCTCGGCAATCCTTGGACATTCCAGAACCCCGGGGTATCGATTAAGCCCTTTCCCTCAGGCTCCCTGACTCATCCTGGAATGACCGAGCTGTTGCGACTGATCCGTGAGAACTCGATCCGCGCCAGCGACGTGAAGCGGGTCGAGGTTGGCACTAATCGCAACATGCCAAACACGCTGATTCACCATGAGCCCACGACCGGGCTACAGGCGAAGTTCAGCATGGAATTTTGCATGGCCATCCTTCTGCTCGACGGTAAAGCGGACCTGACAAGATTCACGGATGCAGTCGTCAACCGGCCCGACGTGCGCGAGCTGATTAGTCGGGTTCGCTTCTATACCGATCCCGAGGCGGAGAAAGCGGGATACGACAAGATGACGACCGTTATCAAAATCACGCTGCAGGACGGCCGCACCGTCTCCGGCCGAGCGGACTTCGGCAAGGGGAGCCCGACGAACCCGATGACCTACGACGAAGTTGCCGAGAAGTTTCAGGGATGCGCCGCGTTCGCGGAGTGGCCCGCGGCGAAGTCGAAACAAGTTATCGATCTGGTGCGCACGCTGGAAAACGTATCCGATATTCGAACACTGACCGCACTCCTTAGTAAGTAGAACTGGTTTTAAAAATCGGTGTGGGAAAGGGCAGGGCTTCAGCCGTGCCGCTGAGAGCTGCTAAGAACGCGGGCTTTAGCCCCTGAGGTGCTCCTTCCAAAACATCCGTTTGAAATCAGTTGGAAGCGCTCGTACGAAAGTGACATTAAGTAACAGTGAGGGAACTTGAACACCTACAAGATTGCAGTGATTGAAGGAGACGGTATTGGACGCGAGGTCGTTCCTGAGGGGATTCGCGTGCTCGAAGCTGCCGCCCGCCGTTTCGACATTTCTCTTTCGTGGCAGCATTTCAACTGGAGTTGCGAGACCTATCTCAGCACTGGACGGATGATGCCTGAAGATGGCCTGCAACAGTTACGCTCGTTTGACGCGATTTATCTGGGGGCCGTGGGCTATCCTGGCGTACCCGACCACATTTCGCTCTGGGGCTTGCTGATCCCGATTCGCCGCGCGTTTAAGGAATATGTCAATCTTCGTCCGATACGGCTGCTGGAAGGAATTAAGGGACCGCTCCGCGATCGTAAAGCAGGCGAGATCGACTTTTGCATCGTACGGGAGAACAACGAGGGCGAATACTCTGAAGTCGGCGGCCGCCTGCATAAGAACACAGACCTCGAGATGGCGATCCAGGAGACTGTCTTCACGCGCCGAGGCTGTGATCGCATCATCACATATGCCTTTGAGCTCGCCCGCAAACGCCGGAATCATGTCACTTCGGCCACGAAATCGAATGGCATCATCTTTACCATGCCTTTCTGGGACGAACGCTTTGCGGCGGTGTCGAAGAATTATCCGCAAGTGAAAACCGACCAGTATCACATCGATATCCTGAGCGCGCATTTTGTCAGCTATCCTGATCGCTTCGACGTAGTCGTAGGATCGAATCTTTTTGGCGACATCCTGTCGGATCTCGGAGCAGCGGTCGTCGGATCGATGGGACTCGCTCCTTCTGCCAATCTGAATCCGGATCGCGAGTACCCTTCAATGTTTGAGCCGGTCCATGGCTCCGCGCCGGACATCGCCGGCAAAAAGATCGCGAATCCGGTAGCGCAGATATGGTCCGGCGCCATGATGCTGGAGCACCTGGGCGAAACAGCGGTTGCTCGCGCCGTCGAACAGGCTATTTTCAACGTGATTGCCGCGTCGGATCCTCGCACTCCCGACATCGGAGGGAATGCCGGAACCGAGGATGTGGGAAAGGCCATTGCGGCTGAGGTTTCGGCGGTGGTAGCGAAGGCCTGATGACTAAGGGGGCCATAGTCATGATGAGCCGAAGCAGTATACGGCCAATGCCCTCAGCGGGCTAAAGCGCACGTCTTAATCGGCTCCGGGCGGCACGGCTGAGGCCGTGCCCTTCTCAATACTATTTATGAGATCGGCTATTCATAATAACGTCGATCAATCTTGCGGCTCGTACACCAGTATCGCGGCTTCTTTTTTGTCATTCGCCGGAGCCGCAACATAGTATCGGTTGAGTTCGGGTGACCAGAACGATGTGCTCGCGCCGGCTCGCGTCGGAACTTTTCCGATGGTCTCGTAGTGATTGGCATCCTTTTGCTGGTAGATGTATATGAACCCAGCTGGCATGTCCCTTCCGCCGGAAACGTACACGCGCTTGTGCGCGACGTCAAAATAAACGCCGTCCATGCCCTCGGCGGTCGGCAGGTGAGCGAGTTCTTTGGCTGACGTGGCGTCCATCACGATCATCTCCGGAGGGGTGCGAGTTCCTATGAACAGGCGTGATGTCGCCTCATCAAACGCCGCATCTCCCGGACGCTGGCTGCTGACCGGCCAAGTGGAAACCGGCTGTCGTTTGCTGGTGTCGATGACCTGAAGCTGGTTGGCGCTAGAAATGAAGGTAAAGAGCGTTGTCCCAGACTTGTTCAAGAGCAGCTCAGAGGGATGCGCGGTGACCTTGATGTCGCCCAGGTGTTTGTCGTTCTTCGCATCGATGATGCCGACTTCTCCGTAGTCCTTTCCGGCATCCTTGCCGCCGTAGCCTACATAGACCAGCTTGGAACTTGGGGCATATACGATCCGGTTCGGCCCAGGCTCGAGTTCGATCGAATCGAGGAGTTGGAGAGTGTCGCCCCGAAGCACTCGGACCATTCCGTCATCGCCGCTCGCCAAGAATAACTTGTTGAGTTCACTGACATACAACGCACCTTGCGGCTTCTCGAACCCCGGAATGGTACGCGTCCACTTGGCGGCGCGCAGGTCGACGAGCTCAAATGTGCCATTCTCCAGACCGGCCAAAAATAGGCGTTGACCCTGTGCGTCCACATCCATGTGGTCCAGACGACCCTTCACTTGCGGTATGGAAATTGTCTGGATGAGCCGTAGCGGCTGCCTTGACGTTTCCTGAGGACTTGCGCACTCAAGGAAGCAAAACACGACTGCCAGGAAAGACAGAGAGAGTTTGCTCAGTGTGTCCACTCAATCCTCAGGAGCGTACACCCACAGCGCAGCGCCCTGCTTCGAACTTGCGGGCACCGCCAGATACAAACGATCGCGCTTTGCATACCAAAGGCCGGTTCTCGCTCCAACCGTAGTAGGAATCTTTGCCAGCGGCTGGTAGTGATCCGGATCAGTTTGCTGGATCACGCTGAGAAAACCCTCGCCCCCGGGAGCATAGATAAGTTTTCGCTCTGCGTCGAAATATACGTCGTCGGAGTCCGCAGCGCAGGGCACGTTTGCAACTGTCGCCCCGCTCTCAGTATCAAGCACCACGAGTTGCGCGGGTTTGCGCGTCACGACGAAGAGGCGATGATCGGCTTCGTCTAGCGCCATCGGGTAATTGGCCTTCCCGGTCTTTAGGGGCCAATCAGTTACTTTGTGGGTTGTCCGGTCGATGACCACCACTTTGGCCTTAGTCGCGATGTTGGCATAGATGACCGGTTTGGAAGTGGCAAGCTGGAACGATTCCGGATGAGCGTCGAGCTTGGCCACGTCCTCCAGGCGTTTTCCACCGGCGGCATCGATCACCGCAATGCCACCACCTTCATCGCCACCGTAAGCCACATAGATCCGCTTTTCTTTCGGATCATAACGAACGTTATCGGGATCTTCTCCGATCTCGATCGTCGCCAGCAGTTTGAAACTGTCGCCGTCATAGATCCGCATCTTTTCGTCCGCGCCGTTCGCGACGAAAAGCTTATTCAGATCGCCGACAAAAGCAACTCCCTGCGGGGCTGCGGCACCCTTGATGCTGTGGATGTCGCGGCCGGCAAATGCGTCCACCACCTCCACGGTGTTGTTGCCCAACGCCGCTCCTATGACGCGCTTCCGCTTAGCGTCAAAGGTGAAATGATCGATCCGACCATCTACCTTCGGTAGTGGAATCTCTTGCACCAGCAGCAGCGGCGCGCGTTCCGCCGTGGGAGGCTGATCTTGCGCGAATGCGAGCGATCCCAGACTTAGTGCCGCGACCAAAAGAATCGCAATGTTCTTCATCGCTGCTCCAACGTCATCGTTGAGCCTCGGACCTTACGGCTGCACATTGTAAACGCGTACCTCGGCAATCTGTTTTTCGTGATGGGGAACGGCCAGGTAGTAGCGATTCAGTTCCGGAGCCAGAATTGCCGTTTTGGCACGAAACGACGTGGGGATGTGTCCAATTTGATCGTAGTGGTCCACGTCGCGCTGGTGGAATACATCAATAAACATCGATCCCGCAAAGTAGATTCGCTTTCGGTCATCATCGTATGCCATATCATCGACCATCGCCGCTCCCTGCAGACTCGCGACCACCTTGCCCGAATCAGTATTCAGTACAACCAGTTTCCCTGGATCGCGCGCGCCGATAAACAACCGATGGCCACCCTCGTCGAATGCGATCGCGGTCGGCTTCTTGCCTTCTTGCGCAACTGACCAGGTCGCGAGCAAAGTGTGTTTTGCCCGATCAAAAACCTCCACCGAATTGTTGCCTCTGATGACCACAAATATGCGGGGGCCGGATTTTTCTATAGCCATTCCTTCCACGTCATTGGAATCGACCTTGATCACGCCCACGGATTTGTCTGCTGTGGTGTCGACCACGCTGATATACGCATTCGGAAGGTGCGCGTCCTTGCCACCGTTGACCACATACAGGTACTTGGTTTCCGGATCGTAGGCGCTCGCATCAGCCCCCTCCCTCAGCTTTACGCTCCCGGCAGGCTTGTAAGAATCGGTGTCGTAGATTTTGACCTCGCCCAAGTCTCCATCCACCACGAACAACTTCTTCAGATCGGCGCGATAGAGCATGGAGTGAGGCGCTTTCAAATCGTCAATGCTGTGGATGAGCTCGTTCGTCTTCAGATCAAAGATCAGGACTTTCGAGTTCTCCTCCGCGGTCGCGAATAGACGGTTTCCTGCCAGGTCAAGCGTGAAGTGGTCGAAGTCCCCATCATGCAACTGCGGCAACGGAATGGTTTGCAAGAGAGTCAGCGGCGGCTTGTCCTGCGGGGACGCACCGATTACCAACAAGAAGAACATCACTGAGAGAAGGAGCGCTTTCGATCTTGTCACGTTAACCTCCAATGTGTAGTCCAGAATCCGAACTGCGGTCCATTTAAGGAAGCTATCAATCCGTCACCTTTATTAATCTGGGTTCCACATGAAATCCGCATTAAGTCAACATTAAAAACAATTCGGTTTTGCATTGTGCTTAAGGCGAGTGCGCCCTTCGGGCAGAGCGATCAAACCGGAGCCGTCATATCTTGAGCCCGCGGCCGCGCTACTCCCACCGTGAGCATCAACACACCCGATACAAAAAGACTCGCCACCAGATACAAAAGGCCTGCCGTAAAGGAATGCGTGCGGCTGGCCAAATAGCCCATGACCAGAGGCCCAAGAAAGCCTCCGAGGTTTCCTATGGAATTGATCAATCCTATCGAAGCAGCGGCAGCAGATTCGCCGAGAAAGACAGTGGGCACAGCCCAAAAGACCGGCTGGAAGCCATAGAAAGCACCACCCGCAATGATGAGGAGGACGATCGAGAGAACTGGCTCGGACCCGAAAAATACTGCGAGGGCAAGCCCACCTCCGCAGACCAGCACGGGCAGGGCCGCATGCCAACGGCGCTCGCGCGTGTGATCGGAATGCCATCCATTGACTTGCTGCACGACAATTGCAGCGACATAGGGAAGCGCGCCGATCAGGGTTACTTTGAGATCGCTCAGTCCCGACAGGCGCTTTACGATGGTCGGAAACCAGAACCCAATCCCATAGCTCCCGGTCATCGCACAGAAATAGCAGAGAGTCAGGAGAACCACGTCGCGATGGCGTACCGCTTCCCAGATGCTGTAAGCGTGCACACGCTGCTTGGCTTCTTTCTCCCGCTGTAGTTGTTCCGTGACCCAGGCTTTCTCATCCGACCGAAGCCATTTCGCCTGGTGCGGCCAGTCGGTCAAGTAAAAAAGAGTAATGATCCCGAACAACACAGCCGGAATACCCTCAAGGATGAAGAGCCACCTCCAGCCCCTCAATCCCAACCATGAAAGCCCGAGCAGCACGCCGGCGAGCGGCGAACCAATGACGTAGGAAAGCGGATTCGCCGCGTAAAAGGCCGCCACTGCCTTGCCACGATCCTCATAACGGAACCAGTGGCTCATGTAGACGATTGCGCCTGGAAAAAACCCGGATTCCGTCGCGCCCAACAGAAAGCGCACAACATAGAATTGGAGTGCCGTATGGATGAAGGCCATGAACACCGTGACCAGGCCCCAGGCGATCATGATGCAGCCCATCAACTTGCGAGCGCTCCATCGTTCTGCGATCAAGGCGCCTGGAAACCCCAGCGTAAAATAGCCAAAGAAGAAAATCCCGGCTCCTAACCCAATCACCGCTGGACTAAACCCGAGATCGTGCGGCATCTGGAGGGCTGCGGCGCCGATGTTCATCCGATCGAGGAAAGCGATCACATACAGCACCATCAGAAATGGCAGCAGACGCCGCCCTGTGCGCTGCCGGGCCCGTTGAGCCACCTCTGAAGCAGGAGGAGCGGACGTAATCGTCTCCGCGTCCCCAGCGCTGCCGACGTATTTGGGCATGTGTTCTCTTACGTCCTGCGAACGCGTAACCGTCCCAGCTCAATGTAGAACTAGCGTGTTCAGCCGCTTGGGGACTTCTCCCACTGGAATTGTGGCCACTGGTCTTAGGGTTTTCGCGTCAATGACCGAGACCGATCGAGCCGCGGAGTCCGAGACATAAACGAGCTTGCTGTCTGGTGTAAATGTGATCCACTCAGGCACCGACCCGCTGGGCGCACGCCCAAGCGCGTGCACCTCGGGCAGCTTCACATGTCCGATCAACTTCAGGTCCGGCAGTGAATATTCGAAAACAGCATTAGCCAAAGTGCTGTTGACCCAGAGCGATTTCCCGTCTGGAGTCACACCGATTCCATGCGATGGCGTATCCATTCGCCCTTCCGCCATTCCGAACCCGCCGGGCTGATCGGGCAATTTGATTCTTGCCACCTCGGCTCGCTTCGCAAAATCCACGACCGCGAATCCGTGAAATGCTGAGAGTTGGATGAAAATGCGGCGCGTCGATCCGTCAGCATTAGTCTCGAATGCCATCGGCCGGACGCCGCGGTCGAACTTGACTCCCCCCACCTTCTGCTCGGTATTGAGATCGATGATGGTGGCGGCTTTGTTTTCAATGGAGCCGCTGACTGCGTACTTTCCATCGGGTGTGACGTACACGTTATGCACGCTGCCGTCGACCGGAATGCTCTTAGTTCGCTGCAGGGATGCCGTGTCGATCACATCGACGAATCCCGGCTGCGACCGGATCCCCACCAGCACACGGCCTCCCTCCTTGCTGATCGCGATGTTGTTCGGGCGAGCGCCGAGGGGCACTTTCTCGAGAATCTCTCCACTCTTTCGATCCACCACGTCAAGCACGTTTTCCGCTTCACTACTCACGTAGAGCCGCGTCCCGTCGCGAGAGAACCCGATGCCATGCGGCAGCTCGATACCGTGAATGACTTGCACGACCGTATTTCTTGCCGGATCGATGGCATCAATGGTGTCGCTCGCGCTGTTCGTGACGTAGATGCGAATCATCGACGCAATCGGCGAGCCAGACGGAGGATCTGTCGCGGCGCCGCGCAGCCATTCCGCCATTACCAACCAGTCAGGATCGTTCTGGGACGAAAACTGTCTGCCTCCCGAATGAAAGGGATCTCCTCCGGCGTCCGGCGCAAGAGGATGAATCAAGAGCCTGCTGGAAGCGGGATCGCCAGGAACCACCAGATCAAGAATCCTCTGAAAGTTTCGCCATGATTGCTCGTCGGTCCAGTCCGAGTTCCCCGGGGACAACGTTTCGAGGTGAAAGATCCTATTCGACAGAACGTGGCAACTATAGCAGCGGGCGTGCCCGGCGCGGTTCTTCAAGAAGATTGGCTGCACCTTGGTCCTGAAGAACTCAAAACTAAGCGCGGGCGCGGGTGAATCCGATGCTGCTTGTTCAGCCAGCGCTGCGGCGGTGCCCGACTCTTTTGCCCCGGAATACCAGTCGTTGACAGTGGCTGCCAAGAACAACAGCAGCAGCGTCGCGTTTTTGGGTCCCGTCATGCTTACTTACTTGTGGTCCTAAGAAACCCCTGTTTTATTTCACTTGTTCCTATGTCCAAGTTGGGAATCGATCTGAAGCAAGGGTCGAAGCTCTCGGACATCCTTGATGTTTTCGAGTCCAAGCATGTGTGCGATCAGTTTCGAACATGTGGCTGCGCCAAGAACGGGCGTCATTAATTCGCGCGCTTTTGCGACCACTTCGTCGCTAGTCATCGGGTTCTCGGGAGTTCCACGCACATGCTCGACACGCTCGGTCAACTTCGTCCCGTCGGCTAAGGTAACCTCGACGATGCCGACGCGTACCGGGATCAGCTTCTCAAGTTGGTCGTCGGGTACGAGTTGCACTTTCGCCCGCTCGCGGAGCACCGCAGGGTCTTGCATCCGTGCTTTATCGTGTGCCGCCCGGAAAGAAACCGTCTTGTCGATCAGCATCACCGCGACCAGGTGTTGCAGACAGATATCCGGCATATCGCGGTTGTTCACGGTATAGGCCGCGCTGGTGGCGGCCCGCACGACCACTTGCTGCACCTGATCCGCCTGAAAGGGCCGGCGTTTTTCTAGATTCTCCAGCGCATCGAGCGGTGCCTGGATTGGCCCTCCCGTGGTCCACTTCTTGAGGGTGGTCTGCACCACTCCGAAGATTTCACCGAGTTGATCGATCATCCCCGCGGGATCGGCCTTCGGATTGTAAGACTCCACGAAACTATTCGGACCGGAAAGAACATCGTTGACGCCAGTCCAGCCAGAATGGACCACTAGCGCAGAGTTGACGCCGTTGCGCGCCCCCATGCCGCCGAACACGAAAGCCTTCTCAATGTGATCGGTATCGCGTCGCCAAGAGCCGATGCCCGCGCCTGCCTGCTGCGCAGCATAGTCCAGCAGCCAGCGCATCTGCTGCGCGGTGAGACTTGCGGCGCAACCCGCAGCTACAGTCGCACCCATGGTTCCAACTAGCGGATGGGTTTCTTTCATCCCCGGACCGACGGTCCTCATGGCGCGCATGGCGATGTCGTACCCGAGAGCTACCGCTCGCAGAAAATGCGTGCCGCTGACGCCGAACTGCTCGCCGGTGGCCAGCGCCGCCGGTACTACCGCGCAGCCGGGATGCGCGCCTCCGGTGGTGAAATCGTCGTCGCTTTCATCGGAATGAGCCAACTGGCCGTTGGCAAGCGCCGCCTCGATCGGTCCGCAGAGGATATTGGAGGCGACCACGGTGGCAATTTTCTCGCCACCATAGGCACGAGCGAATTCGATCGCCTTGCGTCCGGGAGGAAGTTCGGACCCCGAAACCATGGCTGCGATGGTGTCGAGGATGTGGTGCTTCGTCTCCTCCACCACATGGTCCGGCAGCGCGCGGTTGCGGGCCTCAGCTATGTACGTGCTGAGCTTCTCCATCACCGGGCTGACGTTTTGGACCGCAGCCCTCGCCAACGGTGGAAACGCTGCGCCTGCGGTAAGCCACCCTGCATTTTGTAACCATCGACGCCGAGTTACGTCCGCCGACCAGGTCTCACGCTCCATGCCTTCGTACCGATCTTCTCCATCCACTCATCACCTTTGGGACATGGGCTAGAAGATTATTTTGACCGCGAACTGAATCTCGCGGGCGGTCGTGGTCGTTTTCGTTAGTTGGCCCACGCCCTGCGACAGTGCTCCGGTGCCATCGAAAATGTCCGTGTTGGTGGGAGTGATGGGCGGCGCAAAGTTGGCGTGGTTGAGAACATTGAAGATTTCGGCGCGGAACTGAATGTTGAAGTTCTCGGAAATCCTCCTGATGTAGTTGTTCTTGAACAAGGAAAAATCCAGAGACGTCAGACCCGGACCAATAATGATGTTTCGGCCCGCATTACCGCGCAAGTTAAAGCATGGCAGAGCCGGGAGCCAAGGTGCACCGTCTAGAGCCGGATTTTGCGGATTGTTGATCGTGATCTGATTCCCATTGCTGTCGACTAGGCTTGGCGGCGCGAAGTCGCAGTTCGCATTCCAGAAGGCCAGATCGGGTGCGGTGGGAACCTGGAAGCACTGGGCCTTAATGTAATTGTTGACGTTGCCGGGGTTCGTCAGTGTTTTGCACCCGGGTCCTCCCAGTCGGTTCACATACGCCCAATCGTCGCCGCTGCTGGTATTGGCCGGGTCTGAGCCTGTTCCCCAGGTCGGGGTGGACGGAATCCCGTCGCTGGTTGTGAAGATCAGTCCCAACTCCCATCCACCCAAGGCATGTTGAGTCAGCGCGGACCAGGACTTGGGAGTTGGAACTTCCCAGGTGCCGTTCACCACCAGAGTGCGTCCAACGTTGAAATCGGAGAGGCCGCGGCTTAGTCTGAAATCGAACCAGTCAAGACTGGAAATCGAATTGCCGAACGTGTCTCCCGCAACTGACGCTGAGCTTGTGTCGATGCTCTTGCTCCAGGTGAAGGTTCCCTGCACTTGAAATCCGTGGCTCATACGCTTGGCCACCTGCGCCTCAAGGGCATTGTAGTTGGAGTGTCCTTTATAAAACATTCCTCGGATGGATCCGAAATTCGGATTGATGGGATCTAACGGCGCACCGCTTGAATCGAACGGCCACACATAGCCGTCTGAGGTCTTCGTCGGAATGGTCAAATTAGCGTCATCCACTCTGAAGGGTTGATGCACGCCGCTCGAGCCCACATACGCCATCATGGCTGCCAGATTCGGAGTAAGCTGCTGCTGCACGTTGAGATTCCACTGCATCACGTAATTGCGTTTGGGACTCGGATCGGTGTACGTAGTGCGCAATCGGTTTGCGGGAAAGGAAACGTCCTGACCGCTAAAGTTGAAAAATGGAGTTGAACACCCACAAAGCCCCACAGGGTCCTTGATCACGGTATAAGAAAAAAATGGGCTAGCCTGTGTGGCCAGAAGTATGTACTGGTAGGGAAGGGGTTGCACATCGAACATCCCAATCCCCCCACGCACGGCAGTCTTACCGTTCTTCAAGGGGTCCCACGCAAAACCGATACGTGGCTCAAAGTCTTTCAACGTGGGATTGTTGAAGAAGGGACCTGTGTTCGAGCAGCCCGGCATCAGCAGGGTGCCACAAACCGCCGTTGCGTCTGTGATGTGCCTCAAATTCGCGAGCTTGCCTTTGGTCTCGGTCACCACCGTGGTCATCTCATAGCGTAAACCGAGGTTAAGTGTCAGGTTCGGGCGCGCCCGCCAGTCATCCTGCACGTAGACACCGAATAAACTCTGTCGTAAATTGCGGGGCGAAAGCGTGCTGGCAATTCCACCCTGGAATCTCGTGGGCTGGTTCGTGAGAAATCCCTGCAGATTATCGAAGTTCCAGATTCCATTTGGATCCGTGTCCGCGAGCACGTTCAACAGCATCCGCTCAGCGGCGACTCCGAAGCGGATGGAATGCGTGCCTTTCGTGAGAAAGGCGTCATCATAAAGCTGGATGGAATTCCAGTGATAGAAATAGGTCGGGCTACCGCCGACCCCACCTGTAAAGTCCGACACTCCGCCACCGATGAGCACCTGAGGCGCCCTCCGGCCTGCAAACGCGGTGCCTCCGACACCAAGATCGGCCCGGGCCGCATCTGGATTGATCGCTTTCAGGCTCTGATTGTTACTCACCGCTTCGTGGTTACCACCGATGCGAATCGAATTCGCGAAATGAGGCGTGAAGATGTGGGTCTCCTCCAGGGCCACGAACTGCCGCGAAGTCAGTGTGTCAAACTGGACATTGTTCAGCCCGTCGGGCGACGAATAAGGGGTTCTGTCGAACATGTATGAGCCGAACAGACTATCGTTTTCAGAAAACCTGTGGTCAACTCGTCCGGTGAAGAAGTTTTCGTTGACGATCTGCTGTCCGGCGAAAGTGAACAACCCAAGGTCTCCGTTGCCCCCGGGAAGCGGGCTCTGCGGCAGAGGGTAGAAGGTCAGAAAAGCCGCTGCGTTCGGATCTACGGACACATTTCCACCCGCAAGAATCCCATTGCGCGCATTCTGCGACGGTACCGTTGCAACCGTCGTAATGCCCTTCGACTGCCGAATGCCTTCGTAGTCGGCAAAGAAGAATGTCTGGTTCTTCAGGATCGGTCCGCCGAGCGCTCCGCCAAACTGGTTGCGCCTGAAAGGCGGAATGGAACTACCATCGAAATAGTTCCGCGCGTCGAGTGCGCTGTTGCGCAGAAACTCATAGGCGCTACCGTGAAGCTGATTTGTCCCTGAGCGGGTAATCGCGTTGATCACGCCCCCCGACGTCTTGCCGTATTCCGCCGAGTAGTTGCTGGTCAGGACCGAGAATTCCTGAATCGCATCGACTCCCAGGCTGCCGCCCAGCACGCTGCCGGGCGCTCCATTCGCGTAGTCGTTCAGGCTGACGCCGTCCAGGCGATAGTTGTTCTGCTGCGGACGCGCACCGGAGATGGTCAACTGCTGTCCGAAACCGCGGTTTCCCCTGTCCGTGCCCGCCGAAAAGTCGGGCTGCGTCTCGATCTTGCTCACCCCCGCCTGCAGTGTTGCAAGATCCGTCCAACTGCGGCCATTCAGCGGCAGCTCACGAACTGTGGAGGCATTAACCACCGCGCTGATATCTGAACTGGCAAGCTGCACATCGGGAGCTTCCGTCTCCACCTGCACCGTCTCAATGACCATGCCAACCTTCATCGTCATGTCCACGACGAGGGACGCTCCCACCGTCAATCCGATACCGCTCCCCACTTCGGTCTTGAATCCAGTTGCCGTGAACTTCAAATCGTAGGTTCCCGGCAGAAGATTGGGTGCGGTGTACAAGCCGTCTCGGTTCGTGGTGACGGACCGGATGATGCCGGTGGCGACATTCGTAATCGAGATATTCGCGTTGGGAATGACGCGACCGCTCGTATCGACTACTGTGCCTGAAATTGTTCCGCCAGAAACCTGGGCATGAAGATTTACACCTGGCATCGCGCAATAGATCAGCGTGAATGCTACTAGCTTCACAGCGGGCGATTTCAAGTTCGAGGCACACATCATGGGGCACCCCTCTTTGAGCGGACAGAGCTTAACTCAACGATCAACCATCGGCGCACATTAATTTGCGTTAATCTCTAGACTGCCCGAGACAAAAATTAATTTCTGTTCATTCGCCGATGGCGGTTCATATCCGCGTTCTTCGAGTCGCACGCAGCTCCGCAGAGGTGCGCCTCGCGTTTCGGCTTCGATCCATGCGGCTTCACGGGGATTGTCGTCCGTCGAGAAAGAGATTGCTCAATCCGCAGCTGATGGCCAGGAACACGTGCCGGCTTGCGCGTAAGCGCCAGCAGGCGAGCAGTAACTAGCACCTCGGCCGCTCTGTGATGTCTGTGGTTGTATGCGTCCCGAAAGCGCCAATTGGGACAGACACGCTTATAGAAGAAGCAAGAAAGGAAAAGCGTTCCGTTACCAATTATGTTGAGGCAACACTCCTGCTCATTGGGAGAAAAGGGATGCTGTTAAGAAAGACCGCGGAGGAAATAGGCCCGGTCCTATATCCAGGTACCGGTATCCAGGTACCGGCGGTATCGACGGCTCATACGGTATGAGACCGGTCTTATTGCATTCGCTTTGGCGGGGCAAGCTACGTCCAGAGCAAGCTTACAGGAATTGGGCATTGAAAACTCTAGTCCGGGAATCGATTCATTACGAGATCATCTCTTTCTGCCATCGAAAGAAGAAAGCGATAAAGTACTGAGGTATGAGGAGAAGTTCACGAAATACCTAAGCCATACGACGGCGAAATTGGGGAGGCGGCGATCGCAAAAGAAAAGCGCAGCGTTTACCAAACGAAGCCAACAAACCCTCTGACATCAATGTGCCTTCGAATCTGGCTTTGTTCAACAAGGACAATCGTGGAGGACGCGATGATAAGTAATCGCAGTTGCCACCGGCGCAGATGCTTGCGAAGCGCTATGCCGCAGACTTGTGAACATCGGCAATGCTGTATTCACGAGCTCGGCCGCAGTGCGGGCAAGCAATTCTCCCTGATTCGCGGACCATCTCTCTCAGCGACGCCGAGAATAGTTTTCCACACTGCTTGCACACGAACTCAAAGACCATGGATACTGACATGGTCTACTGAACCGAGCTCGCGACTGTGGAGAAGACATTGTTGGCGTTTGTGCCGACCAGTCGGATCGTACCGACCACGATCACGAGAATCACGGCCAGCATTACTGCGTACTCAGCGATGTCTTGGCCAGACTCGTCGGACCAGAGCAAAGGGGAGAGCATGGGAGAGACTCCTGAAGTGGCGTTTCATGGCGCGCGACATAATAGCCGAAACCGCCGAAACTGGCTACCAGTATTGGTTTTCAGCAATTAGATTTCATGACTTCACCGGGAACAAAAGGCAAAAAGGCAAATTTTGTATTGTTTGATGCAATAATTTTCACGTGTGAATGAAAAAGTTTTCGTGCCAATGGTGCCGACCATCTGCTTACACGTGATCCTCCAGAATCGATGACCTCATCAACACCTAGACCAAAGCTACGCTTCCCCTTCCTGGATCTGCAGGCCCAGTTTGCCACGATCCGTAAGGAAACCATGGATGCCGTTGTTCGAGTCATGGAGGCGCAGCAGTTCATCCTTGGGCATGAAGTACAGAAATTTGAGGCCGATGCAGCCGCTTATATTGGCTCGGCGGAAGCAGTAGGCTGTGGGTCTGGATCAGACGCGCTGCTCCTGGCACTTATGGCGCACGGGCTACAAGCTGGGGATGAAGTCATCACAACTCCATTCACCTTCATTGCAACGGCCAGCGTCCCTGCACACTTGGGGGTCCGGCCGGTTTTCGTCGACATAGAGTCGCAAACCTATAACCTCGACATCACTCAAATTGAAGCTATCATTTCGCCCCGCACACGCGCCATTATCCCGGTTCACTTGTTCGGCTTGCCGGCTGACTTGAAACCGCTTATGGAGCTCGCGGCGCGGCGCGGTCTGAAAGTGATCGAGGATGCCGCCCAAGCATTGGGCGCACATTATGGCGATCAAAATGTGGGCACTTTTGGTTCCAGTGGGTGCTTCAGCTTTTTCCCGTCCAAGAACCTGGGAGGCGCAGGGGATGGCGGACTGTTGACGACCAATGATCCTGGCATCGCCGCCGTGCTGCGCCGCTTGCGTGACCACGGCAGCACACAAAAATATTTTTACGAGAGACTCGGAGTGAATAGCCGCCTTGACGCGCTGCAGGCGGCCATTTTGCGAGTAAAACTAAAATACTTGCCCAAGTGGACAGCAGCGCGTCGCAAAAATGCGGAATACTACCGCGTGCTGATTGCACAACACGGACTACAACGCTACATTTGTCCTCCGAGCGAACCAGACAATTGTACCCACGTCTACAATCAGTTCACTATTCGTGCTCGAAAGCGCGATGAATTGCGTGCTTTCTTGATGGAGGAGTGCTGCATCCCGACGGAAATCTACTATCCGTATCCCTTGCACTTGCAAAAGGCATTCGCCTATCTCGGCCATAGAGCGGGGCAGTTCCCCCAAGCCGAGCAGGCCAGCCGGGAAGTGCTCGCACTTCCCATCTATCCCGAACTCACACGCGAGCAGCAAGAGTTAGTGGTTCAGTCGATAGCCGACTTTTACAAACAACACGCGTGCGATGCGGACTGCTAAATGGCGGCGCAGATTATTAGACATCCAGGCGAGGGCGCACGATCCTTCAGTGGTTTTCTCCGATCGATAACCTACTTGCGAGACCTGGCTCCTAACTCCAAAACCGGCGATAATCGTTAGCTATGGAGACGGCGCGATCCGGCGAGTCACGTCACTATAAAGGCATTATTCTGGCCGGGGGATCTGGAACCCGCCTCTATCCCGTCACCCATGCGGTAAGCAAGAGCTTGCTGCCTATCTATGACAAGCCGATGGTCTACTACCCGTTATCCACTCTAATGCTGGCGGGCATCCGGGACATATTGGTGGTCTCAACCCCACAAGACATCTCCAAATTCGAGCATCTCCTCGGGGACGGATCGTGTCTCGGGCTCAGCTTGCAGTATGCCGCGCAGCCCAGGCCGGAAGGGATTGCCCAGGCATTCCTGATTGCCGAGAACTTTATAGCCGGCTCTCATTGTGCACTCGTCCTCGGTGATAACATCTTTCACGGCCATGATCTCGCCAAAATGTTGATGCAAGCAGTACAGCAGCGCGTGGGAGCATCGGTGTTTGCCTATCCCGTGAATGATCCAGAACGCTACGGCGTCGTAGAGTTCGATTCTCACGGCAAAGCCCTGAGTTTGGAGGAAAAGCCGAAGGCTCCCAGATCCAGGTACGCTGTAACTGGCCTCTATTTCTATGATGAGCAGGTAGTGGCCATCGCCAAGTCTCTGAAACCTTCCGCACGTGGCGAGCTGGAGATCACCGATGTCAATAAGGCATACCTGCGCCGCGGACAATTAGAGGTTGTGGTCATGGGTCGCGGCATGGCCTGGCTCGATACCGGCACTCACGATGCCATGCTCGAGGCTTCACTGTTCATTCAAACGCTGGAAACGCGCCAGGGACTGATGGTGGCGTGTCCGGAAGA
>Ga0075425_100000471_pt1 | contig 37914 bp, 49 predicted proteins | sample SoiMethybrSBSTD4_FD_75300 | JGI IMG/M metagenome (GOLD analysis project Ga0075425, IMG submission 75300) | Bulk soil microbial communities from a Populus tree surrounding site in Tennessee, USA - Soil MetaG P. TD hybrid SBSTD4 | ecosystem: Environmental > Terrestrial > Soil > Tree plantation... | reverse complement strand
CCTCGAAGCCGTCCTCGCCCGGCATCGCCAGGTCGATCAGCAGGGCCTGCGGGGCCTTGCTCTTCGATGAGCCCGCCAGCGCCGCCTCGAGCGCGGTGCCGAGCTGCGCGCCCGAGGCGAAGCACTCGACTTCGGCGCCGGCCTGGCGAAGCGTGAGCGCGGCGACCTCGTGCGCGTCCAGGTCGTCGTCGACCAGCCAGATGCGCAGGCCGGCGAGCGCGCCGGCGCTCGAGCGGCGCCGCTCGGTCGGCGGTGCGCCGCGCTGCGCCGCCACCGCCGCGGCCGGCGCGCCCGGCAGGTCGACCGTGAAGGTCGCGCCGCGCCCGGCGCCGGCGCTGTCGGCGCGCACCTGGCCGCCGTGCAGCAGCGCGATGTGGCGCACCAGCGCGAGGCCGATGCCCAGGCCTCCGGCGCGGCGTGCCGCCGAGGTGTCGGCCTGGCTGAAGCGGTCGAACACGTGCGGCAGGAACTCCGGCGCGATGCCGATGCCGTTGTCGCGCACCTGGAGCTGCACCCGCTCCGCGTTCCTGAGGAGCACCAGCGACACGGCGCCGCGCTCGGGGGTGAACTTGACCGCGTTCGAGAGCAGGTTCGAGACGAGCTGCTGCAGCCGGCCGGCATCGCCGATCACCAGCGTCTCGGGGTGGTCGGGCACGAAGCGCAGATCGATGTGCTTGGCCGCGGCGAGCGGGCGCACCGCGTCGAGCGCCGCGTGCACCGTGTCGGCGAGGTTTACCACGCGCCGCTCGATCGTCAGCTTGCCGCTGACGATGCGCGAGGTGTCGAGCAGGTCGTCGATCAGGCGCGTCTGGTGGTCGACGTTGCGCCGGATCGCCGTGGCGGCGCGGTCGACCAATGAGGCGTCGAGCGGCCGCGTGGTGCCCATCAGGTGGCTCCAGCCGCGCAGCGCGTTGAGCGGCGAGCGCAGCTCGTGCGAGACGATGGCGAGGAACTCGTCCTTGGCGCGGTTGGCGCGCTCGGCCTCGGCGCGCAGGCGCTGCTCGGCCACCACCAGCTTCTCCAGCTCGCGCTGCGCGAGCTTGCGCTCGGTGATGTCGGTGGCGACGCCGATCAGGCCGATCACCCGCCCCTGCTCGTCGCGCAGCGGCGACTTGGTGGCGAGGTAGCAGCGGCTGCCGATCGTCTCCTCGATGATCATGGTCTCGCCGGCCTCAAGGACCAGCCGCTCGTGCTCGTCGAGTGTTTTCGCCTCTTCCCGCGGCCCCACGGCCTGCAGCCACGCCGGGTTGGCCATCAGGAGGCGCCCCTGGCGGTCCTTGGCGAAGATCAGGTCGGGCGTGCTGGTGGTGATCGCGTTCAGCAGCGCGTTTCGCTCGCGCAGCGCCGCGCTCGCGCGCTCGAGAGCGGCGGTCCTGCGCACCACCCGCTGGTCGAGCTCGGTATACGCCTCGCGCATCGCGCGCTCGGACTGGCGCTGCGCCGCCGCGTCGCGCAGCACCAGCACCGCGCCGAGCACCTCATCGGAGGCGTCGACGATCGGCGCGGCGTTGATCGTCACCGGGCGCACCGCGCCGTCGCGCGCGCGCAGCGCGGGCTCGCCGCCCGCGAGCGCCGCGGCGCGCGTCTCGAGGGCGAGCTTGACCGGGTTGCGAAGCGGCGCGCCCCCGCGCTCGTCGAAGAGCTGCAGCAGCTCGTCGACCGGCAGCCCGGCGGCCTCGGCCGCGCGCCAGCCGGTGAGGCGCTGCGCGGCGGCGTTGAGGAAGCGCACGCGGCCGGCGGCGTCGGTGGCGATCACGCCGTCGCCGATGCTGGCGAGGGTCACCTGCAGCCATTCTCGCTGCTCGGTCGCCTCGCCCTCGGCCTGCGCGCGCTGCGCCGCGCTCTGGTCGAGGGTGCGCGCCACCCACAGGATCAGCGCGCCGAACCAGAAGATCATGAGCAGCGTGAAGAGCGCCATGCCGAACGCTTCGCCGAACAGGCCCTCGCGCTCGGCGAAGAGGCGCATCCAGCCGATCGCCAGCGGCACGCCGAACGCCGCCGGCAGGAGCCAGCGCGTCACCACCGCGCCGGTGCGCCGGCTGGTGAGCGTGTCGATGAGCCAGGGGCTCGGCCGGCCAGCGGCGAGGGCGATCGCGGCAAGCATGGTCGCCACCGCCGCCGGCGCCGAGAAGCCGAGCAGCGGCGCCGCGACGTCGAAGCGCAGCACGCGCAGGCTCAGGCCGAGCAGCGCGAAGAAGGCGATCGTGCCGATGATGCCGGCGCCCAGGCCGTTGACCGAGACGCCGAACACCGTGCGATCGCGCGCGAGCGGCGTGACCAGCGCGACGAGCAGCACCGTCAGGCACGCCGGGATCGACATGCGCCCCGGCGCCTCGCCCTGCGCGGCGAGCCACGCGAAGCTCGAGCCGAGCGGCAGCCCGCTGAGCGCCTCGGTGACGGTGAGGAGCGCGATCAGCGCGGCGAGCCCCGCCGCAACCGCGGCGCTGCGCGCGCGCCCGGCCTGCGCGGCGAAGAAGCTCGCCGCGAGCAGCAGGCTGGCGAGCGCGGCCGCCGGCACCATGGGCGCGAAGTCGGCGCCGAGGTCGCGCAGCGCCGGTACGCCGAGCGCCCAGCCCCACAGCGCTGCGGCGCCGATCGCGGCGACCGCGCCGTAGGCGGCGCGCGAGACGCGCGTCAGCCTCCGTGCGAGCGTGGAAGGCGGCTGCATCGAGCTAGCAGCCTAGCGCCCGCACGCGGCGGTTTCTATCGGCCGATTGGCTACGTACGGATCGTGGACCGCGTAGTGCGGCGCGGGTCGAGAGGGATGTCGCCCCGAGGCGACGGCGAGCGCCGCTTCATCTTCGAGAGAAAGAACTGCGCCATCGCCACCGGCGAGCCGAACTGCGACTTGACGAACCACGTCGCCGCCGCCATCGCGAGGCTGGCGAAGCCGCCGGCCTTGGCCGCCCTGCCGCCCTTGTCGGACCTGCGCCGCTCGTGGTGGCGCTCCTCGCGCGGATCGCTGCGCAGGCCGCCCGCGGCGAAGAAGCCGATCAGCGCCGCGCCGGCGAGCGCCCAGGGCGAGGTCAGCGCGCGCATCGCCTGGTGCGCGCTGTCGCGCGTCGCGCGCTCGACGCGGTGGCGCCGCCCGGCGATGCGCTTCTCCACTTCGTAGATTTCGTCGTCGGGAGAAATCATTGCGGGGGCTCGGGATCCTTGCCGCGCAGCTGGCGCAGCAGCGCGGTGAACGGCAGCTCCTTGGCGAGCTTGAGCGTGAACCAGCCGAGCACGCCAGCGGTAGCGAGGTTGAGCGCCGCGGCGATGGCGAGCGCCACCGGCCACGAGGCGCCCTTGCCCCACGCGAACACGATGCCCGCGGCGACCAGGCCCATCCACGAGGTGACGATCAGCACCGCCGCGACCAGCACGGCGCCGAGGGTCCACGCGAGCCGGATCGCCGCGCGGCGCGCGTCGAGGATCGCCAGCTCGGCGTAGTCGCCGACCAGCTGGCGCGCCTCGCCCGCCAGCCGGCCGATGGCCTGGCCCAGGCTTGGCTGCGGTACGGCCAAGGGCTAGCGGCGCATCAGCAGGCTGAGCACCCAGCCCGCCGCGACGGCGATGCCGAGGGCCTGGATCGGGTTCTCGCGCACGTAGTCGCGCGCCGTGTCGACCCAGTCCTCCTGCATGTCCATCAGCTCCTCGCCCTTCTCGCTCAGGCGGTCGATGGTGCGGTGCGCGGAATCGCTCATGCGGTCGATCGCGCCTTCAGCCTGCTGCTTGCTCGTTGCCATGTAGGTCTCCGTGAAATGGACGATGAAAAGAGCAACCTCTATACCCGCCGGCGCCGCGGCGCCGGCAGGTCGTTCGGCGCGCCGCGCCGCTCGGTGTCCTTCAGGCCGCGCTCGACGTCGCGCGCGCCGCGCGCGATGCGCCGGCGGCGCAGGAAACGCGACTTGGCGGCGACGAACTCGGGCTTCTGCGCCTTCACGCCGCGTCCCGGCGCTCGTCGTCGTTCTGGGCGGCGGCGCGCCGCTCGCCGGCGTCGTCGCTCTTGTAGGCGGCGAGGCGGTTGTAGAGCGTCTTCAGGCTGATGCCGAGCATGTCGGCCGCCTTGCGCTTCGAGCCGCATTCGGCGAGCGTGGCCTCGATCAGGCGGCGGCTCACCTCGTCGAGCGTGCTGCCGACGCGCACCGAGAGCAGCGGCGCCGACTCGGGGGCGGTGACGGCGGCCGGCGCCAGGTTGGCGTCGATCACCTCGTCGGCCAGGATGAAGGCGCGCTGCACGTAGTTCTTCAGCTCGCGCACGTTGCCCGGCCAGCTGTGCGCGTAGAGCGCGGCGATGGTCGGCGGCGCGAAGCTCTTCGAGGCGTTCTCCTGCTTGTTCAGCACGTCGAGGAAGTGCTGCGCCAGCAGCTCGATGTCGGTGCCGCGATCGCGCAGCGGCGGCATGGCGATCGGGAACACGTTCAGGCGGTGGTAGAGGTCCTCGCGCAGCTTGCCGTCGGCCACCGCGGCCTCCGGGTTGCGGTTGGTCGCGCAGATGATGCGCACGTCGCTCGAGATCGCCGTGGTGGTGCCGACCCGCATGAAGGTGCCGGTCTCGAGCACGCGCAGGAGCTTCACCTGCAGCTCCTGCGGGATCTCGGTGATCTCGTCGAGGAACAGCGTCCCGCCGTGGCAGCGCTCGAAGTAGCCCTTGTGCTGGCGGTCGGCGCCGGTGAAGCTGCCTTTCTCGTGGCCGAAGAGCTCGCTCTCGATCAGCTGCGGCGACACCGCGCCGCAGTTGAGCGGCAGGAACGGCGCGCGCTTGCGCCGGCTCATCTCGTGCACGGTCTGCGCGGCGAGCTCCTTGCCGGTGCCGCTCTCGCCGACTAGCAGGACCGTGGCGGAAGTCGGCGCGACCCGCCCGAGCTGGTCGTAGAGCTTCTGCATCGGCGCGCTCGAGCCGAGCAGGTGGCCGTAGCGGCCGAGCTTGCGCAGCTCCTCGCGCAGCTCGCCGATCTCCTGGCGCAGCTCGCCGGTGCGGGGGACGCGGCGCAGGACCGAGCGCAGCCGCTCCACGTCCACCGGCTTCACCATGTAGTCGGTGGCGCCCAGGCGCAGCGCCTGCACCGCGCTCTCGACGCTGGCGTGGCCGGTGATCAGCACCACCTCGGTCGACTCGCGCGTCTCGAGGTCGTCGACCAGCTCGATGCCCTGGCCGTCCGGGAGCTGCAGGTCGGTGAGCAGCACGTCGGGCTGCAGGCGCGACATGTGGATGCGCGCCTGGCGCAGCGAGTCGGCCTGGGCCACGGTGAACCCTTCGCCCTTCGCGAGCTCCGAGAGCCACTCGAGCGCTTCGGGATCGTCGTCTACCAGCAGCACATGGGGCACGTTTAAACTCCGGGGGGTTGCGCAGGGGGTTGCGCGTGAACCTGATCTGCACAATGCGTACCAGCAGGCCCGCTTCTTGTCTTTCAAGCACTTGAGCGGGCGCCCGCGGCCTCAAGCGTCGCCGCGCGGCGTCAGTCCATTAACTTTTTTGCATAGGGGCTTTACCCCTTCTTCCCCAGCGAGCGCTGCATCGCGGCGCTGATCGACTGCCGCGCGCCCGCGTAGCCGGCCCAGGGATCCTCGCCGAGCGACTTCAAGCGCCCGGGCACCGTCAGGACGGTGAACTTCCCGCGCGGGTCTTCCTTCGCGCCGAGCTCGTCCCACGCGAGCGGCGTCGACACGCCGGCGCCCGGCCGCGCGCGCGCGGAGAACGCCGCCACCGCGCTCGCCGTCTCCGAGTTGCGCAGGTAGTCGACGAAGACCTTCCCGCCGCGGCCCGCCTTCGCCATCTTCGCGGTGAAGAGCTTCGGCTCGGCGCGCACCAGGAACTCGGCCATCTGCCGCGAGAACTCCTTCACTTCGTACCAGGCGAGCCTGGGCTGGATCGGGACCACGACGTGCAGCCCCTTGCCCCCGGTGGTCTTCAGAAAACTCCTCAAGCCAAGGCCGTCGATGAGCGCGCGGGTCAGCTGCGTCGCCTTGACGAGCTGCGGCCACGCCAGGTCCTCGTCGGGATCGAGGTCGATCGTGATGCGGTCGGGGTGCTGCGCGTCGGGCACTCGCGCGCCCCACGTGTGCAGCTCGACCGCGCCGTTCTGCACCAAGGTGATCAGCGCGCCGTGCGAGTCGATGTAGATGTAGCGGCCCTTGCTCGAGCGCAGCCGCTTGAAGGTCTTCACCTCGCCCGGGCTCGCGCCCATCGCCAGGTGGCGCTGGTAGAAGCACTGCTTGTCGGCGCCGGGCAGCGCTCGAGTCGATCGGCCATTCGCGCGGTTCAGCAAAGCCTGCGCCCGCGCGGTAATTGCTACAGGAGAAAAGGCAAGTCTTACCCGCTCCGGCCGGAGCAGGCTCATAGGGAAGCGCGCACTGGCACGGTCCGTGCAGTGCTCGCGGCATGGCTCCAGCTATCGCATTACGTCTGCGCCAGCACCTGACGCTGACGCCGCAGGTGCAGCAGGCGCTGAAGCTCCTGCAGATGTCCGCGCTCGAGTTCGCGCAGGAGATGGAGCAAGCGCTCGCCGCGAACCCGTTCCTCGAGGAAAACCCCGACGCGGCCGCGCCGCCGCTGCGCGACGCCGCCACCGCCGACGAGCTCGTCGTGCCGCACGATCCCGGGCCGGCGCCGGCGCCGGGCGGCGAGCGCGACTCGGAGGACTGGGGCGGCGGGGCCGAGGCCGAGCCCGGCCTGCGGCAGCATCTCAAGGACCAGCTGATGATCTCGCAGATGGGCGAGCGCGACCGCGCGCTCGCGCACATGATCATCGACAGCCTCGACGACGACGGCTACTTCAAGCTGCCCTTCGACGAGCTCGCCGTGCTGGTGCCGGCCGAGCACGACGTGCGGCCCGAGGACTTCCTCGCCGCGCTGAAGATGGTGCAGAGCCTGGAGCCGACCGGCGTCGGCGCGCGCACGCTCGAGGAGTGCCTGTGCCTGCAGGTGCAGGCGCTGCCGCCCGAAACCCCCGGGCGCGAGGTCGCGCTGAAGATCTGCCAGGGCCACCTGAACCTGCTCGCCAACCGCGAGTGGGCGCGGCTGCAGCACGCCGCCGGCTGCGACGAGGCGACGCTGCATACCGCGCGCGCCCTGATCCGCGGGCTCGACCCGAAGCCCGGCCAGCGCTTCGCGCCGCAGGAGGCGCGCTACGTGATCCCCGACGTGATCGTGAAGAAGGCGCGCGACCGCTGGGTGGCGATCATCAACCCGGCCTCGCTGCCCCGCGTGCGCCTGAACCGCGCCTACGCCGATGCCATGCAGGGACGCAACGGCTCGCACCACTCGCTCGCCCGGCACCTGCAGGAGGCGCGCTGGCTGCTGCGCTCGATCGAGCAGCGCTTCACCACCATCCAGCGCGTCGCCGACGCGATCGTCGCGCGCCAGCGCGGCTTCTTCGAGTACGGCGAGGTGGCGATGAAGCCCCTCACGCTGAAGCTGATCGCGGGCGAGCTCGGCCTGCACGAGTCGACCGTGTGCCGCGTCACCAACGGCAAGTACATGGCGACGCCGCGCGGCCTGTTCGAGTTCAAGCACTTCTTCTCGCGCCGCCTCGCCACCGAGAACGGCGGCGCCGCCTCGGCCACCGCGGTGCGCGCGGTGATGAAGGAGCTGATCGCCGCCGAGGACCCGCGCGCGCCGCTCTCGGACGCGGAGCTCGCGCGCCTGCTCGCGCAGCAGGGCCTGAGGGTCGCCCGCCGCACCATCACCAAGTACCGCGCGCTGATGCGCCTGCCGAGCGTGGACGTGCGGCGCGCCGACTTCAGAAGGAGTGCGTGATGTCGCGCATCGTCGCGGGCCGCTTCGACCGCAGCATCGACGCCGACGCGGCGCTCGAGGCCCTCAAGCGCGACGGCTTCACGCGCGAGGAGGTCGACAGCTTCTACGTCGGCCCGCCGGGCCAGCACGCGCGCACGCCGATCGGCGGCGACGCCTACAGCGACGCCGGCTCGCGCGGCGCGGGACGCTCGGGCGCGATCGGCGCCGTCGCCGGCCTCGCGGTCGGCCTGATCATCGGCTCGCTCGTCGGCCTGCACGCGGTGCTCTTCGCCTGCGGCCTGGGCGCGCTCGCCGGCGCCTTCGCCGGCATCATGGTCGGCCTGCACGGCGGCTCGCGCCAGGAAGCGACGCGCGAGCACCCGGTCGAGCCCGCGGGCGGCCGCATGATCGCGATCTGCGTCGACCGGCCGGGCATGGAGCGCCTGGCAGTCGAGGCGCTGCGCGCCAACAACGCGCGCGACGTCGGCCGCACCGAGGGCGAGTGGCGCGGCGGCTGGCGCGACTTCGACCCCCGCACGCCGCTAGCGGCCGTTTAGGTTCTTTTCCGCAAACTCCCAGTTGAGGCGCTGCTCGATCAGCGCCTGCACGTAGCGCTCGCGCTGGTTGCGATAGTCGAGGTAGTACGCGTGCTCCCAGACATCGACGGCGAGCAGGCAGCGCGCGCCGTGCGCCATCGGCGTGTCGGCGTTGGCGGTGGCCACGACCTCGAGGCGGCCGTCCTTTTCGACCAGCCACGCCCAGCCGCTGCCGAACTGGCCGTTGGCGGCGGCCGCGAACCGGTCGACGAACCCTTCATAGGTGTTGAAATCGTGCTCGATGCGCTTGCGCATCGCGGCCGACGGCTGCAGGGTGCGCGGCGAGAGCGAGCGCCAGTAGAAGTCGTGGTTCCAGGCCTGGGCGGCGTTGTTGAACAGCTTGCCTTTCGATTTCCGGACGACCTCTTCCAGGCTGGAAGCCTGCAGCGGCTCCTTCTCCAGGAGCTGGTTCGTGGTGTCGACGTACTTGCGGTGGTGCTTGCCGTGGTGCAGCCCGAGCGTCTCGGCCGAGATCACCGGCGCGAGCGCGTCCTGCGCGTAAGGCAGCCCGGGAAGCTCGAAATGCAGCGGCCGCGGCGCCTTCGCGGTTGCGGTTGCCATGAGTCCCTCCTTCAGGATGACGATTTGATGCGGATGTCGTTCTTTACCGAGCGCACGCCGCCTACTTTTTGCGCCGCCTTCGCGGCGCCGTTCGCGGTGTCCTCGCTGTCGACGAAGCCGGTGAGCTGCACCGTTCCCTTGTAGATCGCGACGTTCACCGCGCCGGCGGCGCGCGCGCCGACGTTGGTGGCGATCGCGCTCTTCACCTTGGCGGTGAGCGCCGCGTCGTCGGTGAACTCGCCGGCGTTCTGCTTCTGCGGCGCAGCGCCGCAGGCGGCGAGCGCCAGGGCGATCGCCGCCGCGGCGAGAAACCCCGCTACTGGCGTGTTTCCCATTCGCGCACCTGCTTCTCGGCCTCGTCCTTCGCGCAGCCGTAGCGCTCCTGGATCTTGCCGACCAGCTGCTCGCGGCTGCCCGCCAGCTGCTCGAGCTCGTCGTCGGTCAGCTTGCCCCAGCGATTGCGCAGCGCGCCCTTCATCTGCTTCCAGTTGCCCGAAATTCGGTCCCAGTTCACGTTCTCTCCTTCGAAAAACTGCAAAAAAAGCTTTCTACGTCCCGGCAGGCTGCATCAGTCGTGCCAGCGTCGCGAGCAGCGCGACGGGCTCCACGGGCTTGGCGAGCTGCGCGTCATAGCCCGTAGCGACTACGCGCGGGGGCAGCGCGCGGATGAGCACGTAGCCGTCGTCGTCGCTCTCGCCGAAGTCGGACACCATCACGTCGGGCTGCCAGTCCCCCAGCGCCTCGAGCGCCAGGGCCGGGCTCGCGACGGCCCGCGTCTCGGCGCCGCCCAGGCGCAGCATCTTGACCAGCGCCTCGCGCGTATTCGCGTCGCGCTCCACCACCAGGGCGCGCACCCCGGCAAGGAGGGGCGCCGGCGCGTCGCCCGCGTCGGGCGGCGGCGCCTCGCCCGAGAGCTCGAGCAGGTTCGCGATCACGCGCTCCTGGTTGCGCGCGCTGCGCTCGATGGCTTCGAGCGCCCCGGCCGAATCGCCCGAGCCGGCGGGCTGCCCGCGCAGCTTCTCGGCCCAGCCGGCGATGGCCCGGGCGGGCGCGCGCAGCTGCGCGAGCACCGAGGCGAGGAAGGCGTCCTTTGCGCGGCTCGCCTGCTCTGCGGCGCTGCGGCCGCGCCGCTCTCGCTCAAGGGAGCGCTCGAGCGCGCGCTCGGCCTGCTTGCGCTCGTGGATGTCGATGCATTCGGCGCTGAAGCCGAGAAAAGTGCCTTCGGGCGAAAAGCGCGGCGCGGCGCGGTCCAGCATCCACCGGTACTCGCCGTCGTGGCGCCGCAGCCGGTACTCGATCTCGTAGGGCTCGCGCGAGTCGAAGCCGCGCAGGCAGGCATCGAGCCAGCGCGCCAGGTCCTCGGCGTGCACGCACCGCGTCCAGCCCTCGCCCGCCGCCTGCGCGGCGCTGCAGCCGGTGAACTCGAGCCAGGCCGGGCTCGCGTGCTCGCACGACAAATCGGGGCGCGCGCTCCACAGCATCAGCGGCAGCGAGTCGTCGCTTCTCACGCCGGATGCGCTGCAGGACGCATGCCGACCGACCCCCTGTAGTGAAATGTCGACGCGTGAATGCAAAGGCTTGGCGTTGTTACACGCCCCCCGGCAAGGCTTACACCGGTCCGGCCGGATATACCGCGCGCGCGTCGGCACGGGCTTTGCTCCGCCTCCCGGAGCGTTTACCCATCACTCTTCGAGGAGTCAGTCATGCTTAGCTGGGCGTTGGCGTTTTTCATCATCGCGATCGTGGCCGCGGTGTTCGGCTTCACCGGCATTGCCGCCGGTGCGGCGGAAATCGCGAAGATCCTGTTCGTCGTATTCGTCGTGCTGTTCCTGGTCTCGCTCGTCGCGGGGCTGCTGAGAAGGCCTTAACCGAGGAGGTCCCCATGCAGATCAAGCTACTTTCCATCGCCGCGGCGCTCGCACTGGCGTTCGCCGGCAGCACCTACGCGCAAACCACGACGCCGGCGAAGCCCGCCCAGCCGAAAGTCGACCACAAGGCGAAGAAGGCCGAGGAAGACCGCATCGAGGCCGACTACAAGGCCGCCAAGGCGAAGTGCGGCGAGATGAAGGCCAACGAGAAGGACGTCTGCGAAGCCGACGCCAAGGGCAAGGAGAAGGTCGCCAAGGCCGAGCTCGACGCCAAGTACAGCAACACCGAGCGCAACCAGCGCAAGGTCGACGAGGCGAAGGCCGAGCACGAGTACCACGTGACCAAGGAGAAGTGCGACGCCGAGAAGGGCAAGCAGGAAAACGCCTGCGAGAAGGAAGCCAAGGCGAAGTACGACCGCGCCAAGGCCGACATCAAGGCCAGGTACGCGACCAAGGATCGCAAGGCGGCGGCGACCGGCGGGACGAAGTAGATGGCCGGAGCGTTCCTCTCCGACATCCAGACGCTGCGCAAGCGGGCCCGGGAGCACATCGCGCAGGGCGCGGTGACTCCCGGCTACCACGCCGACCGCGGCGTCGTGCTCAAGCTGCTCAACGAGGCGCTCGCCACCGAGATCATCTGCACCCTGCGCTACAAGCGCCATTACCACATGGCGAAGGGCATCCACGCCGAGAGCGTGGCGGCGGAGTTCGGCGAGCACGCCGCCGAGGAGCAGCAGCACGCCGACCAGATCGCCGAGCGCATCACGCAGCTCGGCGGCGCGCCCGACTACTCGCCCGACGGCCTCGCCTCGCGCAGCCACGCCGAGTACGTCGAGGGCGACACGCTCGAGGAGATGATCAAGGAGGACCTGATCGCCGAGCGCATCGCCATCGACAGCTACCGCGAGATGATCAACTACCTCGGCCAGAACGACTCGACCACGCGGCGGCTGATGGAGGAGATCCTGGCGAAGGAGGAGGAGCACGCCGACGACCTGGCGAAGCTGCTGGAGGGGCTAGCGCACTAGCCCATGGGTTAATGGCGCGCGGGCTCTGGAAAGGCGCGATCAGCTTCGGGCTGGTGAACGTGCCGGTGGAGCTTTTCCCGGCGCAGAAGCGCTCGGCCGAGCTCGACCTCACCATGCTCGACAAGCGCAACCTCGCCCCGGTCGGCTACAAGCGGGTCAACAAGTCGACCGGCAGGGAAGTGCCCTGGGACGAGGTGGTCAAGGGCTACGAGTACGACGACGACAAGTACGTGGTGCTCTCCGAAGAGGACTTCCGCCGCGCCAACCCCGAGGCGTCGAAGACCGTCGACATCCTCGCCTTCGTCGACCTGGCCGACATCGAGCCCGAGTATTTCGATACGCCCTACTACCTCGGCCCCGGCAAGCGCGGCGAGAAAGCCTACGCGCTGCTGCGCGAGGCGATGGCCAAGGCCGGCAAGGCGGGCATCGCCTCGGTGGTGATCCGCACCAAGCAGTACCTCGCGGCGCTGCTGCCGCAGGGCGACGCGCTGATGCTCAACACCCTGCGCTACCACAAGGAGCTGAAGCAGCCCGACGAGCTCGAGATCCCCGAGAAGCTGAAGGGCGCGCGCGTCAGCGCCAGGGAAGTCGACATGGCGCTGCGCCTGATCGACGACATGGCCGACGAATGGCGGCCGGAGAAGTACCACGACACCTACCACGAGGACCTGCTCAAGCGCATCGAGCAGAAGGTGAAGGCCGGCCAGACCGAGGAGATCACCGAGCCGGCGAAGGAAGAGAAGCCGGCCAGGGGCGCCGATGTCATCGATCTCATGTCGCTGCTCAAGAAGAGCGTGGCGAGCAAGAAGCCCCATAAACGCGCGGCGCGAAAGCGCCGGGCCGCGTAGATGCCAAAGCGCCTCGTCCGCTACGCGGTCGTCGGCTGCGGCCACATCGCCCAGGTCGCCGTGCTGCCCGCCTTCGGCAACGCGCGGCGCAACTCGCGGCTCGCGGCGATCGTGTCGGGCGATCCGGTGAAGCGCGACGAGCTGCGCAAGAAGTACGAGGTCGAGCGCGCCTGCAGCTACGAGCAGTACGACGAGCTGCTCGCGAGCGGCGCGATCGACGCGGTGTACATCGCGCTGCCCAACAGCCTGCACGCCGAGTACGCCGAGCGCGCCGCGCGCGCCGGCGTGCACGTGCTGTGCGAGAAGCCGATGGCGGTGACCGAGGCGCAGTGCGAGTTGATGGCCAGGGCCGCGCGGGAGGGCCGCGTCAAGCTGATGATCGGCTACCGCCTCCACTTCGAGCGCGCCAACCTCGAGGCGGTCGAGGTCGCGCGCTCCGGGCGGATCGGCGAGCCGCGCCTCTTTACCTCGACCTTCACCATGCAGGTGGTGCCCGACAACATCCGCGCGCAGCGCGCGCTCGGCGGCGGCACGCTCTACGACATCGGCATCTATTGCATCAATGCCGCGCGCAGCCTGTTCCGCGACGAGCCGCTCGAGGTGCGCGCCATCGCCGCGGGCGCGATCGGCGACGTCGAGGAGTCGGTGAGCGCGCTGCTGCGCTTTCCCAACGAGCGCCTCGCCTCCTTCACCTGCAGCTTCGGCGCCACCAAGGTGTCGGAGTACCGCCTGGTCGGCACCAAGGGCGAGCTGGCGGTCGACCCGGCGTACGAGTACGCCAAGCCGCTCGAGCACCGGCTCTCGCTCGACGGCAACGTGGTGAGCGAGCGGCGCTTCGCCAAGCGCGACCAGTTCGCGCCCGAGCTGCTCTACTTCTCCGACTGCGTGCTGCAGAACCGCGACCCGGAGCCCTCGGGCGAGGAAGGCCTCGCCGACGTGCGCGTCATCCGGGCCTTGTATGAATCGATACGCCGGGGCGCCGCCGTCGAGCTCGCCCCGTACGCGCGGCGCGAGCGGCCCAGCCTCGAGCAGGAGATCCGCCGGCCGCCGATCGAGAAGCCGTCGGTGATCCACGTGCAGGCCCCCTCGGGAGGCAGCTGACATGGACATCCCGCAGCTCTCCGTCACCGAGACCAAGGACGGGATCTGGAGCGTCAACGAGCGCGGCCCGAGCCGCGTCGCGATCGCCTACTTCCCGAGCAAATGGGGGGCGATGAAGCACGCGGTGCGCGTCGCGCTCGCCAAGCCGCGCTGCCACGTGGCGGTGCTCGAGCGCAACGGCACGGTCCGCCTGTCGCGCGACTACCAGCGCGACGGCGACAGCCACCACGTCGAGATCTAACGGAGGAGCCCCATGAAGACGTCGACTTTCGCCCTCGCCATCGGCATCGCCTACCTCGCCGCGGGCATCCTTGCCCTCATCCCCGCCACGCTGATGCCGCCGCCGGTCGACGCGCCGGCGACGACCTTCACCCTGCTCTATGGCTACTTCCTCGGCCTCTTCCCGATGAACGTGCTGCAGACGCTGCTGCACCTCGCCGTCGGCGTGTGGGGCATCGCGGCGTGGGCCGGCTCGGCCAACAGCACCACCTTCGCGCGCTGCGCCGCCGTGCTCTTTGGCGCGCTCGCGGTGATGGGCATGCTGCCCGGCCTGAACACGGCGTTCGGCCTGGTTCCGCTCTACGGCAACGACATCTGGCTGCACGGCCTCAGCGCCGCGGCCGCGGCCTGGTTCGGCTGGCATGCGCCGGTCTTGGCGCGCGACCGGCGCGTGATGGTGTACGACCGGCGCCAGCGCATGCTGCCGGTGGGACGCGAGCGCCGCTTCGGCCTCGCCGACCGGCGCGAGGGCTTCGGCGGGATGGCGCCCGCCTAGAGCACGTCCGCCTCGATCACGTAGACCAGCAGCAGGATCAGCAGCGCGAACAGCGGCACGACGAGCGGGATCCAGTTCACCAGGCGCTCGTCGCGCTCGAGCGAGGGCTCCAGCGGCTTCCTCGGATCCTGCGTCATTCCGTAGGCGAGATTGCGTCACGGACCCTTAAGCACGGCTTAAGATTGGCGCAGGTAACAAGGTATCTACTGCGGGCCATGCGCGTACTCGTCGTCGAAGACGATCCGATGATCGGCCGGGCGGTGCTGTCCGGGCTGCGCGGCAGCGGCTATGCGACCGACTGGGTGCGCGACGGCGTCGAGGCGGAGCTCGCGCTCTCGAGCGGCGGGTACGACGCGGCGCTGCTCGACCTCGGCCTGCCGCGGCGCGAGGGGCTCGAGATCCTGAGGTCGCTGCGCCGGGGCAAGCAGGACCTGCCGGTGCTGATCATCACCGCGCGCGACGCGGTCTCCGATCGCATCGCCGGCCTCGACAGCGGCGCCGACGACTACCTCGTCAAGCCCTTCAGCCTGGAGGAGCTGCTCGCGCGCGTGCGCGCCGTGATCCGCCGGCGCGTCGGGCGCGCTTCGCCGGTGATCCACTACGGCGCGCTGCTGCTCGACCCGGTGCGCCGCATCGTCAGGTTCCGCGGCCAGCCCGTCGAGCTCTCGGCGCGCGAGTTCGCCGTGCTCGAGGCCCTGCTGCACGAGCCGGGCGCGGTGGTCTCGCGGCAGAAGCTGGAGGACGCGGTCTACAGCTGGGGGCAGGAAGTCGAGAGCAACAGCGTCGAGGTGCACCTGCACAACCTGCGGCGCAAGCTCGCGCCCGAGCTGATCCGCAACCTGCGCGGCGTCGGCTACCGCGTCGCCCGGATCGATTGAAGTCGATCCGCGCGAAGCTCGTGCTGTGGCTGGTCTGCGGCTGCGCCGTCGGCATCGCCCTGGTGATCGTCCTGACCTACTCGTTCGCGCGCGCCGAGCTGCGCCGCGCGTTCGACGGCGAGCTGCAGCAGATCGCGCGCGCCGTCGACCTGCGCGAGGACTGGACCGAAGCGGGCCGGGTGCGCATCGCCCGGCAGGGAGTGCTGTTCGCGGTGCGCGCCTACGACCGCGCCGGCCGGCTCTACTTCGAGACCGCGCTGCCCTCGATGCCGCCGTCGATTGCGCAGAGCACCACTCCCGGCTTCGCCTACGCCGAGACCGACGAGGGACCCTGGCGCGTCTACACCCACGTCTCGCCCCAGGGCATCGTGCAGGTCGGCCAGCCGGTGGAGGCGCGCGCGGCGCTCGCGCGCGAGCTCTCATGGCGCGTGGTCACGCCGCTGCTCGTGTTCCTGCCGCTGCTCGGCCTGCTCATCGGCTGGCTGCTGCGCCCCGGGCTCGCGGCGCTCAGCGAAACCACGCGCCTGGTGAGCGGGCGCGACGCCGCGCGGCTGGATCCGCTGCCGACCGAGAACGTGCCGAGCGAGCTCCTGCCGCTCGTGCGCCAGGTGAACGGCCTCATGGCGCGGCTCGCCGCATCGCTCGAGGCGCACCGCCGCTTCCTCGCCGACGCGGCGCACGGCCTGCGCTCGCCGATCGCCGCCATCGGGCTGCAGGCCGAGCTGGCGGCGCGCGAGCGCAGGCCCGAGGCGCTCAGCGCCGCGCACGAGGAGCTGATCCAGGGCACGCAGCGCGCCGCGCGCCTGGTGCAGCAGCTGCTCGACTTCGCGCGCCTCGAGCCGGACGCGGAGCGCGCGCCGCACGCGGCGCTCGACCTCGCCGGCGTCGCGCGCGAGGTGCTCGCCGCGCATGCCGTGCAGGCCGAGGAGCGGCGCGTCGACCTCGGCGCGGAGCTGCCGGCCGAGCTGTGGCTCGAGGGCAGCCCATCCGAGCTGCGCGTGCTGCTTGCCAACCTCGTAGACAACGCGCTGCGCTACGCGCCGCGCGAGAGCGTGGTCACCGTCGCGGCAAGGCCGGTCGGCGGCGCGGTCGAGATCGACGTGGTCGATGACGGCCCGGGGATCCCGGCCGCGGAGCGCGAGCGGGTCTTCCGGCGCTTCTACCGCGTCGAAGGCGACGCGACGCGCGGCACCGGGCTCGGCCTCGCGATCGCCAAGGCGATTGTCGAGCGCCATCGCGGCAGCATCGTGCTTGACGACGCGAACCCGGGCGCCGCGCTGCCGGGCCTCGCGGTACGCATCCGCCTGCCGGCCGGCGCCGCCGGGCCGCAGCGCGACGCCCGGCGCGCGAGCTTAAGCGTGGCTTAAGCCTCGCCCGGCGATGCTGCGCCGCGGCGGCGCCGTCGGCGCGACGGAGCGCGGCAGAACTCTCCTCGGGTGGACGAACGCTCCGCTTGCCTCGTGGTTGGGACGCGCCGGCGGCCGCCGCCTCACATCCGCACCGCGGTGGAAATTTCCTCCACGGGCAGCACCACCGTGCGCGGCTCGGGCTCGCCCGCGATCTCGAGCCGCACCACGCTGCCGGGGCGCGCGTCGAGCACCATGCGCTCGAACTGGCGAGTGCTCGTCACCGCCTCGCCGTTGCAGCTGCGGATGCGATCGCCGGCCCGCACGCCGGCGCGCGCCGCCGCGCCATCGGCGCGCACCGCGGTGACGACGACTTCGCTCTCGCGGCTGCCCACCGCGACGCCGATCGTCCCCGGAACCAGGCCGCTATAGCGCGCGCTTGCGGGCGCGGGCGTGCCGCCGCCGGCGCACGCCGCGACCAGCGCGACGGCGAATACACCACCGATCCTTAAGGGATGCTTAAGAAAAGAGGCTGGCATCTTTCGTGCAACGCGGCCCATTGCAGTCCTTTCAAATTGCACAGGAGACTCCCCATGACCCAGTACAGACCGTGGCTTCTCGCCTTCTCGCTCGTCGCCTTCGCCGCGGCGTCCGCGTACGCCGCCGACACCGGCAACAAGAGCGCCTCGTCGGGCAGCAGCGCATCCAGCGCGGCCGCGACGCCCGATTTCGCCAGGGCGGACACCAACCATGACGGCAAGCTGAGCCGCCAGGAGTTCGACGCGGCGACGAAACCCTCGTCGAGCGCGAGCGGCGGCAGCGCCGCGGGCGCGAGCACGGGCGCGAAGTGGGATTTCGCCAAGGCCGACGCCAACCATGACGGCTCGCTCAGCCGCCAGGAGTTCGATGCGATGGCGAAGGCTGGCACGAGCTCGAGCGCCGCGTCGGGAAGTAGCAGCAAGAAATCCAAGTACTAGCCTCGGTGCCGGCGAGGCGGCCTATTTCACCGCCCCGCCGGTGATTCCCATGATGAAGCGGTCGAGGAACAGGTTGTAGAGGATGGCGAAGGGCACGCTCGCGATCAGCGCCGCCGCCATCAGCGAGCCCCAGTAGAAGATGTCGCCGCGCACCAGGTCGGTCGCGACGCCGAGGGTCACCGGCACCTGCGACTCCGACGAGATGAAGGTCAGCGCGTAGATGAACTCCTGCATGGTGAGCGTGAAGGTGAAGATCACCGTGGTCAGGATGCCGGGCACCGACACCGGCAGGATCACCTTGACGAAGGCGCCGGCGAGCGAGCAGCCGTCGACGATCGCCGCCTCCTCGATCGCCCGCGGCACCGACTTGAAGAAGCCCATCAGGAGCCAGGTGCAGAACGGGATGGTGAAGGTCGGATAGACGAGCGCGAGCGACCAGAGCGAGTCCTGCAGGCCGAGCACCGAGATGACGCGCGAGAGCGGCAGGAAGAGCAGCGTCGGCGGCACCAGGTAGGTGAGGAAGATGCCGATGCCGAGGTTCTCCGCCTTGCCCGAGCCCATGCGCGCGAGGCTGTAGCCCGCCGGCACGGCGACCAGCAGGGTGATCAGCACCACGACGCCGCCGATGATGAGCGAGTTCTCGACCCAGCGGACGAACGCGGTCTGGGTGAAGAGCAGCCGCACGTGCTCGAGGGTCGGCGCCTGGTTGAACCAGAAGGGATTGGACTCCAGGTTGTAGAGGTCGCTGTCCTGCTTGAAGGCGGTGATCACCATCCAGTAGAACGGGAAGGCGGCGAACAGCAGCACGCCGGCGAGCGCCGCGATGAAGCCGCTCTCCTGGAAGAGCCTGCGCAGCATCAGATCTCGCGCCGGCGCAGGAAGCGCAGCAGGAAGAAGGTCGCGACCAGCAGGAACGGGAAGAGGTAGAGCGAGATCGCCGCGCCGCGGCCGACGTTGCCCGAGAGGATGCCGACCTGGAAGGCGAGCGAGCCGAGCACCTGCGTGCTGTTGGTCGGCCCGCCCTTGGTGACCAGGTACACCACGCTCATGTCGGTGAAGGTGGAGACGAGGCCGAAGAGCAGCGCCACCATCATGATCGGCAGGATCATCGGCAGCACGATCTGGAAGGTGCGCCGCCAGTAGCCGGCGCCGTCGACGTGCGCCGCGTCGATCACCGCCTTCGGCACCGAGGTCAGGCCGGCGAGGAAGATGATGGCGGAAAAGGGGAAAAGCCGCCATGCCTGGATGACGATGATGGACACCATCGCCAGCCCTTCCTCGCCGAGCCAGTTCGGCCAGACGTCCGGCGAGACGAGGTGCGCGTGCACCAGCACCCAGTTCACCACGCTGTACATCGAGTCGAGCATCCAGCGCCAGGTGATGGCGGCGAGCGCGACCGGCACCGCCCAGGGCAGGATCACGAGGCAGCGCACCAGCGCCCGGCCGGGAAACTCGCGCAGCAGGATGAGCGCGGTGATCTTGCCGAGCACGAGCGCGAGCAGGTTCGAGGCAAAGGTGAAGACGAGGGTGTTGATCAGCGTGCGCTGGAAGATCGAGCTCTTCGTCACCTCGATGAAGTTCTCCAGGCCGACGAAGGAGAAGCTGAGCGTGCCCATGTTGTAGGCGCTCACGCTGTAGTAGAGCGCGAGGCAGAAAGGCACGGCGATCAGCGCGGCGATGAACACGATCGCCGGCGCGACCAGCAGCGCGCCGAGCAGCTCGGCGTGGTCGAGCGCGAAGCCGAGCCGGGCGCCGCGCGGCCGGGCGATGGCGTATTGCGCGCTCATGCCGGGCCGGGCACGCGCTCTCCCGTGGCCGCGTCGAAGTACCTGAGGTCGGCCGGCTGCACGGTGAAGGGGTAGGTCTCGCCTTCGCGCACCGCCGGCTCGGCGAGGTGGGCCGGCATGCGCGCGGTGTATTCAGCCCCGTTGGCGTGGCCGTTGATGGTGCCGTAGGCGATGCGCTCGTTGCCGAGGTACTCGATGCGCCGGACGGTGAAGTCGTAGCGCGCCGCGCCGGCGTCGGCCGGCCGCAGGTCGCGGTGCATGAAGTTCTCGGGGCGGAAGCCCTCGATCCGCCCGCCGCGCGGCAGCAGGTTCATCGGCGGCGCGCCGAGGAAGGTGGCGACGAAGGTGTTGGCCGGATCGTCGTAGATCTCCTTGGGCGTGCCGACCTGGCGCACGCGGCCGTGCTCCAGCACCGCGATGCGGTCGCCGAGGCCCATCGCCTCGACCTGGTCGTGCGTGACGTAGATGGTGGTCGTGCCGATGCGGCGCTGGAACTCCTTGAGCTCGTTGCGCGCGCTGGTGCGCAGCTTCGCGTCCAGGTTGGAGAGCGGCTCGTCGAGCAGGAACACGGTCGGCTCGCGCACCAGGGCGCGCGCGAGGGCGACGCGCTGCTGCTCGCCGCCGGAGAGCTGGCGCGGCTTGCGATCGAGCAGTCGCGTGATGCCGAGCGCGCCCGCCGCCCACTGCACCCGCTTGCCGATGAGCTCGCGCGCCATCCCCTGGGTGCGCAGCGGGAAGGCGATGTTGTCGCGCACCTTGAGGTGCGGATACAGGCCGTAGCCCTGGAACACCATGGCGATGCCGCGCGAGCGCGGCGGCAGCTCGTTCACCACGCTCGAGCCGATGACGATCTCGCCCGAGGTCGGCTTCTCGAGGCCGGCGATCATGCGCAGGGTCGTGGTCTTGCCGCAGCCCGAGGGGCCGAGGAAGACCATGAACTCGCCGTCGCGGACCTCGAGGTCGATGCCGTCGACCGCGCGCTCGTCGCCGAAGTCCTTGCGCAGGCGCCGCGCGATGACCTGGGCCATGCGGTCGCTAGCCGGCGCCGCTCAGGCGTGGCTGTGCGCTGCCCACTTCCTGAAGATCGCCGAGATCTCGCCCTCCGCCCACTTCATCGCCTCTTCCGGCGTCATCTTGCCGGTGGCGGCGTTCGCCATCATGTCCGGGATGATGAAGTTGTTGGCGATCTCGTCGATCGCCGGCGTGTCCGGCCCCGGGTAGCCGTAGATGTTGTGCCAGTCGAGCGCGGTCTCGAGGATCTGCAGCTTGTCCGCCGGATGCGAAGTCGGGTCGCTCGACAGGATCGGCATCGGCTTGGGCACCAGGTTCTCGAACATCGGGTTGTTGTAGCCCTCGCTCGCCTTGAAGGCGTCGGTCCAGCTCGCGGTGTAATCGCGCAGGAACTGCTTCGCCGACTCCTGGTTGCGCGAGAACTTCCACACCACGTAGGAGTTCGGCTGCCCGGCGGCGAGGCGGCGCACCGGCCCGGCGGGGGTCTTCCAGATGTAGATCTTGTCCGCGACCGACGGGTTGGTCTTCTGCGTGGTCCGGTAGGCCGAGATCGGGTTGTGGATGTAGCTCGCGCGGCCCGACTGGATATAGCGGTTGTTCGAGGCGTCGTCCCAGGACAGCACCTCGTTGGTCATCGCCTCCTTGTAGAGGGCGACGCTGTATTTGATCGCCTCGAGGGTCTGCTTCGAGTTGATCGTGACGTGCGTGCCGGTCTTGTCCTGCACTGCGCCGCCGTAGCACCAGAGCACGCTGCGCCAGCTGGTGTTCGCATCCTGGTGGTGCGCCATGCCGATCCCCACCGGGTGGCCCTTCGCCTTCAGCTTCGCCCCGCCCTTGCGCAGGTCGTCCCAGGTGTCGGGCTTCATGCCGATCTCGTCCCACAGGTCCTTGCGGTACAGGCCGGGGAAGCTGATGTAGTAGTCGGGGAACGCCGGCCAGCGGTGCTCCTGGGTGTCGTAGGCGAGGCTGCGGCCCAGCGGGCCGACCTTGCCGTACTTCTTCTCGAATTCCCTGATCAGCGGCGACATGTCGAGCACGGAATCGCGGTAAAGGTGCGGGCCGAAGCCGTTGATGCCGACCAGGTCGTGCCCCGCGCCCGCCGAGAGCTCGGCCGCCATGCGCGCGGCGATCTCCAGGTGCGGGATGTGGTCGATCGTCGCGTCGACGCCGTTCTTGGCGCCCCACTCCTTCACGAACTGGTCGATCCACTTGTCGTAGGCGGGAACGAAGTGGCTCCACTGGACGATCTTCAGCTGCTTGTCCGCCGCGACGGCGCGGCGGACGAAGAAGAACGGGGACGAAGACATCGCCGCCATTCCGGCGGCGACACCGGCGGATTTCAGGAACCTGCGACGCGATGCTTTAGCCATGACCGGGCCTCCTCGAAAGGGTTACGGCGGGCAGATTGCGGCCCGCCGTCTTAAGAGAACCTTAAGGGAGGAGGTCGAGCAGGCTCGCCGGCTGCGTCTCGTGGCGCGGCACGCCCTCGGGGAAGGCGAACCAGGGCTGCGCGCTGCGCGTCCAGATGTGCGCCTGCGGCCGCAGCCAGGACGTGTCGTCGAGCGTGCCGGGGCGCACCACGGCGATCTCGGGGCGCTTCTGCGGCTCGGACCAGAGCCGCGTCAGGCACTTTGCGCAGACGCGCGTGTGGCGCGCGCGCCCGTCCTCGGTGGCCGAGACATTGAGGGTCGCCTCGCCCTGCGTCAGCTCGAGCGCCGCGCGGCGCACCCACATCGAAAGGCCGAAGGCGCTGCCCGAGCGCTTCTGGCAGTCGGTGCAGTGGCAGGCATAGACGATGAGCGGCGCCTCGCCGATGCGATAGCGCGTCGCGCCGCACAGGCAGCGGCCGCTATAGGGCGCGCCCACGCTTCATCCATTTCGCATCGGCCAGCACCACCGACGTCTCCACCTGCCGCGCCGGGATCGACCAGTAGCGCGGCAGCACGCGGTTCTTCTCCTCCTCGGAGAGGAGGGCAAAGCCGTGCTTGCGGTAGAAATCGATCGCCCAGCCCGCCGCCGCCCAGGTGCCGATCAGCACCGGCTTCCTCGTCAGGGCCTGCACGTGGCGCAGGAGCTGCGTTCCGACGCCTTTGCGCTGCGCGGCGGAGCTGACGTAGGCATGGCGCACCAGCGCCACCTCGCCCTTGTCCTGGATGCCCATGATGCCGAGCAGGCGATCGCCCTCCTCCAGCACCCAGAACACCACGCCGTCGGCGATCTCGCGCTCGATCTCCTCGCGCGGCATGTAGGGCTCGTGCCAGCGGTCGGCGGGGATCACGCCGCGGTAGGCCTGCGCCGCATCGTTGACGATCGCGAACATCGCGTCGAGGTCCGCGTCGCCGCTTCGCCGGATCGTCGCCATGCCTAGCGCGGCTTCAACCCGGATTCGGCCAGCGCCTCGTCCACCGCCTGCTGCATCCTGTCCAGCAGCGGCCGCATGCGCGACTGCATCGCGCCCATCGAGCGCTGCATGACCGCGGGCATCTTGGCGACGAACGCCATCCCGGCGGGCGTGCGGTAGAAGGCGGTGAGCGCGTCGATTTCCTCCTGGGTGAAGCTCTGCTGGTAGATCTGCACGTACATCGGGCGCAGCTTGTCCCAGGACAGCTCCTCGCGCACGACGCGCGCGAACCTGGCCGGCGCCGCGTCGATGAAGCGCTGCTGCTCGGGCGTGATCTTCTGCCCCTTCAGCGACTCGGCCATCGCCTGGCGCATGATCTGGTCCATGTTGGCGTACACCGCGTCGAGGATGCCTTCGGCCCGGGTGAGCGTCAGCAGCTGCTCGATCGACTCGGGCGTCGCCGGCGCGGCGCGCGCCGAGACCGCAAGCAGGAACGTTGTCGCCAGAAAAATTGCTCGCATGAGGTTTCCCATGGGCTAGGCGCCGCCGTAAGGCTCGGGCGGCGGAGGGTTGTCGTCCACGCAATCGGCCTCGATCTCGACCAGCCAGCCGCGCTCGATCAGGCCTTTCACCTCGACGAAGGTGGATGCCGGCTTGATCCCGGCGAAGACCTCGCCGTGCGCGCGGGCGGCCTCCTGCCAGCGCGAGATGTCGGTCAGCATCACCCGGGTACGGATGACGTGCTTTAGCCCGAGACCGGCCGCGCCGATCGCCTCCTCGATGATCTGGAGGCAGCGCTTCGTCTGGCCATACACGTCGCCCGGCGCGGCGACGCCGCCCCCCGGCGCAATGGGGGCCGTACCGGAGACGGCCACGAAGTTCCCTACCCTTACGGCGCGGGAAAAGCCGATCTTGGGCTCGAAGGGCGATCCGGACGGTATGAGCGTGCGCATGCTCGTTCCTTGCCTCAAGGCTTCCATTGCAAATGGGCGCGGATGTCCGTGCCGAAGCCGGCGGCCATCAGGGTGTCGCGCCAATCGATGTGCGCGCCGTCGATCTCTCGCCTCAGCTGCTCGAGGTCTCCACGGGACAGCTTCAGGACGGCGAAGCGGATCCGGTCGAACCCGGAAGGATCGGGCCCCATGTGGCTGGAGAGCGGAAGGTCGGCGCCGCAGCGCTCGGCAATCAGCCGGCCCGCAGCCTCCCTGCTTTCCGGGGCGAAGAGGGCTTCGATCTTCTGAGCCACTGCTGCGGTGAGCGGCGTCATGCTTTGCTCGCGAGCGCGGCGCCCTCTGACAGGGATTTCAGCTTCGCCCAGGCGATCTGCGGGTGCGAGCGGCCGCCGAAGCCGCAGTCGCAGCCGGCGATGACGTTCTCGCGGCCGACGCGCCGAGCGTAGCGCTGGATGCGCTGCGAGACGACCTCGGGGTGCTCGACCACATCGGTCGAGTGCGTGACCACGCCGGGGACCAGGATCTTGCCCTCGGGAAGCCTGACCTCGTCCCAGACGGCATACTCGTGCTCGTGGCGCGCGTTCGCGCCTTCGATCAGGTAGGCCTGCGCCTTCACCTTCAGCATCAGGTCGACCACGTGCTTTAGCTCGATGTCGTAGGCGTGCGGGCCGTGCCAGCTTCCCCAGCAGAGGTGGTAGCGGACGCGGTCCTCGGGCACGTTGCGCAGCGCGTGGTTCAGCGCTGCGATGCGCAGCTCGCTTCGTTGTTTGAATCTTTTCAATCCCATTTCTATGCCGATGCGGTCCCACAGCGCGACCAGCCAGGCGTCGTCGATCTGCAGCACCACGCCGGCCGCGACGATCGCCTCGTACTCGGCGCGCATCGCCTCGGCGATGGCGTAGACGAACTCTTCCTCCGACTTGTAATACTCGTTGCGGCGGTAGACCTCGAGGCTCGCCGGCGCGGTGGCGGTAAGGAAGGCGTCTTCCGCGGGCACGTGCGCCTTCAGCGCGGCGATTTCCTCCTGCAGCGGGGCGAGGCCCGCGTACGTGATCGGGCCGGTGCAGACCCAGATCGGCCGCACGCGCTTGATCTGCTCGCCCGGCGCGTAGAAGAGCGTGCCTTTCTCGCTCGCATAGCGGTAGAAGTCGGCGAACGCCTCGCGGTCGCGGCCCTGCGCGATCAGCGGCACGGCGCCCGGCCCGGGCGCTCGCGCCTCGAAGCCGGCAAAGCGCGCCTCCATATAGGAGAGCCAGTCGCCGCCCTTGGTGTATTCGCCCTCGTTGATCAGGTCGAGGCCGGCGTCCCGCTGGCGGCCGACGACCCATTCGACCGAAGCGCCAGCGGGGAGGCTTCCCACGTGCGTGGTCAGGATCCTTTCGCTGCTGCGTTTCATTTTTGGTATGGTACGTGTTCCTTAGGAGGAGGGAGCCATGCTTCGAGTCATTCTTGCCGCGGCGCTCGCCACCGCATTCGCGGCGCACGCGCAGCAGCCGGTGAAGATCGGACTGGTGATGACGCTGTCGGGGCAGTTCGCCGACGCCGGCAACCAGATGCACAACGGCGTCAAGACCTACATGAAGATGCACGGCGACACGGTCGCCGGGCGCAAGATCGAGCTCGTCGTCAAGGACACCGGCGGCCCGGCGCCCGACGTCGCCAAGCGCATCGCGCAGGAGCTGGTGGTGCGCGACGGCGTCGACATCCTCGCCGGCTGGGTGCTCACGCCCAACGCCATGGCCGCGGGCGACGTCTCGGCGGAAGCGAAGAAGTTCATGGTGGTGATGAACGCCGCCACCTCGGTGATCATCACCAAGTCGCCCTACATGATCCGCACCTCGGTGACGCTGCCGCAGGTGATGGAGACCTTCGGCACCTGGGCCGCGACCAAGGGCGGCATCAGGCAGTCCTACACCATGGTGACCGACTACGGCCCGGGCCACGACTCCGAGAACGCGTTCACCAGCGCCTTCAAGGCCGCGGGCGGCAGCATCGCCGGCTCGGTGCGCTTCCCGGTGGCGAACCCCGACTTCTCGGCGTTCGTGCAGCGCGCCAAGGACCTCGCGCCCGAGTCGATCTTCATCTTCATTCCCGGCGGCGCGCAGCCCGCGGCGCTCGGCAAGGCGATGGCCGAGCGCGGCATCGACAAGAAGAAGACCAAGGTGCTGGGCTCGGGCGAGACCACGGCCGAGGCCGCGCTCAAGAGCATGGGCGACAACGCGCTCGACATCATCACCGCGTGGCACTACGACTACATGTCGAAGAGCCCGCTCAACCAGAAGTTCGTCAAGGAGTACCAGGGCGTGGCGGGCGGGCGCAACCCCGACTTCTTCTCGGTCGGCGGCTACGACGGCATGCACGCCATCTACGAGGTGCTGAAGAAGACCGGCGGCAAGACCGACGCGGAGGCGCTGGTCGCGGCGGCCAAGGGCCTGAAGTGGGAGAGCCCGCGCGGGCCGATGATGATCGACCCCGACACGCGCGACGTGGTGCAGAACGTCTACATCCGGCGCGTGCAGAAGGTGGGCGGCGAGCTGGTGAACGTGCCCTTCGACACCATCCCGATGGTCAAGGACCCCGCCGGGGAGCGCAGGAAAGCCCAGAAGTAGCCGCGGGCCGGCATGTTCTCGTCGCTGGCGGCCGTCCTCTTCGACGGCTTCGCCTACGGCATGCTGCTCTTCCTGCTGTCGGTGGGGCTGTCGGTGACGCTGGGGATGATGAACTTCGTCAACCTGGCGCACTGCAGCTTCGCCATGGTCGGCGGCTACGCCGCGGTCACGCTGGCGAACCGGTTCGGCTGGCCCTTCCTCGCGACGCTGCCCGTCGCCTTCATCGTCGCCGGGGCGATCGCGATCCTCCTCGAGCGCCTGCTGTTCAGACGGCTCTATCGCGCGAGCGACCTCGACCAGTGCCTGCTCACCATCGGCATCGTGTTCATCTCGATCGCCGCCTTCGCCTGGTTCTACACCACCGAGCAGCAGTCGACGCAGCTGCCCGCCTTCCTGCAGGGCTCGATTCAGGCCGGCGGCATGAGCTTCGCGAGCTACCGCCTGTTCCTGATCGTGGTCGCATTGCTGGTCACGGGCCTTCTCATCGCCGGAATCGAGCACACGCGATTCGGCGCCCGCGTCCGCGCCGCGGTCGACAACCAGCGCATGGCGCGCGGCCTCGGCATCGACGTCGACCGCACGTTCATGCTCACCTTCGCGATCGGCGGCGGGCTGGCGGGGCTGGGCGGCGCGCTCTCGATCCAGGTGATCGGGCTCGACCCCTCCTTCGCCCTCACCTTCCTCGTCTACGTGCTGATCGTCGTCTCGGTGGGCGGGCTCGGCTCGATCGGCGGCTCGTTCGCCGCCGCCACCGTGCTCGGCATCAGCGACATGGCGGGCAAGTACTACTTTCCCTGGCTCGGCGCCTTCCTCATCTACCTGGTGATGGTGGCGCTGCTGATGTGGCGCCCGGTGGGCCTCTTTGGCCGGCGCTAGCGAGCAGCTCGCGCGCCAGGTCCGCTGGCGGCCGCTCGAGACCGCCTTCTGGCTGGCCGCGCTCGCGCCTTTCGCCGTTGCGCCGAGCTATCTCTCGCTCGCGAGCCAGGTGGCCATCACGGCGCTGTTCGCGCTGTCGCTCGATCTGCTGGTCGGCTATGCCGGGCTGGTGTCGCTCGGCCACGCGGCGTTCTTCGGCTTCGGCGCCTACAGCGCGGGACTGATCGCCAAGCACTGCTGGAGCGAGCCGCTTTCGGCGCTGGTCGTTTCCGCGGCGCTCGCCGGCCTGCTCGGCTATGCGCTGAGCCACATCGTCGTGCGCTTCCGCCACCTCGCGCTGATCATGCTTACGCTCGGCTTCGGCCTGCTGCTGCTCGAGGCCGCCAACAGCGCGAGCGCGCTCACCGGCGGCGCCGACGGGCTGCAGGGCTTCCGCGTGCCGGGGGTGCTCGGCTTCAAGTTCGACCTCTACGGCCGCACCGCGTACGCCTACAGCCTGCTCGTCCTGTTCCTCTGCTTTCTGGTGGCGCGAAGGATCATCCATTCGCCGTTCGGCCTCGCGCTGCGCGGCATCCGCGAGAACGCGCTGCGCATGCCGGCGATCGGCTCGGCGAGCCAGGCGCACCTGCGCAAGGCCTATACGCTCTCGGCCGCGCTCGCCGGCATTGCCGGCGCGCTCCTCACCCACACCACGTCCACCGTCTCGCTCGAGGTCCTGTCCTTCGGCCGCTCGGCCGACGTGCTGGTGATCCTGATCCTGGGCGGCGCGGGGCGGCTCTACGGCGGCATCCTGGGCGCGATCATCTACATGGTGGCGCGCGACCAGTTCTCGGGCGTGAACCCGCAGTACTGGTACTTCTGGATCGGCCTGCTGCTGGTGGCGGTGGTGATGTTCCTGCCCAACGGCATCCTCGGTGGCGTGAGTGCTCTCCGTAAAAAAGCTCAATAAGAGCTTCGGCTCGCTGGTCGTGGCGCAGGACATCGACCTCGCGCTGCCCAAGGGCACGCGCTACGCGCTGATCGGCCCCAACGGCGCCGGCAAGACCACGCTCATCAACCTCGTCACCGGCATGCTGCGGCCCGATTCGGGCCAGATCTTCCTCGGCGAAGGGGAAAATCAGGCGGAGATCACGGCCCTTCAGCCTTACCGGCGCGTGCGGCAGGGCCTCGCGCGCACTTTCCAGATCAACACGCTCTTTCCCCGGCTCACCGCGCTCGAGTCGGTGACGCTCGCGGTGCTCGAGCGCGAGGGCCACGCGCACAACTGGTGGCGGGGGCTGCCCGCGTTCGGCCCGGCGGCCGACGAGGCGGCGTCGATCCTGGGCTCCCTGAACGTGCCGGCCGAGAAGCCGACGCGCGAGCTCGCTTACGGGCAGCAGCGGCTGCTCGAGATCGCGCTCGCGCTGGCGACCCGGCCGCGCGTGCTGCTGCTCGACGAGCCGGCGGCCGGCGTGCCCAGGGACGAGAGCGCGGCGCTCTTCGCCGCGGTCGAGAACCTGTCGCGCGAGCTGACGGTGCTTTTCATCGAGCACGACATGAACGTCGTGTTCCGCTTCGCGAGCCGGATCATCGTCATGGTCGGCGGGCGCATCCTGCTCGAAGGCACGCCCGACGAGATCGGGCGCGACGAGCGCGTGCGCGAGGTCTACCTCGGCCGGAGCCGGCATGCTGCTTAGGCTAGAGGGCGTGCGCGCCGGCTACGGCGACGCGGTAGTGCTCGACGACGTGTCGCTCGAGGTCCCCGAGCGCGGCAGCCTCGCCGTGCTCGGCCGCAACGGCGTCGGCAAGAGCACGTTGCTGCTGACCGTCATGGGCTACACGCGCCTGCATCGGGGCAAGCTCTGGTGGAAAGGCGAGGACATTTCCGCCCTGCCGCCCCACCGGCGAGCGCGCCTCGGCCTCGGCTGGGTGGCGCAGGAGCGCGAGATCTTTCCGTCGCTCACGCTCGAGGAGAACCTCACGGTCGCGGCGCGGCCGGGGCTGTGGTCGCTCGCCAGGGTGTATGAGCTCTTCCCGCGGCTGGCGGAAAGGCGCGCCCACATGGGCAACCAGCTCTCCGGGGGCGAGCAGCAGATGCTGGCGATCGCGCGTACGCTCCTTACCAATCCCGCCCTGCTGCTCCTCGACGAGCCGCTGGAGGGCTTGGCGCCGATCATCGTCGAGGAGCTGGCGCGCGCGCTGCGCCATCTCGACGCCATGGCGATGATCCTGGTCGAGCAGCACGTCGAGATCGCGCTCGGGCTGACCGAGGACGCGCTGGTCATCGAGCGCGGCACGGTGGTGCAGCGCGGACGCTCCCGCGAGCTGCCCGCCGACAGAATAATTAGGAGCCTGACCCCGAATTACTAGGGCCGGCGCGTCTCGATCACGCAGTTGCTGTCGCCGGCGTCGGCATGCCAGGCGACGACCTGCCCCGACGCGGGATCGACTTCGAAGAAGAGCTCGCACTTGCCCTGGTAGCCGGCGAGGTATTTCTCCTGGCGCCGCCCATTGGGCAGCGCCTTGGAGTCGGCCTGGCGCAGGCGGTAGAGCACCGGGTAGAAGTCCGGGTCGTCGAAGCGCTTGCCGAGCTGGCGCTCCATCACCTGCCTGAAGTTGTCGCCGCGCGGCTGCCAGGCGCAACCGGCGGCGAGGAGAAACGCCAGGCTCGCGTAGCGGAACATTCAGCGCCCTTTCCGCGTCATAACGGCATGGAGCCGGTGCTGGTGGCGGTGTCGGACGATGCGCGCGCGCGCTTCGCCTCGATCCTCGGCGAGCGCGCGGTTGTCTTCGCGGGCAGCGTCGACGAGGTGCGCACCGTGCTGCAGCGCGGGCGCGTCGCCGCCGTGATCGCCGGCAGCCACTTCGGCGAGTCGAGCACGCTCGAGCTGCTCCAGCAGCTCGCCGCCCGCCCCGACCCCTGCCCCGTGATCTGCGTCCAGGCCGTTCCCTTCCACCACGGGCTGGGCAAGTCCACCTTCCGCGCCTTCCGCGCGGCCTGCCTCGAGCTCGGCGCGAAGGCGGTCATCGACCTGCTCGAATATCCGGACGACGAGGCCGGCAACGCGCGCGTGCGCGCCGCGCTCGAGCCTTACCTGCTGAACGCCGTCAGCCCCTGAGCCGCGGCGCGGGCTCAGCACGCCTTCGCCTGGACGACGAGCGTGCTGGTCTCGCACTCGAAGGGCTCGGCGCCGCCGACGCGCGCCAGCGCCTCGGCCACCTTGTCGATCACCTGCTCGAGGCTCGCGCCTTTCTTCTCGATGAGCAGCGAGCGCGGCGTGCCCCGGATCTGCCCGGTGGCATAGGCGCGCGCGCTCGGGCTCCTGATCCGCGTCTTCAGCCGCTCGACGCGCACGTCGGTGAAGCGCGCCTGCGCGAGGAGCTCGCCGATCAGCCTCTCGTCGTGGAAGCCGTAGGGGATCTTGGCGAACTGCATCTCCGGGTCGCCGGGGAAGAGCGCGTCCATGACCTCGGCGTTGGCGCGCGCCTGCGGGTTGCGCTCCATGGCGTCCCACACGTTGAACAGCAGCATCCCGCCCTCGACCAGCACGCGGCGCGCTTCCGAGAAGAGCTTCGGCTTGTCGGGCACGAACATCACGCCGAAAGCGCACACCAGCGCGCCGAAGCTCGCGTCGGGCAGCGGCAGCGCGGCGGCGTCGGCGACCCGCCATTCGATCTGGCCCTTCACCTTGGCGCGCGCGTAGGCGAGCATCGCGTCGCTGAGGTCGGTGGCGACCAGGCGCAGCCTTGGGTCGACGCGCTCGCGCAGCCGGCGCGTGACGATGCCCGTGCCGCAGGCGAGCTCGAGCACGTCGCCCTTCGGCCGCACCGGCACGCGGCGCACCAGGTCCGCGGCGAACGCCTCGAACTGCGCCGCGCCGAGGATGCGGTCGTAGTACTCCGGGATCGAGCCGCCGAAGTTGGCCGCGGTGTCGACCATGGGCCTATTTCAGGCGCAGCATGCGCAGCGCGTTGCCGAAGTAGATCCGGCGGCGGTCCTGCGGCTTGAGCTTCAGGCCGTCGAGCGCCTTGATCGTCTCGTTGATGAAGAGCGGCCCGCCCTGCGGGTCGAACGGGCAGTCGGTGCCGAACAGCACGTGCCCGGCGCCGAAGAAGTCCAGGCCGCAGCGGATGCCGCTCGCCCAACCGTTGATCGACGTGTCGTTGTAGAACAGCCTGAAGTAGTCGACCGGGCGCTTCTTCATGCGCTTGCGCAGCCCTTCGTAGTCCTCGTCGGCGGTGCGGCTGCCGAACTGGTCCATGCCGTAGCCGACGCGGTTGGCGAGGAACGGCACCATCGCGCCGAGGTGGTGGGTGATGATCTTCAGCTTCGGCAGCCGGTCGAACATGCCCGAGAACACGAGCCGCCCCATGAACACGCTGGTCTCGTAGGGCCAGCCGAACAGCCACCACATCTCGTACTTGGATTTCTGCTCGGTCGGATAGTCGGGCCACTTCGCGGTGCGCGAGGGGTGCACCCAGACCGGCAGGTCGTACTTCTTCGAGATGCGCTCGAAGATCGGGAAGAACTCGGGCTCGTCCAGCGGCCGGCCGTTGACGTTGGTGAAGATCTGGATGCCCTTGGCGCCGAGCTTGCCGATGGCGCGGTCCATCTCGTCGAGCGACGCCTGAACGTTGTTCATCGGCAGCGAAGCGACGAATGCCGGGAAGAGCCGCGGGTGCTCGGTGACGATCTCGAACATGCCGTCGTTGGCGAGCCGCGCGAGCGCGGGCGTCTCCTGCGGCGTCCCCAGGAACTCGACCGCCGGCATGGAGAGCGTCAGCACCTGCTGGTAGCCGGGCCAGCGCTTCATCATCCTGATGCGGCGCTCGAGGTCCCAGAGCACCGGGATGTGCATCCAGCGCTTGAGCGCGGCGGCGAGCGCCGGGTTTCGCTCAGCGATCGCCTTCATGCGCTCGAAGTATTCCCGCGGAAAGATATGCGGGAAGATGTCGAGCTTGCGCTCAGCCGGTTTGCGCCTGGCCTGCATAGGCGCGCGAAGATAGCATGCTCGCGCCGTGCTCAGAACGAGACTTCGTAGATCGCCTTCGCCACCCACCGGTCCGATGCGTCGGTGACGCCGCGGCCGAGCGCGAGGTTGATATCCGACCTGCCGATCTTCCCGTCCCAGGCGAAATAAACCACCCGGCTCTGCTCTTCGCGCGGCGAGCGGTGCCGCAGCGGGCCGGCATCGACGTAGTACTCGATGCCGTAGTGGTTCCTCGCGAAGGCGTTGTAGGCGATCTTCGCGGCCGGCTGGAAAACCGGGCTGCCCGCCGCTCCCGACAGCGGCTTCTCGATCCCGGGATTTGCCGCGGCGTGCCAGCGGCCGGCGCGATAGCCGACGATCGGCACGAGCTCCAGGTTCCAGAAGCGCGCCTCGTTCAGCCGCTCGTTTCGCGCCAGCTCCACGTTGAGCCCCCAATAGAAGCCGCGTTCGGGGTCGTGGGGCGCCACGTATTGCAATTCCGCCCGGTAGCCTTCCACGCGGCTCGCGTCCCCGCTGAAGGCAGAGGGAAGCTGGAAGCTCAGTTCCCAGTCCGGCCGCAGGCCGTAGGAGTATTCGGGCATCAACCTGAGCGGAGCGGCGCCGCCCGCCTTGTTCGCGTGCACCTCGAGGGTGTGCTCGCCGTAGGCCGCGAGCTCGTCGGTAAAGACCTTGATCTCGTTCGGCGCCCCCCAGGCGCTGGATGCGGCCAGCAAGCCGGCCAGGCCGAATCGCCGTGAGAGCTCCACGACGCGCGACCATAGCATGAACCCCCACCCGCTCCGCGCGGCGCTGTGGATGAGCGCGGCGGTGCTCTCGTTTGCGCTGATGGCGGTGTCGGTGCGCGAGCTGCTGCGCCACATGGACATCCTGGAGATCCTGTCGCTGCGCACGCTCGTCACGCTCGCCATCGCCTGCGCCGCGCTGCCGCGCAGCGGCGTCGCCGCCCTGCGCACGCGCCGCCTGGCGGTGCACGCGAGCCGCGCGCTGGTGCACCTCGGCGGCCAGTTCTGCTGGATGTACGCGATCGGCGCGCTGACCCTCGCCACCGTGTTCGCCATCGAGTTCACCATGCCGGTGTGGGTCGCGCTCTTCGCTCTCGGGTTCCTCGGCGAGCGGCTGAACCGCGGCCGCATCGTCATGCTCGTGCTCGGCCTCGCCGGCGTCGCGATCATCCTGCGCCCCGGCTTGGGCGCCTTCCAGCCCGCGGCGCTGGTGATGCTGCTCGGCTCGATGCTCTACGGCGGGAACATGATCTTCACCAAGCGCCTCTCGGCCACCGACTCGGCGCTGGCGGTCGCCTTCTGGATGTCGCTCGTGCAGGCGCCCCTGACCCTCGCCCTCGCCTCGCCCGGCTGGATCGCGCCCGTCGCCGCCGACCTGCCGTGGATCCTCGCCATCGGCGCCGGCTCCTTCATCGCGCACTACTCGATGACGCGCGCGATGAAGCTCGCCGACGCGATGGTGGTGACGCCGATCGATTTCCTGCGCCTGCCGCTGATCGCGGTGGTCGGCGCCGCCTTCTACGCCGAGCCCTTCGACCCGAGGGTGATCGCCGGCGCCGTGGTCATCTTCGCCGGCACCTACTACAGCCTGTCGCGCGAGCAGCGATAAGCGCGCAATCCGCCGTTTCGCAGATGGCGTTTATGGGCCATGCGCGGGTTGCTCTCGGTCACGTTTTCGGGCCTCACCGGCGATCCCATCACGCTCCGCGACCTGCCGCTCCTGCGCTTCGAAGGCGAGGTCCTGCGCGCGCAACCGGGCGGGCCCATCCTCGCCGAGCACCGCGTGCAGACCTGGGAGGTCAAGGGCCGCCGGTTCTCCAGGCTCGAGTGCGGCGGTCCGCTGCAGGTGTACTTCGAGCGGGCGAACGGCCAGCGCTCGGAGGCTTTCGGGCCGTTCGACAGCTTTTCCTGCGTCGACGGCATCGCGCACGTCGAGCACGAGGTGTTCGCGTTCGCCGACCGAGCGATCGGCGACTGGTACGCGCATCGCAACGGCCAGCACTGGCCGCTGATGGTGGTGGTTCCCCCGACGGCCCTATGAGCCGTGCGTGGTGAGCGGCTTCAGCAGCGCCAGCAGCTCGCCGGGATCACAGGGCTTCTGGAGGAAATGGTCGAAGCCCACGGACTCGGCGAGAAAGCGGTCCGACGCCTTCGTGTACTGGCCGCTGATCGCGATGAGGAGCGGCCGCTCGGCGCTCGTCTCCCCGCGCAAGGCTCTCGCGACTTCCCAGCCGCTCATGCCGGGCATGACGATGTCGACCACCACGACGTCCGGATCGAAGCCGGAGGTCGCGGCGAGCGCGTCGCGCCCGTTGTAGACGCCTTCGGTTTCGTAGCCCTCGTCGCGCAGGATCGCCGTGAGCATCAGCACCGTGTCGCGCTCGTCGTCGGCGACGAGCACGCGCAGCGGGCGCCGCGCGGGCGAGGGACGCGACGAATCGCCGCTGGAATGCAGGCCGGAAGCCACCATGGCGGCGAAAGTCTACTGTGCCTTGGGTGACGCATCCATCGCGCCCGGCCCGTAGCAGAAACGGCTGCGGATTCAGCCGATCTGGGCGAGGATGCTCTGCAGCAGGTGGATGTCGACCGGCTTCTGCACGTGCGCGTCGAAGCCTGCCTCGCGGCTGCGCTTGTGCGCGTCGGCGTCCCCGTAGCCGCTCACCGCGACGAGGCGCACCGCGTCGCGACCGAGCTCCTGCTTGAGCAGCGGGGCGAGCTCCCAGCCGTTCATGTCGGGCAGGCGGATGTCCAGGAAGATGAGCCAGGGCCGCAGCCGCTTCGCGACGTCGAGCACGGCATGAGGATGGACGGCGTACTCCGTGGCGTGGCCCAGCTGGTTGAGCAGCAGCGCGAACATGCGCGCGGAATCGAGGTCGTCGTCGACGACCAGCACGGTCTTGCCGTTGCGGGCTTTCCCCACCCTTCGCTCCCCTAAGCGACTCTGCGATCGCTCTGCCAAGGCGCAGTTTAGTGGATCCGCCCAGCCTGGAAAACGCCCGGCGAGCCCTGTAAAAGTTACAAGCGGAACGGCGTTTGCAGCGTGATGGGCAGGAGGCTTTTATGTTTCGCACACTTACGTTCATCGCAGCGCTGGCCCTGACCGGCGCGGCGTACGGGCAGTACGACTATTCGCAGATGACGCCGTTGCAGGCGCGCATCAAGGGCTGCTACACCGAGGCGGGCGCCCAGCACCTGAAGGGCAAGCGGCAGAGCAGCTTCGTCGATCGCTGCCTGCGCGCGGCGAGAGCACCGGACCGGAACCGCGCGGCCGCCGGCCGCTAGTCAGGCCTTCGGGCTCTTCTCGAGCAGCGCGACCAGGCCGGCCTCGGGGAGCGGCTTGCTGAACAGGTAGCCCTGCAGCTCGTCGCAGCGGAGCAGGCGCAGGAACTTCGCCTGCTCCTCGGTCTCCACGCCCTCGGCGACCACCTTGAGGCGCAGCGAATGCGCGAGCTGGATGATGGTGGAGATGAGCGACATGGCGTTCGGGTCGGTGTGCATGCCCTTCACGAACGAGCGGTCGATCTTCAGCGCCTGCACCGGCAGCCGGGCGAGGTAGCCGAGCGAGGAATAGCCGGTGCCGAAGTCGTCGACGGCGATGTTCATGCCGTGCGCGCGCAGGGCCTTGAGCTTGGCGATGTTGGCCTCGACCTCCGCCATCACCAGGCTCTCGGTGATCTCGAGGTCGATGCCGGTCGGCGCGAGGCCTTCCCGGACCGCCGCCTCGACCACCGCGACGAAGTCGCGCTGGCGCAGCTGCAGCGCCGAGACGTTCACCGCGATGCGCGGCGCCTTCAGCCCGCGCTCGACCCAGGCGCGGTGGTCGAGCGCCGCGCGCCTGAGCGCCCAGTTGCCCACCGGCAGGATGAGGCCGGTCTCTTCCATCAGCGGGATGAACTCGACCGGCGGCACCAGGCCGAGCTGCGGGTTCTGCCAGCGGATCAGCGCCTCGACGCCGAGCACGGCGCCGCTTTCGGCGTCGACCTTCGGCTGGTAGTGCAGCACGAACTCCTCGTTCTCCAGCGCCCGGCGCAGCTTGTTCTCGAGCGCGAGCTTCTCGGCGATGCGCGCCGTCATGTCGTGGCGATAGAAGAGGTAGCGCTCGCCCGAGGCCTTGGCTTTCTTCAGGGCCGCCTCGGCGTTGCGGAACAGCGTCTCGGGCGTGGCGCCGTCGGCCGGGAAGATCGCGATGCCGGCCTTGGCGGCGACGCGCAGCTCGTTGTTGCCGAGCGCGAAGGGCTCGCCGAAGACCTCGCGGAAGCGCGTCTCGGTAAGCCGCGCGAAATCATCCTCGCTGCGCACCTCCGGGGTGGCGATGCCGATCTGGTCGGGACCGATGCGCGCGAGCCGCGAGCTGTCGCCGTGCAGGCGCGCGATGCGCCAGCCCACCTGCCGCAGCAGCTCGTCGCCCGCCTCGCGGCCGAACGTGTCGTTGATGGTCTTGAAGCGCTCGATGTCGACGATGACCAGCGCGACGCCGGTCTTCGCCGCCGCCCCCGCCTTCAGGTGCTGCTCCAGGCGCTCCTCGAACAGCGTGCGGTTGGCGAGGCCGGTGACCGGATCGTAGTAGGCGAGGAACTCGATCTTCTGCTCGGCCTCGCGCTGCTCGGTCACGTCCTGCATGGTCGTGAACCAGCGCGGCCCGCCGCTCTCGCCTTCGCCGCGCAGCGGCTCGACGGTCGTGCGCAGGTGCATCCATGCGCCGTCGCCGTGGCGCAGGCGGTAGCGGTACTTCTTGCGCTGGCCGTCCTTTTCCGCCTGGATGAGGGTCTCGCGAAGCGCGGGCGCGTCTTCCGGGTGCACCAGCTCCAGCCACTCGCGCGTGCTCTTCGGCACCGCGTCGGGCGCGACGCCGATCAGCTCGGGCAGCGTCGAGGACCAGCTCTCGAAGATCCCCTCCGCGCCGGTGACCACGTGCGCGAGGCGCGCCATCACCTGCGCCCGGCGCAGCCCCGCCTCGCGCTCGCGCAGCGCGCGCTCGGCGGCGAGCCGCTCGAGGAACTGGCCGACCTGGCTGCCGATCACGCCGATCGCCTGGCGCAGCGGCTCGTCGGGCGCTCGCACCTCCCGGCTTGAGAAGTTGAGCACGCCGAGCGTCCTGCCGCCGAAGATCACCGGGAAGACGAGCGCGCCGCCCTGCAGGCTGGCGGGGCGGGTCGCCCCGCGGGCGCGGCCGTCCTTCTGCACGTCGTTCACCCAGAGCGGCTCTGCGCTTTGCCACGCCGTCCCGCTCAGGCCCTCGCCGCGCCGGAAGACAAGGGCGCGCGAAGACGCGATGAACTCCTCGACCGCGCCGTCGGCGACGCCCCAGGCCTCGGCGAAGCGCAGCACGCCGGCCTCCTCGTCGACGGCGAAATAGCGCCCGCACTGCCAGCCTTCGGCCTCGCAGACCGTCCTGAGCACGGCGCGCAGCGCCTCGGCGGTGGTGGCGGATTCGGCCAGGCTGCGCGTCACCTCGTGCTCGAGGGCACGCACCCGCTCGGCGCGCTTGCGCGCGGTGATGTCCTCGACCATGCCGATGTGGCTGAAGGCGCCGCCGGTCTCCTTGTCGACCAGGCGGCCGCTCATCGACACCCACATCACCGACCCGTCCTTGCGCCGCCACTGCGTCTCGAAGCGCTCCACCACGCCCTGGGCGAGCAGCGCCTCGCGGAAGCGCCGGCGCGC
>Ga0075425_100000469_pt1 | contig 37952 bp, 35 predicted proteins | sample SoiMethybrSBSTD4_FD_75300 | JGI IMG/M metagenome (GOLD analysis project Ga0075425, IMG submission 75300) | Bulk soil microbial communities from a Populus tree surrounding site in Tennessee, USA - Soil MetaG P. TD hybrid SBSTD4 | ecosystem: Environmental > Terrestrial > Soil > Tree plantation... | reverse complement strand
CGACCCGATCGCTTCCGCGCGCGCACCGCCGAGGAGAAAGTCACTGACCGCGGCGTCGCCTGAGAGGCCCCGGATGAACGCGGCAAGCACGGGAGGCGCCGGGCCGGCCGGGCAGGTCTGGCGGGTCGGGCAGGTCTGGCGGGTCGGAAAGTCGCTGATCCGGGCTGTGTGGGTGAACCCGATCGGGTTTACCCAACCGCCGCTCAAATGTGGCCGTTCGACCTGCCCGACCTGCCCGACCTGCCCGAGCTGCGCGCGCCGCTGTGGCCCGCCGGGGCCGCGCGCTTCGGCGGGAGCGCCGGCGCCGTCAGTGATCGACAGCCCGTCGACGGCGTATGGCGGCATCAACTGCGCGAGGCGGTCGGCGCCGACGGCGTTGGCGAGATCGTGGCGGAGCAGTTCGAACGCATAGTTCGCGCTGAGGTCCCACGCCATCATCTTCACCCACGCGAGCACGTCGGGCCCGGTGAACGGCTCGGGCTCGAATCGCAGCAGCGTGAACTCCGGCGGCAGCCCGGCGCCACGATGCGTGGCGATGAACGCGTTGACGCCGGCGACGTACGACTCGATCTGCTGCTTCGCCCACGGCGGCGTCGCGTCCCATGCGCTCTTCGCCGCGCGGCCGAAGCCCACGGTGCGCAGAAAACGATCCTGGGGCAGCGCCGCGGCACCGAGGACTTCCGATAAACGGCCGAAACCGATGCGGCGCTGCAACTCCATCTGCCACAGCCGATCCTGCGCGTGCACGTAGCCGAGACCGAACAGCGCGTCGGCTTTCGTCGACGCGAAGATGTGCGGGATCGCGTCGGCGTCGCGGACGATGTCGATCGGCGCGGACAGGCCGGCGACCGTAATCGTGCCGTCGATCTGCGGCAGCGACCGCCGCAGGTAGTGGTAGCCGCCGGCGGCGGCGAGCGCGAGCAGGACCACGACGGCGATCAGCGCTTTAACCGGCATCCGCATGTCAGAATGGTATCAATTGCGCGATGCCGATTGCCGAATGCCGATCGAGCTGAAGGCCACGCTCGATAAGCTCTACGCCGACTTCAACTACGCCGATTCGGCGACCGATCCGATCCAGATCGTCCGGCGCTTCTCGCGAGACGACGATCGCGAGGTGGTGGCTTTCGTGGCCGCTGCGCTGGCGTTTGGCCGGGTGACGAGCGTTCTGCAGTCGATCGAGCGCGTCCTCGCCGTGGTCGGCGCGCAGCCCGCCGACTACGTCCGCCGCTTCGATCCGCGCCGCGACGCGCCTGCGTTCAGCGGCATCGTCCATCGCTGGACGCGCACTCCCGACATCGTCGCGCTGCTGTGGCTGATGCGGCAGATGATCGACCGCGCCGGCTCGCTCGAAGGGTTTTTCTTGAACGGCTACGACGCGGCGGCGGACGATGTCGAAGGCGCGCTCGACGACTTCTCGACGCGCGCGATGGCGCTGAATTTGAGAGAGGCCTATGGCCGCGTGCCGAAGCGTCCCGGCGTCTGCTATTTCTTCCCGCGGCCACGAGCGGGATCGGGGTGCAAGCGGCTGAATCTGTTCCTGCGCTGGATGGTGCGGCGCGACGCGCTCGATCTCGGCGTGTGGCGGCGTGTCTCGCCGGCGAAATTGATCGTGCCGCTCGACACCCACGTGATTCGCGTCGGCCGCTGCCTGCGCCTGACCGACTACTCGAGCCCGGGCTGGCGGATGGCGCGCGACATCACCGCGTCGTTGCGCGAACTCGATCCCGATGATCCGGTGAAATACGATTTTGCGCTCTGCCACCTCGGGATGATGAACGCGTGCGGCTTCAACAAGACGCAGGGCGATTCGCAGTGTCCGCTGCGCGGCGTTTGCCGGCCGCGGCGGCGGACGGTCAAGCGGACGAGGCGGTGAAGATTTCCGGCAATCGCGATTGCGGAAACTTCACCGCAGTCATAAGATCGAATAGCCACGAGGAGTGTTCACGATCGCGTGAACGCGCCTGCCAAGAGTTTTGAGATCTGGCGCCAGGCGCCGGACTCGCGTCGAAGCTGCTGGACGCCGGTCGGAAGCGCCGCTTCGTGACCGCCATCGTCCAGAGTCGAGTGCTTAGACGCTCTCTTCAAGACTTCCGCGACTGACTATGCCGGCGGCAGCCCTGTTCGATCGGTCAATCATCGGTGCGGAAGCTTTATGCACTGGGTCACCGCGGACGGCGAGCGAATTCTGTCGGTCCATAGCGCCGCGATCAGGCTTGGCGTCGCCGATCGCACCGTGCGCCTGTGGGCGCGGACGGGACGGCTGCGGGGATTCAAAGAGGGTCCAAAGATCTGGCGGTTCCGCGAGACCGACGTCGAAGCGGCGCGCGCCAGGCTCGCGTCGGCGCGGCGCGATGCCGCAGACGCGGGCGGGAGTAGCGACGATGATCCATAGCGAAAACCCGCTGTTGCATTTCCGCCGGCGCCGCTCGCGAAACGAAGTGGAGCTGGTGATCGGCCGCTCTGCAGTGCGGATCATCCTCGCGCTTCTCACCGTTGTGCTCGGCACCGCGCTGGCGCTCACCGGCTCCAGCCACGCGCATGACGTACTCGAAATGATTCGGCGGCTGCCACCGTTCTGACGGATCTGCCGCCTTCGCGCCTTGGCGCTTCGGCGAGCCTCGCCGAACGCGCCTGAATTCCGCGCGAGCGGAGGCGGGAAAGGGTGCCCCTACGCATATCGACGCCGGGCGACGATTCGCTCGTACGCCGCCGCCGTTTGCGCGACCATCCGCTCCACCGTGAAGCGCTCGTTGACGCGCGCGAACCCGGCATCGCCCATGCGCCGGCGCAGCTCGGCGTCGGCGAGCGCGCGCTGAATCGCGTCGGCAAGCGCCGGCGCGTCGCGCGGCGGGACGAGCAGGCCGTTGAGGCCATCTTCGACGATTTCGGGAATCCCTCCCGCGGTGGTCGCGACGATCGGCCGCGCCGCGGCCATGGCGTCGAGCAGCGACGTGCCAAGGCCTTCGGTCACCGAGCTCATCACGAACAGGTCGAACGCCTTGATGCAACCGAGGATGTCGGCGCGGAAGCCGGGCAACAGCACGTGCTTCTCGAGATGATGCTCGCGCACCTGCGTTTCGAGGTGTTCGCGCAGTTCGCCTTCGCCGAGAATCACGAACCTCGTGTCTGGCGCGTGCTGGACGACAAGATGCGCGGCGTCGATCAGGTAGCGCTGTCCCTTGTGCGGCACCAGCGCCGCGACATTGCCGACAATCGGCGCGCCGTGCGGGAGAAACAGCGCCTCGTGCAGGTTCACCGCCGGCGCGGCGGCCACGTGATCGACGTCGATCCCCTCGTGAACCGTGATGGTGCGCTCCTGCGGAATCCCGCCGGCGAGGAGCATCTGCCGGATCGCTTCTGACGCGGCGATGAAGCAGTCGACCTGACGATGCTTCCACCGCGAGAGCGAGTTGCCTTTGAGGTGGAAATCGACGCGCCGCGACGCAACCAGCGCCGGCATTTTTGCTTTCGATTGTGCGGCGCCGCTGCCGATCGACAGCGCCAGCGCCGCCATCGCGACACCATGCGGATCGTGCGCGTGGAGGACGTCGGGGGCGGTGCGCTTGATCAAGCGCGAGAGCCGCCACGCGGCCGAGAGATCCATCTCGGTCCGCGGCGCCAGCGGGATCAGCTCGAGGCCCTCTGCCGCGCGCCGCCGCAGTTCGCCGTCGGGGTGCGCGACCAGCGCCGCGCGCTGGCCAATCGCGCGCAGCCCGTTGACGGTGAGCAGCACCTGGTTCTGCCCCCCGCGCCACGTCCGCGCCGTGTCAATGTGCAGCGAGTACATCACTCGGCCGGGCAGATCTGGCAGGCCAGGCGGGTCGGGCGGGTCGGGCGGCTTGCCGCTCCCGCCTTCTTGGCTGGCCCCAACGCCCGACCTCAAAAGTATCCGACTGCTTCAACAATCCGACCTGCCTGACCCGCCTGACTTGCCAGACCCGCCCGGCCTGTGTTGCAGCTCCCAGAGTTTCGCGAATTTGAGGAATACGTAATACGCGTTCATGCGCGAGATCACGAAGCCGGTGGCGCCGTCGCGGAAGCCGCCCTTGGCGACGTAGTTGCGCAGGAAGGCCGCCGGCGGATGCAGCGCCAGGTCGAGCACGCTGGCGCGGCGGCCGGCCTCGTGCATCTGGCGCGCGGCGAGCGTTGTGTAGCGATCGATGGTCTCCAAATGATCGGCGATGTCGCGGTAGGCGTAGTGCTGCAGTTCGCCGCGCAGCTGGCCGATGCCGCCGCGCACCGTGACCGCCTCGTGCACGTACTGGCCGGTCCATTGGGCGACCCGGCGGTCGTAGAGCCGCAGCTGGAAGTCCGGATACCAATCGGTGGAGCGGATCCAGCGCCCGAGGTGCCAGGTGATGCGCGGGATCCGGAACGCCGCTTCGGCGGGGGTGGCCGACAGCCGCGAGCGGATTTCCGTTGCCAGTGCCGGCGTCACCCGCTCGTCGGCGTCGAGCGACAAGATCCAGTCGTGCGTCGCAATCGAGGCCGCGTAGTTCTTCTGCGCGATGTACCCCGGCCACTCGCGCACCGCCACGCGTTCGGTGAACCGCCGCGCAATCGCCACGGTGTCGTCAGTGCTCTGCGAATCGACGACGACGATCTCGTCGGCCCAGGCGACTGACGCCAGCGCGTCGGCGATGTCGGTGGCTTCGTTTTTGGTGATGACGGTGACGGAGACAGGCGGCACGCGAGCCGAAGTCTACTTCGGCTCGCGAGGCTTGAGGCGGTGAAGTGACCGGCTACTGGCGGATGATCAAAGACCCGCCGGTCGAGATCGCGCCGGTGCCGGCCGTGGTGATGCCGCCGACGCTGCCGCCGACCGGCACTTCCTGCACTGCCTGGAAGTCGACCAGCGATTTGTTGTAGTCCGCGATCGCCTGGATCTCGAGGACCCGCGCTTGCGCGAGGTCGCGCTGGAACTGCGAGATGAAGAACGTCGTCGACATGCCGGCGGCGAGCTTCTTCTGCTCGGCTTCGAGCTTTTTCTCCTGCAGCTCACGCGAGGCGCGCGCCGACTGAACGCGTTTCTGGTTCGTCGTCACGTTGCGCGCGACCGCGCGCACCTGGGTTGCGATCTGCAGCTCGACGTTCTTCAGCTGCATCTGTGCTTCTTCGTACTGCAGCTTGACGCGCGCGAGGTTCGCCTGCGCCGTGCTCGCGCCGAGCGGGTAGCCGAACTGCACGCCGACCGACCACTGCGGATACGCACTGCCGAAGACATCGCCGAGCACGGTGCCATAGCCGCGCTGGGCGAGAATCGAGCGGTTCGGCACGATGCCGGTGGCGGCGAGCGCCAGGTCGACCGGGGTCAGCTGCGTGCCGCCGATGCCGAACGTGCCGTAGTTCACCGTCGCGTTGACGTCGGGCAGCACCTGGTTCTTGTAGTACCTGATGTTCACGTCGCTCTGCTCGAGGCTGTTTTTCGCCGACAGCAGGTCGGCCCGCTTGCTGAGCGCGTTGCGAACGGCCTCGTCGACGTCGATCGGCTGCTCGGAGAAGGCCGGCTCGTCGGTCGGCTCGAATTCAACCGTCCAGAAGTCGGGTGTTCCCGGGTCGAGGATGAGCGCGCGCAGATTGTCCTGTGCCTGCCTGATGTTCGCGTCCGCGACGATGACGCCCTGCTCGTTGCTCGCGACTTCGGCCTGCGCCTGGACGATGTCGATCGGCGCCATGGTGCCGATCTCGACGCGCTTCTGGTTGTCCTTGAGCGACTGCTGCGACAGTTCCAGCGATTGCTGCTGCGCCTTCAGGTTGTTGATCGCGTACACCAGATCCCAGTAGGCGTTCTTGACGTTGCGCAACGTGCCAGTCACGACGCCACGCAGCTGGATGTCGGACAGGTCGCGCACCTTCTTGCTGTTCTGCACCTGCTGCCGGATCTGGTCGAACGAGAAGTTACGCAGCAGCGGCTGCGTGTAGTTGACATTCAGCGCCGACTGCAGCTGCGGGCTGAAGTTGTTCAGGATGTTGGTCGACGTCAGGCGCTGGTTGTTCCAGTTCGCCGAATAGCTGCCGCCCCACGGCAGCACCTCGTTCAGCCCGACGCCGGACGAGAAGGTGCCGTTCTGGAAACTCGGCAGGATCGCGCTCTGCGCCGGCTGGCTGTTCGAGTTCTTGTTGACGCTCGTGGTGAAGTTGGGCGCCCAGAACGAGCGTGCCTGCCAGACGCCGACGTCCTGGATTTGCGGGTCGACCCGCTGGATGCGGATGCCGAGGTTCTGCTGGAGCGCGAGCTGTGTCGCGTCGTCGATTGACAGCCGGCGCACCGAAGCAGAGGGCTGGATCGCCGTGGTGCGCGCCGCCGCCTGCAGCGCGCTCGACAACGAGGGCTGTCCGCTCTGACCGAAAGCGGACATTGACATGAACACGATTGCGGCCGCGGCCGTGCAAATCCGGGCACGACGAATCGACTGGTCCACACGCATTGCTGACGACTCCATCGGGAAAGAGTGAAAAACCCAGCGCTGTTCTGAACGATAGACGTTCGGCGGGGAGGCTTGGTTCAGCAAATTGTATACTTTTTCATGCCTTTTTCCCCCCGCCTTCGCTGCGTACTCGCGGCAGCCGCGCTGGTCGTCACGTCACCTCAGCTGCGCAGCGCGCAGACGCCGTTCCCGCTGACCGTCGACAGCATCATGCGCGGCCCGAAGCTGGTTGGCTTTCCGCCGACGGGACTGCGGTGGTCGGGTGATTCGGCGCGCCTCTACTTCGAGTGGCGGCGGCCTGGCGAAGACGAAGCGTCGACCTGGGTCGTCAATCGCGACGGCAGCCAGCTCAGAAAGTTATCGGACGACGAGCGGCGGAACGTACCGCCGCCCAACGGCGCGTGGGACCAGGCGCATCGCCGGGTGTTGTTCGTCGACCAGGGCGACATCGTGATGGTCGACTCGGTTGCCGGCACGCGGCGGCAGATCACGCGGACGACCGGCGCCGAGGCAAACCCGCGATGGGCGCGACACGAGACCGCGGTCACCTTTACGCGCGACAACAACCTGTTCATCGTCCCGCTCGACAGCGGCGAGATCGCGCAGCTGACCGACGTTCAGCCGAAGAAGCGCGATCCGCGCGAAACCGACAGCCAGAAGTTCCTGAAGGCTGAGGAGCAAAAGCTGATCGAGCACACGCGCGTCGAAGCGGAAAAGAAGAAGAAGAAGGAGGAGAAAGAGAAGGCGCAGGCGCTGCCGAAATACGAGCTCGCCGAACGGCAGTCGGCCACGGATCTTCAGCTGTCACCCGACGGCACACACGTGTTCGTCATCGTCACCGAGCGTACGGAGACGGCGAAGCGGCCCAATGTGCCGAACTACGTCACCGAATCGAGCTACACCGAGGACATCCCGGCGCGAACCTTCGTCGGCGACGCGCAAGACAAGCGGACGCTCGCAGTGATCAACACCGAGACCGGCAAATCAGTGACGGCTGAATCGCCCGTGAAGGAGGACGTCCGCTGGGCGATGCCGCAGTTGTCCGCCGACGGATCGATGGCCGTCGCGCACGTGCGCAGCGACACCAACAAGGATCGCTGGCTGTTCGCCATCGACGCCGACTCGGGCAAGACGCGTGTCCTCGACGCCCTGCACGACGATGCCTGGGTGCGCGAGCTCGGCGGCTTCGGCCCGAATGATCCGTCGTTTGGCTGGATGCCGGATCAGAAGCGCATCTGGTTCCTATCGGAGCGCGACGGGTGGATGCACCTCTATACGCTCGACCCGGCAGCGGAACACCCGTCCGCGAAACAACTGACCGACGGCAAGTGGGAGATCGAATCGCTGGCGCTGTCGCCGGACAAGAAGAAGTTCTACATCACGAGCACGGAGATGCATCCCGGCGAGCGGCATATCTACGCGATGGCGATCGACGGCGGCGCGCGGACGAAGCTGACGTCGATGACCGGCGGCAGCGCTGGCGAGGCGTCGCCCGACGACAGCACGTTCGCGATCATCTACTCGGCCGCGACCAGGCCGCACGAGGTCTACCTGATGCCGAACCGCGCCGGCGCCGAGGCGCGGCAGGTGACAACGACGCCGACCGACGAGTGGCGATCGTTCAAGTGGATCGAGCCGCAGCTGGTCACCTACAAGACCCGCGACGGCGTCGACGTCTACGCGCGCCTGTTCACGCCGGAGATGATCGGTGCGAAGCGCGATCCGGCGGCGCCGGCGGTCGTCTTCGTCCACGGCGCCGGCTACGCGCAGAACGCGCACAAGTACTGGCCGAGCTACTACCGCGAATACATGTTCCACAATCTGCTCGCAGCGCGCGGCTACGTAGTGCTCGATCCCGATTACCGTGCCAGCTCGGGTTACGGCCGCGACTGGCGAACCGCGATCTACCGCCACATGGGCGGCAAGGATCTCGACGACGTCGTCGACGGCGCGAAATTCCTGGTCACGACGCAGCGCGTGAACGCGAAACACATCGGCGTCTACGGCGGCAGCTACGGCGGCTTCATCACGCTGATGGCGATGTTCACCTCGCCCGACACGTTCGCGGCCGGCGCGGCGCTTCGTCCGGTCACCGACTGGTCGCATTACAACCACGGCTACACGTCGAACATTCTCAACGAACCGCAGGCCGACGCCGAGGCGTATCGCAAGAGCTCGCCGATTTATTTCGCCGAAGGACTCAAAGGCGCGCTGCTCATCTGCCACGGCATGGTCGACACCAACGTGCTGTTCCAGGACAGCGTGCGCCTGGTGCAGCGGCTGATCGAGCTGCGCAAGGAGAACTGGTCGATCGCGCCGTTTCCGGTGGAGAACCACGGCTTCGAAGAAGAAACGAGCTGGGCCGACGAGTACAAACGGATCCTGAAGCTCTTCGACGAGAACCTGACGGCCTCCGCCAAGGCTCCGGCGGTCCGCCGAAGCTCGTGAGCGAGGCGGAGAGCGAAGGCGGAACAATGGCCATGACGCGCGACGAGCTTCTTGATCTCTATCGCCGATCGGGGGCGCTGCTCGACGGCCATTTCCGGCTCACCTCCGGGCTCCACAGCCCGGGGTATCTGCAGTGCGCGCTGGTCCTGCAGCACCCGCAGCATGCCGAGGCGCTGGGCCGCGCGATCGCCGATCGCGTCCGCGATCTGCGGCCGACGGTGGTGCTGTCGCCGGCGCTCGGCGGCGTGGTGATCGGCCAGGAGGTCGGCCGCGCGCTCGGCGTGCGCGCCATCTTCGTCGAGCGGCAGGACGGCGCGCTGACCTTGCGGCGCGGCTTCATCATCAGCGAAACCGATCGCGTGCTGGTGGTCGAGGACGTGATGACCACCGGCGGATCGACGCGCGAAACGATCCAGGTGGCGCGCGCGGCCGGCGGTCACGTCGTCGGCGCCGCCACGATCGTCAACCGCGGCAAGCAGGTCGATCTCGGCGTGCCGCACGTCGCGCTGATCGACATCGACCTCGCGACCTACGAACCGGATAAGTGTCCGCTGTGCGCGCAGGGGATGCCGGTGGTGAAACCCGGCTCGCGTCCGGTGGCGACGTAGCCTCGTTGCCCACCTACAAAATCATCGTCGCCTACGATGGCACCGACTACATCGGGTGGCAGCGGCAGGCGACGGGCACGTCGATTCAAGGCCTCATCGAGGATGCGCTGCGCGAATTCGGCGACGGCGACATCGCGGTCAGCGGCGCCGGGCGCACCGATGCCGGCGTGCACGCGCTCGCCCAGGTGGCGAGCTTTGCGCTCGTCCGCGCGATCGCGCCCGATGCTGTCGTTCGCGCGTTGAATGCGAAGCTGCCCGACGCGGTCCGCGTGACGGCGGCCGAGGAGGTGCCGGCGTCGTTTCATGCGCGGTTCGACGCGCGCCGCAAGACCTACCGCTACCGGATCTGGAACGGCGACGTGCTGCCACCGTTCGAACGGCGTTACGCGTGGCATGTGCCGGGACGGCTCGACGTCGAGGCGATGCGGGAGGCGGCCGCGCTCGTCGAAGGCGAGCACGACTTCGCGGCGTTCCAATCGGCCGGCAGCGACGTGGCGACGACAACACGTCACGTCTACGCGTCGACGCTCGTCGCCGACGGCGCGCTGCTCGTCTACGAAACGATCGCCGACGGCTTTCTTCGGCACATGGTTCGCGCGCTCGCCGGCTCGCTCGTCGAGGTCGGCCGCGGCCGCGAGGCAGCTGACTGGATCACGCGCGTGCTCGACTCGCGCGAGCGGCGCGCTGCCGGCCGCACCGCCCCGGCGCAGGGACTGTTTCTCGTCCGCGTGGATTATCCGGATGCGCTTGCGGCTGAGCGTTAAGACCTTGTACACTCATCGTTTGCTCACGAGGTCTCTCCGTAATGTCGCTTGAGCAGCTCCTGGCGGTGATTCCGCCGGGCTCGCCGGATGACACGCTGGCGCGGCAAGTGAACTTCGAGCAGCTGCCCGCTCACATCGCGATCATCATGGACGGCAACGGCCGCTGGGCGGCGCAGCGGCACCTGCCGCGCGTCGAAGGGCATCGCGCCGGCATCGATTCGGTCCGCGACGTCGTCGAGACCTCGGCTCGCCTCGGCATCGACGTCCTCACGCTGTATGCGTTCTCGGTCGAGAACTGGAAGCGGCCGCTCGCGGAAGTCAACACGCTGATGATGCTGCTCAAGCGCTACATCAGGCTCGAGCTCAATACGCTGCTCAAGAACAACATCACGTTCCGCGTCATCGGCCGGCCCGAGGAGCTCGCGCCGGACGTGCAGGACGAACTCGAGATCGGGATTCGCAAGACGGCGACCAATACCGGCATGCTGTTCAACATCGCGTTGAACTACGGCGGCCGCGCCGAGATTGTCGACGCCGCCCGGCGTGCGATCGCCGCCGGCGTGTCGGCCGAGGCGCTCGACGAGCGTCGCTTCGGCGAGTTCCTCTACACCGCCGGACAGCCCGATCCGGATCTCTTGATCCGGACGAGCGGCGAGATGCGCGTCAGTAACTTTCTGCTGTGGCAGATCGCATACTCCGAGATCTGGGTCACCGAGCGGCTCTGGCCCGACTTCCGACGGCGGGATCTGCTCGAGGCGGTCGTCGCCTATCAGAAGCGCGAGCGCCGCTACGGCGGCATCAAGCCTTCGCCCGTCGCGCTGGGCGCCAAGTGAACGCTTGACCCGCGTGGTCAGCGGCGCCGTCCTCATCGCCCTGGCCGTCGCGATCGTCTGGGCAGCACCCGACTGGTTGTTTTTCTCGGCCGCGCTGCTCATCGTGATCCTGGGCGCGCGCGAACTGGTCACGCTGGCGCGAGCCAGCGCGCTTGTCGTCGTCGATGTTCCGGCGTTTGTCGCCGCCGCGCTGACGATGGCAGCGCTCGGCGCGCCGGGAATCAACGGGCGGATGATCGAGGTGGTGCTGATGGCGGCGCTCGTTGGCGTCGGCCTGGTGACGCTTGGTGCGTGGCGCGGCGAGCCACACGCGCTCGCGTCGGTGTCCGCCTCGTTGTTTCCGGCACTGTATCTCGGGCTGCCGGTTGGCGCGCTCGTCGCGGTGCGGCAACTGGGCGGACCGCAGTCGCTGTTCCTGCTGATGCTGACGATCATCGTCAGCGACTCGATGCAGTACTACACCGGCCGCCTGTTCGGCCGTCGCCCGCTGGCGCCGATCGTCAGTCCGAAAAAAACCATCGAAGGCGCGGTCGGCGGCTTCGTGTTCGGCACCGCCGCGTTCGCGATCATCGGCGGCTGGTGGCTGCCGCAGATGCCGGTGGGACTCCGCATCGGCCTCGGCCTGTCGATCGTCGCCCTCGGCATCGCCGGCGATCTGTTCGAGTCGATGCTGAAGCGAAGCGCCAACGTCAAGGACAGCTCGTCGCTGATCCCCGGCCACGGCGGCATCCTCGATCGCATCGACGCGCTCCTCTTCGCCGCGCCGGTGTATTACATCGTCCTGAGGTACGTGTGAACTCGCGCCGGAACCGCGAAGGTACGAAGAAGAACGAAGATCACGAAGATCTTTTTTCAAAAAGAGATTTTCGTGGGTCTTCGTACCTTCGTGGCTTCGTGGTTCCGGTTATCGACAGTGTGCGTGCTGTGTGGCCACGGCTGTGAAACGCATCGCCATCCTTGGCTCGACGGGGTCGATTGGCCAGAGCGCACTGGCGGTGGTCGACGCGCATCGCGATCGGCTTCGGGTGGTCGGACTCGCCGCCGGTGAGAACGCGGAGCTGCTCGCGGAGCAGATCGCGCGCTACCAACCCGCGATCGCCGCGATGGCTACGGGCAAGGCGATCGATCGGCTGATTGGTACCGGTGTCGGCGCCGTCACGATTGGCGGTACCGGACGCGACGGGCTCGTCGCCGTCGCATCGCATCCCGACGCCGATGTCGTGCTCTGCGCGTCGAGCGGTACCGAAGCGCTCGAGGCGGTGCTCGCCGCGATCGAACTCGGCAAGACGATCGCGCTCGCCAACAAGGAAGTGCTGGTGATGGCCGGCGGGATCGTCACCGAAGCGGCGACGCGGCGCGGCGTGGCGATTCTGCCGGTCGACAGCGAGCACAACGCGATCCACCAGTGCGTCCACGGCCGGCCGGCGGAAGACGTGCGTCGTCTGATTCTTACCGCGTCGGGCGGTCCGTTCCGCGGCCGTTCGGCGGGCGAGCTCGAAGCCGTGTCGGCCGTGGCGGCGCTGCAGCATCCGACGTGGCGCATGGGGCGGAAGATCACGATCGACTCGGCGACCTTGATGAACAAAGGGCTCGAGGTGATCGAGGCGCACTGGCTGTTCGGCGTCGGCGCCGATCAGATCGACGTCGTGATCCATCCGCAGTCGGTGGTCCATTCGATGGTGGAATTCACCGACGGCTCGATCCTGGCGCAGTTTGGCGTCACCGACATGCGGCTGCCGATTCAATATGCGTTCTCGTATCCGGAGCGGTGGCCGGCGCCGCTGCCGCCGCTCGATCTGGTACGCGCCGGGCGGCTCGACTTCGACGCACCCGATACCACCGCGTTCCCGTGCCTGTCGCTCGCGTATCGGGCGCTCGAGGCGGAGCGCAGTCTGCCGGTGGTCCTGAACGCCGCGAACGAGATCGCGGTGGCACGCTTTCTGGAAGGACGGATCGGGTTCACCGCGATTCCGCAGGTCATCGCGCGCGCGATGGACGTGCACCGGCCTGCAGAGGTGAGCACTCTTGCGGCGGTTCGCGCCGTCGACGCCGCGGCTCGCGCGCATGCGCTGGATATCGCGCGCGGGTTAGAATTGAAGGTCTGAGGGCAGTGTGGTCAGAACGATTCTGTCATTCGCATTCGAGCTGGGCGTCCTCGTCTTCGTGCACGAGTTGGGGCATTTCCTTGCCGCCAAGCGCGTCGGCATCCGCGTCCTGAAGTTTCAGCTCGGATTCAACCCCACGATCCTCAGCGTCCGCCGCGGCGACACTGAGTACGGCATCGGCGCGCTGCCGCTCGGCGGCTACGTGAAGATGGCCGGCGAATCGCCCGAGGAAGGCCCCACCGGCCGATCCGACGAATTCCTGTCGAAAACCAAGTGGGAGCGGTTCCAGGTCCTGGTGATGGGACCGGTGATGAACATCCTGCTCGCGCTGGTCGTGACCGCGATCGTGCTGTACCAGGGCGTCGAGAAGGGCGCCTACGAAGATCAGCCGCCGGTCGTCGGCGTCGTCGCCGCCGGATCGCCGGCCTCGAAGGCCGACTTCCTGCCTGGCGACCGCATCATCTCGGTCGCCGGGCACGACGTCAGCACGTGGGAGCAGTTCCTGATCGCCGTCGGCGCGAAGCCCAATCGTGAGATCGAGATCAAGCTGCTGCGTAAGGGTCTCGAAGGCACGCGCAAGGTCACGCCTGCCGTTGTCGGCCAGAGCCGGTTCGAGTTCGGCGATATCGGCGTGCTGCCGAGCGTGCATCCGCACGTGCGGTCGGTGCAAAGCGGCGGCGCCGCCGAAAAGGCCGGCTTGAAGACCGACGACGTCGTGGTCTCGGTGAACGATCAGCCGATCACGTTCTCCTATCAGCTGAAGGAAGCGATCGCCAAGCACCCGGAAGAACAGATCACGCTGAAGCTGCTGCGCGAGGGCCAGCCGTTGACGATCGCGGCCACGCCGGCCAAGAACGGTAAGGAAGGCCTGCTCGGTATCGGCATCGGCGACGAGACGATCAAGATCAAACCGGGCGTCGGCGACGCGATCAAGATCAGCGTCCAGAAGAACGTCGAATACGCCGGGCTGATCTTCCAGACGCTGTGGGGCCTCGCGACGCGCGAGACATCGCCGAAGCAGTTGATGGGACCCGTGGCGATCGCTCAGCTGTCGGGTGAATCGGCACAGATGGGGTTGATCGCGATGCTGACGCTCATGGCGTCGCTGAGCCTCAACCTCGGGTTGCTGAACCTGATGCCGATCCCGGTGCTCGACGGCGGCCACATCTTCATCATGGCGCTCGAGGGGATCGCGCGCCGCGACTTCAGCGTCCGCGTCAAGGAGAAGATGCTGCTGGCCGGTTTTGTGGTCATCCTTATGCTGATGGTGACGGTGATCTACAACGATCTCACCAGAATCAGCTGGATCGAGCGCTTGATGCCCTGGCGATAAGCTTGCACTAACCGCTGCCGGAGGTTTCCTGTGAAGCTGATGGTCAGCGGCCCCTGGGTCCTCACGCTCGCGCTGGCGTTCGCCACCGGCGCGCCGCGGCCTGCGACCGCCGCACAATCGTCGACGTCGGTCACGACCGCCGACGTTCAACATCTTCAGGACAGCATTTACGACGCCTCGCGCGACATCGCGCAGGCGCGTTCGCGCGACGCCGCGCTGGCCTCGCAGCTCCAGGCGGAGCTCGACGATGCGCGCGACGAAGCGACCTATCTCAAGGTGAAGCTGCGCCGCAACGAGTCGATTGCCCGCGTCGAATACTCCGATCTGCGCGACAAGATCGACAGCATCCGCAGCCGTGCCCGCGGCGACTCGTCGGGCGGCTACACGCCGCCGGCCGGCTCGCGTACCGAGCCGTCGCGCGGTGAAGCCTCACGCGGCGACCGCGACACGTGGCCGACCTCGCCGGAGACCGTGCGCGGGCGCCGGCCGAACGAGATCCCGGTCTCGACCGAGTTCGACGTCCGGCTGCAGAATCCGCTCAGCTCGGGTACCTCGCAGGTCGAAGACCGCTTCGAGGCCACGACGATGGTCGACCTGCAGGACGAAAAGGGTCACGTGCTCGTTCCGGCCGGCGCGGTGATGCGCGGCACGGTCACGTCGGTGACGAAGGCGACGCGGCTCGAACGCAAGGGGAGCCTGACGGTGAGTTTCGATCGGCTCACCGTCGACCACCAGAGCTATCCAATCCGCGCGACGGTGACGCAGGCGCTCGAGAGCGAAGGGATCCGCGGCGAGGCCCAGAAAATCGGGATCGGTGCCGGTGCCGGGGCGATCCTGGGGGCGATTCTCGGCGGCACGAAGGGCGCGCTCGCCGGCATCCTGATCGGCGGCGGCGGCACGATCGCCGCGACTGAAGGCAAGGACGTCGACCTGCCGACCGGCACGGTGCTGCGCGTCCGGCTCGACGAGCCGCTGACGCTGCAGGGCAGGTAACGATCTGTGGAGCGCGAAGGCTTCAGCCGAGCGATCGCGGCGCGTCGGCTGATCGCTCGGCCAAAGCCTTCGCGCTCCTACCGGCCTCGCGCGACGTCGTGCATCGCGGCACGCGCCGCGCGGATCGTCATGTCGACATCCTTCTCGGTGTGCGCCGCCGACAGGAACCACGCCTCGAACTGCGACGGCGGCGGGTAGACGCCGCGCACGATCATCCCCCGGAAAAACGTCGCGTAGTGTCGGCTGTCGGCGCTTGTCGCCGACGCGAAGTCCCGTACCGGCCGGTCGGTGAAGAACGGCGTGAGCAGCGAGCCGAAGCAATTCACCTGCAGGGCGACGCCGGCGGCGCGCGCCGCATCGGCCAGTCCACTGGCGAGCCGGGCGCCGAGGTGCGCCAGGTTCGCGTACAGCTTCGCGGACAGATTCTCCAGGCACCACAATCCTGCGGTCATCGCGAGCGGATTACCGGACAACGTGCCTGCTTGATATACCGGTCCGGCCGGCGAGACGAGATCCATCAGATCGGCGCGGCCGCCATAGGCACCCACCGGGAGGCCGCCGCCGATGATCTTGCCGAGGCATGTCAGATCCGGCCGGACGCCATACATCGCCTGCGCGCCGCCCGCGGCCGCGCGGAACCCGGAAATCACCTCGTCGAAAATCAGCAGCGCGCCGGTCGCCGTGCAGATCTCGCGCAGCGCGCGAAGGAATCCGTCGGCGGGCGGTACCAGGCCCATGTTCCCGGCAATCGGTTCGACGATCAGCGCCGCGATGCGGCCGCGGTTCGCGTCGAAGGTGGCATGCACCGATGCGAGATCGTTGTAGGAGGCGACCAGCGTGTCGGCGGACGCCGCTGCCGTCACGCCGGGGCTCGTCGGCGTGCCGAGCGTCAACGCGCCGGACCCGGCCTTGACGAGAAACGCGTCGGCGTGGCCGTGGTAGCAGCCCTCGAACTTCACGATGCGATCGCGCCCGGTCGCAGCGCGCGCCACCCGCACCGCGCTCATCGTCGCCTCGGTGCCCGAACTGACGAAGCGGACCCGCTCGAGCGACGGCATCAGCCCGCGCACTTTTTCGCCGAGCGCCACTTCGAGGTGGCTCGGCGCGCCGAAACTGGTGCCGTCGCGCGCGACGGCGGCGACGGCTTTGACCAGCCCTTTCGGCGCGTGGCCGTGAATCAGCGGCCCCCACGACATCACGTAGTCGATGAACGTGTTGCCGTCGACGTCCTCGATGCGCGAGCCCGCGGCACGCTTGATGAACAACGGCGCCGCGCCGACCGACTTGAACGCCCGCACCGGGCTGTCGACGCCGCCAGGAAGGATCGATAGCGCGCGAGTAAAAAAACGTGATGACCGAGTTGTTTTCATGACTGATGCTCGGATCGCTGATGAACTGTCAAGGGCCCTCAGCCATTGACAGCTCACCTGACCTGAATAGTCGCGAGGTCTTTGATCGCATACGACAGGAACTTCTGCTCGTCCTTGTCGCGGGTCCGCGTGCGTGCGGCGTCGAGCGCGCGCGACGCGCTGTCGAAGTCGCGCTGCAGCAGGAACACGGAGCCGATGCCGAGCGCGGCGCGGTACGACGATGGGTCGCGCTCGAGGGCGCGCGTGAAGAGCGCTCGGGCCACATCCGGCCGATGCGCCAATACGGCGATGCGCCCGCCCGCCGCGAGGTAATCGGCGTCGGCATCCTCCGGCACCTTGACGAGCAGCGCTTCGGCATCGGCGTCGTGACCGTCACGCGCGGCGGCCGCCGCCTGGATCAGCGGGGTATGGTGCGCGTCCTGGATAGCGGGCAGCGGTTTCAGGATCAGGTCCCACAGGAACATCTGTCCAGCGGCATTCGGACCGCTCGCCGTCAGCAGACGATTCGGCAGCGCGACGATTTCCGGGAGATAGCCCTCGGCGTACACGGTGAACAGCCAGATCCCGGGCGCGATGCCGAGGATGCTCCATTCGCCTTTCGCGTTGGTGTGCGCGCTGAACGTCCGTTGCCCCGCGAACGTACCCGCCGCGGCGCCGTAAATCGCTTCCGCCCGCACGTCTGCGTCCTCAATCCGCTCGCCGCGCTCGTTGATGACGCGACCCCTCAACCGGCCGACCGGCTGCTGCGCGTGAAGGTCGGGCGGGTCAAGCAGGTCGGGCAGGTCAGGCAGGTCGGACAGATCGGGAAACGCAGGCCACAGCAACAGCGCCAGCGTCGCCGTCGCGATCGACGTCCTCGCCTTCCTGCCCTGCTGCCTTCCTGCCTTGCGCATGCGCTCAGTATGTTCCGCGCATCACGTTATGCGCCTTGTTCAACTCGGCGATCGCATTTCCGAGATAGCCGCGCTCGTCCTTGTCTTTCGTCAGATTCCGCGCATCGCTGAAGGCGCGCGCGGCAGCGTCGATGTCGCGCTGCATCAGCGCCGTCGATCCCATCCCGAGCGCGGCGCGGAATGAAGCCGGGTCGCGTTCGCGCGCGCGGCGGAAGAACGGGCGCGCGACCGTCGCGTCGCGCATCAACAGGCAGATCCGGCCGGCGGCGGTCAGCACGTCGACGTCGCTGCTGTCGGCGAGGCGCGCAAGCAGCGGCGCGATCCGCTCCGGATGTCCGGCGCGCGCGGCATCTGCGGCGTCAGTGAGCATCTGCCCGGTCTCGCCGGGTGGCGGCGGCGCCGGCCGGAGCACTGGATGCCAGGTCGGCATGACGCCGGCGATGCCGCTGCCGGCGGGCGCGACGAGATTGAAGGGCAGCGCGACGGCGTCGGGCAGCTGGCCCGGTACCGACACGTCGAAGATCCAGACGCCGGACTTGAAGGCGAGGAGCGCCCACTCGCCTTTCGCGTTCGTCCGCGCCGAGAAGGTCCGCTGGCCGAGAAAGTCGCCGCCGGCAAAGCCGAAGATGGCCTCGACGCGAACCTCCGCGTCGGTCATCGCCTCGCCGTGCTCGCCGATCACCTTGCCGGACAAGCGATCGAGCGGCTGCGCCGAAACGACCGCCGTCAGCAGGAGAGCAGCAAGGGTGGCGAGCCGCGCGCGATCGTGCATGGCGCGGCGATTATACGGCGCGGGGCGTGCCGCAGCCTGCGCAACGAGCGTCGGCTGGCACCTACAGCGCGCGCGCGGCTTCTCGCGCGTAATAGGTCACGATGATGTCGGCGCCGGCGCGGTGGATCGAGGTGAGCGTTTCGAGCATCGCGCGCGGCTCGTCGATCCAGCCGTTGCGTGCGGCTGCCTTCAGCATCGCGTATTCGCCGCTGACGTGATACGCCGCGGTCGGAAAGTGGAACACGTCCTTCACTCTCGCGATGACGTCGAGATAGGCAATCGCCGGCTTCACCATGACGATGTCGGCGCCTTCGGCAATGTCCTGTTCGACTTCGCGCAGCGCCTCGGCGGCGTTGGCCGGATCCATCTGGTGCGAGCGACGGTCGCCGAACTGCGGGGTCGATCCCGCGGCATCGCGGAACGGCCCGTAGAACGCCGAGCAGTACTTCGCCGCGTAGGACATGATCGCCGTGTTCTCGAAGCCGCGCTCGTCGAGCGCGGTGCGAATCGCGCCCACCCGGCCGTCCATCATGTCCGACGGCGCGACGATGTCGGCGCCGGCGGCGGCGTGCGACACCGCCGCACGCACGAGCTGATCGACGGTCGCGTCGTTGGCGATGTCCTCGTCGATGACGATGCCGCAATGGCCGTGATCGGTGTACTCGCACAGGCAGACATCGGTCATCACCAGGACGCCGGGAACCTGACGCTTGATGGCGCGGACCGCCGTCTGCACCGGCGCCTCCGGATCGTAGGCCAGCGAGCCGATGTTGTCCTTGTGCTCGGGGATGCCGAAGAGGATCACGCCATTCACGCCGTCGGCCTTCGCCGCCTCGGTCTCCTTCACCGCCTCGTCGACCGACATGTTGAAGACGCCGGGCATCGACGGCACCTCGCGGCGCACGCCTTCTCCGTCGCAGACAAACAGCGGCAGCACGAACATATCCGGCGACAGCCGCGTCTCGCGGACCAGCGCGCGCACGGCCGGCGACCGGCGCAGCCGGCGGAGGCGCCGCGCCAGGTTCAGCGACGTGTGGGTATGAATCTCTGGCATCAATGCGCCTCGGTGACTTGCGAGAAGTGTCGCACGATCGCGTCGACGAGCGCCGGAATGGTGTAGCTCTGCGGCACGATGGTCGGCCTGATGTTGTGGAGCGCCGCCGCGTCGGCCGTGACCGGCCCGATCGCGGCGACCGCGGTCGTCGCCAGCAGATCGGCAGCCGGCTCGGCGCCGACGATCCGGACGAAGTGGCGCACCGCCGATGCGCTGGTGAAGGTCACCACGTCGATGCGCCGCTCGAGCAGCATGCGATAGATGTCGGGTTCGCCTTCGCGATCGGCATCGGTCCCGACCGTGCGGTAGGCGACCACCTCGGTGATCTCGGCGCCGTGCCGACGCAGTTCGTCGGCCAGCACCTCGCGGCCGATATCGGCATGCGGCAGCAAGATCTTCCGGCCGCCGACGTCTGTGAATTCCGTGAGCGCGCGGACGACCGCTTCGGCGCGGTACTCGCTCGGCGTGAGATCGATTTTCAGCCCGAACTGCGCCAGCCGATCGCCGGTTGCCGGTCCGACGACGCAGAGCTTGACGCCTTTGAGCGCGCGCAGGTCCTGCGGGCCGGCGAGCAGCCGGTCGACGAAGGCGTCCACCGCGTTGGCACTCGTGAAGATCACCCAGTCGAACTCGTCGACGCGTGCCAGCGCCTCGTCGAGCGGTCCGTAGTCGTCGGGCGGCACGATGCGGATCATCGGCGCCTCGATGGCCTCGGCGCCCATCGCTTCGAGCCGCTCGACGAGCTCGCGGGCCTGTTCCTTGGGCCGCGTGACGAGGACACGGCGGCCGAACAGCGGACGCGCGTCGAACCATCGCAGGTGCTCGCGCAGCGCCGCGACACGCCCGACGACGAGCACCGCCGGACGGCGCTCGGAGGAACGCTCGACGAGCTCGGCCAGGTGCTGCAGCGATCCGGTGTGCGTCTGTTGCGTTGGCAGCGTTCCGTCGTACACGATCGCCGCGTCGTCGTCTGGCGAGCGGCCGTTGGCGAGGAGCGCCGTGAGAATGTCGGGGAGCTGCTGCGGTCCGGCGTAACAGACGATCGTTCCGTCGAGGTTGGCGAGGCTTTTCCAGTCGATCGATACCTTTGTGCGGCCTTCGTCCTCGTGTCCGCGGATGAAGGTGAGCGTGTCGCCGGCGCCGGGATAGGTAATCGGCACGCCCGCATAACTCGGTATCGCGACCACGGCTGGCACGCCCGGCACGACATCGAAGCTGACGCCCTGCTCGTGCAGAAACAGCGCTTCGCTGCCGCCGCGATCGAACACGAACGGGTCGCCCCATTTCAGCCGGGCGACCACCTTTCCTTCGCGCGCCTTCTCGACGAGCAGGTAACAGATCGCATCCTGTTCGGCCGTCTGCGGCGATGCGACGCCCACGTCGATCTTTTCCGCGTCGGCACGCGCGTAGCGCAGCAGCCGCGCCGGAACGAGGTGATCGTAGAGCACCACATCGGCGGATTCCAGACACTCTCTCCCGCGCACGGTGATTAATCCCGGATCGCCAGGTCCCGCGCCAATCAAATAAACAGTAGACACATCAACAGTTCCAAGTCACAAGTCACGGAAGTCGCAAGTCAGTCACAAGTCGCAGGTCACAAGTCAGTCGCAGGTCGCAAGTCAGTCCCAAGCCAGAATCGCAACGGTTCGCGAGCGCAGCTCAAAAACTAGCGACTAACCGCCTTGTGACTGACTTGCGGCTTGCCGCTTGCGACTGACTTGCGACTCCGCGACTTGTGACTTGCGACTGTCGCCGGCGCCGCCTACGGTTGTATTCCCTCGACTGCGCCGTGGGCGCCTTTTACGTCGGCGAGGATGTCGTCCGCACCGCCCGCGATCAATTGCGCGCCAATCCGTGCGCCGAGCGCCGCGGCTTCGGCTCGCGGCGCATCGCCGCGACCGCGCACGGCCTTGCTGCCGTCGAGCGCGACGACGACGGCGATCATCTCGATTCGATCGCCGTCGAGCGGCGTCGCCAGCGCGCCGATCGGCGTCTGGCAGCCGCCGCCAAGCGCATCGACGAGGGCGCGCTCGGCCAGGAGTGCCGCTGCCGCGGCCGGATCGTCGATGCGTCCTACCACCTCGCGCACCGCCTCGTCGCCCGCTCGAATCTCGATCGCGACGATGCCCTGTCCGGGTGCCGGCACGCACGCGTCGGCGGGCAGCGCGTAGGAAATCCGGTCGCGAAAGCCGAGACGGCGCAGCCCGGCCGCCGCCAGCACCAGCGCATCATGCGCGCCTTCATCCAACTTGCGCAATCGCGTATCGAGGTTGCCGCGGATTGGTGTGAAATGCGCGCCGGGAAACAGCCGCGTGAGCTGCGCAATCCGCCGCACGCTGCCGGTTCCGATCGACGGCGACTGTCCGAGCATCGCGACGAGATCCTCGATGCTCGATACGGTCCGCCCAGGACCGGGCAACACCACGGCGTCGAGTGGTTCTTCACGCGGCAGGACGCCGGCGATGACCAGGCCTTCCGGAAGGATCGCCGGCATGTCCTTGCTGCTGTGCACGGCGAGATCGACCTCGCGGCGAAGCAGCGCGTCTTCGATTTCCTTGACGAAGAGCCGCTTGCCGCCGACTTCCGACAGCGGCGCCTCCTGCAGCCGATCGCCGGACGTACGGATGACGACGATTTCGCACGGTGGACCGCCAGCTGCCGCGATGCGTGCGGCGACGGTGTTCGCCTGCCACAACGCCAGCTGGCTGCCGCGAGTGCCGAGTCTCACCTCGGCTGCCTTCCGCCGCCTTTGCGATCGCGGGAGAACGGCTCGACCTTGCGCCGTTCGTCCTCGTAGAGCGCGAACAGCCGCGTCAGCGCCTCGGTATAGGTCGACACCGTCTCGGCATCGGTCAGCGACTTCAGCTGTTCAGTGGGCGTGAGCAGCAGCTTTTCGATGATCAGGTGGGTGATCTCGTCGACGCGGGCGCGGGCTTCGGGCGGCAAGGTCGACAGCTTGAAATCGAGCCGTTCGAGCTCGGCGCGGCGGATTGCTTCGAAGCGTTCGCGCAGCGCGACGACGGTCGGGATCGCGCCCCGCGAGCGGAACCAGGCGCCGAACTTGTCCACTTCCTCGTTGACGATATGTTCGGCGCGCGACACTTCGCTGGCGCGGCGGGCGAGGTTCTCCCGCACCGTCGCCTGCAGATCGTCGATGTTGTAGAGGAACACCTCCTCGATCTCGCCGGCGGCGGCCTCGACGTCGCGCGGCATCGCGATGTCGATGATGAACAGCGGCCGGTTCCGCCGCGGCCGCATCACCGCTTCGATGTGCGCTTTGGTGAGAATCGGGTTGGCGGCGCCGGTCGCGGTGATGATGATGTCGCTCGCCGCCAGCACCGCGTCGAGATCGGTCCACGGTGCCGCGCTCGCGCCGCCGATCGCCTCCGCCGTCCGCGCCGCGTGCGCCATCGTCCGGCTGACGATCGTGATGTGGCGCACGTCCTGCGACTTCATGTGAATCGCGGTCAGCTTGCCCATCTCGCCGGCGCCGATGACGACGACGTTGCGGCCGCTCAAGTCGCCGAAAATCTTGCGCGCCAGCGCCACCGCGGCATAGCTCACCGACACCGCGCCGGATCCGAGACCGGTCTCGGTGCGCACGCGCTTGCCGACGGCGAACGAGGCATGGAACAGCCGGTTCAGCACCGGTCCGGCGGTACGGACTTCGGTCGCGACCGTATGCGCTTCCTTCACCTGTCCGAGGATCTGCGGCTCGCCGACGACCAGCGAATCGAGCCCCGCAGCGACGCGGAACAGATGGCGCGCCGCGTCGAGATCGGCGACGTCGTAGACGTGCGGCGCGACGTCGGAGGGCGGCAGATCGTTGTAGTCGCTGAGAAAGCGCACGAGATCCTGGCGCGTCGGCTCGGTGTCTTCGCACGCGACGTAGAGTTCGGCGCGATTGCAGGTCGACACCACGACCGCTTCGTGCGCCGAGCCGCGTTCGGCGAGCGCGCGCAGTGCGCCCTGCAGGCCGCGCGCCTGGAAGTCGACGCGCTCGCGCAATTCGACCGGCGCGGTGCGATGACTGACTCCGACGAGTAGTAAGTGCAACAGCGTTCTCTGATCGCTCGGCTAAAGCCGTCGCGCTCCGGTGAGCCCTGCGCTCAGAAATTGTGACTCGACGTGAAAAAGTAGCTGATCGGCACGAAATTCAGCAGCACGATGGCGAATCCGACTGCCGACAGATATGCCGCGCGCCGCCCGCCCCACCCGATTCGTCGCGCCGCGAACAGCTCGAACGAATAGATGAACCAGCACACCACCGCCACGAAAATCTTCGGGTCCTGCAGCGACATCTTCTGGACGCGCGGGTCGGCGGCCCCGTAGCCGACCTGCATCTGCGCCGCCCAGATGGCGCCGACGAGCAGGCCGATCGTCAGGAAGACCCAGCCGATGACGATCGCCCGCTGATTCATCCGATCGAGCACCTGCAGCGACGGCAGGCGTGCGTAGAAGAACCCGAGATGCTTCGCCTTGATCTCCTTGAACAGCAGCACGTAGGTGATGCCAATCACGCAGGCGAGCGCAAAACTGGCGTAGGCGAAGAGCAGCGACGACACGTGCACGCCAAACAGCGGCCCCTGCAGCACGGCGGCGCGATCGTCGATGCTCGGGCGCAGCGCCGGAATGGTCTGCAGTGCCACCAGCAGCGGCAGGATGAACACGCCCATCGCGCGCTCGTCGGTCGTCATCTCGGTGTAGAGATACGACAGGGCCAGCAGCCATACGAATGTTGAAATCGCCGGCGTCGCACCGGCGATCGGCACCTGGCCGGCGCGCATCGTCAGCATGCCGATGACGAAGGTGTGCGCCAACGTCGCCGCAACGAGCAGCGTGGTGGCGGTGCGTCCGACGACGACGTTGCGCTGCGCGAAGTGCCACACGTAGGCGACGAGCGCCGCCGCGTACAGGGCGAGGGGAACCGCGTTCATCTCAATGCGCTGTCGGCGCGAAATATCCCAGCTTGGTCCGCGCGGTGAGGCTCGGCCGGTTCACGCGGACGACGATGCGCCGCCACGATCCGTCGCGCTTCGGATTCCGCGAGGTGTAGCCGACGGTGTACTGGCTCGACAATTCGTCGGCGATCTGGCCGTAGACGTTCGCGAGATCGGTCAGCTGGTTCGGGAAGAACGCGCGGCCGCCGGTCTCCTGCGAGAACTGGCGGAGCACGAACTCGGCTTCCTTGAACCCCTTCGTCGTCGTGCCGGGGCCATCCGGCGTACGCAGCCCGATCGCGTAGATCGCCGTCTCCGAACGCTTGGCGAGGTCGAGCACTTCTTCGAACGGCAGCAGGCTCGACGTATCCTCGCCGTCGGACAGTACGACGATCGCCTGGCGGCGGATCTCCTCGCTGTTCTTCGCGATGACTTTCTTCAGATCCTTGAGCGCGATGTAGACGGCGTTGTAGAGCGACGTCGATCCGCCGGCTGAGGTCTTGTGAATCGCCTGCTCGAGATCCGGCAGCGAGTTGCTGAAGTTCTGCAGGACGACAACGCGGCTGTCGAAGTCGATCACTTCGGCGAGGTCTTGCGCGCGGAGTTTTTTTGCGAACCCGATTGCCGCCTCCTGCGCCGTCGGCAGCTTCGACTCCATGCTGGCGCTGGTGTCGAGCAGCAGCGCCAGGGCAATCGGCAGGTTGGTCTTGTTGAAGAACGTGACCTCCTGCTTGACGCCGTCTTCGTAGACCTGGAAATCTTCCGGTCCAAGATCGGTGATGTACTTCTGCGTCCCGTCGGTCACCGTGACGTTCAGCGACACGAGTTCGACGCCCGCGCGGAAGGGAACCTGTGGCGGCGGTGGCTGCTGCTGCGCGGGCGGCGGCGTCTGCGGCGGCGGCTGCTGCGCCGCGACGGCAACAGCGGCGGCGATAGCCACCAGCAGGACAAGTGAACACAACGTGCGGCGATTCACGGTCGTCCCTTCGGTTCTTTCACCGGCGTGCCGCGCGCGACCACACCCGGTTTGTTGACGCTGACGGTGATGCGCTCGGGCGGAATCAGCGATTCCGGACGCGCGTAGGTCACGCGATACTGGTGGGTGAGCTGCGCGGCGAGCCGCTTCAGCCGGTCGCCAAGACCGCTCGGCGCCAGTAACTGTTCGCGGTTGCCGCCGCTATCGGTGACGCCGCGGTCGAGGACGATGTTGCGGTTGCGCTCCTCGTCGCGCAGCGACGTCGACGGCGTGCCGAACATGAGGGCGTAAAGCGGCGCGTCGGCCTGGTGCAGCGCCTCGTTCACCTGCTCGTACTGCCGGTAGCTGAGCTCGCCGCCCTCGGTGACAAGGGCGACGATGACCGGCCGCGTCGCTTCGCGTTTCTTGAACGCCTGCGTCGTTTCGTACACCGCGTCGAGGAAGTACGCGCCCGAGCCCTGCTGCGACCAGACGCGGTTGATCCCTTTCTTCAGCTCTGCGGAATTGCTCGTGTACTCCGTCAGCACTGTCGGGCGTTCGCCGAAGCCGATGAGCGCGACTTCGTTCTTCTTGCCGCTCTCGTTCGGGTTGGTCAGCGCCGTGACGAACTCCGGCAGCGCCGAGCGCATGAACTGGATGTTGTTGCGGGCGCCCTGGCTGGTGTCGACGAGCAGGGCGATCTGCATCGGTTCGTCGGCCGGCCGGACGTCGAGCACTTCGCGCGTCGTATTATCCTCGCGGACGATGAAGTCGCGCGGGCCGAGGTTGGGCACCGGCGCGCCGTTGTCGTCGACGGCGCTGACGTAGAGCGAATGCTGATTCGGCTGCGCGCGCAGCGCGGTCGTCAGCCCGACGGCGAGCGACGCGGCGAGAATGACCGCCGACCCGACGCGCTGTGCTTTCATCATGTGAGTATAGGACCCGCGTTTTGCGAGCGTCAAGGCTTACGAAGCGCGAGAAATTGTTTGAAATGTGTCACTTGCGGCAAATTGCGCCGCCCTGTCAGCGTGTGGTATAACCGCTCGGCTTTTCTTACGCCGCGCGCGTCGCGCACGGACCGTTCTCATCCAATGCCTTCAGAGTACATTCCGATCGCCATCTTCGTCGTCGTTGCGACCGGTTTCGCGCTGTTCACGCTCCTCGTCTCGACGGTCCTGCACCCGGTCAAGTACAACAAGGTGAAGCTCGAGCCGTACGAGTGCGGCATCGAGCCGGTGACCGACGCGCGCGACCGCTACAGCATCCGCTACTACCTGGTCGCGATGCTGTTCGTCATCTTCGATGTCGAGACCGTGTTCATGTTTCCGTGGGCCGTCATCTTCAACAAGCTGATGCTGTTCGGCTTGATCGAGATGCTCGTCTTCATCTTCATCCTCGTGGTCGGCTACTACTACGCCTGGCAAAAAGGCGCGCTGGACTGGGTGTAGCCGATGGCGGACGACGCGCAGAAGCCTCCGACACCGCCTGAAGCCGCGGCCGACAAGCCCGCGAGCGGAGCGTCCGCAGAGCCGTTGAAAGGCGAGGTGTCGCGCACCGATTCGCCAGGCGCCGGCGCGTCCGCGGCGCCTGTCGGCGCGCCGACGCAGGAACCGGCAGCGCCGAAACCGGCGAACCCCGCAGCGGCGCAGACGGCGACGACATCCGAAACGAGTTCGGCGACGGGACAACCGACGGCTCCTGCCGCCGCGAAGCCTGCCGCGCCCGGCTCGGCGGCTGCCGCCGCTACGGCGGGCAAGCCCGCTGTCGCCGCGAAGCCCGCGACGGCCTTGGGCGCCGACGCAGCCAAACCGGCAGCAGCGGCTGCGAAAGCGGCCCCGCATCCGCCGGCAGCGCCAGCGCCGCCGAGTGGACCAACCGAACCGCCGCCGCCACCGACTGCGACCGTGCCGGCGTTCATCACGTCGCTGCAGTCGGCGCTCGGCGAGGGCGCAGCCACCGTCAGCTACTACGTCGGCGACTGGACGGTGATCGTGCCGGCCGCGCGCGTGCTGGACGCGGCCCGGCATCTGCGCACCGCGCCGGATGCGCTGTTCGACTTCTGCTCGGACGTTACCGCCACCGACTGGCCGCCGCGCAAAGACGCGCGCTTCGACGTGATCTACTGCCTGTACTCGACGCGGCTGCGGCACCGCGTACGGTTGAAGACGCGGGTCAGCGAGGACCAGCCGCTTGCGTCGGTTACCGCGGTCTGGCCGGCGGCGAACTGGCTCGAGCGCGAGGTCTACGACATGTTCGGCGTGAATTTCACCAACCACCCCGATCGCCGCCGCATCCTGATGCCCGACGACTGGCAGGGGTTCCCGCAGCGCAAGGACTATCCGCTCGAAGGGCCCGGCGAGCTGCTGATGGAAAACCCTGAAGACTGGTTGAAGCTGCGCCAGGCGCGCGAGCAGGCGGACATTGAGTAGCACCGGCAACGCCCTCGATACCGGCGGCACCGTCCACGGTGCCATGTTCGACACCAACGAGCTCGTGATCAACATGGGCCCGCAGCATCCGAGCACGCACGGCGTGCTGCGCGTGGTGCTGCGGCTCGACGGCGAGAAGGTCGTCGACGCCGACGTGGTGATCGGCTACCTGCACCGCGGCATCGAGAAGTTGAGCGAGAACCGCAACTGGACGCAGATCGTGCTGCTGACCGACCGCATGGACTATGTCGCGGCGGCGACCAACAATGTCGGCTACTGCGAGACGGTCGAGAAGCTGATGCAGATCGAGGTCCCGCGGCGTGCGCGCTACGTGCGCACGATCCTGTGCGAGCTGCAGCGGATCGCCAGTCACTGCCTCTGGGTCGGCACGCACGCGATGGACATTGGCGCGATGACGGTGTTCCTCTACGCGTTCCGCGAGCGCGAGCTGATCCTCGATCTGTTCGAGGAATTCTGCGGCGCGCGTCTCACCTACAACTCGATGCGGATCGGCGGGCTGCCGCAGGATTTGCCGCCCGGCTGGGACAAGAAGGTGCTCCAGTTCTGCGACATCATGGACGCGAAGATCGTCGAGTACGAGGAGCTGCTCACCCACAACCGGATCTGGCTGGAACGAACCAAAGGCGTCGGGATCATTTCGGGCGAGGAGGCGATCGCGCTCGGCTTGAGTGGTCCGCCGCTCCGCGGCTCGGGCATCCCCCACGACATCCGCAAGGACGAACCCTACGCTGCCTACGACGAGATGCAGTTCGACGTACCGATCGGCACCAACGGCGACACTTACGATCGGTATCTCGTGCGGCTCGAGGAATTCCGCCAGTCGCTGCGCATCATTCGCCAGGCGACCGAGGGCGTACCGGACGGTCCGATCGTCGGTAAGGTGCCGCGCCTGATCAAGCCGGCGGCGGGCGAGACCTACCACGCGATCGAGTCGCCGAAAGGCGAGCTCGGCTACTTCATCGTCTCCGACGGAAAATCGACCAACCCGTACCGCTTCCGCGTGCGGCCACCGTCGTTCTGCAACCTCCAGGGGCTGCGCCGCCTGATCAAGGGACACCTCATCGCCGACGTCGTCGCGCTGATTGGATCGCTTGACGTCGTGCTCGGAGAGGTTGACAGATGAAACGCGTTCGGCGTTCGGCGTTCGGCGTTCGGGGTTCTGGGTTCCTGGGTTCGATCGGTTCTCAGTTCAGAAGCGCGGGCCATAGAACCGGAACCAAAGAACCAAGAACCAGAACCGGAGAACCTGGAACGAGAACCGAGAACGCCGAACGCCGAACGCCGAACCCGGACGCGCGATGGTAGATTCCTTCGTCATCCCCCTGCTGAAAATCGTGATCGTCCTCAACGCGACGCTGGTGGCGGTCACCTACATGGTGCTGCTCGAGCGCAAGGTGATCGCGTGGGCGCAGTCGCGGCTCGGCCCGATGCGGGTCGGACCCTACGGGATCCTGCAGCCGGTCGCCGACGCCGTAAAGCTGATGATCAAGGAAGACATCACGCCGGTGCGCGCCGATCGCTGGGTGTTCACCGCCGCGCCGATCATCTCGATGGTGCCGGCGCTGATCGTCTACGCGGTGATTCCCTTCGGCCCGAAGATCACGTTGTTCGGCCGGCAGGTGTCGCTCTACATCACCGACATCAACGTCGGGCTGCTCTACATCGTCTCGGTAGCGTCGGTCGGCGTCTACGGCATCATCCTCGCCGGCTACGCGTCGAACAGCAAGTTCCCGCTGCTCGCCAGCCTCCGCGCGTCAGCGCAGCTGATCTCCTACGAGGTCGCCGTGACGCTGACGCTGGTCAGCGTGATCCTGATGTCCGGCACGCTCAGCATGGTCGGCATCGTCGACGCGCAGTACAACCAGGGTGTCTGGTACATCTTCGCGCAGCCGATTGCCTTCGTGCTCGTGCTGATCGGCGGCCTGGCCGAGACCAACCGGGCGCCGTTCGATTTGCCCGAGGCCGAACAGGAGCTGACCGGCGGTTTCCACACGGAATACAGCGGGATGCGCTTCGCGCTGTTCTTCCTCGCCGAATACGCGAACATGATCGTCGTCTCGTCGGTGGTGACGACGCTGTTTCTCGGCGGCTGGCTGCCGCCGTTCCCGAACACCGCGCCGCTGCACTTCCTCTACGCGATTCCCAGCTGGGTGTGGTTCTTCCTGAAGTCGTTCTGCTTCCTCTACCTGTTCATCTGGATCCGCGCGACGCTGCCGCGCTATCGCTACGACCAGCTGATGGCGCTCGGCTGGAAGTTCCTGATCCCGCTGGCGATCGCCAACCTCGTGGTGACGGGTATCGTCAAAGTGCTGCTCTAATGGCCGAAGCGATCGCCTTCTACTTCATCTCCGCGTGCATTCTGGGGTTCGCCGTGCTGGTGATCAGCACGCGGGACACGGTGCACAGCGTGCTGTTCCTCGTCCTCGACTTCCTGTTCGTCGCGGCGCTCTACGTGCTGCTCGGCGCACAGTTCCTCGCTGCGATTCAGATCCTCGTCTACGCCGGCGGGATCGTCGTGCTGTATCTCTTCGTCGTGATGCTGGTGAACCTGAAGCGGCCGCCCGAGGCGCATTCCGATCCGCACCGCAAGACCAACTGGGGCTTCGCGCTCTCGATCGCGGTGCTGGTGGAACTGGCGGCGGTGGCGGCCTACAGCTACGCGCGGCCCGCCCCGGCGCTGGCGGCCGCTGCGCAGGCGCCGGTGCCGCTCTCCGGCAATACCGAGCAGGTCGGCTGGCTGCTCTATACGAGCTATCTCATCCCCTTCGAGATCGCCTCGATGCTGCTGCTCGTCGCGATGATCGGAGCAATCGTGCTCGCGAAAAGGGAACTGTGATTACCCCCACGCATTACATGTTGTTGTCGGCGGCGCTCTTCATCATCGGCGTCATCGGGGTGATGGTGCGGCGCAACATCATCATCATCTTCATGTCGATCGAGCTGATCCTGAACGCGGTGAACATCAACCTGATCGCGTTCTCCTATCAGCTGCAGAACGCCATCGGCCAGGTGTTCGCGATCTTCGTGATCGCGGTGGCCGCGGCGGAAGCCGCCGTCGGCCTGGGCATCATCCTGGCGTTCTACCGCAACAAAGAGACGATCAACATCGACGAGATGAACCTGATGCGGTGGTAGGCCGGGCGGGTCGGGCAGGTCGGGCGCGTCAGGCAGGTCGGGCAGGTCGGGCAGGTCGGAACTTGGATAGTTGGATCATTTCGGAAGCGTCGGGCGCGTTGGAAGCCGGTTTCATGGTGAATGGCCGATCGGGAGCGGTGGCAAGTCGGGAGCGAGAGGCCCTCCGACCCGCCAGACCCGCCCGACCTGCCCGGCCAGCGTCGCGTGAGCGTCTATGCGATACATCTGGTTAATACCGCTACTCCCCGGCATCGGCGCCGCGATCAACGGGCTCGTCGGCATCCGATCGTTCTCGCGCAAAACGGCCGGAGCGGTCGCGGTGACGATGATGACGGCGGCGCTTGGCCTGTCGCTCGTCGCGTTCTGGCAACTGCTCGGCCTCGAAGGAGAGGCGCGCGCCTACGACGTGAACGTCGCCGACTGGATTCCGCAGATTCCGCTCGCGACGCACGACGGCATCGGCCTGTTCCACGTCACCTGGGGATTCCGGCTCGACCCGCTCTCCGCGATGATGCTGCTCGTCGTCACCGGCATCGGGACGCTGATTCACGTCTACTCGACCGCCTACATGGCCGACGAGCCGCGCGGCGGCGTCGCCCGATTCTTCTGCTACTTGAACCTGTTCTGCTTCTTCATGCTCATGCTCGTCCTGGGAAACAACTTCCTGGTGATGTTCGTGGGGTGGGAAGGGGTCGGCCTCTGCTCGTACCTGCTGATCGGCTACTGGTACGAGAAGCAGAGCGCATCGGACGCGGGCAAGAAGGCGTTCATCACCAACCGCGTCGGCGACTGGGGCTTCATCCTCGGCATCTTCCTGATCTATTACACCTTCGGGACGCTCGACTTCCGCGCCGTGCAGAACGCGGCCGCGGCGTTGCCGGTCGAGACGATGCACTTCGGGGTGCTGTCGTTCATCTGCCTGTTCCTGTTCATCGGCGCCACCGGCAAGAGCGCACAGATTCCGTTGTATGTCTGGCTGCCGGACGCGATGGAAGGACCGACACCGGTCTCGGCGCTGATTCACGCGGCGACGATGGTCACCGCGGGCGTCTACATGCTGGGCCGCAACGCGGTGCTCTTCTCGCACGCGCCGCAGGTCATGACGATCGTGGCCATCATTGGCGTGCTGACGGCGCTGATGGCCGCGTCGATCGGCCTCGTGCAGTACGACATCAAGCGCGTGCTCGCGTACTCGACGGTGTCGCAGCTTGGCTACATGTTCACGGCGATGGGCGTCGGCGCCTTTTCCGCCGGCGCATTCCACCTGATGACGCACGCCTTCTTCAAGGCGCTGCTCTTCCTCGGCAGCGGCTCGGTGATCCACGCCATGGCCGGCGAGCAGGACATGCGGCGGATGGGCAACCTGAAGAAATACATGCCTGTCACCTTCGCGACGATGATGATCGGCACACTCGCGATTGCCGGCATCGTCCCCTTCGCGGGGTTCTTCAGCAAGGACGAGATCCTCTTCCGCGCGTTCCTCGCCAACAAGGCCGTCTGGGTGCTCGCGGTGATCACGGCCGCGATGACCGCGTTCTACATGGCGCGGCTGATGGCGATGACCTTCTTCGGCGCGTATCGTGGTCCGGCGTGGGAGCATGCCGGCCACGGAGCGACAGCGGTCGCGGCGGCGCACGGCGTGAAGCACCCCGCCGATCCGCACGCCCACGGCCAGGCCGATCTCCGTCAGCACGAAGTCAGCCACGGGCCCGCGGATCAGCAATCGCACGCCGCCGCCCACGATAATCATGGTGGCGGGCACGGCCACGGCCCCTGGCATGGACCCCACGAATCACCGACGCCGATGACGTACCCGCTGATGGCGCTGGCGGTCGGCGCGATTGTCGCCGGCTTTGTCGGTATCCCGGCGGCAATCGGCGGCAACAACGCGATCGAGCATTTCCTCGAGCCGAGCTTCACGGCGGAGCGCGCCGACGCGCACGCCGGCGCCGAACCGCGGCCGAACGACACTGTCGCCGGCGCCCAGATCGAACGCGGCGCCACCGCGACCGGCGAGGTCAAGGCGCTCGAGCACGCACCGGGCGCGGCGGAGCAATCGGGCGAGCACGTCTCGCGCGGTCTGGAAATCGGACTGATGGTGTTTTCGCTGCTGATTGCGATCGCTGGAATCGCCGTTGCCTACAAGTTCTACGTGATCAGCCCGGAAATATCCGAGGAGCTCGCGACGCGCTTCGCCGGCGCGCACCGCACGCTGTCGAACAAGTACTACGTCGACGAGTTGTACAACGCGACGGTGATCTCGGGGACGTTTGCGAGCGGCCGCGGCCTGTGGACCTTCGACCGCAAGGTCGTCGACGGCGCCGTCAACGGCACGAGCTGGCTGACGGTCATCAGCTCGTGGTTCTCCGGCCTGACCGATCGCAACGTTGTCGACGGCCTCGTCAATCTCGTCGGCTGGATCGTGCAGGAGTCGAGCCTCGCGTTCCGCCGCTTCCAGACCGGGCTGGTGCAGAACTACGCGATGCTGATGCTGTTCGGGATCTTCGCGTTCGTCAGTGTGTATTTGTTGATGCGGTGATGCTGATCGCCCGGGCGAGCGAAACGTTGCTATGAATTACTACCTCTCACTCATTCTCTTCACGCCGCTGATCGGCGCGTTCCTGATCCTGCTCGTTCCGAAGGAAAAGGAAGACGCCATCCGCTGGATCGCGAACATCGTCGCCTTCGTCGGCTTCGTGATTTCGGTTCCGCTGTGGTTCTGGTTCAACCCGGCGAGCGGCGACTTCCAGTTCGTCGAGCGCGCGCCGTGGATCCCGTCGGTTGGCGCCGAGTACTTCCTCGGCGTCGACGGCCTCAGCACGCTGCTGATCCTGCTGACGACGATGATGGGGTCGATCGCTGTGCTGTCGTCGTGGACCGCGATCACCGAGCGGGTGAAGGAGTACTACATCTTCCTGCTGGTCCTGCAGACCGGGATGCTCGGCGCGTTCATGTCGCTCGACTTCCTGCTCTTCTTCCTGTTCTGGGAAGTGATGCTGGTGCCGATGTACTTCCTGATCGGCATCTGGGGCAGCGCCAACCGGCTCTACTCGGCGATCAAGTTCTTCCTCTACACGCTGGTCGGCAGCGTCGTGATGCTGCTGGGAATCCTGGCCCTGTACTTTGCCTACCACGCGCAGACCGGCGTCTACAGCTTCGACGTCACCGCCTATCACAAGGCCGGCTTCGACGCGTCGCTGCAGTGGTGGGTCTTCCTGGCGTTCTTCCTCGGCTTCGCGATCAAGGTGCCGATGTTCCCGTTCCACACCTGGCTGCCCGACGCGCACACCGATGCGCCGACCGCCGGCTCGGTGATCCTGGCCGCCGTGCTCCTGAAAATGGGGACCTACGGCTTCCTGCGCTTCAGCCTGCCGATCTTGCCCGACGCCTCGCGCCATTTCGTGCCGATGATGGTGGTGCTGTCGATCATCGGCATTGTCTACGGCGCGCTGGTCGCGCTGGCGCAGAAGGACTGGAAGCGCCTGGTCGCCTACTCATCGGTCAGCCACATGGCGATGGTGATGATCGGGATGTTCACGCTGAACCCGGTCGGCCTCACCGGCAGCATCGTCCAGCAGTTGAATCACGGCATCTCGACCGGCGCGCTCTTCCTGCTCGTCGGCGTCGTCTACGAGCGGCGGCACACGCGCGAGATCTCGGAATACGGCGGGCTGTCGAAGGTGATGCCGGTCTACGCCGCGATCTTCCTGATCATGACGATGTCGTCGATCGGCCTGCCGACGTTGAATGGCTTCATTGGCGAGTTCCTGATCCTGCAGGGCGTCTTCGTCGCGAGCAAGGTATGGGCGCTGTTCGCCGCCAGCGGCGTCGTCCTCGGCGCCGCCTACATGCTGTATCTCTACCAGCGCACGATGTTCGGCAAGGTGGAGAACCCGAAGAACGAACGGCTGCTGGATATCAGCAACCGCGAGTTCGCGACCTTCGCGCCGCTGCTGATCCTGGCGGTGTGGATGGGCATCTACCCGTCGCCGTTCCTGCGCCGTCTGGAGACGTCGGTGCAGCACATCGTGCTTCGCGTGAGTCCGCAGTACGCCGCGAAGTACGCCGAGTGCAATCCGACGGTGACCCCGGAGCGGCTCGCCGCGTCGGGCAACCCGGCGGCGAAATTCCTCGCCGCGGTGCCGTGCGACGCCAACGGCAACCCGCTGCCTGCGGAGCGACGCTAGCCGATGCCGCCAGGAATTTCACTCGCCGATTTCTACTACATCCTTCCGGAGCTGGTGATTACCGGCGGCGCATTGATCGTGCTGATCGCCGACGTGCTGCTGCCGCGCGAACGCCGGGCGGCACTGGCGTGGATCACGCTGGCCGTGATCGGCGCGACGCTCGCGTCGCTGGCGCCGTTCACGTCGACGCACGTCGAGGTGGCGCACGGGCTGCTCGCGGTCGACCGCTTCGCGATCTTTTTCAAGATCGTGTTCCTCGTCGCCGCCGCGATTACCGTGCTGATGTCGATCCGCTATCTGGCGGTCGAAGGCGCCTCGCCGGGCGAGTACTACTTCCTGATCCTGTGCGCGACTCTCGGCATGATGGTGATGGCCGCCGGGATCGACTTGATCAGCATCTTCATCGGCCTCGAGACCATGGCCGTGTCGTTCTACATCCTGGCGGGCTTCATCAAGCCGAGCCAGCGGTCGAACGAGGCGGCGGTGAAATATTTCCTGCTCGGCGCCTTCTCGCTCGGCATCCTGCTCTACGGCATGTCGCTGATGTACGGCCTGTCGGGCACGACCAACCTGCGCGTGATGGCGACCTCGTTCGACGCGATGTCGCGGGATCCGCGGCTGGTGCTCGCCGTCATCCTGGTCGTCGCCGGGGTCGGCTTCAAGATCGCCGCCGTCCCGTTCCACATGTGGGCGCCGGACGTCTACGAAGGATCGCCGACGCCGGTTACCGCGTTTCTGTCGGTCGGCTCGAAGGCGGCATCGTTTGCGATGCTGATTCGCATCTTCGTCGAGGGGCTGCCGGCGATGAGCGCCGACTGGCGGCTCCTCTTCTGGGTGCTCTCGATCGTGACGATGACGGTCGGCAACGTCGCCGCGGTCACGCAGACCAACGTCAAGCGGATGCTGGCCTACTCCTCGATCGCGCACGCCGGCTACGTGCTGATCGGGATCGTCGCCGGCACGTCCCGCGGCATCACGGCGACGCTCGTCTACCTGATGATTTACGCCTTCATGCAGCTTGGCGCCTTCGCGGTCGTCGTCCTGCTGCGCCGCACCGACACGGCCGGCGATGAGCTGAAAGACTTCAGCGGGCTCGCGTTCCGCAACCCGTTTGCGGCCTTCGCGATGCTGCTGTTCATGCTGTCGCTCGGCGGCATCCCGCCGACGGCCGGCTTCATGGGCAAGTTCTGGCTGTTCAGCGCGGCCATCGACGCACACTATTACGGCCTCGCGCTGATCGGCGTGCTCAACAGCGCGATCTCCCTCTACTACTACATCCGTATCGTCGTCTTCATGTACGTCAAGAAGGACGCGCTCGGGACCGAGCCGAGAACGACGCCGGCGCTCGCGGCGGCGCTTGCCGTCGCCGTCGCCGCGACGCTGGTCCTCGGCGTCTATCCGCGGCTGCTGTTCCAGGTGGCCGACGCCTCGGCCCGGACGCTGGGTGCGGCCGGCGTCACTGCCGCGCTGCTCCCGTAGAGGGCGTCCGGCCTGAAAGGCCGGACCTGCCCGAGCTCGCGCTCCCAAACGATCGCGTCCCGCGCGCCGGAGGGGCACCCGTTTCAGGGTGCCCGTTCCACGCGATAAACATTGAGTGAACTTTTTCACAAGGTACGCTATACTGCGCAGCCGGCGTCGGGGATAATAGTCCGTTTGTGATGGCCGACAACGACCGCGACCCGGGGGGACTGCGACGCTCGACGGCGGAGTTCCAGCGCCGTGCCGAGCAGGCGGCGCCGGCGGCAGGCGCCGGCTACACGCTGATCGGCGCGATTATGCTGCTCGGCCTGATCGGCTACGGCGTCGATCGCTGGCGCGGCACGGAGCCGTGGTTTCTGGTCGGCGGTTTGATCCTCGGCGTGATCGTCGGCATGTACGAGCTGGCGAGGACCGTCTGGAAGCGATGAAAGTCGTCGCGTGGATGGTCGCGGCCAGCCTGCTGTCGTGGCTCGCGATTGCGGCGTTCGTCGATCAGCGGGCGCGAACGGCGACCCTGTTCGGCATGCTCGCGCCGCTCGGTGTTGCGGCGGCCTCGTGGCTGCTGTCGGTGCGCGCATGGCGCCGTGATCCCGAAGCCCTGACGTCGGTGATGATTGGCGCGTTCGTCGGCAAGATGGTCTTTTTCGGTGTCTACGTGGCGGCGGTGCTCAAGGGCCTCGCGGTGGCGCCGATTCCGTTCGTGGTCAGCTTCGCGGGCTATTTCATCGCGCTGCATCTTGCAGAAGCGATGGCGCTGCGCTCCATGTTCGGAGAGAGTCGGGGCTAGGGGCTCGGGGCGCGCTGGCAGAGTCGGACAACTCAGCTAGCCCCCAGCCCCGAGCCCCAACAGAATTCAGAAACACGATGCTCGTTCAAGAAGCGGTACAACACGGTGCGGCGGCGGCCGAAGGTCACGCGGAGAAATTCAACGCCGGCGAGACCATCATCCATCACGTTGCCAACAGCCCCGTCAGCGAACCACTGATCCATCTGCCGACCATTGCCGGGATCGATTTCTCGGTGACCAAGCACGTCCTGATGCTATGGCTGGTCGCCGCCTTCGTCTTTCTCGTCGTCACGTGGGCGGTGCGCCGCTACCTGCGGCAGGATCGGCTGATCCCATCCGGCTTCATGAACGCGCTCGAAGCGGTCGTCGAGTTCATCCGCGACGACATCACGCAGCCCAACGTCGGCAAGAAGTG
>Ga0075425_100000467_pt1 | contig 37998 bp, 26 predicted proteins | sample SoiMethybrSBSTD4_FD_75300 | JGI IMG/M metagenome (GOLD analysis project Ga0075425, IMG submission 75300) | Bulk soil microbial communities from a Populus tree surrounding site in Tennessee, USA - Soil MetaG P. TD hybrid SBSTD4 | ecosystem: Environmental > Terrestrial > Soil > Tree plantation... | reverse complement strand
ATAATTCTCTGTTATCTGTACTTAGGATCGGATGTCCTGCAGGAGGATTTATTGAGTTACAGCAGAGTGAGTACGACTAGAATTTTGGCGGGGAATCGAAAGCGGTTCTGGCCAAAATCAATTTGCTTATCGGCGTCCTCACGCGCTTCCGTAACTCGCTTAAAAAATCGATCGCGCAATCGAGAAGGCCCAAGCCAAATAAGCCTGAAAACAATCGCGGGCGAACTTGCAGCCAAGCTCCTCGGTGGTTTGTGGACGCAAGAGTGTCACGGATCCCGGTGGCTAAATTCACAGATCGCCGTGAGGGGGTGTCTAACAAACGATCTTCTTCTGTTCGGAGTTTATCGTCGATCTGCCATAACCCTAAGGTCGTTCGCTAGAAATTCGCTGTGCTTGCCCAAAGGAGGACTTGAATGAAGGTTCTTGTCACGGGCGGCGGCGGTTTTCTTGGACGTGCCATCGTTGAGCGGCTTCGCGAACGGGGGGATGACGTTCGCACGTTTCAAAGGGGGAAGTATGCCGACCTCGAATCTTTGGGCATCGAGTGCTTTCGCGGCAACCTCGGAGATTTCGACAGCCTGGCGCGAGCCATCGAGGGTTGTGAAATTGTATTCCACGTCGCCGCCAAAGTGGGGTTGGGGGGAGCGTATCGCGAGTTCTATAACACCAACGTAGTCGGAACACGCAATGTGCTTGAACTGTGTAAGCACTACCGTGTGGCCAAGCTCGTCTATACGAGCTCGCCGAGTGTCGTCTTCACCGGAAATGATGATGAAGGCATGAACGAGTCGGCACCCTATCCACTGCGTTATTTGAGCCCCTACCCTAAAACGAAGGCCGAGGCTGAACGACTCGTTCTTGCGGCAAACTCAGCGCATCTAGCCACCATCGCTTTACGACCTCATTTGATCTGGGGACCTGGCGATACCCACATCGTTCCGCATGTCCTTAAGCTCGCACGGGCCCGTCGGCTGCGGCTCGTTGGTAACGGACGGAATCTCGTTGACTCTACGTACATCGACAATGCCGCTGACGCTCATTTGCTTGCGGTTGATCGCTTAACTTCGTTGGCGCCGTGTGCGGGGAGAGCCTACTTCATCACCAATGGCGAGCCTCTGCCAATCGGCGAGTTGCTGGAGAAGTTTCTTCGCGCCGCGTCTCTAACACCGGAGATACCCTCAGTCCGCCCTGCGTTCGCCTACCTTCTTGGCGCGGTGCTGGAGAATCTTCATCGTGTATTGCGGCTTTCAGGAGAACCGCGTTTGACGCGGCTTGTGGCACGCGAACTTGCTACCGCTCACTGGTTCGACATCAGCGCTGCGAGGAAGGATCTCGGATACAAACCTAACGTTTCAATTGAAGAGGGAATGAATCGCTTAGGTCGTTCCTTACACCTCTCGCCGTGCTGACGGAAATGTTGAAAACAGGCAGAGATGATGATTACTTTTTGCGTGAATAAAGTCGGGAGTATCTGGATAGTAACAGGCGTTGGACCAGCGGCGCAGGCAGTTTTTCACTAAGGAATATACGGGCTGTTCGCGTGGACCATGAACCAGCATCATGTCAGCGCTCAAAGCCAACAAAATGGCGGTTACAAGCAATCTTGAACTTGATGGCGAGTTGATTTTTTCGTTGAGGATCTCCTTCTAAAGACTTTAGAGATGGCGAGATGCTTTAGAAAACACGCAAGAACTCAGCTTCCGCACGCAAAAAAATGCCTGGAACGTGAAGCTATTTGCTAGATCGATAAATGTTCTTCAGATACTTTCTTCCTGCTTCCTTCCTAGCGTACCTTTTCATGGCTCTTTTCTGGCGCTCTTATGTCGTCTGGAAGAGGACAGGCATCAATCCATTTACCTTCAAGAACTTTAATACTCAAACAATCGTCGGCCGTGCCTACAAGTTAACCTTTGCGCTATTGGTTCTGGTTGTGTTTGTCTATGCACTCTCGCCCGCGGCTTACGCTTACCTGGCTCCAATCCGTTGGCTCGAACATCCGTCGTTGCGGTGGATCGGCGCAGCCTTCGTAATATTCGCTTTGATTTGGATCATTATCGCCCAAGCTCAAATGGGTGAAGCATGGCGAATTGGGATAGATACTGAACACCGTACTCCGCTGGTTCAAGAAGGACTCTTTCGAATCTCGCGAAATCCGATATATATCGGCGGAGTCATTACGCTCTCGGGACTCTTTCTGATTATTCCAAATGCGCTTACTCTGCTGATATTGATCGTGGGTCTGGTATTAATCAGGGCTCAGGTGCGCCTCGAAGAGAAGCATGTAGGGAAAATGTATCCACGGGAGTATGCGGAATACTGTCAACGCGTGCGACGGTGGCTTTGATCAAAAAAACTTAAAACATTGATCCCTGCTTGGTGATTTGGCCGCTATCTCGTCCGCTCCACTTCCCAGAAGAAGATTGAAGATTCAATGCGAGACACTAACTCAGTCGCTCGGCGATCAGTTTCTCTGTTAATAAGATGACGCCAGCGATTGAAGCAGCGTTTTGCAGAGCATAAGCAGAAAGCGTCGTAATATTTCTTTGCCAGGTAGAAGATTGCATTGCCCAATATTGTCGAGAAGTAATCCTATGCCTCCACTGATGTGAAGCACACCTTCTCTCGCTGCCGCAAAGTGAGAATCGTAAGAAATGACGGACGAGTACTGTTGTCGAGCTTCGGCGCAGCGAGCGCCTGTATCGGATTCGGCATAATTATTCAGTTATCAATACAAACTGCGATTCGGCGGTAGCGCTACGTTCTCCGTCGCGGCTCGAATTTGAATCGGTTAGGACTAGGGGCGAAGCTTGTGGGGGCGTTGTATTGGCCACGAGAGAGAGAGCTATATTAGTAAGAAATCGACACACTGCTTATAAGGTTGTCTTACCCGAATGGTCAGTTGGATTATTCATGCAGCGCCCGTATCGAGATGCTTGCCGAAGCCCAGGACAAACTTTCCGATCATTTTATGGCTCTATTGGTGACGCCGTCGAAATGGTATTAAACAGTGTGACGTGGTGATAGGTCTGGCTGCTTTGACTTGGGCTCAGTACAGTGCTCGTAGACTTGTTAGGAATGCCCTACCCAATTTCTCGACTTCCGTCGTCGCCTGCGAGTTAATACAGCAGGATTTCACGCGAGTGCTGGAAAGAATACGAACGGCTGAGTCCAGAACAGTGGTGCTGGACTAATCGCCAACGTTGAAAACCAACCCAAAACAATGAGGCAGTCGTTGACCAATCAAAGTAATCTAAACGAACCCGCGCTTTCACTTTTTAGATTGGTTGACTTTTCCCAAGGCCAAACCTATCGTTGGCTTCGTGTTATCAGCTTGAGGCTGCATCTTCACGAGCACTTATCGTTAGGAATTCTCGGTCGTTGCCAGCCCTTTCTCGAATTAGTTTGGATAACTAGAGGTTATTCTTATGAGTCGGCAGGCGCGCGACCTCTCCAACGACTTATCGCCGCGTCACTTTTCTTACAACGCCCTTCAAAAAGCAGACTGGAAACAATTTGAGCGGTTTACGGTAGATGTGCTTGAGCGGTATTACAAGCCATTCGGACTGTCGATCGTTCGAACTATCAAAAGTTCCGGTGGCGAGATCGGTTCTGACGGCTCGCGGGACGGTGAAGGAACGGTCGTGTTTGGAGGTGACCAGAAGGATCTACGGTCACCTTCGGCTCCGTCGATGGTCCGGCCGGACCTGGGAGTGCTGATAACGTTGTGGGTTGAGGTCAAGCAACGCTCAAAGGGAAAGAACATAAACCATCACGACGTTGGTGGAACTATTTTTAGATCATCGCTGGAGTACGTTACCAAGATCGTTTTCGTTTCGAACACCGGCTTTACCAAGCCATTCCGCCAGCATCTGGAACGTTACGCAATCCGCAACGGAAAGCAATTTGGTCTCATCGACGGTGAAACGCTGATCCGAATTGCGGAGAAAGTTTCCAGCAGCAAGTCGGAGAATCAACGCCAGCGCAATCGTCGAACGACAAAGTCCACTCAAAGGATCAAAGCCAGGCTTCATCTGGCGATCGACCCGGCCTTGCGTTATTCCGAGAGCTCTCCCGGTAAGCTCGAATGTTCGCTGCATGAACCAGTATTTGTGATAGCTGAGTGCCACACCGATCCTCTCGGTGAACTTATTGAGCGCTTAAGCCTGGAACTTGAGTACGCGGGAGAAGGAGAACTTTCAGTCATCGCGCGTTCCGGCGCTGTGCACCATGCGGTCGGGCCGGGCGACCAAGTTCGCGCAGTCTTTGCGATCTTTCCTGCCGAACCAATTGAGTTGTCTTTGAAATCATTCAAGCTGCGAATCGTCGATGCCGGCCAGCAGACCTCAACGACAAGAGTTACTCGGGGGCGAGACACCTGTTTAGTTCGCGGGAACATTCTTCCCAGTTGGATTCCACCATCGAAGATTCAGATCCACCAGCGCCTGCGGAACGGAATTGAGTCCTGGGCCAAGTCCGGCGGAAATGCCGCGGCGGATGTGTTCGCAATTGCCGGCGCCGGAAAGTCGCATCTCATCAGAGAAATTCGTCCAGCGTGGTTGAGGCTGGGCGCCTTCGAAGTATTTTTGGACGGAGCAAGGGAGCAGACGGCCAATCAAACTGCGCTGTCAATATTGTCGCAAGTTTTTCCCATTCCGATCGACGAAGTCACCGGCGAAATGTCCAAGACGCTGGCCGAGTGGCTAAACCGCACGGGTTTGACTGAGGACCACGCGACCACACTGGCGCATCATCTTTGTAGCCAATCAGATGAAAACAACCTTCCCTTCAAAATCAACCAGCTGGGCTACTTCCTGGCGCTGATTCTCGCCAAGCGGTCCCAGGTTAATCCGATAATTATTGTCTTCGAAGATCTACACAAGTGCTTTTCGTCCGCGATTGTCCTGCTGCAGGCGCTTAGATCCAGCCTCACGGATATGGGTGGCGGTCGGGTCTTCACTCTTTTCAGCACGAGGGAAGACTCCGTTTGGGAAGACGATGCGATGCGGAACGAGTGGCGAAACTCGATGGAGCGTATGCGAGTCAGCAGCGACGTTCCACAATTTAGACTCTCATCGCTCACGCCGGACGAAGCCCTGGCTCTCATTTGCGAATCTATTCCATCGATTGAGAAACATTATGCGGCGGCAATTATTGAACAGGTCGGCACGACTCCATTCGGTTTGCGGGAAGCATTGGCTTATCTGATCGAGACCAGGATCCTCGAAGCTTCCAACCGTAGCGGTGTCTGGTTACTTACGAGCCCTGAGCGACTACTGGAAACGATTGACAGCCAGCGGCTTCATCAAGCAACGCACTTTCGTCTACTGGGCTTGAGGGAAAGACATCCAGAGTGGATTTCCGACTTCATCGATAGTGGCGCCTGTCTTGGTTATTCCTTTGATCTTGATACTTGCGCCGCGAACGTTCGAACGCCGAGTCGGAGGGTGCTCGAGAAGGCTCTGGAAGAATATCGGGCTTTGGAAGTCATTCGCTTTTCCACGCTCGCTCCCATGCAGATCCAATTTGACCATGACTTGATCCGTCGCGTGGTGCTGAAAGATATGGGCGCCATTCGACAACGCAGACTCGCTCGCGGACTGATTGAGATTTTATCCGGCAGCCCCAATGACACCGTGCTGGCGTCGTTGGCTTACCAGGCTGGATTCGGTGACGACTGTTGGAATCACGCAATTCGCCAGGCCGCTTCAGCTCGTAAAGCTATGCGACATATGGAAGCGGTGCATGCGATTGGCCTCGCTCTCACGGTTACTGATCAGAATGTCGTGGCGAGGATTTTCGATGTTCAGAAGGGGCGATACCGGCCTTCGTTTGACGAGGCCATCGCCGTCGCAGAGCCGTGCATCCGCGAAAACCTGAGTCGCACGCAGCGAGAACAGGATACTGCTGAACTCTTATTGCGATATGTCGAGCATCTGGTTGCGGTCGGCAGCGGAGGAACGCCGTCGATCGACAAGGCCCTAACCGAAGCCGAGATGCTTGCGGAGCGACGCAAGGATCAGGCGTTACGCGCAACACTGAAGATGTACCATGGGCGCCAGGAATTCAATCGCGACAAACCATTTGAGTCGCTTGAGCTTCACCAAACCGCTGAAGCCATGTTTGCTTCACTAGAATCGACGCCTGAGATTCGAAAACGTCGAGCGCAGAATCTTGTCAGGCTCGCAATTGCTTTGCGTCAGACCGGACAATTGGAAGAGTCACGACGGGAACTCGTGCGCGCGCTCAGAGAACACCGGAGATCAGACTGGACCCTGGCGACGCAAGTGCGAGCGAACTTTGGCGCCACGTTTTTCTACACTGATTGGAACAAAACTCGCCACCACTGGTCGCGCGCGTTGCGAATTGCTGAGTTGCGACACTTGCCGGATCGTGAAGTGCATAGCCTCATCGACGTCGCCCACTTGGATTTGCTTGAAGACCACAACGAAAGGGCGGTCCAACAGTTGGAGCAGGCTTTGGTTTTCAGCAAAGACTATGGACTTGAGAACTCGGAGCTTCGGTGTCTCTTGAATCTGGGCTGTGAAGCCATGATAAGAGGGGATCCAGTTCAGGCTATTGATCTGCTTCGCGAAGCGGATCGACTGGGATTTCGTCATGGAATCGGTCGACGGTTGTGGCGTGTCAGAGCGAACCTGGCAACCGCTTACTTTCTTCTTGGAGATATCCAGAGAAGTCTTTCGACGGACAAGATCACTCTTAACTCAATGCCTTCTCTGAAGGGGCCGATTTCGCTTGGTGCCCGGCCGTCGTTTTCTAAGACACGTCTCGTCCTGGCATTGGCCAACATCGCGCTTCGAGCAAGCAGGTCCGACGCTCACCAAACGATCCTGGGGGAAATTCCCGGTCCCATTCTTCAGGTTGCCCAGGAACTGGCCGCAGCCGTCGTCAAGGGCCGACTTGATCTACTTCCCGGTTTGCGAGGGCGACATTGCAAGGAGTTGAGTGGACAAAGATTCTTTGTGATCACCGAATGATTTCATTTCTTACCAGCACCATCGGTAGGTCCCTCAGAAAGTTTTGAGTCACTTGCAACTCTCGACGGTCACCGCAGGTGAAACGGTGTACGGCAAAGAAGATGACTTCGGAAACCACCCAACATGCGCCCAGGTATCGCTCTTCCGGGGAATCGCACAGCTTGCATATCCGCTCGCAGACCCGCGAAGCATTGGCGCCCAGCGAGCCCCGCACTCCGGTGAAGCTGAACCAAAGCGCCAGGTCGCATGGCCCAATCGTGTATCGCGAATGCTCAAAGTCCGCAATGAATATCTTGCCGGCTGAATCGACCAGAAGATGTTCGGGTTTTGGATCTCCATGGGCCAATTTTGGAGTCCCGCTAACGATCTCCTGATTAGCGAGTAGCAGCCCGATGATCTGGTCTACGCGCGTTCTAAATTCCGTTGGGAGCGGCCATGTATTTTCCGAAAAAAGGATCTGTAATCGCAGCAGCTCGATCTGCGGATGAGTGCGGCACTGTATCAGACGAGCGCCGGTCATCCGAGCGTTCAGCTTTGCCGATGCCAGGTCGAATTGGTGAATGCGTGAAAGGTCAGGGCTTTCGGCAACACGCTTCAGCGTATCGTCATATTCGGCTAGTTCCGCACAGTCTGCCAACGGCAGGTGACTTTGACACTGCGAGAGTGCTCCGCGGATCGCGTCATCAAGGTTCTCATCGCTGACCTCGGCCAGTGACTCCATCCAATCCGTAACGATCAACGGCTCACCTGCTTCTTCAAGAAACCGAATCGGAGGCGCCAACGGATTCTCACGATTATAAAGTTCTCGGTAGTAACTAATGAGGCCGCCTCTTTCGACGGATAGGGAAGCGGTGTCTGGGAACAGTGAGGCTTGTAGTGAAAACCTGGGTGTGAAGAACTTCGCGATGAACTGCTTGCCTCCGGCCTTCAGACAGAAGACTGGGTGCCTGCCGTTCGTAGCAGGGCTAACGGAGATCTCGTCCTCACCGACAAGCGCCTTAATTCTGGACAGCCTTTCGTGACTGAGGATTTGATTCCGGTTCGACGTAACCTGATCGAAACTTTGATCCGGCCGGCGATGGTTAGTCTCGTAAAGCTGAGCGACAAGGGCCAGTGTCTCAGACTTTGAAAAGCACCTCATCGCGCGAGCTCTTGCAGCCTTGCCATGAATGTCATGCTGTTGGGGATTGCGTAGGTAGGCGGTGATGGTTGCCGCTAGGCCGAGAGCATCATCAGGTTCGAACAGCGCTCCGGTTTGTCCCTCAATAACAATGTCCTCCAGGCCGCCCGTTTTGGCGGCGACCACCGGGCAACCACACATCATGGCTTCCACGGCAACGATGCCAAACTCTTCGCGATGTGATGGCACTACCGTCACGGATGCTCTGCTATAGAGCTCCGCCAATGCGACATTCTCGACACGACCCCAAAGTTGCAGACGGCCTTGGCGATGCAGCTCGCGCAAAGGGCTGAGGCGATTTATGAGATGAGAAATGTGACGGATTTCTCCAGGACTGCCGCCAACGATCCAAATTGCAAATGCCGAAAGCCCGGAGAGCGTCGTGAGGATCGTAACTGCTTCAAGAAACAGCGGCAGGCCCTTGCGGGAATCCGTTGGCCTGCCGGCGAACAAAATCACTTTCTGATTGAGGTCGTGGATAAAACACATCCGGGTCAACTCCATAGGGGATAATGTGGACCCTCGATGGGTCCACCTCAGGATAAAGGCGGCGAAGATCAGCTAACTCCGAGGGACACACAGCGATCACTGCGTCGGCCGAATTAATGACTTGTATTTCGATCTGCTCGCGGGCCGGCGAATTCGTCGGCAGCGCTTCTCCTTTCTCTCGATTGACACGACCGAGGGAGAGGATCGAATGCACGTGCCTGACGCGATGAGTTACACAATGGCGGCGCACTACTTCACCGGCAATCCAGTAATGGCTGTGCAAGCTCAAGAATTCAAACCGTTTTTCATCGATGATCTGTTCAAACGCTGACGAGAGTTCATCCAGATACGATCCGACTACGGGAGGGAGAAGCTCTTCGGGCGGTCCAATTTCAAGACGAACGATGGTGCACATCGGACCTATTTGATCGAAAACCGGTTTGGCGGAGTCATTTCTTCTGGTGATGTAAGTAACGCGAAATCCCTGGTTGACCAGGAATCGACCCAGGTCGAAGAGGAACAGGTGCCCGCCGCCGAAACGTTCGTGCCCCGGCGGGTCGAAAGGATCTGCGATGAAGCAGACCAGTCCGATATGACGAACTTCAACGATTGCGTTCAAGAGCAATAACCTCTAGTTATCAATAGTAATCGCCTGAGTGTTCTTGATTTTCCATATGGGACTGGCGCATCAACTTGACTCGCCCGATTTCAATTTGAGCAGGTTTGGGAATTAATCCAGCGGATTATGACAAGGCGGTAGCTGAGCGAGCGGTGGAGCAACTTCGGCGTGATGAGAAGTTTAACCACATTCTGATGGCTAGGGAGGATAGCGTCGAGCGCGCAAAACAGATCTTTCCGCTTTATGAGAAATACAATGAATACAATCCTGTGCAGATCCACACAGGGATCAAGTCTATTGCGAAGCGAGAGGAAATCCGACGGAAGATCGTAAGCGGCGAATCGAAGATAGTTGTCTGTGTAGACATGCTAGGCGAGGGATTTGATCTACCCGAGTTGAAGATTGCAGCCTTTCATGACATCAGGAAGAGTCTTGCCGTGACACTGCAACTAGCGGGGCGCTTCACTCGTTCGCGGCCCGATTTAGGCAAGGCTACTTTCGTGCCTAACTTAGCCGAGGTCGATGTCCAAGATGAGCTAAGGAAGTGTGACCCTCCCTAAGAACTGGACCATTGAAAAGTAGAGGTTTCCGGGTAGTGATCTTTTTTATAGCTATCTCTTCACAAAAAGTCTTGACACCTTCCTGATCGCGGTATAGAGTGCGCGACATCATAAGCAACTTTGTTGCTAGGAATCTTAAAGTCTCGTTCGGCAGTCCGGCAGGGTCTAACTTGCTGGTGGACCCTACCAAGTAAACAGTCTCAACTAAACCGCAAGCAACAATGCTCTTCAAGCCGTCCTGGCTGAAGAGTCCGTCCGATTTTTTAGTAGGAGGAGCCCGCCATGGTGTTTATCTCGAAGAGAAACAGAAGAAGAGAAAGAGAAGTTCAACAAGCCCTCAACAATCGGTTGGAGTTGGTGAAAGAAGGCTTCACTCGGCGCGACCTAATGAGGATGGGACTGATGACCGGTGCGGGAGTTCTTTTACCCAAAGCAGGGTTGACTCACGCGCAGGTCGCATCCAGCAGCTTCAGCCGTGGTTGCTTTTCGGGTTGTGACGTAGGATGCAGCCCACAGCCAGCTCAGGTCTTCGTTGACCCGATGCCCATTCCGCCGGAGTTGCCGGCACGTACCCTGTCAGATCCGGGGTTAACTTTCGGCGCGCCACCGCAGCAATTTCCCAACAACACGATCAATCCGGCGACCGGACTTCCGTTTGAGGGACGCGGACAATTCAATGGCGTGTTGCGGCCGGGAACAGATTTCTTCCAGTTCTTTACCCAGTATCCGACGCAGAAATACTATGTCGAGCGCATCAGAGCCAATTCCAACTTCAGGATCACCTCAGACACAAACATTCCCGCGCAAACGATCTGGGGATACAACCTGGGCGGGTCGGCGTCGAGCGACGTCGCTACCTTCCCCGGACCTACGATCGTGAGTCATTATCAAGAGCCGTGGCTGATTCGCCGGTTCAACGAATTACCAACGCAGAGCCAGAACGGCGGCTTTGGCGTCCCCGAGATGTCTACTCACCTGCACAATTTTCACTCCGCTCCCGAAAGCGATGGCGGACCCTGCCGCTGGTTCTTCCGGGGACAATATTTCGATTACTACTTCACCGGACAGCAGGCGGGGTTCGCCTCAACCAATCAGCCCAACGGCGACATCAACGAATCGTTGAGCACGTTGTGGTATCACGACCATCGCATAGATCACACCGCCGAGAACACGTACAAAGGGCTTGAGGGCTTTCACCTACTCTTCAATCAGTTCGACACGGGGAACGAGACGACAGGCTTCCGCTTGCCCAGTTATCCCCAATTCGACATCCCGATCATCCTGAATGACAAGCTGCTGGATCCAAATACGGGTCTGATCTGTTTCGACACGTTCAATTTCAAGGGACTGATTGGCGACGTGCAATTGGCCAACGGCATAGTCCAACCGTTCTTCAACGTCAATAAGCGGCGCTATCGTTTTCGAGTGCTCGATGGTGGTCCGTCCCGGTTTTATGAACTCTTCCTTACCGATCCGCTCAGTCCGAGTACCGTAATTCCTTTCTGGGTGATCGCGAATGACGGCAACCTGCTGCCCACCCCAGTACAAGTCACCAGTTTCCGCCTCGGCGTGGCTGAGCGCTATGACATCATCATCGACTTCAATCAGGTCAAGAGTTTGATTGGCAGCCACACCAAAGTTCGCTTGGAGAACCGGCTGGAGCAAAGAGACGGCACCGGACCAACGGGCAACATTTTGTCTCCCGGCACAGGCACCTATTGTGTAGAGTTCCGAATTGGCAGCGCGGTAACCGACAATAGCGTTGACCCGGCGACACATCCGACGTTCTATCAACTGCCGAGCATCATCGCGCCGCGCATCACGCGGAACTTCGTCTTCGATCGCGATAACGGCCAGTGGGTAATCAACAACAAGTTTGCCGACTGCAACGAACTGCGTTTCACCGTCACGCAAAACAGCGCGGAGAACTGGGTTATCGTGAACCCGCGCAACGATTGGCAACATCCCATCCACATCCATCTGGAAGAGCATCAGATCCTGCAAAGGAGTGCGGGCGGGCGCCATGATCGGAATGAATTCCAATCCTCAGGTGGCTACAGCGGCGACGGGTGGGGCGGTAGCGGATACGGCAGCGGCAACGGCAGCAACGGCGGCACAAACGGCAATGGCGTGCCGACCGTCGAGATCGCGCGGAAAGATGTCACCCGGCTCCAGTTCAATGAGACGGACACTCTGTTCTTCCGCTTCCGCGACTTTCAAGGTGATTGGCCCATGCACTGCCACAACACCGTTCATGAAGATCACGCCATGATGCTGCTCTTCCAAGTGCAGCCCGGCGTGACTGACAACAACCAGAATCCTTAAAACCAGCCGCCCTTCCGAAGAGGCGAAGCACGAGAAAGGAGCACAAGATTATGGCAAAGATGACAAGAAGAAATTGGCTGACGGCGGCTGGGGCCACTACTGCTGCCGTAGGAGCAACCAGTCTCGTTGGGACAACTAGTTTGTTTGCACAAGAGGCGACGCCGGCGAGCACACACAACTATAACTTCAAGAAGATCTCACCGCGTGAACTTATCCAACAGCGCCATCTGCCGAACGTGGAACTGATCACCCAGGACAACCAGAAGGTCCACTTTTACACTGACCTGATGAAGGATAGAAGGGTGGTCATCCAGTTCATGTTCACGCGCTGTAAGGATATCTGCCCAGTGATCACGCACCATTTAGCTGCCGTGGAGCAATTGTTGAATGGGCGTGTAGGTCGCGACATCTTCTTCTATTCGATCTCGCTTAGCCCGGAAGAAGACTCACCGCGAGAACTCAAGGCCTATGCGAACTCGCATCACGTCGGTGGTCCGGGTTGGACATTTCTAACGGGCAAGCCGGAGGATATTTTACTGCTGCGCAAGTCGCTCGGTTTCTTCTATAACAACCCTAAAGAGGACGCTGACCGAAATAACCATTCCGGGATGATCGTAGTCGGCACCGAACCGTTGATGCGCTGGACCATGTGTGAAGGCGGGGCCAACCCGAAATGGATCGCGACTGTAATTGAGACTGAAATGGATGCCCCGCTCACGGGATCTGTAGATGGAGTCAAGCAGGCCGATCCTGCTGTTCGTCTCAAGGCACCAAAGGACGGGACTGCTCCGGCTGTTCATGTTCATCAGATGAAATAGCTATCTGCCGCAGCAGCCAAGCTGCCGCACGACAGGCCGAAATCAGCGAAGGTGAAGGCCCCTCCATCTTGGCACTTTTGACAATAGCATCTACAAGACCCGGCTTCTTGCTGGGTCTTCTCTTGGTGCACCAGGCTGGGCGCACTGACTAGGGCATACATACACCGCTCGTGTCACCAAGTTAAGCGTTGATTTCCTGTAACGATCTAATTAACATGCGCCTGCGCCTGCCTCCCCGGTGGGCGAATTGGTTACGTGGGGTGAGGACACGTAGCCTGAGGGCGGGGCTTGTGGGAGGGCCCTGCCCGCTTTATCTCGCTAGCCAGTCTTATTTGATCGAATGCGCGACGATCTCGCGTTGCGGAGACAAACGTACGCCGAGGCAATTCCGACTTTATAGCCCTCGCTTACCAACCGGCGGCGGATCGCGTCGCTTGTTAGCTGAACTCCTTCAACTTCGGAGGCTGCGAGCCATGAACTTACAGGCGTGGCGATGATGTCCATTGCCGGACGATGCCTGCGACCTGGTGGTTTGCCGAATCGCTGAGATCCTCCCACGCGCGCGCGCGTTTGCGTTTGAACGATTGCCTTTTCCTGCGAAGCTCCTCTACTTCACTCTTTAGGAAACGGTTCACTCTGGATCCGTCCAAGCCAGGGCCAAACGCCGGTTTCAGTTCGCCGGATTTGACTAACCTGGAGAGTTGGCTCTTACCGATCTTTAGCCGTGCAAGTACTTCGCCCGATCTAATGAGGGATTTCCAACATTGAAATAATTTCTCAACGTCGCTTTTACGAAAGTAAAGAAACCGATGATCCTCAATGCGAACTGGCTCCAGACCATAAGTCACTTGAAGTGTTCGCTGATAATGTCTAAATGGAACTCGTAACAACTGCGCCGCGCGAGCTGCCGAAACTAACCCAGTACATTTTTCGATTTTGCCGACAAAGCGTCGAAGATACCTGGTGTTGAAACACAGAGACTCTTTGCCTCTCGATGCGCTGGATGACGGTATCAGCACCCCATTCGTCACAATGTTGACGCCGAGAATTCGAGTATCCAAGAAGCAAAAGCCGAAGCGGAAAGGATCGAAGCTGCTTATCCTTCGGTTTGAGGCGCCAAAACTCACTGGTACAGATCTCTTCTTGATTTCGTCTTTGCAAGAAATCAGTTGACTTTAGTCTTGACAGGGCTATAATTACCGCCCTCTGCCAAAGCCCTTTCATGCTGAGCTGCCCGCCGGTGAAAGAGCCCACACACCGTGTTCCGCGACCAGGCGAACATGCCTGAGGCAGAAGGCACTCATTTTTGACTTATTCCGATTGAAAAGCGACGCGGGAGTGTCCCTGTCGGTTTTCTCTTATGTGGGGTTATCGTCTCTTGAGCACGGATCTGTGACTTTCTGTCAGATCGAGCAGAACCGTAAATCGATCAGGGATGACGTCAACGCGTTGACTGACTTGATGGTAATCAAGTATGTCCAAATCACACGCAATAGAATCCGACAGAGTATTGCTCCTGAATCTGGGCCTGTCGGAAAAGGTGTGTGCGACTTTGGCAGAGATCTTATTGCCGTACTTCAGACTGAAGACGATTGACTTCTACTCGGGCTCCGGCGACCACGTCGCCCACAGCGATTACGATCTATCACAACTAATATCGCGTCATCGTCCCGCGATGATCTTTTTGGCGTCTGCGGCGCATTTGATAACACAGACGAGAGAGTTGCTCGAGTTAATGCGAAAAGATTTTTCGGCCATCCCGGCAATGGTCTTGACTGAGGGGGATGATCCGGACGAGATGTTAGCCTGGCTCAAGCTTGGAGCTGCGGATTTTCTCACGCTTCCCCTGCGAGCGATTGATGTTCTACCCAGAGTTTGGAGACTCAAGCAGCATGATGATTTGGAGGATCCGCTCCTGGGGACGCGCGCAGCTAAGTCGGGATTGAATGAACTGGTTGGAGAGAGCCAAAAATTCCTGAAGGAGATCGAAAAGATCCCCACGATAGCGAAATGCGATGCCAGCGTTCTTATCTCTGGCGAAACAGGAACAGGCAAAGAGCTTTGCGCCAGGGCGATTCATTACTTGAGCTCTCGTGCCGGGCAACCATTCATCCCAGTGAATTGCGGCGCGATTCCGTCTGATTTGGTCGAGAATGAATTATTTGGACATGAGTCTGGGGCTTTCACCGGCGCAAAAACGACCCGCCCAGGTTTGACACAAGAAGCGGACGGCGGGACTTTGTTCCTGGATGAAATAGACTGTTTGCCGCTTCTGGCCCAAGTCAAGCTGTTACGCTTCCTGCAGGAAAAAGAGTTCAGGTCCTTAGGCTCTACCAAGATATCCCGGGCGAATGTGCGAGTTATTGCCGCGACGAACGCTGACTGTGAGGACGCGGTGAAAACCGGAAAGCTCCGCCGCGACCTCTATTATCGATTGAATGTCATTCCGCTAGCCCTTCCATCGCTTCGAGAACGGGGCGAGGATGTTTTACTTCTGGCGCGTCATTTTCTGGTTAAGCATGCCACCGAACTCAACAAACAAATAGCGGGATTCTCGCCTAGCGCCATCCGAAAACTTTATTTTTATGAATGGCCCGGTAATGTCCGCGAGTTAGAACACATTATTATGCGCGCAGTTGTACTTTCCGACGATGCGGTAATCCGGGCCGACGACATTACTCTTCTGGAACATATCGATCCAACGCAATCCGAGTCATTTCAGGCGTCCAAAGACCGGATAGTGGCAGACTTCGAAAAAACTTACATCAGGTCTCTGCTACTGAAATCTCAGGGCAACATCTCGGAAGCAGCTCGATTGGCGCGCAAGAATCGGCGGGCATTCTGGGAGTTAATTAGAAAACATCATATCTCCGTGAAGAGCCTGCGTGCGAGCGCCTCTTGGTCGGCGGACCAAATAAGCCGTAAAGATGGGATTGTCCTACGCAGAAAATCGATGACTAAGTGAATTCTCCTCTTTCCGCCCTCGGCCCCTGGCTACTCACAATCACATCCTGGGAACTTAGGTGCGAAGGCGCGTGGCTCGATGCTTGCGAGCAAGCGTCGGGGTGAAAGTGTAAGCAGCGTAGGGACGGCAATGGCTGACGAAAGCGTGGAGCAGATTGGTTATTGCGTCTTGAAATACTTAGTTGAAAATCCGAATGCACAGGACACGCTTGAGGGAATCGTCGAATGGTGGCTGCTGGATCGCTTGACCATGAGTAACGTCAACAAGGTGAGAGAAGCACTCGCCCACCTGGTTGCGGCGCATCTTGTTCTGGAGAGAAAAGCAAAGGAATCGCGAACTTACTACAAGATCAATTCGCACAAACTCAAGGAAATCTCCGAACGTCTCCAGAGTGTGAGTAAGCGAAAGTGATGTTGAAGTAATTTACAAACAACCGATCAAGAATCTGACGACACAAGGTTGTCTATTGAGATGGCAACTCAAACACTGACATCTGATGACGGTGTCCCGTTCCGCGTAGAACCAGTCGTGATTGCGCCGATCGCCGACTCCGTTTTGCAACCTGCGATAAGGACCTGGGACGATTTTGTCCTAACTGCATTTCAGCGTTGGAGTGTCCCCGCATTGCGGGTTGCGATGGGGCTAGTGTTCTTATGGTTCGGTGGGCTCAAGGTGTTCGGGGTGAGTCCGGTCACGCCGATGCTGAAAGCAACCTACTCTTTCATGGCGTTGCCGGCTTTCACGGTGATGTTGGGAGCATGGGAAATACTAATTGGGATCGGATTGGTCTTTAAACTAGCATTACGACATGCGTTGCTGCTCTTGTGTCTGCACTTGATAGGTACGTTGACGGCGGCCTGGCTGGCGCCGTCATACTTCTTCGTTCACGGCAATCCTCTCGTGCTGACCGTAAGTGGGGAGTTTGTTGCGAAGAATCTGGTGTTTTTGATGGCGGGCTTTGTAATCGCAGGCCATGAGTGTTTGCTTCGAAAAGGCCGCGGGGAGCGAGCGACCCCCGCAGCCAAATTGAGGATCCCAAAGAAACTCTAACTTTCGAATAGCAGCTAGGATCCGGGTATTCCCTTAGGACAAAATTGCCACATGCTATCCAACTAATACACATGGACCTTTGGATATGACGCCATGTTAGGATCGGACAAAGATCACTCAGTTAAGAGCGAAGATGCCTCACTAGTCTCGGTATTCAAGCTGGCATGACTGTTGCCCGGCACTCAGCGAACACACATACGCTGCGCTTACGTAATCATGAGGTTTACGAAGCGGACGTCTTGCTCCCTTCCAGTGAGCAGTTTGAGTAGTCGTCGCTTTGCCGGACGCAAACGTTTATCTGTAGTGGCATTCTCAGCCGGAGCGACTAAGAGTTCGCTGCGGATTTTGCATAACCGGTTTACCACTTACTGGATGCTGTGGTCCGACGGCGCTGACACTACCGGCAAGTTGAAGAGTTCGGGTATTGACACGCAGAGATCGCGGGAGATCTTACTGCGCGGGCAGCCTACACGCACAACCAAAGTTCGGACGTAATCGTTAATCGCTCAATTCAGGTGAAGTCATGACAAAAAGATTCGCACTTAACGCACTGATCGTAATGTTGTCAGTTATTGCGCTCTGCCTGGTCTTGGATCCTCAAGATTATTTGGTTCAGAGCACGAGGGCACAGAACACTAAAGACGCGAAAGCCGTTGCGGTCGTTAAGCCTTCGACAACCGCACCGGCGCCGTCAGCGGACGAGAACCAACTGACACCAAAGAGTCCCGCGGCATATGACCCAAACTGGGAGCGCACCGACTATCCCCAGGATCAGCGGAACAAGTTGCTGGCGTTTCCGAATCTGCGACCCGGCGACATAACCCCGGTAAAGCTGTATCTATACGGCGGACCTGGAGCATCTTCGTACGCTTCGATCGACGATGTTGGAGACTTCAGCGAGTTCTACAAACGGTTGAGCGATCAAAAGCCGGCCGTGATGGCGAGGTGGAAAGCGTATCTCGACACCCGGTACGAGTTCAGCGGCAAAACTGATCCCGTTGCCACGATGTCCAGAGGCAAGCACCTCCCGGTGGGGCCGGTGGTCAAGCTTCCTGACGGAGTCAAGAGCTGGGAAGAGTTGGCTAGTCTGACCCCCGCGGAAATAATCAAGCGTGATCTGTTTCCGGAAGGTTTTCGTCCCTTGGCCCACCCACTGCAATCAACCGGTCACATGCTCTTTCCCCAGACGTGGTTGGCCGCGCATCCCGAAGATACCCGCTTCGATGTAGACTTTGATATTCCTGATGCTTATCTTCCCGAGTTCCCGCCGCCACTGTTCCTGACGACTCGACCGGATCTCGGTGACGTGTCGCGCGGCGAGGAGATCACCGAAGCGAATTACTACAGGTTATTTAACGGCATCATCACACCCGAACAATTAAAAGGACTCGAGAAACTCGTGATCAAGTCGAACTCGAGTTGGTTCAATCAAACCAAGCATCGTCTTACAAAGCTTCCGTCGCAGGGCATTGCTTGCTTTGATTGCCACGTCAACGGTCACACGAACGGCGCGTTCGCGATGGATCCGGGCACGCGGCCTACGCTTGCGCGCGTGAGAATCGATACGCCAAGTCTCCGGGGAAATAACACGTACCTGATGTATAGCCTCCGTAGATCGATTCGTTCCTTAGACCATTTTGCCGAGGTCGAAGAGTACTTTGACGGCGACATTGCCCTGGCGCAGCAGATTGGTGGTCGCGAGTTCAATAAGGGTACGACGAACATCATGGGTGACTTCAACTCGATCATTGCGTTTCCACCGGCGCCAAAACTGGATCGTCTTGGCCGTCTCGATCCAGCGAAGGCGACGCCGGCGGAGTTGCGAGGCGAAGCGATCTTTTTTGGCAAAGCCCAATGCAGTTCTTGTCATACTCCTCCGTATTTTACCGACAACCAAATGCATGATTTGCGGGTGGAAGAGTTTTATCCGGGCAGAGCCGAGGGGTGGGCGAAGACCTTTTCACTTCGCGGAATCAAGGACTCGCCGCCTTATTTCCACGATGGCCGACTGCCTACGTTGGAAGACTCAGTTGAGTTTTTCAACCTCATCCTGCAATTGAAACTGGCGGCTGGTGAGAAGAAAGATCTCGCGGCTTATATGCGCACATTGTGAAATCGGACCTCTGAGACGCTGCATGGGTTAGTTAACGCCCGCATGGTCTATATCAACATGCGCGTCCCGACCGTTTTCGGGTAAGTTGCCAGCCACTTGGCGCGCAAGTAAGTCGGCGATGATGCGCGGACTTACTCCTTTCCCGGTTTACAGCGAAATCTTTTGGAGGAATGCTTTATGGACTTCCGGGGGGTATCAAGAGCGATCTTACTCGTTATTGGTTGTCTGTTGATTCAAGTCGAGTGCCTGGGTCAGAGTAACTATGCGAGCTTGAGCGGCACCATCTTTGATCCTCAACGCCGGGCGATTCCCGGTGCGTCCATCCAACTAATTTCCACCGGTACCCGTGGGGTCAGGCAGGTCACCAGCAACGAGCAGGGGCTTTATCAAATCTCGGCGCTGCTTCCGGAGGAATACAAGCTGAACGTGCAGGCCGCCGGGTTTACGGCTTCAACGCAGACGGTGCGTCTGGAGGTTGGTCAACAGATGACTTGTGATGTGACTCTACAGCTCACTTCAGTCACCGGCACCGTGAACATTCAGAGTGAAAGCATGAATGTTTTGCGAACCACCGACGCGAGCGTGGGGGAAGTGGTTGAGCGAACTTCGATTCGCAACCTGCCGCTCAACGGACGCATGTTGATTGATCTGGTGCTGACAGTGCCGGGAGCGCATGAGAGCCACGGAGCACAATCGGGCGACATGAGTCCGTTGTACTGGCGTCCGGGACAACGTTCCGCGGTGAGCATCGGCGGCAATCGGCCCAACGCAAATTACTTTTTGTTGGACGGCGCCACAAATACCGATCCTACCTTCAACACTTTGAACCTGAGCCCTTCACCGGACAGCGTGCAGGAATTTCAGGTCGTGACCGGAAGTTACTCTGCTGAGATGGGCGGCGCGGGCGGCGGCCAGATCAACATCGCGACGCGCACCGGGACGAACGAGTTTCACGGCACTGCCTACGAGTTTCTCCGCAACAACGTCTTCGATGCGCGCGCTTTCAATGAAATGGATTCGTCAAGCCACTTGGTGCGAAATAATTTTGGCGCTTCGCTGGGCGGGCCAATCCGAGGCAAGCGGAGTTTCTTCTTTTTCAACTACGAAGGGCTGCGGCATACCCAGTCGATGGCCATGATCGACACCGTGCCCACCGCGACCGAAGTCAACGGAGACTTCAGTTTGGCTGGGGTGACAATCTATAACCCGTTCAGCTCCCATCCCAATCCTGGCTTTGACGCCACCAAGCCAATCGGACCGAATAATCCTCAGGTCATTCGCGATCCGTTTCCCGGGAACGTCATTCCACAGAATCTGATCGATCCGAAAGTTCAGTTGTTCCTGCGTCAGTATGTCCCTCGTCCAAACATGGGCATGGGGATGAACGGCTGCGGCATGACGATGATGGGAGTGCCGCAGGTAGTTGGTGGGGGCGCCGATTGCAACAACTATCTCGACGTCAGGAACGAACACCATGTCACCGATCAAGTAACCGGTCGTTTCGATCAGACATTCAAAGGCGGCGACAGTTTGTTCGCTCGCTATTCGTTTAGCAGTGAGCGTGGTTTCATGCCGCAGAACCTGCCGGGCTTTGGTGCAATGCACGACAACTTATCGCAGAACGGCACGATCGGCTGGAACCGCGTCTTTAGCTCCAGGCTCGTGAACATGGCCACGATTACGGCTTCACGGTTGGCGATGCACCGCACTTCCGAGAATAGTTTTTCCAATGACATCGTGTCTCAGTTGGGAATCACCGGGGTTGGTTTTGGCGGTGAGGGCGCATTCGGCGCGCCGTGGTTTGCCGTGCAGGGTTACTCAGGGATGGGTGACACTTACATCGCGACGCCAATGCACGCCTGGGACACGATCCTCGAAGCGCGCGACACTCTGGGTTGGCAGATTGGACGACACAGTCTGAAGATTGGCGGCAGTTTTCGCGATTTCATCTGGCCGATGTGGGGCTTCTTTCAGAATCGCGGCTACTATCAGTTCACAAACGGATTCACCACCAAAACAGCCACGAATGATGGCACCGGCTCGGCACTCGCGAGTTTTCTGCTTGGCCTCCCGGCGGTGAAACAACGCCAGGCGGGCATTCCGCAAATGCAATTGCGCCAGTGGTACGCCGACGCTTTTATTCAGGACAGTTTTCAAATGACGCGCAACACCACGATTCAGATCGGGTTGCGCTATGAGTATATGAGTCCTTTGAAAGACATTCGTTTTGCTAACACTAATCTGGTATTCAAGGATGGCGTGCCGTTCGTTTTCATTGGTGGTCAACAGGGATATCCCGAAGGACTGAACAATGCGAACAAACTGAAATTCGCGCCCAGGTTTGGTTTCTCGCACCACCTGCCGAATCTGGGGATCGTCGTCCACGGCGCCTTCGGCATCTTCTTTACGCCGGTAGACATGAACACCTGGTGCAACCAACGACACAATGTGCCTTATGTTTTTCCCGAGACGCAGCAGAGCGATAACTTCACTCCCGCCGCCGGCATCGTCGCCAGTCACCTGAACTTCGCGCCGGCCGTGCTCGGCACTACGACAGTAAGCTTCGCCGCCTTTGAGCTTAATCCGCCGGCCCAGTATATCGAGCAGTGGAGTGGTTCAGTCGAGAAAAGTCTCGGTAAAGAGACGACGTTGGAACTTGGGTATTTAGGATCGCATGGTCTGCACTTGCAGCGTTCTCATCTTATTAATAATGCACTGCCCGGCCCTGGCGCAGTCGGGCCGCGCCGTCCATTCAAGGTGCTGAGCTTTCTACCGGGCATGGTGTTGCCAACAAACATTACGGTTGCCAGCACCACCTTTCCCGTCAGTGGGATCAACCTGTTAGAAAATTCGGCGCAAAGCTGGTACGACGCAGGCTATGTGAACATCAGACGCCGCTTTGCTCGCGGATGGACATTCCTGGCGAACTATACGTTTTCGAAAAATCTCAGCGATGCGCCGGACTTCCGCTCGCCCATGTTCGAGTCGGCCGCTCCGCAGAATAATTCTGATCTTCGAGCAGAAAAAGCACTGGCGTGCGATGTGCGCCATCGCTTCTCGATGAGCACGGTCTACAATCTTCCGAGCTTTGGGAAATCCGGTCTTGCGCATGCGCTGACCAAAGATTGGCGCATCTCAGCCATCTTCCAGGCACAGAGTGGATATCCTTTTACGATCTCCGTCTTTGGTGATACTGCGAACGCGGGCACCTTGTTAGGAGAAAATCCAATCCGCGCCAACTACACCGGTCAGCCGATTTTTGGTCCCGGCACGCACACTGCCGCTGAGTGGTTCAATCCTGCAGCATTCGCCACGCCGGCTGCCTTTACTTTTGGGAATGTCGGACGAAATACGATCTATGGACCGGGACGGCAGACGCTTGACCTGGCCCTGCAGCGCGAGTTTTCCGTTAGTGAAAAAATCAAATTTCAAATTCGCGCCGAAGCCTTCAATGCGCTCAACCATACCAATCTGGGAACGCCGAATCGTTTCGTGAACACCCCGCAATTCGGAACGATTACAGAAGCCGCTACCCCGCCTCGCGAAATCCAATTGGGCGCCCGGCTCTCGTTCTAACGTATGAGCTGGAACCGTAGGCGCGTTTCCTCGGCGAGCGTATCTACGCATCCAATTGGCTTCACATAGCATTGCAGATGAATTGATTGGCGCCGGGGGTGGGAGTCGAAGCCTCACTCTCTTACAAGGAACGAATTTTAAGTCCATTGGTGCGTTCGTGGAGAACCGAAAGCCGTCTCCCAAGACGCGCTCAATCGAATTTCGTTTGCTCACTCGCCGAAACCGAGAATGGGAATCTCAACCCCGTTGTTCAGTTTTACCGTTTGCATCTTTGGTGATTTGGTTCTGTGCAGTTAATGCTGAATCGACCTTAAGATAGCCGAACTCATTAGACATCCGAAAGCCACCTTGAAAGTTCTTCGGGCATTTGAGGTTAAAGCATACTCAGGCACGGGTCTTCTACCGCAGCATCATTTACGTATGCTGCGGAAATCGACAGGCCGTCTAAACGGAAATTTGATTATCGAATCCCGAGGGATGCGCAGCCCTCAAAAGAACTGCCGAACCGTTGGGGCTTGTTCGTCAACAACATGACTCAACCGACTACAAGTGTTGCTTTAATTGTTGGCGATGGGTCACACCCGAAGACTCCAACCCATTAAGAGCGTCGTGCGTCCCGGTACAGTGGTTGCACAACCCGCGCTTACCAAGCGATAGGCGAGGAACACCGGATAGGTCGAAGGGCCGAAACACAACCGAACCGAGGAGTTGACGATGCGCGACCGAAATAGATTGATGCTCAGCCTGTTGATTGCAAGCTGCCTGGTCGTGAGTCTACTTGGCCTAAAGCCTTCCATCGCGCAATCGAGATCGAATCCGGCACGCAAGATTTCGTCGGACTTGCGGCAACGTCTTCAGCGCGAGCAGGGCGAATCCAAAACGAAGGTCATCATTCAATTCGATGAATCATCTGCGCAAAGGATTGATAATGTGCTTGCCGGATACGGCGCACACGTGAAGCAGCGATTGGCTGCGCTGAAGATGCGCGTGGTCGAACTTCCCTTGAATGCCGTCGAAGCGCTCGCCGCGCGAAACGAAGTCCGTTACATCTCGCCGGATCGGCCCATCGGTGCGTTTGGACATCTCGAGACGACGACCGGTACATCAAGTGTACGCACGCAAACGACATCGTCGCTCGGCGGATTAATCACAACCACCACAACTTTCGACGGCCGTGGAATTGGAATCGCAATTATCGACTCGGGCATCGATAGCCGCCACGCGGTGTTTCGTAATGAAGTGGGAATTAGCAGAGTAATCGTCAGTCAGGATTTCACCGGCGAGAATCGCACGGATGATCCATACGGACACGGAACGCACGTCGCTTCGATCGCCGCCGGGAATGATCAGTTCTCAAACGGGGCGTACAACGGAATCGCTCCCGCGGCGAACTTGATCAACTTGCGCATTCTTGATGCTGGCGGGTCGGGCGCCACGTCAAATCTGCTGGCGGCGCTCAACTGGGTATTGACCTACGGGCCGGTGTACGGCATTCGCGTGGTGAACATGAGTGTCGGTACGCCGGCGATCGATTCCTACCGCGACGATCCTTTGTGTCAGTCGGTGCGCGCCGTCTCTGATGCCGGCATAACAGTAATCGCGGCAGCCGGCAATGAAGGCAAGACCGTGGCCGGAGAAAAAGTCTACGGCCGTATACATTCGCCTGGCAATGAACCTTCGGCCATTACAGTTGGCGCGTCAAACAGCTTCGGCAGTGACGCGCGGGGCGATGACACGATCACGACTTACAGCTCGCGCGGTCCGACGCGAAGTTTTTGGACCGACGATAATGGCGCGCAGCATTATGACAATCTACTAAAGCCTGATCTGATTGCGCCCGGCAACAAAATTGTCGGCGCGGCCGCCGCAAACAATTTGTTGTTAGCTAATCATCCCGAGTTGGAGGCAAACGTCAGCTCGCTCGATAGCCAACGCATGATGTATTTGAGCGGCTCGTCTATGGCGGCGCCGGTAGCCGCCGGAGCGGCGGCGCTGCTCGTGCAGGCCAATCCAAATCTGACGCCAAGTTTAATTAAGGCCATTCTTATGTACACCGCGCAACCGCTCGCCGGTGCGAACATGCTCGAACAAGGAGCCGGCGAGATTAACGTCGATGGCTCAATGCGATTGGCCCAACTGATTCGCACGGACTTGTCGCTGAGGACGCCCGTCGGCGATCCGTTGTTAAGCGGTCCGCTGCCGCCGTCAGAAACGTCCGTTGTCGGACAGACTTTTGGTTGGGCGCGTGGCATTGTCCTGAACCACACCTACGCGAGTGGTCGTGAATTGATGACAAAGTATCAAGCCATCTATGGGCAACAGTTCACGCTCGGCGACGGCGTTATCGAAACGACGTCGAGTCAATCGCTCGATCCTGGTCGCGTTACCAATGCGGTTACGCTGGGCTCGGCTGTCGTTACCAGCGACGGCGGAGCGATTGGCGAGGGGCCGGCTTTCCTGGATCTTAGTTTCTTGCTGGGCGACGGTGTGGTGCTCGGCAATGGAATCATCGTTGGCGACGGTATCGTGGTCGGCGATGGCATTGTCGTAGGTGACGGCATTGTTGTGGGTGACGGCAACTTAGCTGCGCTCGATGGAGACGACACTGCCTGTATGAGGTGAATCCGTGAAAGAAATTTGACGGCTGAAGCAAACACTGGAATACTAGCCGCCACCAATCCACTCTCTCTACCCGACGTTTGTTGCTGCCTTCCCGACAGGCTTCGCTATTTTTCAAAACTCAATTCTGATGCTCGAGCGCGATTGCGCTTTCGGGCATAGGAGTCAGGTCGGTACGTAGCCTTTTTGAAACGTATCACGAGCGACTTCAGAATTAGCCACCTTCACTGCTTTTCTGAATTCGTCGAGAAATGAGGGATCATGAAAAACGGTTGCCCCACCGTCAAATGGATTAGTCTTCTTCTTCTGCTCGCATTCTTTGCCAGCTTCAATTTCATTCCTCACCCAACGCATGCACAAAATCCGCGCCGCGCGGACAAGGTTTCGCCAGACCTGCAGGACGTCGCGCGTGGTGTGGCAAGCAATTCGCGAGTTCCCGTGATCGTACAATTCACCGGCAGCCCAGACGCGAGCTTTGATTCCGACGTTGCGAATAACGGCGGTCGAGTTAAAGCACAGTTCACCAATGTCAATGCGAAGCTGATCGAGATTTCCGCCAGGGCTGCTGAAGCTTTAGCCACTCGTCCGAACGTGGGCTTCGTGTCATTAGATCGCCCCAGCGTGCCGGTGGGCCATGTGACAGCAACGACGGGGGCCGATCTCATTCGCTTAGCGAACGGCACCAACACAGTGGGACTCGACGGCAGCGGTATCGGCATTGCTATTCTTGATTCGGGCATTGATACCAATCACACAGCGTTTCTCGATCGGAGTAACAATCTTCGCATCATCTTTAGCCAGGACTTCACCGGCGAAGGCCGCACCGACGATCCTTACGGTCACGGAACACATGTCGCTTCGATTGCCGCGGGCAACGGCCGCATTTCAAATGCGCAGTACACCGGCATCGCGCCTAATGCCAACTTAATAAATTTGCGAGTGCTGGGCGCTACCGGCAGGGGCACAGTAACAGCGGTTTTGAGTGCGCTCGATTGGGTGATGGCAAATCACGCCGCTTATAACATTCGGGTCGTCAATATGAGCCTGGGCGCGCCGGCGATCGATTCATATCGCAACGATCCAATCTGCCGTTCAGTGCGGCGTCTGGTCGATGCCGGAATCGTAGTCACAGCAGCCGCGGGTAATAACGGCAAGAACGCTTTGGGCCAAAAGATCTATGGCCAAGTTCATTCACCGGGGAATGAGCCTTCGGCGATCACGGTCGGCGCGGCCAATACCTACGGCACCGACGAACGAAGTGACGATGGAGTAGCGACGTACAGTTCGCGTGGGCCAACCCGCAGCACCTGGACTGACACGCTAGGTCTGAAGCACTACGACAATTTAATTAAGCCGGACATCGTCGCGCCGGGAAATAAGCTCATCGACGCAGAGTCCCCCAACAATTATCTGGTGGCCCAAGATCCTTCGCTTGATGCGGGCGTTAGTCCAGTTGACGCGCGCCGGATGATGTACATGAATGGCAGTTCGATGGCGGCGCCCGTGGCGGCTGGGGCCGCCGCCCTTCTGCTCCAGGTGAATCCTAAGCTAACGCCAAATCTCATCAAGATGCTGCTCATGTACACGGCGCAGCCTCTGCCGCGATTCAACATGCTTGAGCAAGGCGCGGGTGAAATCAACATTGAAGGCGCAGTGCGACTTGCGCGTCTTGTCCGCACAGATCTAAATGCAACCACGGTAACAGGCGCGCCGCTCTTGACGACGAGCGCGCTACCAATCCAACAAACCACGATCGCGGGGCAGACCTTCAGTTGGGCTGGAGGCTTGCTGTTCAAATCTGACTACGGCACTGGAATCGATCTGATCACGAAATACCAGGGCATGTATGCCTTAGGGGTAGTCGTGAGCGACGCTGTCACGATCACCAATGGCGTGGTTGTCAGCGATCGTACGCTGCTCTCGAGCGGCGTGGTGGTGAGCGATGGAGTGGTCGTGAGCGATGGCACCGTGCTCGGGAGCGGCACGATCTTCCTACCGTCGAGCGCGTTGACGGCTGATGGCGTGGTCGTGAGCGATGGCGTGGTCGTGAGCGACGGCGTGGTCGTCAGCGACGTTAGTCTTTCAGGCGATTCGATCGTTCAGGCTTTGTCGGCCCAGGACAAAGGCGATCTAACGAGCATTAGCACGGTGAAAGTCGATAGTGGCGCTGACTGTTTAAGTTACTAAAGGCTTCGATTCCGACAACCCCAATCAAGATCGAAGGAGCGATATGACACTTGAATCTGCAAACCTCAGCCTAGAAACGGTGAGCAACTCTCTTCCGTTTGCAGCAGCACCGTGCTTGACCGCGTTTCCATTGGGAAACGAAAGCAAAGCCGAGGCTCTTCAATTTCTCGCGGCTCGCCCTCTTCACACGGTCGTAATGAGTGGCTTGATTATCGATAACGGTTTGGAGAGCGAACTTAATCGCGGAACTTTCTACGGTCAGCGCAATTCGGTGGGCGCGCTCGAAGGTGTGGCGCTGATCGGACACACGACGATTATCGAGGCGCGGACTGACGCGGCATTGCGCGCCTTTGCGCGAGTGGCGCAGGAGTTTCGGCGCGCGCACGTGATCGTCGGCGAGCAAGAATCCGTCGCTCGTTTCTGGAGTTTCTATGCGAGCGCCGGACAACCGCTGCGTCGGCTTTGTCGTGAGACTCTGTTGGAATTGCGTGAATCGCCGGTGCTTGGTAACAACGCCGGCAATCTTCGCGCGGCCAACCTCAAAGACCTCTCGCTGATCGTGCCGGCCCATGCCGCCATGGCTTGTGAAGAGAGCGGCGTGGATCCTTTGCAGGTTGATCCGGAAGGCTTCCGCTCGCGCTGTCGCCGACGAATTGAACAAGGTCGCGTCTGGGTTTGCGTTGAAGATGGAAAATTGATTTTCAAGACCGACATTATCAGCGACACGCCTGACGTAATTTATCTCGAAGGCATTTACGTTCGGCAAGCAGATCGAGGCAAAGGTCTTGGCTCTCTATACCTTGCGCATTTGGCCCACACATTATTGTCACGCACGAGTTCGATCAGCGTACTGGTCAATTGCGAACGACCGCGCGCGATGAAATTTTTTCAGCAGTTTGGTTTTGTTTCCCGGTCTTTGTACGACACGCTTTACCTGCAAATGAAACGGTAACGCCCTGACGCGTGCCGAGAAACGAGGAGTGCCCCAATGGATCGACAATCTGTGAAGAAGACGTACATGTTGATAGTCATTGCCGCCGGCGCAGCAGCAGTGATCTATTCGGCCATGCGCCTGCCGGTGGCAAAGCTCGACGTGCGCTTTGTGGCACTGGCGATTCTCACGGTGGCGGTTGCGTCGCGGCTCACCGTTAGAATTCCGCGCATCAGCGGTCATATCTCCGTCTCTGACACTTTTTTCTTTCTCACAATGCTGCTGTATGGCGGCGAGGCGGCCGTGTTGTTGGCCGCGGCTGAGACGCTCTCTCTGTCGCTGCATTTCGGCAAAAAGAAGATTCATATCAAACCGCTCACGATTACGTTCAACTCGGCGATGATGGCTTGTGCGACTTTTGTCACGTTCATGGTCGTACAGTCGCTCTTCGGCGAAATCACGACCCTACGTCAAGGTCAGTTCTCAGGCCGCTTCGTGGCGGCCTTGTGCGTGATGACGCTTGCTCAATACGGAAGTAACTCGACACTGGCCGCGATTCACACTTCTCTTAAGATGGACGAACCACTCGGGCGCACGTGGTCTAAATATTACCTGTGGGCGTCGATTACATATTTTGCCGGAGCGTCGGCCGCGGGATTCACTGCCAAGATGGCCGGGACCGCCGGTTTCTACGCCGTCATCGGGACGATTCCGATCGTCGCGATTGTTTACTTCACTTATCGCACCTACCTGCGAAACATAGAGGTGATGGCCGCCGCTGCCAAGGCTGAAGAAGCCGCTGCTCACGCCGAGGAGGCTGAGCGTCACGTCGCCGAACTCAATCACTACATTGAAGAACAAAAGCGGATTCGAGAGCAGTTCTCGCAGATCGAAAAGATGTCGGCGCTGGGCGAGCTGGCGTCAGGCGTAGCGCATGACTTCAACAATACACTGGCGGGAATTCTGGGACGCGCGCAATTGCTACTTGACACGAAAGACCCGAAAAGAATTGAAAGCGGGCTGAACATCATAATCAAGACGGCGAGAGATGGGGCCAAGACAGTCAAACGCATTCAGGATTTCGCGCGGCAGCGTCGCGATCATGATTTTCATTTGGTCGATGTGCGCCAGCTTCTGTTCGACGTGGGAGAAATCACGCGGCCTCGTTGGAAGAATCGAGCGGAGGCCGCGAACATTCATATCAATCTCGAGATGCGTTGCCCCGGTGAGTTGATGATCATGGGCGATGAATCGGAAATGCGAGAAATGTTGGTAAACCTGGTATTCAACGCCGTCGATGCAATGCCGCGCGGCGGCACGCTCGCCATGTCCGCGCGGGAAGCAAATGAAACTGTTGAAATTTCTGTAAGCGATACGGGCACCGGCATGACTGAAGAAACGCGGCTCCGAGTTTTCGATCCCTTCTTCACCACGAAGGACAAGTTGGGAATGGGCCTCGGCTTGGCGGTTAGCTATGGAATCATTCGGCGTCACGAAGGAACGGTCGATGTCGAGTCGCAACCTGGCGCGGGGACAACTTTCACGATTCGTTTACCGATCGCCAACTGCAAAATGGCGAGCCTCGGCGAACGCGATTTGTTCCCGGCCTCGCCACCACCTCTAAAGTCCGCGGCGACGCGCATTCTGGTTGTCGACGACGAAGAGTATGTTCGCGATCTGTTGCGGGATATTCTCGAAAAAGAAGGGTGTGAAGCCGTTGTCGCTGAGGGTGGCCGGCAGGCGCTATCGCTTTTCGAACGGGAGAACTTTGACGCGGTCTTCACCGACATTGGCATGCCGGACATGAATGGTTGGGAATTCTCTCGCGCGCTGCGTCAACGTGATCGCAAGGTTCCAGTCGCAGTGATTACTGGTTGGGGCGAAGCGGTTAGTTCGCACGAGCGACAGGCGGCGCAAGTCGATTGGGTGATCGCGAAGCCATTCGAAACTCCGCAGATTGTCGAGATGGTGCACGACGTGTCCCGCCGGAGGGTTATGACGCAGTCGCTGGCGCCGGTATCGGTATCGGCCGCAGCATAATAGTATGTTGGCTTGTCTACGAACCGTCTAATTCATACCGCTCAAGTTTTCGTTGCAGTGTGGTGCGATCGATGCCGAGCATTCGCGCCGCAGCCTGTTTGTTGCCCCCCGTGCTGGTCAGCACGCGCAGGATGTGGCGCCGCTCAACTTCCGAGAGTGGCAATAAGATCTCATCGTCGCTGCTCGGTGCTCCCCGAGGACCATTCGTTTCTTTAATCGGCGTTTTGAAGCTGCGCCTGATTCGTTCCGGCAAATCTTCCGGACGAACGACCTGATCGCAAAGCGCCGTAGCACGGACGATGGCGTTTTCCAGTTCGCGAATGTTGCCTGGCCACTCATAATTCTCCAGCATCCATAAAGCTTCTTTGGAAAACCCGATTGGCCCAGCCTCGGCGCCGATCGTACGGTCGGCAAAGTATTTCGCGAGCGGACGAATGTCATCGCGGCGTTCTCGCAAAGGCGGCAGATGAATAGTCACGGCATTCAAACGATACAGCAGGTCCTGGCGAAAACGCCCCTGTCGCATTTCTTCCTCGGCGTCGCGATTAGTCGCTGCGATGACTCTCACATCGACACGCATCGTCTGATTCGATCCGACGCGGCGAATCTCGCCTTCCTGCAAAGCGCGCAATAACTTTACCTGGAAGCCCAAAGTGGTTTCCGTGATCTCGTCGAGAAAAACCGTGCCTTGATCGGCCTCTTGCCAAAGTCCGCGACGATCGACCGTCGCACCTGTGAACGAGCCGCGCACATGTCCGAAAAGTTCCGACTCGATTAATTCAGCCGGCAGGGCGCCGCAATTTACGGCGACGAAAGGTTTGTCCGCACGCGGACCGCGCCGGTGAATCGCGCGTGCGACGATCTCTTTTCCGGTGCCTGACTCGCCGGTGATCAAAACCGGCAGATTGGTTGCGGCCACGCGTCCAACCAACTTCATTACTTCCACGAACGCGGCGCTCACCCCGATCAATTCGATATCCGACGTGTAGACAGCCAGGTTCGGAAGTTCATCACTAATGCTCCGGCGTGCGCGTTTTTCGATTCCCCGGCGGACGGCTTGTGAAATGCGCTTCACGTCGTCGATCTCGAAAGGCTTCATCAGATAGTCGTACGCGCCCGACGATACGGCATCTAACGCGCCCACCGCCGATCCATGGCCGGTCATCAAGATGATTTGCGCTGCGGGTTGTTGTTCGGTGAAGTTGCGCAGGACATCATAGCCTTCGCGATCGTTTTTCGCGCTTAGGCGCACGTCACAAAAGACCAGCGACCACACATTGCGGCTGAGCAGTTCCAGCGCACGCTCGGCGGATCCCGCTTCGGTAACTTCCCAGCCTTCGTTGCTCAAGACCTCAGCGACATTGCTGCGGACCAGATCGTCATCGTCGACTACGAGTGCTCTCATCGTTAGTAGTTGGTTAGTTGAATAGATTTATTAACCCGCCGGTGTGATTTGTCAAAGCGCTATCGCCGATTCGAAGACCATTGCCAAAGTAAATCGTTCGTCCAGACATCGGGCGCGATGGGCACGCCCAAAGTCCGCACCGTCGGCCAAAGGTAAAGCGATGCCGTGCAGTTCAACCGCGCGAGCGTCACGCGTAACCACGTGCGTGCTCATCTCGACCGGCATGCGCTTACCATTCTCGGTGACAATTTCGATTTCGTATACTGCGCCAAACGGCTGGTCAACTGAGCCAGTGATTTGTTGCTGTACATACTCGCGTTGTTCGGGCGCTACGATTTCCGTTAGGTTCATGTGCAGTAGTTGCTCAGGGCAGTATCCCAACAGCCGTTCGCAGGCCGAATTCACGTACGTAAATTGACCGCTGAGATCGACCGTGAACACAATCTGATTCACGCGCGCCGAGTCTGCTGTGTCCCTTTCCGAGTTTATTACTTCTTTCATGGTCATTCGATCGTTAGCAGGAATGACGGCGACAGGATGCTTCTCTGTCAGAGAGACTTCGAATGTTGAGATCGCTCTAATGCGGGGAGTGCAAAACGAATCGGATGCTGCATTCGACTATAGCGAGATGCCGCGGCGAGTATGAAAACTTCACCCAGAATCGCATCGTCGCGTTCCGAGATCCTTTCTCCGCATGAACTATGCCACCACAAAAATTGATTTCGTCTGTACGACAAAGCATCCACAAGTGACGGCACATCGGTTGCTCTTAGCGTGAGGGAGACGCTGTAACTTTTGCGGCGTTGGTATAAACGGATCCAATCGTCGCTCCGACTTCGGAGATGGGCGCCACGCGCAGCGGAAAGCCTGCCCCAAAACCTCGCAGTAGTTAATCAATTCTGAATCACTGAGCCGAGCCGATAAGACTCGTGCGAAGTTCGTCAGTCCCGCACCCGTCGTGACGGTGCACCTCAGTCAAACATTACAGGGTGAAAATTACATGCTGGTAAATTATTTCTTCAGTCGTCACGTTCGGCCGTCGCTAATCGCCATCACACTTGTGGTCATTACGGCGGGTAGCGCGCTCGTGCAGGTTACTGCGGCGGAACGCTCATCGGATTCAACGCCGACCGATCCGAAATCGAGCTCTGACCGTTCGATATCTCCTCAATGGAACATTTCCAAACAGAATTTGCCGCTGCTAGAGTTGAACCAGCAGAAGCTGGATCGCAATCTCGATCAATTCCTCAGCTATCCCGCCGACCAATTCGACTTTCCGATCTTCAAGTCTTTGAGTTTCGACGAAGCGCGAGGACGCTATCTGCTTCCCATGCTCTCCAAAGCCGACAGAAGTCTCGGATCTATTACACTCGCGCGCACACCCGGAACTAATACCTACAGTTCCGGCGCCGGTGTCGAGTTGATAGATCAGGACAGCACGAAGACGGTGAAAACGGCGGACGGCACGAAGTACTTATTCATTCAATATCCAGACGGTGAGTTCAGGTGCGCAACTATCCGGCAAGCCAACGGTGCTGTCCTCAATCTGCTTTACACTGCGAACGGTCTAGCGCTGCACGGCCTGATTGATTCGTCCGGTCGAAGCGTGACGTTCAATTACGGCAAGAATGGAATAAGTTCGTTGACGCAAACGTGGATGTCCGATTTGGAGGGGTTTACCAGGACCTGGATTGTTGGCGAGCTGTCATCCGAAGAAGGATCAGCGAAATACGCGCACGTCGTCGGCGTTCGTGTGGGGAAGTTCCTGCCCTCGAATGCCATCGTTCATGAATACACACCCGAGATGGCTGCTTCTGATCAAGTCCTGGCACAAATCTTCGGTGGGCCAGGGGCGGTCGCCGCCGGCAATGGATTTGAGCCGGCGGGCTTGGCTTTGTCTTATCCGCTATATCGAGGCGATATCATTGGGGACGATGGAAAATTGAGAGCCGGCCATCTGTCACATGCGATGCATTTGTACGGTAGTCCCGATGGCCGCGGCGATTCATTCTTGTACGTGCCGGCGGGATTCACGTCGCATAGCAACGAGCCGACACCTACGGATGCGGCCGTTTTGTTCTACTATCCGAAGCTCGGCAGCTTAACCGACGTCACAGTCGCCGTGTTTCACGTCGCCGATTTTCAAATCGTCGCTGAAGGAAATCGCGTAAGGATCGGGAAGATTGGCGGCCCCGGCGGCTCATCGCCCCTCTATAAGCATTCGCATATAGACTTCTACAAAGGCGACGTCGGCCTTCCCTCGGCAGAAGCGCGCCCCGCGTTGAGAATCGATCCGGCGATTGTTTTTTCGCCGCGCTGAAATTCGGCGGTTATGCGAACTTCCACAATTCTTTAAATGCGGAGAGGTGCAACTTCCTGCCAATCTTTACTGCACTTCCCGGCGCGGAACTCGCGGCGAAATCAAGCACGCATGGGATCCCCTTCGCGGTGACCCGCGCTTCCCTGAACTGCTGCGCCGCGCCGGACTGCCGCAGTGAATTTGTTTAGAGTCTTTCTATGAAAACGCTGCCTTGGATGTAAGCGCGTTGAGCCGGACGATGCGCTCGCCTTTTGTCGTGCGGATGGGAGCGCTCTGATTAGCGGTCAGCGATGACGCGGGTCGTGAGTAGCCCTGCTGGATTCTTGACTGTTCGTTCCAGAAAGAGTATAAAGAATAACCGAGACAACACGAATGGCGCGCCAGAAAGAGTTCGATCGAGATGAAGTCCTCCACAAGGCGATGGAGGTTTTCTGGACGCGCGGTTACGAGGGAGCGTCGATCCAGGATCTGGTGCAGCACATGGGGATTAATCGCCAGAGTATCTATGACACATTCGGCGATAAGCATTCGCTCTTCCTCCAGTCCTTGGATCGTTATCGCGAGATCCAGATCCGAAAGGTGTTCGCCGTGCTCGAAAGGCCTGGTTCGGTGAAGAGGAATCTGCGCCGGTTATTCGAAGAAGTTATCGCCAGGGCTCTTTCAGCCGAAGGGCGGCGCGGGTGTTTTGTCGGCAACTCGATGTCCGAGTTGGCGGGCCGCTGCAAAGCGACAGCCGACCGAACATGCAGTAGCGTAGCCTCGGCGGAGAAAATATTCCGGCGGGCATTGGAACGCGGGAGAGAGCAAGGAGAATTGTCGCGAGTTCGGGATACGCGCGCGGTAGCTAGGTTTCTCTATTGCAACCTTCAAGGCTTGCTGCTCTTAGCGAAGGCCACGGGTGACCGTAAATTGCTGAGTGACGTGGTCAAGGTAACGCTATCAGTGTTGGACTAAATTTTTTTGAGAGGTTCTGGAACGCGCGTTCCGGAAACTGGCATGAGGACGAGTTGGCTGCTCAGGTCACTAATACAGTGATGACGCTGAGAGAGATCAGGCGTCGGGAAGGCAATCGGCAAAGGGGGATCCTTTTAGGGAGGGTTCATAAGCAACTTTAGGGAGTGATCAGAAAAGGAAGGATAAACATGGATAGCAAGAGACTAGCAGGAAAAGTAGCGATAGTAACCGGCGCTTCGAAAGGCATCGGCGCCGGCATTGCCAAACAACTGGCTGCCGAAGGCGCGGCCGTGGTCGTTAACTACGCATCTTCAAAGGAAGGCGCGGATCAAGTGGTGAATGAGATTACCGGGCGCGGTGGAAAGGCGATCGCAGTTCAGGGCGACGTGGCCAAAACAGAAGACATAGGGCATCTGTTTGCCGAAGCAAACAAAGCATTCGGCCGGCTCGATATTCTCGTCAACAACGCCGGCGTTTATCGGTTCGCGCCGCTCGAAGAAGTCACTGAGGATGAGTTTCATCGTCAGTTCAATACCAATGTGCTGGGGATCATTCTCGCAACGCGCGAGGCAGTGAAGTATTTTGGCAACGACGGCGGCAGCGTCGTCAATATTGGCTCAACCGTAACTTCGCTGACACCGCCGACGAGTGTGGTTTACGCGGCGACCAAAGGTGCGGTGAGTACGATTACCCGTGTATTGGCCAAGGAACTTGGGCCAAAGAAGATTCGCGTGAATTCGATCAATCCGGGTGGAGTCGAGACTGAAGGCTTTCACACACTGGGATTCGCGGGCAGTGACTTTGAGAAGCAGATGATTGCACAGACACCGCTCGGGCGCACTGGGCAGCCGCAGGATATCGCGCCCGTCGCGGCTTTTCTGGCTTCTTCGGACAGCGGATGGATTACCGGAGAAATCGTCCAGGTTGCCGGAGGGCTTGGGTGATCTCTTGAACGTTGTTCGACGCATTACGCGGACAGCTTGCGATTGCCGAAGCGAGGTTAACGAAATAAGGAGCGATAATGAGCACGAAAATGCAAGCAGCACAAATAAGCAAAGCAGGTGGTGAATGGGAACTCGTCGAACGCGAAATTCCCGAAGCGGGTCCCGGGCAAGTGCGCGTGAAAGTTGAAGCATGCGGCATTTGTCATAGCGATGCGCTCGTCAAGGACGGCGTCTGGCCCGGGCTTCAGTTTCCGCGTGTCCCTGGCCATGAGATCGCCGGACGCGTCGATGCTGTGGGCGGCAACGTGACCGCTTGGCAGAAAGATCAGCGCGTCGGCGTTGGTTGGCATGGTGGGCATTGCTTCGTATGCGAGCAATGCCGGCGCGGTGACTTCGCCATGTGTGTAAATCGCAAAGTCACGGGGATCGACTTTGACGGTGGTTATGCCACGCACGTGATCGTCCCGGCCGCGGTACTCGCCGCAATTCCCGATGACTTGCCCGCTGAGGAAGCGGGACCTTTCATGTGCGCCGGCGTTACGGTTTTTAATGCGCTGCGAAATTCGGGCGCTCGGGCCGGAGAGGTGGTCGCAGTGCATGGTATTGGCGGACTCGGACATCTCGGTGTCCAGTACGCGCGTCGGATGGGATTCAACACCGTGGCCATCAATCGCGGCAATGACAAAGAGCCTTTGGCGCGACAACTGGGCGCGCATCATTACATTGATGCTACGGCGCAAGACGTCGTGGCGGAGTTGCAGAAGCTTGGTGGAGCGAGTTTGATTCTGGCGACAGCCCCGAACGCCGAAGCGATTTCTGCTCTGGTTGACGGATTAGCACCCAGCGGCAAACTGCTCGTTCCCGCGGCGCCATTGGAACCGCTTTCAATCAATGTCTTCTCGCTCATCACGAAACGGAGCTCTGTTGCTGGGTGGTATTCAGGCACTGCGAAGGACTCTCAGGACACGCTCGAGTTCAGCGCGCTGAGCGGCGTCCATCCGATGATCGAGAAGTATCCACTTGATCAAGTCGCCGAAGGCTACGAACAAATGCACAGTGGCAAGGTGCGGTTCCGAGTCGTTCTAACTATGGGTGGTTGAGGTTCATTAGCGCGGTTCAGCAGTTGTCAATTAGGCGGTTGTTCAGCGATTACGTGAGTGATCCTTGGTGGCCGAGGGCCATCGTGAAATGCTTGAGCGCGCCGTTCTGCTATTTCCGTTAGGCGCTCATTGTGCTTCCTTTACCAACTGCGCGAACTCATGCAACTCTACGCCGTTCAGATCGGATATAGCCCAGTAGTTCATGCTGGAGCTGGTCCAATGCAACAGGTTGTATCCCTGACGTTTCGTAGCAACTTCGCCGATGGCATTGCTTTGATCCGCCGGCCAAATATAAAGATTGATGTAATGCTTCTGGCGCTGATAGATAAGCGTCGCTACAGCTCTGTTATTGAGGTATTCGAGTCTGCCGCCGATTAGCGGAAAGCCCTGACTGGCAAAATCCTTGACCGTGGGAGCGAAATCCAGCTTGCCATCGAACCATGGTTTTACTGTGTGCTGATCGGAAGAGATCACATCGGCTCGATGACTCTCTAATTGCAACGAACGGACGTGATTTGAAACGATCTCTTGGGCAAGGATTTCATCTCCGGAACCACGCAGGCCGGGCCCGGCCCACCAGATGACGAACGCCGTCACGAGCACAAAGGCCAGTGCAACTCCAATTGGAAGCCACCGCCAGCCAAACGAGCGGCGGCCGACTTCAGACTTTGCCTCACGACGCAATGAAGATCGAATCCGCTTTTCCAACCTCGCTGGAGCCGAATGATAGAGCGAGCTTTCCTTTAAAGCAGAACGCAACGCAGTTTGGCTGCGATAAGCATTCGCGCAGGCTTGGCATTCCTGCATG
>Ga0075425_100000466_pt1 | contig 38030 bp, 19 predicted proteins | sample SoiMethybrSBSTD4_FD_75300 | JGI IMG/M metagenome (GOLD analysis project Ga0075425, IMG submission 75300) | Bulk soil microbial communities from a Populus tree surrounding site in Tennessee, USA - Soil MetaG P. TD hybrid SBSTD4 | ecosystem: Environmental > Terrestrial > Soil > Tree plantation... | reverse complement strand
GCTCGCGGCGCAGCGCCATCCGCAGGACATTGTCGAGGTCCCCTCGCAAAGCTCGCTCGATCCGCCGGCGGTCGGCTTCCGACGGCTCGGCGACGGGCAGGCTCTCGAGGGGCTCGCGTGCGACCCGCGCGCTGGCCCGTTCGACGGTGTCCTGCCGCGCCGCGGCGGCGAGCTCGGGTCCTGACCGGTCCCGTTTCTGCGGCAGCGTCCCGGTTGAGAGCTCGTAGAGCAGCGCGCCGAGCGCCCAGACGTCGGTCGCGGTGGTCACAGGCTCTCCCAGGACCTGTTCGGGCGCCGCGTAGGCCGGCGTCAGCAGTCGCAGATCCGTTCGCGTCTGCGTCGGGTCGGCGTCGTCGGGGCCGAGGAGCTTCGCGATCCCGAAATCGAGCAGCTTGATACCGCCCTCCGACGTCACGAGAACGTTGGAGGGCTTCAGGTCACGGTGGACGACGAGGCTCCTGTGCGCCGCGGAAACGGCGTCGCAGCAATCGAGGACGAGACGGATCCGCTCCTCGACGGAGAGGCCGCGCGAGCGCGCGAACGCCGTGATCGGCTCTCCCGTCACCAGCTCCATGACGAAGTACGGCCGGCCGTCGTCCGTGATCCCTCCGTCGAGCAGGCGCGCGATGTGCGGGTGCTCGAGCCTCGCCAGGATCCGACGCTCGCGCGCAAACCGCGCCAGGACTTCCTCGGAGTCCATGCCGCGCCGCAGGAGCTTGATGGCGACTTTCTGCTCGAAGGCGCCGTCGGCGCGCTCGCCGAGCAGGACGTCGCCCATCCCGCCACGTCCGAGGCGACCGACGATCCGGAAGACGCCGATCCGCTCGGGCAGCGGCTCCGGCGGGGGCGACTGATCCGTCCACATGTCCACCGCCAGCACGGCCGCCGGAGTCTCCATGAATCGGCCGGCCTCCGAGTCGGCCGCCAGGAGCCGCTCGACCCGGGCTCGCACCTCCGGATCCGCCGCGGCCGCGAGCCGCGCGGCGCGCTCGCTCTCGGGCAGCTCGACGAGCTCCTCGAAGAGGGCGCGAACCGCGGTCCAGTCCGCTCCCGCGCCGGTCACGCCGAGGTCAGCTCCTCGTAGAGAAACGCGCGCGCCGTCTGCCAGTGGCGCTTCACGGTTCGGACCGACCGTCCGGAGATCTCGGCGATCTCCTCGACCGATAGCCCCGCGAAGAAGCGCCATTCGACCAGGCGCGCGAGGTCCTGGTCGACGCCGCCCAGCTTGTCCAGCGCTTCGTCGAGAGCGAGCAGCTCTGCGGCCCGCTCCTCGACCGGAATCTGCACGTCCTCGAGGTCGAGGGGCCGGAGGCCCGAGCCCCGTTTCTCCGAGACGCGGGCCCGCGCCTGGTCGATCAGGATCATCCGCATCGCGCGCGCGGAGAGTGCGAAGAAGTGCGACCGGTCGTTCGCCGACCAGCCCGCGCCGCGCGAGAGCTTCAGGTACGCCTCGTGGACCAGTCCGGTCGTGGACAGCGTCTCGCCGGAAGGCGCCTGGCGGAGCTGGCGGTGCGCGATCGCCCGGAGCTCGTCGTACAGGATCGAGAAAACGCGATCCAGGGCCTCCCGGTCCCCGGCCTCCGCGGCCCGCAGCAGCGCGGTGACCTCCTCCGGCCGGGGCTCCGGAGGGACGCCCGACCCCGGTTGCGCCGGGGGTTTCTGGCTCATGGATCGGGGGAATTCTAGCCCGCGCCGTGGCCCCTTTCGGGCCTCTTTGCCGAGAAGAAAGACAGAGAGGACCCCGAAAATGCGCAAAACCACGATCGTCCCGATCCTGGCAATGGCTCTGGCGGCTCCCCTGGCGGCCAATACGTATACGGTCACGTCGAGCGCGGACTCCGGCGCGGGGAGCCTGCGCCAGGCGATCATCGACGCCAACACGAACCCCGGGGCCGACACGATCGCCTTCAACATCCTCGGCTCGGGCGTGCACACCATCGCCCTCGCCTCCGCTCTCCCGACGATCACGGGACCGACGACCGTAAACGGCTACACGCAGCCCGGGTCGTCGGCCAACACGAACCCGACGAGCATGGGCCTGAACACGGTGCTGCAGATCGAGATCGACTGCACCGCCGTGGGCGCGACGAACTGCCTCAAGGTCAACGCGGACGACGTCACGATCAAGGGGCTCGTGATGAATCGCGCGCCGCAATACGAGATCGACGTGCTGGATACCCACCAGAACTTCGTCCTCGAAGGATGCTTCCTGGGCACCGACCCGGGGGGAACGCAGGTTCCCGCACCTTTCCAGGGTTCATTGCGCTTCAATCAGAACCACACGAACGGCCGCATCGGAGGTACGGCGCCGGCGGCCCGCAACCTTTTCGCGGTCAACAACGGAGCCTCCGTCCTGCTGAGCAACGGCCCGCCGGGATTCGTGAACGGCCTCGTCGCCGGGAACCTGATCGGCACCGACATCTCGGGGAAGCTCGACCTCATCGGCGGGGGCAAGGGACTCAACTTGCTCGGGGGAACGAACACCGTCATCGGCGGGACCTCGCCGGACGCCCGCAACGTCATCAACGGCGGGATCAACGTCGGTAGCGGATCGCCACCGACAGGCGCGACCGGAAACCGGATCCAGGGCAACTACATCGGAACGGACGTGACCGGCACGACCAGCTTCAAATGTAGCAACGAGTGCGTCCGTCTCAACGACAACGACAACCTCCTCGGCGGGTCCGCGCCGGGAGCCGGCAACCGCATCGGGGGCGGGGACGCCTCAGGCGTCTTCGTCCAGTCGACATCCTCGGGAAACGTCATCCAGGGCAACTTCATCGGCACCGACGAGACCGGCGTTGCGCGTCTCTTCATCCCGAAGTATGGCGTTCGCGTTTACCAGGTGACGGGCGGCGTCACGATCGGCGGCATCAATCCCGGAGAAGGCAACCTCATCTCCAACTGCGGCCTCGCCGGCGTCGGCGTCGAAAACTCGGGGACGGCGACGATCCGCGGCAACTCGATCTTCGACAACCCCGGCATCAACCCGACCAACGGCCTGGGCATCGACCTCTTCATCAACAGCACGAACGGGTGCACCTTCAACGACGCGGGCGACGCGGATACCGGACCCAACGGCTTCCAGAACTATCCGGTCATCACGTCGGTGACCTACGGCGCCTCCACGACGACCGTGAACGGCTCGTTGAGCAGCGCACCCTCGACGATTTACGACGTCGACTTCTACGGAAATACCTTGTGCCAGCGGCGGCCGCAGGACCTGACCGAAGGAAGAACGTATCTGGGCACGAAACAGGTCACGACGGATGGATCCGGCGAGGCGATCTTCAACGCCGTCCTCGACGTTGCCGTCGCCAACGGCTCCCTCGTCACGGCCACCGCGACCGACCCCGCTGGGAACACGTCGGAATTCTCTCCCCGGTTCGCCGTGGTGAGCACGCCGCCGTACGGATCCGAGATCGCCACGAACCTGACCGTCACCGGGCTCGGGTTCGAGGACGGTGCGACGGTCACGGTCGGCGGCATCGCGGCGACGAACGTGGTCGTGACGGACGCCCACACGCTGACGGCGACGACGCCGCATCTGACCCCGGGCTCCGCGAACGCCATCGTCGTCGCGAATCCCGGCGGCGCGTCGGGAACGATCCCCAACGGCTTCCTCGCCAACTTCGCCGACGTCCCTTCCAACAACCAGTTCAATCTTTACGTCATGCGGCTCGTCGGCAACGGTGTCACGGCAGGCATCGGAGGCGGCCTCTATGGCGTCGGACAGGCCACGCTCCGTCAGCAGATGGCGGTGTTCCTCCTCAAAGCGGAGCACGGGGCCTGCTACACGCCGCCCCCCTGCATCGGCGTCTTCGCGGACGTGCCTTGTTCGTCCAACTTCGCGCCGTGGATCGAACGGTTCGCCGCCGAGGGCATCACCGGAGGCTGCGGCGGCGGCAATTACTGCCCCACCAGTCCCGTCCGGCGCGACCAGATGGCGGTTTTCATCCTCCGGGCCGAGCACGGCTCGGCCTACGTTCCGCCGCCGTGCGACGGCGACTTCGACGACGTGCCCTGTCCGTCTCAGTTCGCGGATTGGATCGAGCAACTCGCGGCCGAAGGCATCACCGGAGGCTGCGGCGGCGCCAACTACTGCCCGCAGAGCACCGTGACGCGCGGACAGATGGCGGTCTTCCTGGTGAAGGCGTTCAGCCTGCCCTGACTCGAAGCCCGACCGACAGAAGGAGGACGACGTGAAACGAGTTCTCGTTGCGGTCTTCTGCACCGTTGCGGTCCCGGCCCTAGCCCGGGCGAACACTTACACGGTCACTTCGACCGCGGACAGCGGCGCAGGAAGCCTCCGCCAGGCGATCCTCGACGCCAACGCCCACATCGGCGCCGACACCATCGCGTTCAACATCACGGGCAGCGGCGTGCACACCATCGCGCCGACGAGCGCCCTGCCGGCGATCTCGGATCCGGTGACGATCGACGGCTACACGCAGTCGGGCTCCTCGGCCAACACACTCGCGGTCGGTCAGGGGCTGAACACCGTCCTGACGATCGAGCTCGTCGGTTCGCTCGGTGTGTCCGCGGGCGATACGACGATCCGCGGGCTCGACATCCACGACGGCAACGTGACCTTCAGCAACGGCGCATCCTCGAACAACAAGGTCGAAGGCTGCTTTCTCGGGACCGACCCGACGGGCACCCAGCGCATCGTGGCGGCGTTCGGCACGCAGGTCACGGTGACGGGGGGATCCAACGCGACGATCGGCGGCCCCTCCCCCGCGGCACGCAACCTCATTTCGGTCTGCGGAGCCGGCGTCACCCTTTCGGGAGCGGGAACGGGGCACGTCGTCGAGGGAAATCTGCTCGGTCTCGCGAAGACCGGGGACGTGTTGCTGACGCCGGCTTGTCCCGGCACGACGTTCGCGATCAACATCAACGGAACCGGAGACTCCGCGATCGAGAACGTCATCGCCGGCGGCTCGAACGGTTTCAGCGTCAACGGCTCGGGACACACCTTCAAGGGCAACTTCATCGGGACCGACGTGACCGGAACGAAACGGATGGAGGTCTACGAGCACGACTTCGCCGTCGCCGCGACCAACTGCGTCATCGGAGGGAGCGCTCCCGGGGAAGGCAACGTCATCGCGGCCGCCAACTTTTACGAAGGCCTTCTGCTCGGAGGCTCGGGCCACGTCGTCTACGGCAACTTCATCGGCACGGATCCGACGGGAACGATCGACCTCGGGAGCAACCGCATCGGCGTCAACGTCACCGGCACCGACATGACGATCGGCGGCGTGAACCCCGGCGAGGGAAACACCATCGCCTTCAATGGAAAAACATTCGGCAGCGGCGGCGTCGGAATCAGCGGACAGCATGTGCGCGTTCGCGGCAATCGCATCTACTCGAACAATGGGCTCGGGATCGACCTGCCCGTGGGCGGCAACGGCGGCGTGACTCCGAACGATCCGGGCGATGCGGACTCGGGCGCCAACGGCCTGCAGAACTACCCGATCCTGACATCGGCGGGGCCGGCGATGCCGCAGGGCTCCGGCACGCACGTCGCGGGCATCCTCAACAGCACCGCGGCCACCACCTTCGACGTCGACTTCTATTCGAACCCCGCCTGCGCCTCGCGGCCGCAGGAGTACCTCGAGGGCCAGGACTACATCGGCTCGACGCAGGTCACGACCGACGGCGCGGGCATCGGCAGCTTCGACCTCGTTCTGCCCGTGACCGTCGAAGCAGGCGCCCGGATTACCGCCACGGCCACGGACCCGTCGGGGAACACGTCGGAGTTTTCACAGCGCCTGATCTTCTCGATGTCTCCGGCCTCGGGCCCGGCCGCCGGTGGCACGAACGTGGCGATCAACGGCATGCTCTTCGACGGCAACGCGACCGTCACCGTCGGAGGCTCGCCGGCCGGCAACGTCGACGTCACGGACTCCGCGCACATCACCGCGAAGACGCCCGCGCGTCCGCCGGGAACCCTTAGCAACGTGGTCGTGGCCAATCCGGACGGCAGCGGCGGCACGCTCGTCAACGGATGGATCGCCGATTTCTCCGACGTGCCTGCGAACCAGCAGTTCTACACGGTCATCGTGAAGCTCGTCTCCAACCAGATCACCGTGGGTTGCGGGAGCGGCAACTACTGTCCGCTCGACTCCGTGACTCGCCAGCAGATGGCGGTCTTTCTCCTGAAGTCGATGAACGGTCTCTGCTATTCGCCTCCGCCATGCTCGGGAGTCTTCCCGGACGTGCCGTGCTCGAGCAACTTCGCCCCCTGGATCGAGGCCCTGGCGGATGCGGGCATCACCGGCGGGTGCGGCGGTGGGAATTACTGCCCGACCAACCCCGTGACGCGCCAGCAGATGGCGGTTTTTGTACTGAAAGCCAAACACAGCTCGAGCTACGTTCCGCCGGCCTGCAATGGGGACTTCCTCGACGTGCTCTGCCCGTCGCAGTTCGCCGACTGGATCGAGCAGCTCGCAGCGGAGGGCATTACAGGCGGCTGCGGAAACGGAAATTACTGTCCCACTCAGGCCGTCCGGCGTGATCAAATGGCGGCGTTCATTTTTAATACTTTCCAATTGCCCTAGCGCCATAGGAGGGAAGGATGCGCGTCGCCGCTTTCGCGTTCGGATCGATCCTTGCCGCGGAAATCGCCCTCGCCAATACGTACACGGTCACGACCACTGCAGACTCCGGCGCGGGGTCGCTGCGACAGGCGATCACCGACGCCAACGCGAATGGAGGCCCCGACACGATCGCGTTCAACATCGTCGGAAGCGGAGTGCAGACGATCACACCGGCGACGCCCCTGCCGACGATCACCGACGCCGTGACGATCAACGGCTACTCGCAGCCGGGATCCTCCGCGAATTCCCATCCTCCCAACCAGGGGACGAACGCCGTGATCCTCATCGAGATCAACGGCCAGAACATCGGGTTCGGCGGAAACGGGCTCTATGCGACGGCGGTCGTGACGATCCGCGGCCTCGCCATCAATCGCTGTCCGAACGCGGGCATCCTGATCCAGACCGCCGGCGGCAACGGATCGGTCATCGCCGGTAATTTCCTCGGCACGGATCCAACCGGCGCGTCGCGCCCGGGAGCGCAGAACGCCGGTGTCGAGATCGAGGCTGCGAACGGCGTGGTCGTCGGAGGCACGTCTCCGGCCGACCGCAATCTGATCTCGGGCAGCGACTCGGCGCAGGTCCTCATCGGAGACTCCGGCGGCAACAACACGGTCGTCAAAGGCAACCTGATCGGAACCAACGCCGCCGGGACCGCCGCCATCCAGGGATCGTTCAACTACGCCCTCGTCTACATTCGCCTCGGAACCGGCCAGCAGATCGGAGGCCCGAGTCCGGCCGAGCGCAACGTCATCTCGGGAGGAACGGTCTCCGCCGTGGGAGCCGGCATCGGCGTCGGCTACACGGTCGGCGGTACGAGCGCGCAGGCCACCATCCAGGGCAACTACATCGGAACCGACGTGACGGGAACGCTCCCGCTCGGCAACAACTATGGAATCTCGATGCCCGACCAGAACAACGTGATCAAGGGCAACGTCATCGCGGCGAGCGTCAATCAGGGCATCATCAGCGAGGGCGGCGCCGGGGCGGTCATCCAGGGCAACTTCATCGGCACCGACGAAACCGCGACGCTCAACCTGGGCAACCACGGCGGCGCGATGGCTGTCGGCGGCGACAACTGGACGATCGGCGGCACGGCGGCCGGCGAGGGCAACGTGATCGCCCACAACGGCGCGCCGTACGGCGGCATCGCCAACGGCGGATACCAGATGGCGAACATCCGCGCGAACCGCATCTTCGACAACACGCCGCTCGGCATCGACCTCTACGCGAACTTCGCCGCCGGTGTGACCCCCAACGATCCCGGCGACGCGGACACGGGTCCCAACGGCCTCCAGAACTACCCGATCGTCAAGAGCGTGACGCCGGGGGCCTCGACGACCAACGTCCAGGGCATCTTGAACAGCACCGCGTCGACCACCTTCGACGTCGACCTCTTCGCGACGGCGGCGTGCCTGTCGTTCCCCCAGGGCTACGTGCAGGGCGAGTTCTATCTGGGTTCTTTCCAGGTCACGACGGACGGATCCGGCAACGCGACGTTCAACCACGACGTCGCGGGGGTGTTGCAGCCGGGCCAGATCGTGACGGCGACCGCGACGGATCCCAGCGGCAACACGTCCGAGTTCTCGCAGCGTCTCCTCTTCTCCACGTCGCCGGGCTCCGGACCGCCGGCGGGCGGAACGAATGTCACACTGACCGGAATGCTGTTCGAGAACGGCGCCACGGTGACGGTCGGAGGAGTACCGGCGGCCAACGTCGTGGTCAACAGCGACACCACGATCCACGCCGACATGCCCGCGCGGCCGGCCGGATCACTCAACGATGTGACGGTCAGCAACCCCAGCGGGACGGCCGGAACGCTTCGCAACGGCTGGATCGCCGACTTCGGAGACGTGCCGAACTCGCAGCAGTTCTATTTCTACATCACGAAGCTCGTGGCCAATCAGATCACTGTGGGCTGCGGCAGCGGCAATTACTGCCCCCTCGACTCGGTGACGCGTCAGCAGATGGCGGTCTTCCTGATGAAGTCGAAAAACGGTCTCTGCTACGTGCCGCCGCCATGCACGGGCCAGTTCCCTGACGTCCCTTGCTCGAGCAACTTCGCCCCGTGGATCGAGGCCCTAGCGGCATCCGGAATCACGGGAGGCTGCGGCGGCGGCAACTACTGCCCGACCAATCCCGTTACGCGTCAGCAGATGGCCGTGTTCCTCCTCAAGGCCAAGCACGGCTCGACTTACGTTCCGCCCGTCTGCAACGGGGACTTCCTGGACGTGCCCTGCCCGTCGCAGTTCGCCGACTGGATCGAGCAGCTCGCCGCGGAGTCGATCACGGGCGGCTGCGGCGGCGGGAACTACTGCCCGCTCCAGGCCGTGCGCCGGGACCAGATGGCCGCGTTCCTGTACAACACGTTTCAATTTCCGTGAAGCAGCCTCGGCATCTCAAGGCCCCATTGGCGCGGCGCCCTGCGGGGCGCCGCGCCATATAATCCGGCGCTTCGAGACCCGAAGCTTCCCCGGCGTACTCAGGAGACAGCATTGAAGACCCTCTTCGGCGCCCTCCTTTTCTCTCTCGCTGCCGCAGCGCACGCCTCGACATTCACCGTGACCAGCACCGCCGACTCCGGCGCCGGCTCGCTGCGTCAGGCGATCCTGGATGCCAACGGCAACGCCGGCGCCGACACGATCACCTTCGCGATTCCGGGAGCGGGTGTGCACACCATCTCGCCGGCGTCGGCGCTGCCGGCGATCACCGACTCGGTCGTCATCGACGGATACACGCAGCCCGGCGCCTCGCCGAACACGCTGACCGGAGGCGAGGACGCCGTGCTCCTGATCGAGCTCAACGGCTCGGCGGCCGGCAACTCCAAGGGGCTGGTCTTCGAAGCGGGGGCGGGCGGGAGCACGGTCCGCGGCCTCGTCGTCAACCGGTTCGGCAGCACGGGCATCGAGCTCCATTCCGACGGGAACGTCGTCGAGGGGAACTTCGTCGGTACGGACCCGACCGGGACCTCGGCCCTGCCCAACGGCAACGGAGGCGTGTTCGCCCTGTTCGGGGGAACCGGATCCAACAACACGATCGGCGGCACGACGCCGGCCGCGCGCAACCTGATCTCGGGAAACACCGGTCCGGGCGTGAGCGTCGCGTTCTCCGGGAACCACGTCGAGGGCAATTTCATCGGTGTCGACGCGACGGGGGCTGCCGCGCTGGGAAACGGCGACCGCGGTGTCTCCGTCAACGGCTCCGGCAACACGGTTGGAGGGCCCACGGCGGCCGCGCGCAACGTCATCTCGGGCAACAACCGCGGAGTCCAGTTCGACGGATCGGCACACGTGCTGCAGAGCAACTACATCGGCACCGACGTCACGGGAACGATCGCGCTGCCGAATCAGAACGAGGGCGTCAACGTCAATAGCACCACGGGAGTCCTGATCGGCGGACCCGGAACGCCGGCCGGCTCTCCCCCGGGCAACGTCATCTCCGCGAACGTGGGCCACGGTCTCGACCTGTTCGCCAGTGCGACCGGCACCGTCGTGCAGGGCAACGTCATTGGAGCCGACCCCTCGGGCGACATCCCTCTCGGCAACTCGCTGGACGGCATCGCCGTCTCGGGCAGTGACAACCTCGTCGGCGGGGTTTTGGAAGGCGAGGGCAACGTGATCGCCGACAACCTCGGCAACGGCGTCGAGGTCGCCAACGGCGCGTTCACCGGCAACGCCATCCGTGGCAACGTCGTCTTCGGAAATGCCCGGCTCGGCATCGACCTGAGGCAGCCCAGCGACGGCACGGGCGGCGTTTCGCCCAATGATCCGCTCGACGCCGACACCGGGGCCAACAACCTCCAGAACTTCCCGATCATCCGGCAGGTCATTCATCTGCCCCCCGGGCTCGGAACAGAGATCAAAGGGAAGCTGGACAGCGCCCCGTCGACGCAGTTCAAGCTGGACTTCTATGCCGAATCCGCGTGTTCGAGCTTTCCGAGGGAATTCCTCCAGGCGGGCGCCTACCTGGGGAGCAGCCAACAGACTACCGATGCCTCCGGACATCTCGAGTTCGACGTCCAGTTGTCCGCGGACACCCTGGACGGCGCGCGCATCTCGGCGACCGCTACGGATCCGAACGGAAACACTTCGGAGCTCTCGCAGCGGATCATCTTTTCACTCGACGTCGCATCGGGTCCGGCCGGAGGTGGCACGCCGATCACAGTCTCGGGGACCAACTTCGCCGACCCGACGACGCTCACGTTCGGAGGAGTCGCTGCCGGCGCGACCTTCGTGAACGACCACACGCTGACGACCACTTCCCCCGCGCTCGCGGCCGGCACGGTCAATGACGTCGTCGCGACGACGCCGGATGGCACGACGGGCACGCTGATCAAGGGTTGGGTGGCGGACTTCCTGGACGTGCCGGGAAGCCATCAGTTCTATTCCTTCGTGACCACCCTGGTCTCCGACGGAATCACGGTCGGGATCGGCGGCGGGCTCTATGGCGTCAACAACAGCACGCTCCGACAGCAGATGGCCGTCTTCATCCTCAAGGCCAAGCACGGGCTCTGCTACACGCCTCCTCCCTGCGCGGGCGTCTTCGCCGACGTTCCCTGTCCGTCGACGTTCGCCGACTGGATCGAAGCCATGGCGGCCGAAGGCATCACCGGGGGCTGCGGCAACGGCAACTTCTGCCCCGGCAACCCCGTGCGGCGCGACCAGATGTCCGTGTTTCTGCTCAAGGGCGAACACGGCTCAACCTACGTGCCGCCACCCTGCGCGGGCATCTTCGGGGATGTGCCCTGTCCGTCGCAGTTCGCGGACTGGATCGAACAGCTCGCCGCCGAGCAGATCACCGGAGGATGCGGCGGCGGCAACTACTGTCCGGGTTCCAACAACACGCGCGGACAGATGGCGGTGTTCATCGTCAAGACGTTCCACCTCCAGTAATTCAGCTCTCTTGACCCCTCTCCCCCGAATCGGGGGAGAGGGTCGGGGTGAGGGGGCCTACCTCCGAATCTTCTTGCGGACGGCCTCGAGCTCCTTCTTGCCTCGCTCGCCGAGGGCCCCCCGCTCGCTCAGGACCATGTAGTCCGCCTCGCTCTTCGCGTACCACTGCGCGGCCTCGCGCGTGAGCGCCAACCGGTCCGCTCCGGCCCGCGCCGCAAGCGCATCGCACGCGCTGCCGAAGCTCTCGTAGAGTCTCGCGCGGCCCAGCCGCGCCTGCGTGTTGGCCGGATCCTCGGCGATCAGGCCGTCGAAGAGCTTCTCCGACCGTCGGAGTTGCACGAGCGGATCCCCCGGGGCGCCGCTCTGGATCATCGCGTATCCCACGCTGTTGCAGCCCTCCGCCAAGAGCAGCCGGACGTCCGCGTTCTTCGGATCCTGCCGGACCAGCGTCTCAAGCAGAGGAAGGGCGCGCGAGTAGTGGACCAGCGCCCCCGCGGCGTCCCCGCTCCACTCGCAGAAGGTTCCCATGCTGACGTGGGTGTACGCGAGCTCGCGGCGCAGGGAGAACAGATCCGGATGCTCGGCTTCCAACCCCTCGAGGAGCCGGCACGCCTCCGCGTAGCTGGCCTCCGCTTCCGCACGCTCCGAAGTGCCGGCCAGCGCATAGACGATGTGCTGGTGCGTCACGCCGAGCTCGCGCCGGAACGACGCCTCCGCCGGCGAGGCGGTCGCGAGCGCCGCGAGGGCGTCTCGCGCCGAGCGCAGCTCTCGAAGCGCCTGGTCGCGCTCGCCCGCGGCCCCCAACGCCGTTCCGAGATAGCGGCGGGCGCGTGCCGCGCGCGCGCGGAGCACCGCATCCGCCGGAGATTCGGCCGCCGCCGCGGAGAACATATCCGTCGCGCTGCGCGCCGAGGCCAGCGCCCGGGGGCCGTCGCCGGTCACGATCAGAACCTGGCAAAGCTGCAGCTCAGCCTCCGCGAGGGCGATGCGATCCTCCACGGTGGGACGGCCGCGGGCCAGCAGGCTCCGCCGGATCGCGATCGCGCGCTCCAGGCTCGTCCGCGCCCCCTCCGTCTCGCCGAGGTGCGACTCGTACATTCCTCCCTGGACGCGGGCGATTCGCTCGTAGGCTCCAGCCAGCTCGCGCTGCAGCTCGGGATCGTCGCCCCGGATCTTCGAGAGCTTCTCCAGATACTCGAGGCCGCGCCGCACGACCAGCCGTCTCGCGGGAGTCGAGCCCGGGAGGTCCTTGATGGCGTCGTGGAACTCGAAGAGGAACGTGTCGGCCAGCTGCCGCACGTCGTTGAAGCGGGCCTCCGCGATCTCCCGTTCGGCGCGGGCAATCCGGGTCTGCCGGACGGCGGCCGCGAGGGCGGCCACGAGGAGGACCGCGACCGCCGCCGTCGCACCGACCCCCGCCTTGTGGCGCGCGATGAACTTGCCGGCGCGGTAGCCGAACGTGTCCTTGCGGGCGTGGACCGGGCGCCCTTCCAGGTGCCGCCGGATGTCATCGGAGAGCTGCTCGACCGACGCGTAGCGCCTCTCGGGCTCCTTGCGGAGCGCCATCAGGACGATGTTGTCGCAGTCTCCCTTCAGGCCCGGAACCGAGACGCTCGGCCGCGCCGGCTCCTGCTCGCACACGGCGCGAGCGATCTCGTCCGGATTGTTTCCGGTGGTTCGATAGGGCCGGCGGCCGGCCAGCAGCTCGTACAGCACGACGCCGAGGGAGTAGATGTCGCTCGACGTCGCGATGCGCTCGCCTCGCACCTGCTCGGGGCTAGCGTAGTCCGGCGTCAGAAAGCGCAGCGCCGTCGCGGTGCGGTCTACGGGCTCGTCCCCGAGCTCCGGATGGAGCACCCGCGCGAGCCCGAAGTCGAGCAGCTTCGGCTCTCCTTCGGGCGTGACCAGGATGTTGGAGGGCTTCAGGTCGCGATGCACGACGAGCTGCCGGTGCGCGTAGGCGACGGCGTCGCAGACTCTCCGAAACATTTCGAGGCGTCCGCGCACCGACAGTTTCCGCGCGTCACAGTCCTCGATCAGGTGACGACCCGGGATGTACTCCATGACGAAGTACGGCAGGCCATCCTCCGTCGAGCCGCCGTCCAGGATGCGGGCGATGTTGGGGTGATCGAGATCGGCCAGGATGCGGCGTTCGTTGCGAAAGCGCTCCAGGATGAAATCGGTGTCCATCCCCCGCCGAACGAGCTTGACGGCCACGGTCTTCTCGAACCCCTGGTCGGATCGCGCCGCGAGATAGACCGTCCCCATTCCGCCGCACCCGAGCTCGCGGACGAGCGAATACGGGCCGATGCGGGACCGCGGCTCGTCCCGCCCCGGAAGGGCCGCGAATCGCTCGACCGCCGGCTTTTCGAGGAAATCTCCAGACGCGTCGCTGGAACGAAGCAGCGACTCGACTTCGCGCGCCAGCGACTCCTCCTGCGCGCGCAGCGAATTCAGGAAAGCCGGACGCCGGTCGGGAGGCAGATCGACGGCTTCGTCGAAGAGCTGCCGGACGCGGCGCCAGCTCTCGGAGTTCATCCCAGGCCGAGCTCGCGGTAGAGCCAGGCCCTGGCCGATCGGAACTCCCGTTTGACCGACGACGCGGACGTCTCCAGCGCCTCGGCCGTCTCCTCGATCGAGAGGCCTCCGAAGAACCGCAGCTCGACGATCTGGGCCTGAGCGCCGTCGAGACCTTTCAGTCGCGTCAGCGCTTCGTCCAGGGCCAAGAGGTCCAGCTCGTCCGCAGGCTCCGGCGACGCTTCCGCCGAGGCGAGCGTGACGCGCTTCTCGCCTCCTCCCCGCTTGTCCGCGGCTCTTGCCCGCGCGTAGTCGACCAGGATCCGCCGCATTGCCTGCGAGGCGACGGCGAAGAAGTGTCCTCGGTTCTTCCAAGTCACGCGTGTCTGATCCACGAGACGGAAGTACGCCTCGTGGACGACCGCAGTGGGCTGGAGCGTGTGGCCGACACGCTCGCGGCGGAAGTGCCTCTCGGCCAGCCGGCGCAGCTCGTCGTAAACGAGCGGCATCAGCCGTTCGATCGCTGATTGGTCGCCTTGATTCCAGGCGAGCAAAAGCCTCGTCACCTCGCCCTGAGCAGGCGGCGGAACCGAGTCCTCGGTAGACATCGAAGTTCGGGGAGCCTAGATAACTGTTGCTGACATGTCAAGAAATCACTGAAAACACGTGACTTGGCCGTCGGCGGGTCAGTTTGGCCCATCTCCGGTATTTTTCCCGCGGATGAATTCAGGGAGGGGGCCATGCCGAGGTTCTCAAGCGCGCTCATTGCGATCGCGATGGCTGCAGCCGCCAGCGCGTCGGCCGCGACTTTCACCGTCACCAACACCAACGACTCGGGCGCCGGATCGCTGCGGCAGGCGATTCTCGACGCAAACGCCGCCGCGGGCGCGGACACGATCGTGTTCGCGATTCCGGGGTCCGGAGTGCACACGATCGCTCCGACCTCGGGCCTTCCCACGGTCTCGGGACCCACGACGCTCGACGCCACGACTCAGCCGGGCTACGCCGGCATGCCGCTCATCGAGATCGACAACACCAACGCCTCCGGCACGTTCTCCGCGCTCCTGATCAACGGCGGCGACAGCGTTGTCAAAGGATTCTGCATCAATCGCGCCGCAGGGCCGGCCATCTGGCTGGCAAATGGAAACAACAACACGGTCACCGCGAACTTTCTCGGAACGGATCCCACCGGAACGGTCGCGCACGCGAACGGCAGCGGCGTCACGGTGCAGAGCTCGACCGGGAACACGATCGGCGGCACCACGGCGGCCGATCGGAACCTGATCTCCGGAAACGGCGCCGGTCTCCTCATCTACGCCGGACCGAACACCGTCATCGGGAACTACATCGGCACGGACGTCACGGGCGCGCTCGGCCTGCCGAACGGCAACGGAGTGACCATGTCGTCGAGCGACGGCGCCGTGATCGGAGGCACGGCGGGCACCACGCCGGGCGGCCCCTGCACCGGCGCCTGCAACCTGATCTCGGCCAACACGGGAATCGGCATCGACATCACGCAGGCCACGAACGCGGTCGTCCACGGCAACTTCGTCGGCGTCGACGTTTCGGGCGCGGTCGCCCTGGGCAACAGCAACGCGGGCGTGGCGCTCTTCGCCGGCGGCGGAAGCCACGTTGGAGGATCCGCCGCGGGCGAGGGCAACGTGATCTCCGGCAACTTCATCGGAATCGCGTTCAACACAAGCGACGGCAACACGATCCAGGGCAACTTCGTCGGAACGAACGCGGCGGGGACCGGGGCGATCCCGAACGAGTACGGTGGCATCATCCTCTCGAACTTTCCGAGCAACAACACGATCGGTGGCACGACGGGAGTAACCGCCGGCGGCCCCTGCACGGGCGCCTGCAATCTGGTCTCCGGAAACGGCACCCTCGGGCTGCCCGGAATCGGGATCGGAATCGGCTACGGCGGCAGCGCCAACGGAGGGAGCGGCAACGTCGTCCAGGGAAACCGGATCGGGACTCAGGCCGACGGCGTCACCCCGCTCGGCAACTCGAACGACGGTATCGTGATCGGACAGGGCGAGTCGCAGAACGCTATCGGCGGGACGGACCCGAACGCCGGCAACGTCGTCGCCTACAACGTCGGAATTGGCATCCACGTTCTCGACGCCGTCGAAAACGCGATCCGCTCGAACATCATTTACGACAACGGCGGGCTCGGCATCGACCTCGAGCCATCCGGCGTGACCGCAAACGACCCCGGCGACGGCGACACTGGATCGAACCAGAAGCAGAACTTTCCGATCCTGACGTCGATCACGATCCTCGCGCCGCAGGGCACCGGGACGCGCATCCAGGGCATCCTCCACTCCGCGCCGTCGACGACGTACGACCTCGACTTCTTCTCCAACGACGTTTGCATTCCGTTCCCGCACGACTTCCTCGAGGCAAGGAAGTTCCTCGGCGCCGGGCAGGTCACGACTAACGGTTCCGGTACCGGGGCGATCGACGTCACGGTACCGATCGCGATCCAGCCGGGTGAGCACGTGACCGCCACGGCGACGGATCCCGACGGAAACACGTCCGAGCTGTCACAGCGGATCGTCTTCTCGATCAACCCGACGTCCGGCGATCCGGCCGGAGGCGCGGTCCTCGCCATCTCCGGAACCGACTTCGCTGCGAACGCGGCCGTGACGATCGGCGGGCAGCCCGCGACCGGAGTCGTCGTCGACAACTCCACGACTATCCACGCCAACGCCCCCGCTCTCGCGGCGGGCTCGCTGTCGGACGTCACCGTGACGAACACGGACGGAAGCGCCGGCACTCTCGAGAAGGGCTACGTCGCCGATTTCCTGGACGTTCCTCCCGCGCAGCAGTTTCACTTCTACGTCACGACTCTGGTTTCCAACTCGATCACGGTCGGGATCGGCAACGGTCTCTACGGCGTGGGCGAACCGACTCTGCGCCAGCAGATGGCGGTCTTCCTGCTGAAGGCCAAGTACGGCCTCTGTTACACGCCACCCCCCTGCGTCGGACAGTTCGGAGACGTCCCCTGTCCTTCGAACTTCGCGAACTGGATCGAGGCCCTCGCCGGCGAAGGCATCACCGGAGGCTGCGGCGGTGGAAACTACTGCCCGCAGAATCCGGTCCGGCGCGACCAGATGGCCGTGTTCCTGCTAAAGGCCGAGCACGGATCCACGTACACGCCGCCGGGGTGCGCCGGGACCTTCCCCGACGTTCCCTGCCCCTCCCAGTTCGCCGACTGGATCGAGCAGCTCGCCGCCGAGCAGATCACCGGAGGGTGCGGCGGCGGCAACTACTGCCCCGGAGACAACAACACCCGCGGACAGATGGCCGTCTTCATCACGAAGACATTCCACCTCCAATAGGGAGACCTCATGCGCCGATTCTTGCTCGCCATGTCGTTGACTCTGTCGGCTTCGAGCCTGGCCGCGGCCACGTTCACCGTGACCAACACCAACGACTCGGGCGCCGGGTCGCTCCGGGATGCGCTCACGAGCGCGCAAACCTGCTCGGGAGGACCGCACACCATCGCTTTCGACGTGCCGGTCGGGTCTCTGACCAATGGCGTGGCGGTCATCATCCCGACCTCTCCCCTTCCGAGCATCGCCTGCGCCGGAACGACGATCGACGGAACGACCCAGACCGCGAACGAGGGCAATACCAACGACGTCACGCTGGGAACCGGTGGAACCGTCGGTACCGGTCCCGACGGCGTCGTCGCGACGGGAGACGAGCCCGCGCTGCCGCAGCTCAATGGTCCGGAGGTACAGATCCAGGGCGGAGGAGGGATCTCACCGGGGCTCGCGGTCAGCGCTGACGATGTCACGATCCGCGGCCTCGCCATCTACGGGTTCGGCTCCGGCAACACGAGCGGCAACATCGTCATCGGGAACGTCGCGAACACGCTGATCGAGTCGAACGTGATCGGGGCAGCGGCCACATCCTTCACGAGCACTGGCGTGCCCTTCGGGAACAACATCACGAGCGTCTCGGATCCGGGCGTGGGCTCGGGGACGACGGTCCGCCAGAACCTGATCGGCTTCTCGGGCGCCACCGGCATCCTCGCCCTCGGGCCGGACGCCCTGATCGAGGACAACGAGATCCGTCAGAACGGGGCGGGTGAGGTTGAGGACGGCATCGGCGCTCTCGTGACGCCCTTCACCGTGCAGCGCAATTTGATCGTCGGATCTTCCGGGATCGGGATCGATGCGGGAGGCGCTGGCGCGGTCACGATCACCGAGAACACTATCCAGGGGAACGGGTTTGGGAGCTCCACCGAGAGATCGGGCGTCTTCGTCTCATCGGCTGCGGGGACGACGATCTCGTTCAACGTCATCACCGGCAACGCGAACGCCGGAGTGATTCCCACGTCCAACGGCGTTCGGATCACGAAGAACTCGATCCACGACAACGGGACGATCGGCATCGACCTGATGGCGTCTCCCAACCGTAGCGGCGACGGTGTGAATGCGAACGACATCGGAGACGGCGACGTTGGTGCGAATGCGCTCCAGAATTTCCCGATCGTCTCGACGGTGGAGCACCTCGGGCCACAGGGCGGCAGCACGCGGGTCGTGGGCAGCCTCAACAGCGCGGCCTCGACGGTCTACGACCTGGAGTTCTTCGCGAACGGCTCGTGCCTGAACCACCCGCGCGACTTCCTGGAGGGCGAGACGTTCATCGGCTCGACCCAGGTCACGACCGACGCGTCTGGCGTCGCCGCCTTCGACGTGACGTTCGCGGTCGTGACGCCGGCCGGGACGCGCATCTCGGCGACGGCGACGGACCCCGCCGCCAACACGTCCGAGTTCGCCCAGCGGATCATCTTCTCGATCTCGCCCGCGTCCGGCCCGGCGGCCGGAGGAACCCCGATCACCGTGTCGGGGACGAACTTCAGCGACCCGACCATGCTCACCTTCGGGGGCGTCGCCGCGAACGTGACCTTCGTCAGCGACCAGCAGCTGACGACGGCCTCACCCGCGCTGGCCCCGGGCACGGTCAACGACGTCGTGGCGCAGACGGCCGCCAACATCGGTGTGCTCGAGAAGGGCTGGGTCTCCGACTTCCTGGATGTGCCTTCGTCCCACCAGTTCTATTCGTTCGTGACGACGCTCGTCTCCAACGCGATCACCGTGGGCGTCGGCGGGGGCAACTACGGCGTGGATCAGTCGACCTTGCGCCAGCAGATGGCGGTCTTCCTTCTGAAAGGCAAGCACGGTCTCTGCTACACCCCGCCCCCCTGCACGGGCACCTTCGGCGACGTCGCCTGCCCTTCCACCTTCGCAGACTGGATCGAGGCGTTGGCGGCCGAGGGGATCTCCGGAGGCTGCGGCGGCGGCAACTTCTGCCCGACCAACGCCGTGCGGAGGGACCAGATGGCGCCGTTTCTCTTGAAAGCCGAGAACGGCTCCTCCTACGTGCCACCCTCCTGCACGGGTATCTTCCCGGATGTGACCTGTCCCTCGCTCTTCGCCGACTGGATCGAGCAGCTCGCGGCCGAGCAGATCACCGGAGGCTGCGGAGGAGGGAACTATTGCCCCTCCAACCCCAGCACTCGGGGGCAGATGGCGGTGTTTGTAGTGAAGACGTTCGGACTGCAGTAATGAGGAGGTATTCGTGCGCCGCATTCCCTCGATATTGCTTCTTGGATTCGCCACGTCGCTCTCCGCCAACACGTTCACCGTCATCAACACGAACGATTCTGGTGCGGGCACGCTCCGTCAGGCGATCCTGGACGCCAACGCGAACCCCGGGCTCGACACGATCGCTTTCAACATCACGGGCTCCGGCGTGCACACGATTCAGCCGCTACTCTCCACGATGTTCATCACGGACCCGGTGGTCATCGACGGGTTCACGCAGGCGGGCTCGAGCCCGAACACGCTGCTCGTCGGCAACGACGCGGTCTACACGGTCGAGATCGACGGGAGCGGCCTGACGAACACTCTGTTCTATATCCAGACGTCGGGCGCCACGATCCGGGGACTTCTCATCAACAGGGTCCCAGGGTATTCGATCTCGACCAACGGGGGTCTGGACGACATCAAGGTGATCGGCAACTGGATCGGCACCGACATCACAGGGACGCAATACCTGGGGACCGGTAACACCGCCGTCCTCATGGCCGGCTCGAATAGCCAGGTGGGCGGGACGGACCCCGCCGACCATAACCTGATCGTGGGAGGGGGCACGACGCTCGACATCGAGGTGGGCGGATTCAACGTGATCCAGGGCAACCATGTCGGCTTAAACGCCGCCGGAACGGCCGTACTGGCCCCGAGCCCGCCCCCGAGCTACGGCATCGCGCTCATCGCCAACGCGCACGACAACCTGATCGGCGGAACCGTGCCCGGTGCTCGGAACGTCGTGTTCGCCAACGCGCCGCTGCTCCTCGGCTCGGGCTCCAACCACGACACGATCCAGGGAAACTACCTGGGTACCGACGCGACGGGGACCGTTTCGATGGGCGCGACCGTTGGTATCGAAACGAACAACGCGCCGCACGACGACCTCATCGGCGGATCCGCGGCCGGCGCCGGCAACGTCATCTCCGGGAACGTCATCGGGATCCACTTCGCCGACGGAGCCGCGGCGAACGCCGTGATGGGGAACTTCATCGGCACGGATCCGACGGGACTCCTCCCGGTGCCGAACACCGCTTACGGCATCCAGATCGCGACGCTCAGCGCGGGCAGCGCGATCGGTGGCACGAACACCGGAGAGGGCAACACGATCGCCTTCAACGGGTCGACCGGCGTCCTCGTCTCGAGCTCGACGGGCTGGCCGATTCGCGGCAATTCGATCCATTCGAATGCCGGGCTCGGGATCGACCTCGAGAACCCCGGCCCGAAGCCGAACGATCCCGGCGACGCTGACGACGGCCCGAATCACCTCCAGAACTTTCCGATCCTCAAGACCGTGACGATCCTGGCGCCCCAGGGCACGGGCACGCGGATCCAGGGCAAGCTCGACAGCACGCCGTCGACGACGTTCGACCTGGATTTCTACGCGAATGCGGCCTGCTCGAACTTCCCGCGCGAGTTCCTGCAGGGCGAGACGTACCTCGGCTCCGCCCAGGTGACGACCGACGCCACGGGCCACGCGGTCATCGACGTGACGCTGTCCGCGACGATTCAGCCGGGACAGAAAGTCTCCGCAACGGCGACGGATCCCGGCGGCAGTACCTCGGAGTTCTCGCAGAGGATCATCTTCTCGATCGCCCCCGCCTCGGGGCCGCCGGAAGGCGGCGACGGGCTCCTGGTCTCTGGAACGGACTTCTCCAATCCGACGACGATCACGATTGACGGTGCCGACGCCGCGGCATCCTTCGTCAACGACCACACGCTGACGGCGACGTCCCCCGCCTTCGCAGCGGGCACGTTCCACGACGTCGTCGCCACGACGACGGACGGCACCACGGGGACGCTCGTGAACGGTTGGGTCGCCGACTTTCTGGACGTTCCGGGCGGCCACCAGTTCCATTCCTTCGTGACGACCCTGGTCTCCAACGCGATCACCGTCGGGATCGGCGCCGGACTTTACGGTGTGGATCAGGGAACCAAGCGCCAGCAGATGGCGGTGTTTCTGCTCAAGGGCAAGCACGGCCTCTGCTACACGCCTCCCCCCTGCGCCGGCGTATTCCCGGACGTTCCATGCCCATCCACGTTCGCGCCCTGGATCGAGGCCCTCGCCGCCGAGGGCATCACCACCGGATGCGGCGGTGGCCTCTTCTGTCCTCAGAACCTCGTGACTCGCCGGCAGATGGCCGTCTTCCTGCTGAAGACCGAGCACGGATCGACCTACTCGCCGCCGGCGTGCGCCGGCGTCTTCGACGACGTGCCCTGTCCGGGGGCCCCGGCCGTCGAATTCATCGAGCAGCTCGCCGCCGAGCAGATCACCGGAGGCTGCTCCGCCTCTCCTCCCCTTTATTGCCCGGACGGCACCAGCACCCGCGGACAGATGGCGGTGTTCATTACGAAGACTTTCCACCTCCAGTAGGAGGCCATATGAAGAGCCTGAAGCGCCTCGTAGCTTCCGTGGCCGGACTTGTATCGCTTCCGCTGGCGGCGGCGACTTTCACAGTGACCAACACCAACGACTCGGGCGCGGGCTCGCTGCGCCAGGCGATCCTCGACGCCAACGCGAACCCGGGGCCCGACACGATCGTCTTCAACATCCCCGGCGCCGGCGTCCACACGATCACCCCGGCGACGCCCTTCGACCCGATCACCGATGACGTCGTGATCGACGGCTACACGCAGCCCGGATCGAGCGCCAACAGCGATCCCGTCGCCACCAACGCCGTGCTCACGATCGAGCTCGACGGCAGCGTAGCCGGCGGCTTTGGACTGAGCTTCGTCTTCGGTGCTCCGTCGGGCATCAGCGGCACCGTGCAGGGCCTCGTCATCAACCGGTGGGGCAATGGGATCGTCAGCCAAGGATTCGCCCCGGTCACGATCCGGGGCTGCTTCGTGGGAACCGATCCCACGGGGACGTTCGCGCGCGCCAATACTGCGGAAGGAATCAGCCTGCTTTCCGTCGGCGGGGACGTGGTCGGCGGGACCTCCCCCGCGGACCGGAACCTCATCTCCGGCAACGGCGTCGGTATCTCGTCACAATCGTCGGGCGTGATCCAGGGCAACCTCATCGGGACCGACGCGACCGGCACGGTAGCGATCCCGAATACCGATCGCGGTATTACCAATAACGCGAGCCCAGGCCCTCTGATCGGCGGGTCCGCGTCCGGGGCGGGCAATGTCATATCCGGCAACGGGTCGAGGGGGCTGCACATCGGCGGTGGCCCCTTGTCGAACGCCGTCGTCCAGGGAAACAAGATCGGGACGACCGCCGACGGAACCGGGCCGCTTCCAAACGGCGACGGAATCGTCATCATCGCCGGCAGCAGCGGCGTCACCATCGGAGGAACCGCCGCCGGTGAAGCGAACCTGATCGCGTTCAACTCGAACATTGGGGCCGCTGTTGTCGATGGGACAAACAACTCGATTCGCGGCAATTCCATCCACGACAACGGCGGTTTGGGCATCGACTTAAACGCCGACGGCCAGCCCAACTTCAACGACGCGGGAGACTCCGACGACGGCGCCAATCACCTCCAGAACTTTCCGATCATCCAGTCGGTCGCCCACCTGGGCCCGTCGGGCGGCTCGACGGAGGTCGCGGGTAAGTTCAACAGCACGCCCTCGACGACCTTCGACCTCGACTTCTACGCGAACTCGTCCTGCTCGAGTTTTCCGAGGGAGTTTCTGGAGGGCGAAACGTATCTCGGCAGCACCCAGGTCACGACGAACGGAAGCGGCGACGCCACGTTCGACGTGATCCTTCCGGTCATGACCGATCCCGGCGCCCGGATCTCCGCTACGGCGACGGACCCCACCGGGAACACCTCCGAGTTCTCGCAGCGGATCGTCTTTTCCATCAACCCCACCTCGGGCGATGCCGCCGGCGGCACGCCGATTTCCGTCATTGGCACAGACTTCACCGACCCGACGACCATGACGATCGGAGGGGTCGCGACGGCAGTCGGCTTCGTCGACGACCATACGCTGAACACGACCTCGCCCGCCCTCTCTCCCGGAACGGTCAACGACATCGTCGTTACCACACCGGACGGCACCACGGGGACGCTCGTGAAGGGCTGGGTCTCGGACTTCCTCGACGTGCCCAACTCTCACCAGTTCTATTCCTTTGTCACGACACTCGTCTCCAACGCGATCACGGTGGGCGTGGGCGGCGGTCTCTACGGAGTCGATCAGTCGACGCTTCGGCAGCAGATGGCGGTGTTCTTGCTCAAGGGCAAACACGGCCTCTGCTACACCCCTCCGCCCTGTACGGGAACCTTCGGCGACGTTCCCTGTCCTTCCACCTTCGCCGACTGGATCGAGGCCCTGGCGGCCGAGGGCATCTCCGGTGGCTGCGGCAACGGCAACTTCTGCCCGACGAACCCGGTGCGGCGGGACCAGATGGCGCCGTTCTTACTCAAGGCCGAGCACAGCTCGAGCTACCTGCCGCCGACCTGCACCGGCCTGTTCCCGGATGTGCCGTGTCCGTCGCTCTTCGCCGACTGGATCGAGCAGCTCGCGGCCGAGGCGATCACCGGAGGCTGCGGCGGCGGCAACTACTGTCCGCTGAATCCCAGCACGCGGGGACAGATGGCAGTGTTTGTCGTGAAGACGTTCAAGCTGCAATAGGAGGGATTGTGAACAGACTCGTTGCTCTCCTGTACCTCGTGTCTGCACCGCTGGGCGCCGCGACGTTCACTGTCACTAACACCAACGACTCCGGCTCCGGATCCCTCCGCCAGGCGATCCTGGACGCCAACTCCAATCCCGGTCTCGACACGATCGCCTTCGACATCTCGGGCTCCGGTGTCCACACCATCTCGCCCGCCACTCCTCTCCCCCCGATCGCCGATCCCGTCATCATCGACGGCTACACTCAGGCCGGCTCCAGCGTCAACACGGATCCGGTCGGATTCAACGGCGTCCTGCTCATCGAGATCAGCGGCACTGCCGCGGGACCGTCGAACGCCTTCTACATCACCGCCGGTGGAAGCACGGTTCGCGGTCTGGTGATCAACGCCTTTCAGGGAGCGAGCACGGACGCCGGCAACGCCTTTCGCCTCTCGAGCCTGGGCGGCAACCACATCGAGGGCAACTTCATCGGCACGGACACCACCGGCACGCTTGCCCTCGGAAACGAAGACAACGCCGTGGGGACCGACTCGGGCTCCGACGGCAACGTCATAGGCGGCACGGCTCCCTCCGCCCGCAACGTGATCTCGGCGCAGGGACGAGTCGCCATGTTCATCGGGACGTCGGCCAACGTGATCCAGGGCAACTTCATCGGAACCCAAAAGGACGGCTTGAGCCCTCTCGGCAATCTTCAGGGCGTTGGTTTCATTGGCAACGTCGGAACCGCCAACGACAATGTCGTCGGGGGGATCGGACCGGCGGAGGCGAACGTCATCGCGTTCAATGCGATTCGCGGTGTGGTGGCGGAGATCAACTCCGGAACGGGGAACATCGTCCGAGGCAACTCGATTCACGACAACGGCGAGCTGGGGATCGACTGGGTTCCGGTCGGGCCCACTCCGAACGACCCCGGGGATGCCGACACGGGCTTCAATCAGTATCAGAACTTCCCGATCATCCAGTCGGTCACGACCGGCGCGAGCACGCACATCGTGGGCAAGCTGGATAGCGCCGCGTCCACGACCTACGACCTCGACTTCTATGCCAACCCCGCCTGCTCGAACTTCCCGAGGGAGTTTCTCGAAGGCGAGACGTACATCGGCTCCGCACAGGTGACGACGGACGGGTCCGGCCACGCCGCGATCGACGTCACGCTGTCGGTCGCGACGGAAGCCGGCGCGCGGATCTCCGCGACGGCGACGGATCCCGCAGGGAACACCTCCGAGTTCTCGCAGCGCATCCTGTTCTCCATCAGCCCGTCCTCGGGCGACGCCGCCGGCGGGACGCCCCTGACCGTCTCTGGCACCGACCTCGCCGATCCCACCACGATGACGATCGGCGGCGTCGCGACGGCTGTCGGCTTCGTCAACGACCACAGCCTGACCACGACCTCCCCGGCCCTACCCCCCGGCACGGTCAACGACGTCGTCGTCATGACTCCGGACGGGACAACGGGAACGTTGGTCAAGGGCTGGGTTTCGGACTTCCTGGACGTTCCTGGCTCGAATCAGTTCTACTCCTTCGTGACGACGCTCGTCTCGAACGCGATCACGGTGGGTATCGGCGGCGGACTGTACGGCGTAGACCAGGGCACCAAGCGCCAGCAGATGGCCGTGTTCCTGCTCAAGGCCGAGCATGGCCTCTGCTACACGCCTCCTCCGTGCGTTGGGACGTTCCCCGACGTTCCCTGCCCGTCGACGTTCGCCCCATGGATCGAAGCGCTCGCCGCCGAGGGCATCACGACCGGCTGCGGCGGCGGCAACTTTTGCCCCGACAACCTGGTCACACGCAGGCAGATGGCCGTCTTCCTTCTGAAGACCGACCACGGATCGAGCTACGTTCCGCCGGCATGCGCCGGCGTCTTCGATGACGTCCCCTGTCCGGGCGCCCCGGCCGTCGACTTCATCGAGCAGCTCGCCGCGGAACAGATCACCGGAGGCTGCTCCGCCTCGCCGCCTCTCTACTGCCCCAATGGCACCAGCACCCGCGGCCAGATGGCGGTGTTCATCGTCAAGACGTTCAATCTGCAGTGAGATACCTTAGGCGGAGGGACCACTTCTGAATGGGGTTGCCCACACGGAGGCCTTATGCTCAGGAGCCCGGCCGGTCTCGCCGCCTTCCTCTTCGCCGCTCCGCTCGCCGCCGCCACCTTCACGGTAACCAACACGAACGACTCGGGTGCAGGCTCGCTGCGCCAGGCGATCCTCGACGCCAATGCCGCGGTGGGGGCCGACACGATCGTCTTCAGCATCACCGGTTCGGGAGTCCACACGATCGCGCCGCCGAGCGCCCTTCCTCTGATCACCGAGGCCGTGACGATCGACGGCTACACGCAGTCGGGTGCGAGTCCTAATTCCAACCCACCCGACCAGGGCACCAACGCCGCCATCCGCATCGAGATCGACGGGACCGGCGCCGGAAGCAGCTCCGACGCGGCGGTCCTGAAGATCGCCTCGACCGGGAGCGCTACGGTCATCCGCGGGCTCGCCATCAACCGGGGTCACGCCGGAATCCGCGTCGACGGAGCGGACGGGGTCCACATCGAAGGCTGCTTCATCGGTACAGATCCAGCCGGCGCGACCGCGGCAGGCAATGTCGTGGGCGGACTGGTGATCACCTCCGGCGCCACGAACGTGACCGTTGGCGGAAACACGCCGGCGGCGCGCAATCTCATCTCGGGCAACGGCGTCGACGAAATCGTCATTGGCCTGGAAAACGGCAACGGAGGCGCCGGCCATGTAATCGCCGGCAATCTCATCGGCACCGACGCGACAGGCACGGTCTCTCTTTCCGGCGCCCAGGGCGGTATCGAGGTGATCGGGAACTACTCGAACGTCCGCGTCGGAGGAACGGCCCCCGCCGAGCGCAACGTCATCTCGGGCAACTTCAGCGGCGTGCGACTGCGGGATTTGGGAACGGCTTCGGTCGAGGGGAATTACATCGGGACCGACGTCACCGGAACGTTGGGCCTCGGCAATACGACCTTCGGGATCAGCGCCCAAAGCCCGGACGACACCATTGGCGGCGCGGTCGCGGGCGCCGGCAACGTGATCTCGGCCAACGGCGGCCACGGCATCGAGATCAGCCGGGCCGGCGCGGTCGTACAGGGGAACTTCATCGGAACCGACGCGGGTGGAACCGCTCCTCTCGGCAACTTCGGACGCGGCGTCGACATCTTCTCCGTCGACGGGATCGTCGTCGGCGGCACCGCCGCCGGCGAACCGAATACGATCGCGTTCAACGGCCTCGCCGGCGTCACGGTCTACACGTCCTCGGGCACACTTTCGGGCAACACGATCCGCGGCAACGCCATCTTCGGGAACAGCACGGTCGGGATCGACCTCGGAAACAACGGACTGACTGTCGACGATCCGGGGGATGGCGACGAAGGGGCGAACGGTCTTCAGAACTATCCGATCATCGGCGCGGTGACCCCCGGCTCTTCGTCGACGAACATCCAGGGAACGCTCAACTCCACGGCGTCCACGACGTTCGATCTCGATTTCTACGCCGGACCGCCCTGCCTCGATCGGCCTCAGGCCTTGCTGCAGGGCCAGGTCTACCTCGGTTCGAAACAGGTCACGACGGACGGGTCGGGACTGGCGAGTTTCAGCGCGGACGTCCCGTTCGTGCTCGCAGCGGGGCAACCCGTCACGGCGACCGCGACGACTCCGGATGGCAGCACGTCCGAGTTTTCGCAGCGGATCGTCCTCACGAGCGCCCCCGCCTCGGGCCCGCCCGCCGGCGGAACCTCGATCTTGCTGACCGGGATGCTCTTCGAGGACGGCGCCACGGTCGCCGTGGGCGGCGCACCCGCTACCGGCGTCGTCGTGCAGACTCCAACGGTCATTTCGGCGACAACGCCGCCGCTCGCGGCGGGCACGCTCAACGACATCGTGGTGACCAACCCGAGCGGCGTCTCGGGGACGCTCCGCAACGGCTGGGTCGCGGATTTCCTGGACGTGCCGCCCAGTCACCAGTTCCACGGGTTCGTCACGCCGCTGGTCTCCAACGTAATTACGGCCGGGATCGGCGGGGGCCTCTACGGCGTCGATCAGTCGACGCTGCGCCAGCAGATGGCCGTCTTTCTGCTGAAGGGCAAGCACGGCATCTGCTATACGCCGCCGCCGTGCGCCGGCACCTTCGCCGACGTGCCCTGTCCTTCGACGTTCGCCGGTTGGATCGAGGCGCTCGCGGCCGAAGGCATCACCGGGGGCTGCGGCAACGGCAACTATTGCCCGCAGAACCCCGTCCGGCGGGATCAGATGGCCGTCTTCCTGTTGAAGGCCGAACACGGGTCGAACTACGCACCGCCGGCCTGCGTCGGGACTTTCCCGGACGTTCCGTGCCCGTCGCAATTCGCCGACTGGATCGAGCAGCTCGCCGCCGAACAGATCACCGGCGGCTGCGGAAACGGCAACTACTGCCCGGGCGCCGACAACACCCGCGGACAGATGGCGGTGTTCATAGTCAAAACCTTTCACCTGCAATAGCGGCCGACGGCGCCGTCATCGGCGCGCGTTGCGATACGATCCGAGGTTTCCGGACGCACTCCCATGTCTCCCCGCGTCGCCGCGAGACGCCGATCGACCCCGCCGTGAGGATCCGTCACCTCGGCCGGCCGGCTCTCATGCTGGTCTCGTTGCTCTGCGCGTTTCCCGAGGGCATCGCTGCAGAGCAGCTTCCCTTGAAGTCCTACACGACCGTCGATGGATTGCCGAGCGACCGCGTCAACTGCATCCTGCGCGATTCCCACGGATTCCTGTGGTTCGGAACCTGGGACGGAATCTCGCGCTTCGACGGATACGGCTTCGAGAACCTGACCGCCGCGGACGGTTTCCCGGGTCCGTCGGTCAACGCACTTCTCGAGTCGCGTGACGGCACGTACTGGGCCGCCACGGTCGGCGGACTCGCCCATTGGGACCCGACGCGCAGGGAATCACCCTCCCGGACCCGCTTCGAGGTGGTGAAGCTAGGGGACAGACCGCTCATCGAAGCCGCCTTCGCGCTCCTCGAGGACCGCCTCGGGAGCCTCTGGGTCGGCACCGCTTCCGGCTTGTACCGATGGAACCCGTCCTCGAACCCGAAGGCACAGCGGATCTCTCTGGAGGAGTCGGCGAAGCCGCCGGAGGTGTATGCGCTGCTGGAGGATCCCGACGGGGGCCTTTGGATCGGTGCGGATCGTGGGTTGTTCTTCCGCGCCGTGGACGGACGGACGACGCGGCTCGGCGGACGCGACGGGTTCCCGACGGACGTTCGATGTCTGCTCCGAGATCGAACGGGTCGGATCTGGATCGGAACTCACGAAAGCGGGATCTTCCGGGTCGATAGCGCTTCACCGGCGGGCGGGGCGGTCCGCCACCTGTCGACGACGTCGAACGGGCTCGCGGGCGACCACGTGCTCGGCCTTCTCGAGAGCGCGGACGGCACCGTCTGGGCCGCCTGCTACGGAGGCTTGAGCCGGTTTGCTCCGGGCCCGGGGCCGGATCGCGACCGTCCCCGGACCTACACGCGCGCCCAGGGCCTCGTCGCCCTCGGGATCTTCTCGCTGGCGGAGGACGCGGCGGGCAACATCTGGATCGGCACCGACGACGCCGGTGTGATGCGGCTGGTTCCGCGCGGATTTCGAACGTACAACGGCGAGGATGCGCTCCAGAGCACGCGAGTCGTGTCGGTTCTCGCGGATCGCGGCGGACGGGCGTGCGTCTACACCGCCGGCAAGACGTCCACCGACGCTCGCACGGACACGAACCGGCTCCTGCAGTGTTTCGACGGGACACGCTTCCACGCGGTGACGCCTCGCCTCCCCGCAGGAACGCACTTCGGCTGGGGCTGGTCCCAGGTGACGTTCCAGGACAGCCGCGGAGGGTGGTGGATCCCGACGTTCGAAGGTCTCTATCGCTTCCCCGCGGCGGAATTCACGACCTTGGCAACCGCTGTGCCGCGCCGGTACACGACGACCGACGGCCTGCCGTCGAACGAGATTTTCCGCGTCTTCGAAGACAGCCGCGGCGACGTCTGGATGAGCCTCTCCGACTCCACCCGCTGCCTGGCTCGATGGAAACGCGCCTCGGATTCCATCGTGGTTTACGGCCCGTCGGACGGCTTGCCCGCCGGCGACTCCCCCATCTCCTTTGCCGAGGACGGCTCGGGCGCCCTCTGGATCGGGTTCTACAATGGCGGCCTCGCTCGCCACCGCGACGACCGGTTCACATTTTTCGGCGAAGCCGACGGCATCCCGGCGGGGCGGACGCGCTGCCTCTACCGTGACCGCGCCGGGAATCTCTGGGTCGGCGCGAGCCGCGGAGGCATCGCCCGCATCGAGCATCCCGAGGCCGTGCGGCCGAGGTTCACCCGATTCACGACCGCCGAGAATCTCTCGAGCAACGACGCGTGGTCGCTCGCCGACGACCGATGGGGAAGGATCTACATCGGCACCGAACGCGGCCTCGACCGACTGGATCCCGCGACCGGAATCGTCCAGACCTTCACCGCCGACGACGGCCTGGTGCGAGGCGTCATCGAGACCACGATCGAAGACGGCGCCGGGACGCTGTGGTTCGGCTCCGGCCAGGGAGTCTCGAGCCTCGCCCCCGAACCCGAAGGCCGCCGGGATCCTCCACCCGCCCGGATCTCGCGCGTCCTCCTCGACGGCACCCGCCAGGCGCTGCCGGACATCGGCGCCGTCCACGTGCGCCTTCCGGATCTCACCGCGAGCACGGGACCTCTCCAACTCGAGTATTTCGGGATCGACTTCGCAGCGGGCGGACGGCTCCGTTACCAGTACCAGCTCGAGGGTGCCGATTCCGACTGGGGGCCTCCGCGCGACGAGCGCTCCGTCATCTACGCGCACCTGCGCCCCGGCGGCTATCGGTTTCGGGTTCGCGCCGTCGCCAACGACGGGTCGTTCAGCCCGGAGCCGGCCGACGTGGAATTCCGGATCCTGCCCCCGTACTGGCAGCGGCCCTGGTTCGTGGCGGCGTGCGCCGCGGCTCTGATCCTCCTGGCCTACCTGCTGCACCGCTATCGGCTCCGGCAGGTCCTCGCGGTCGAACGGCTCCGGACGCGCATCGCAACCGACCTGCACGACGACATCGGCTCGAGCCTCTCGCAGATCGCGATCCTGAGCGAGATCGCCCGGCAGCAGCCGGGAGGCGCCACCGAGAAGGTCCAGGACATGCTGGCGCGGATCGGCGCCGTGTCGCGGGACCTCGTCGATTCGCTGGGCGACACGGTCTGGGCGATCGATCCGCGCCGCGACCGCCTGGAAGACCTGGTCCACCGGATGCGCCGATTCGCCGGAGACCTGCTGACCGAGAAGCAGATCGAGGTGGTCTTCGACGCCCGGCTCGACGACCCGGAGCGGGATTTGCCCGCGGACATGCGCCGGCAGCTCTTTCTGGTCTTCAAGGAAGCGGTTCACAACATGGCGCGCCACTCCGGCTGTACGCGCGCCGAGATCGATTTTCGCGTCGACGACGGCTCGCTCGCCCTCTGCCTGAAAGACAACGGACGCGGCTTCGATCCGGCGGGGCGCGAGGGCGGCTACGGGGTCGCGAGCATCCGGGAGCGCATCGCGAGACTCCACGGCTCGATCGAGCTCGTCTCCTGCCGGGCAGATCAGCCCGGCGCGCCGGGGACGACCGTGTTCATCGCGGTTCCCCTACCCAAATAGGTGGCGGGTTTCCCGAGGCACCGCTTGGGTATCGTTGCCCCGACATGATCCGCGTCGCCATCGTCGAGGATCGCGACGAGATTCGCGAGGGCCTGGCGGCGCTCCTCGACGGCAGCCGCGAGTGCCGGGCGACCGGTACTTACCGCACGATGGAGGAAGCGCTCGCGGACATCGCCGCGGACCTTCCCGACGCGGCGCTCATCGACATCGGCCTGCCGGGCATGTCCGGCATCGAGGGCGTGCGCGTGCTGCACGAGCGGTATCCGCGCCTGGCCCTTCTCGTTCTCACGATCTACGAGGACGACGAGCGCATCTTCGCTGCGCTCTGCGCCGGGGCGAGCGGGTACCTGCTGAAGAAAACTCCGCCGGTGCGGCTCGTCGAGAGCATCGAGGAGGCCGTGAGTGGCGGAGCGCCGATGTCTCCCGAAATCGCCCGCCGCGTCGTCGAGTTCTTCCGCGCGAGCCGACGCCCCGAGAGCGCAGCGCCTCCGCTCTCACCGCAGGAGAAGAGACTGCTCCAGCTTCTCGTCGAAGGGCATCACTACAAGACCGCGGCCGCGCAGATGCAGATCTCCGTCAACACCGTCTCGTTTCATCTGCGGCGCATCTACGAGAAGTTGCAGGTCCACTCCAAGGCCGAAGCCGTCGCCCGCGCGCTGCGCGACGGTCTCGCGCGCTGACCTTTCTTCGACATCCGCTCGCGGGATAGTCGTTTCGTCCCACCTGAATACGTAGTTGCGCGCGGCGCTTTGCGCTCGTAGAACCGGAGTCGTTCGCACCGGCGAAAGGAGAACGGGAATGAGAGGCTCGAGGTGGGTTCTGGTCGCCGCCCTGAGCCTGGGTGTCGGCGCGACCCGCGGGTATGCGCAGAACGGAACCGCAGGCGCGATCACGAAGCATCCCGCGGCTCCGGATTTCGGCCTCAACGATGACCACTACGTCCGGATCGGCGCGACGGAGTTCCTGCCGGACAACAGTCAAACCAGCTACAGCAGCACCTGGAATCCCGGAGACCCTTTCGGCTACAGCTACCGGCGCTACTGGAGCGGACTGGGGTATCCGCACTTTCTCGCGTGGGTGCACGCGCCGGGCGGCGCGTTGCTCGACTACGTCGAGCTCGACGACTGCGACAACAACCCCGACTACGCCCTGACGATGAACGTCTATTCGTGCAACGGCGTCGGCGAGTGCGACCAGACCCCGGTCAAGACGATCACGACGGCGAACGGCTGTGGAGGAGACAGCGCGACCCTGGATCCGCAGACGATCGACAACCTCCACGGCGAATACATGCTGGAAGTCGTGTTTCCGGCAGAAGTGATCGACGGAAGCCTGGCGATCGCGGGCGCCGTCGTCGGATGGAAGTACCAGGTTTCGTCGGCTCCCAACTCCGCAACCTTCAACGACGTTCCCACGACACACACGTTCTTCCAGTTCGTCGAGGCCCTGGCCGCGTCGGGCATCACCGCCGGCTGTCAAACGAATCCTCCGCTCTACTGCCCGAACGCTCCCGTGACGCGTGCCCAGATGGCGGCATTCCTCTCGAAAGCCCTGGGCCTCTACTGGGGAGGCTACTGATGGTCCGAAGGATCTTCTTTTTCGCTCTGGCTCTGGCGGGTGTCGTCGGCATCGGTCCGGTCGCGCGCGGGCAGAGTTTCGAGGAGTTTCCGATCCCGACGGGCGAGAGCTTGCCCAAGGGCATCGCCGCCGGCTCGGATGGCGCCCTCTGGTTCACCGAGGATACGGCCAACAACATCGGCCGCATCACGACGGCCGGCGTCGTTACGGAATTCCCGATCCCGACGGGCAGCAGCGAGCCCTGGGGAATCACAGCCGGACCGGATGGCGCGCTCTGGTTCACGGAGCTCAACGCCAACCAGATCGGCCGGATCACGACCGGCGGAGTCATCACCGAGTTTCCGATCCCCAGCGCCGCCAGCCGTCCGGCGGAGATCACCGCCGGTCCGGACGGCGCCCTGTGGTTCACCGAATCGAATCTCTCCGCCGGCAAGATCGGGCGCATCACGACGGCCGGAGTCATCACGGAGTTCCCCCTGCCCAATTCGACGAGCGAGCCCGACGGAATCACGGCCGGCCCGGACGGCGCTCTCTGGTTCACGGAGCGGGACGCCAGCGCCAACGCCATCGCGCGGATCACGACCGCCGGCGTGGTCACCGAGTTCACGATCCCCACGTTCACCAGTCTGCCGGAGGGCATCACCGCGGGATCCGACGGGAACCTCTGGTTCGTCGAATCCAACTTCGACAAGCTCGGCCGTGTCACGACCTCCGGAGTGATCACCGAATTTCCGATACTCACGGCGGGCGCGAGCGCGTTCCGGATCACGGCGGGGAGCGACGGTAACCTCTGGTTCACCGAGGAAGCCGTCAGCAAGATCGCGCGCTCCACCACCGCGGGGGTCGTCACCGAATTCACGATTCCGACGGCGGGAAGCGATCCATGGGGCATCGCCGCGGGCCCGGACGGCGCTCTGTGGTTCACCGAACTGGAGACCAACAAGATCGGCCGGCTCACGACCGGCGGCGGCGTTGCCACGCCGACGTCGACGCCATCAATCACGCCGACCGCGACGGCGACGCCGGCCGGCGTACCCACTGCGACGCCAACTTCGCCGGGTCCGCCACCGCCGACCCCGACACCCGGACCGGCTCCCGCCGCGCCCGTTCCGACGCTCTCGCCCTGGGCGCTGGCGCTCCTCTGGCTCGGGCTCGCAGCCGGAGCGGTCGGGCTTCTGATGCGGCGGCCGTAAAGGAGGCTTCGTCATGATCCGGACGCGAGCATCGCTTCTCGCCGCCATCGCCGTTTTCGTCTCGGCGATGGCCTACTCCCGGAGCCCGATCTCCGTCGGCCGAACCCGGGCTTCTGCCAGGGTCGTTTCGCCGGACCTGCCCGCCGGAACCGGCGAACTCTTCACGATGACAATCGGCGCCTGGGATTTCGGACAGGTCGATACGCTCGATCGCTGGGTCGGAACCGCGATCGACGACGGACTGTATGTTCGCGCGTGCGCTTCCGGCGGGTGTGAACTCGTCGCGACGTTGCGCCTGCCCTCGGGAACGCTCATCGACCACATCGAGCTCGACGCCTGCGACGAAGACGGCTCCGCCGACGTGGCGGCGACACTTTTCGACTGCGTGGACGACCAGAGCGGACCGGGCACGTGCACGGTGATGCAGTCGGTCGCCACGGACGGGACTCCGGGCTGCGCCTTCGTCCCGGGAAACTCTCTCGGTGCCAACGTCGACAACCTGAACCACGACTACTTCATTCAGGTCGGCGTGCCGCCGGACAATTACGTCAGCGCGCTGCGTGCGGTTCGCGTGTACTACCGACTACAGGTAAGCGCGCCTCCGACGACGGCGACGTTCAACGACGTGCCGACGTCGGACCCCGCATTCCAGTTCATCGAGGCCTTCACGGCCGCGGGTATCACAGCGGGCTGTTCGACCTCGCCGCCCCTCTTCTGTCCCGACGCGACCGTGACCCGGCGGCAGATGGCTGTCTTCTTCGCCAAGGCGCTGGGACTGAACTATCCGTACTGACTCGGCACTCGCCATGGGAGGCCCAATGGGTTCAAACAGCCTCTCGCGCCTCGCGGGCCCCCGTGATGCGCGGGCAGAGCGGTTTTCCGCTCCAAGGCGCTCGGGCTCCATTTCCAATGGTCCGGGAGGACACATGACTCGCACCGCGATCGTCCTCGTCGCCGCTATCGCGGGCAGCGCCGCCCTCTCGGCCGACACGTTCACCGTCACCAACACGAACGACTCGGGCGCGGGATCGCTCCGCCAGGCGATCCTCGACGCCAATGCCCACGCCGGAGCCGACACGATCGCGTTCAGCATCCCCGGTGCCGGGGTCCACACAATCACCGTCTCGTCGCTGCTGCCGATAATCACCGACCCGGTCACGATCGACGGCTATACCCAGCCGGGCTCGAGCCCGAACACGAACGGCCCCGGTCTTCCGGACAACGCCGTGCCGACGATCGAGGTGACTCCCGGGAACGGACCTCTCCTTCAGACGGGTCTGCTCGTGACCGGCGGCAACAGCACCATCCGCGGGCTGATCCTCAACCGATTCTCGATGCAGATCGTCTTCAATACCGGCGGAGACAACAAGGTCGAAGGGAACTTCATCGGCGCCAACGCCGACGGCAACACGGCATACGCGTCGTTCGACGGCGTCGTCCTGAGCGCCGCCAGCTCCGGAAACACCGTCGGCGGCCTCACCCCGGCCGCGCGCAACATCATCGTCAGCGACAACGGAATCGAGATCGAGACCAGTTCCAACGTCGTCGAGGGCAACTTCATCGGAATCGACGCGGCCGGATCGGCGGCACTGGACCTGTTTCAGAGCGAGGGGATCCGGCTCAATGGTGGAACCGACAACACGATCGGTGGGACGACGGCAGCGGCACGCAACGTCATTTCAGGGAACGACATCGACGCCATCGAGTTCTCGTTCACCGCTTCCGGCAACGTGGTCGAGGGAAACTTCATCGGCACCGACGTCACCGGAACGCTCCCCGTGGGGAATTTCGACAAGGGCATTCTCGTCGAGGGCGGAAACGGCAATCTCATCGGAGGGAGCGCGGCGGGCGCCGGAAATCTCATCGCCTTCAACGGGTTCGGTCAACCGTCGAGCAGCGGGATCCTCGTCCTCTCCTCCGCCACGGGCTACACGATTCGCGGGAACACGATGTATGGCAACAACGGCCCGTCGATCGACCTCGGCGAGGACGGTCTGACGCCGAACGACCCGGGAGACACCGATACGGGGGCGAACAACCTTCAGAACTTCCCGATCATCAAGTCGGTCGTCCACGGCGCCTCGACCACCGAGATTCTCGGCAAGCTCGACAGCACGTCGTCGACGACGTTCGACCTCGACTTCTATTCGAACCCCGCCTGCGCGCGCTTCCCGAGAGAGCTTCTGCAGGCCCAGGGGTATCTGGGACTCGGCCAGGCCACGACCAACGCCTCCGGCCACGCCGACTTCGACATCACGCTGCCGGTTCCGACCGAGGCCGGCGCCCGGATCACGGCGACGGCCACGGATCCCGGCGGCGACACCTCCGAGCTCTCCCAGGGGATCATCTTCTCGATGAACCCGCCGTCCGGTCCGGCGGAGGGGGGCACGCTCACGACCATCCACGGAACAAACTTCGCCGACCCGACGTCGATGACGATCGGCGGCGCCGCGGTCACGGTCACCTTCGTCGACGACCATACTCTCAAGACCACCACACCGGCGTTTGCCCCCGGAACCGCCAACGATGTCGTCGTCACGACGCCCGACGGAACCACCGGAACGCTGGCGAAGGGCTGGGTGGCGGACTTTCTCGACGTGCCCCCATCCAGCATTTTCTATTCTTCCGTGGCGACGCTCGTCTCCAACGCTGTCACGGCCGGCATCGGAGGCGGAAACTACGGCCTCGGCGATCTGACGTTGCGCCAGCAGATGGCCGTCTTCCTCCTCAAGTCGAAGCACGGGCTCTGCTACACGCCGCCTCCCTGCACCGGAGTCTTCGGCGACGTCCCGTGCCCGTCGACCTTCGCCGATTGGATCGAGGCCCTCTCAACCGAGGGCATCACTGGCGGCTGCGGCGGAAGCGACTATTGCCCGCAGGATCCGGTGCGTCGGGACCAGATGGCTGCCTTCCTGCTGAAGGCCGAGCACGGGTCCTCGTACATGCCTCCGGCATGCACGGGCGTCTTCCCCGACGTGCCGTGCCCGAGCCTGTTCGCCAACTGGATCGAGCAGCTCTTCGCGGAGGGCATCACGGGCGGCTGCGGCGGGGCGAACTACTGCCCGGGAGATCCGGTGACGAGGGGTCAGATGGCGGTATTCATCGTGAAGACATTCCATCTCCAGTGAGTCCCTCATCGACGCTTGGCTCGATTTGAGTCCGAGTCAGCCGTTCGATCTCCCTTTGGGAGTGGGGCGCGGCGTCGCCGCCGCGCCCCTTTTTTTCGAACCGGCGCCTAGAGGTGAGGGATGTTGAACGCTCTCACCAGGAACGTCGCCATCTGCTGATTCGGGATGCCGGCGGCCGGGCAGAAGTCGTTGCCTCCACACCCCGCCGTCACTCCCTCCACAAACAACTGCCCGATCCAGTCTCCAAACGGCGCC
>Ga0075425_100000465_pt1 | contig 38054 bp, 39 predicted proteins | sample SoiMethybrSBSTD4_FD_75300 | JGI IMG/M metagenome (GOLD analysis project Ga0075425, IMG submission 75300) | Bulk soil microbial communities from a Populus tree surrounding site in Tennessee, USA - Soil MetaG P. TD hybrid SBSTD4 | ecosystem: Environmental > Terrestrial > Soil > Tree plantation... | reverse complement strand
TCCCAACCCCGACGCACCCCCGGTCACCAGTACGACATCGTGCTCGCCTAGCCTCATTCCCACTCCCCCTCCCTCCGACTTGTCGGAGGCTACTTCAGTGGCTCGTTCAGCAGATGGCGAGCGACGACGAGTCGCTGAATCTGATTGGTGCCCTCGAATATCTGAGTCACCTTGGCCTCTCGCATATAGCGCTCAGCCGGATAGTCGCGCGTGTAGCCGTAACCTCCCAGTACCTGAACGGCATCAGTCGTCACCTTCATGGCGACATCGGAGGCGATCATCTTGGCGACCGCGGCATCGCGACTGAACGGGCGGCCAGCGTCACGCTTGCGAGCCGCCATGAGGTAGGTCGCACGGGCTGAGTCAACTGCAGCCGCCATCTCGGCCAGCAAGAACCGCATTCCCTGGAACTCCGCAATCGCACGCCCAAACTGCTCTCGCTGCCTCGCATAATCTGCCGCAAGATCAAGTGCGGCTTGCGCAAGCCCGGTGGCACATGCGGCGACTCCGAGTCGCCCAGAGTCCAACGCAGCAAGGGCGATCCTGGCGCCCTGGCCCTCAGCTCCAATACGCCGACTGTCCTCGATTGCGACAGCGTCGAAGTACAGCGCCGTCGTCGGCGAGCCATTCAGGCCCATCTTGTGCTCGGGACTGCCAAAGGTCAGACCCGGCACCTGGCCTGGTACGTGAAAACAGCTCACGCCTCCCCGAGGATCATCATCGGTCCGGGCGAAGGTGGTGTAGAAATCCGCGCGGGAGCCGTGAGTCGTCCAGGCTTTGGCACCATTGAGTTCATAGCCATGATCAGCATGCTTGGCCCGCGTCGCCATTGCGGAGATATCCGATCCAGCCTGCGCCTCCGACAGCGCATACGCGCCCAGCATCTTTCCGCCGATCATTTCCGATAAGTAGGTCCCGCGCTGCTCGGGAGTACCGAACGCCGCCATCGGATAGGACGCCATGACATGCACCGAGACACCGACGCCCACCGTCATCCATGCCGCCGCAATCTCTTCCAGAGCCTGTAGGTAAACCTCGTACGGCTGGCCGGCGCCGCCGTACTCCTCTGGATACGGCAGACCCAATAGTCCGGCTTCCCCGAGCATGGCGAAGGCATCGCGAGGAAATCGTGACGCTGCCTCTTCAGCGGCTGCGCGCGGCGCAAGCTCCGCTTGCGCGATCTCCCGCACCAAAGACACCAGCTCAACGCCCTCGTCAGTGGGCAACAAGCGATCGACGGGCATCTCACTCCTTTCTGATTGCGCCACTCGCTGCGCTCGCTCCGCGCGGATCGCGCTTAACCGGCGCCTACTTCGTCACACAGCTCGCCGCTGGGGCTGGTGCTCGCTTCGCTCGCGCGTTTTCGTTGGTCGCTCGAGGACGAAAGGCGTGTCCCCTCCCTCCTCCTCAGCCACGGCGCCGCGCGAACCGAGTCATCGGGGTGTGATCGGTACTATTAAGTGTACGTTAGTACCACTATGGTACCCATCTTGGTGGAACGGAGACTGACCCATCGGCAGACGGATCTGCGGGACGGCCTTGTCGATCTCGTTCTAGCGCAGGGATTCAGCCACCTGACAATGGATCAGTTCGCGGCTGAACTGAACTGCTCGAAGCGAACGCTCTACGCTCTTGCCTCCAGCAAAGAACAGTTGGCGGCGCTAGCAGTTCGGCACTTTTTCAAGCGGGCTACGGACCAGGTGGAGGCCGCTATAGCTCGCACGAGGGCCCCAGCCAAACGCGTCACCCGCTATCTCGAGGCGGCTGCCGAGGCGCTGCGGCCCGCCAGTCGGGCGTTCCGAGACGACATCGCTCAGTTCGGTCCAGCCGCGGAGATCTATGAGCAGAACACGCTTGCCGCAGCGCAGCGGGTGCGTGAATTGATCGACGAGGGCACTCGGGCCGGCGCATTCCGGCGGGTGCACGCCGCCTTCGTGGGCGAGGTAGTAACAGCCACGATGCGCCGCATCACCAGCGGTGAGATCGCGATAGCAACCGGGATGAGCGATGCCGAGGCCTACTCGGAGCTGGCCGATCTTGTGGTGGCGGCCATCCGTCGCTGATACCCCATTTGGTTGATCGCTGACGCGATGGCCGACACTCGCGATCACCAGGGACCACTCGCTCTTGCAGGAAACCGAATATCCTGCCCGAATGGACGAAGATCTCCACACCCTCGGTGAGGATCTCATCACCACCGCAGCACGGGTAGTGCGCTGGGTTCCCAAGGAGGACGGGTTCAGCATCAGTCTTGCCGCTGCCCGTCTGCTCGCCCGACTCCACGACAGCGGGCCAACGAGGATCAGCGACCTCGCCCTGGCCGAGAAATGTTCGCAACCGACGATCACCAACCATGTCAAGCGTCTGGAGGCCGCACAGCTGGTCGACCGCACTGCGGACCCGCGCGATGCCCGGGCGTGGATGATCAAGCTGACCAAGAAGGGGCAACAGCAACTGGTGTTGATGCGAACTTCGATCGGTACCAGCCTCGAGCCTTATCTTGCGACGATGTCCAAACGTGACATCAAAGCGCTGCGCGAGGGGGTCGAGGCCATGCGACGGCTGATGGCTGTGCAGATGGAGAGACAAGCCTCGTGACGCACCAAGCCGGGCCGGACGCGAGTTCAGCGGCGTTCCGGCTCTATGACACGGCCACACAATCGGTACGGACCTTCGAGCCGGTGATCCCTGGACGCGTATCCATCTATCACTGCGGGTTGACGGTACAGTCCGGTCCGCACCTAGGTCACATCCGTAAGGAAGTAGTCTTCGACGTACTTCGCCGCTGGCTGACATGGTGTGGCTATGAGGTAACCGTGATCGCGAACATCACCGATATCGATGACAAGATCTTGATCAAGTCTGCCGAGGCTGGCATTCCGTGGTTCGCGCATGCGTACCGTTTCGAGCGGGAGCTGCACGACGCGTACGCGGCACTCGGCTGCCTGCCACCGACCTACGAGCCACGGGCGACAGGTCACATCCCGGAGATGATCGAAATGATCAAGGTCCTCATCGACCGCGGTCATGCCTATCCGGCACCAGACGGCTCAGGCGATGTCTACTTCGATGTGAAGTCCTGGCCGGCGTACGGCTCCTTGTCTCACCAGAACATAGACGACATGGAACCGGCGGCGGATTCCGATCCCCGCGGCAAGAAGGATCCCCGCGACTTCGCACTCTGGAAAGGTCACAAGGACACCGAGCCCGACACAGCCAGCTGGCCGACGCCTTGGGGCCGCGGACGTCCGGGATGGCATCTGGAGTGCTCGGCGATGGCGAGCAAGTACCTCGGAGACGAGTTCGACGTCCACGGCGGCGGGCTTGATCTTCGTTTTCCCCACCACGAGAACGAACTGGCACAGTCCAACGCGGCCGGTCAGCGCTTTGCGCGGTATTGGATGCACAACGCGCTCGTTACCACTGCCGGGGAGAAGATGAGCAAGTCGCTCGACAACAGCGCACTTGTCTCGGAGGTGATCAAGCGATTTCCGGCGCGCGCGGTGCGGCTGTATTTGATCCAGCCGCACTACCGTTCGCCCATCGAGTATTCCGATGCCGCGATCGCCGAGTCGGTAGCCGCGCTTGGCCGGATTGACAACTTCGTTGACCGAGCGACCGAGCGAGTAGGCAGCAAGCCGCCGGCAGTACCTGATGAGTTCACCGCAGCAATGAACGATGATCTTGGTACGCCGGCCGCGGTCGCCGTGCTGCATAGCGCCGTACGTGAAGGCAATCAGGCGCTCGAAGCTAATGATCACGACCAGATCGCAAGTCGCCTGAGCGAGGTGACCGGAATGCTGATGATCTTGGGACTGAATGCTGATAGCGCGGCATGGCAGACCGACGACCACAAGTTGACAGCAGTCGTCGACGGATTGATCAATGAGCTGCTGAGGCAGCGCACCGCGGCTCGCGAGCGGAGGGACTTCGCGACGGCCGATGCTATCCGTAGCTCACTGACAACCCTCGGCGTTGAGGTATCCGATACTCCTAACGGAACCCGCTGGTCACTTCACGCCGACTTGTCAGCGCCAGTGGCTGCCCAAGCGACCAGAGGCGCTGACAATTCGGCGCGAGAGTAGGCGGCCATGCCCGGCAACAGCCAGCGCAGGGGCGCGGTACGCCGCAAAGGCAAAGGGAATACCGCTGGGTCGGGGGGCCGAGTGCGGCGGGGTTTGGAAGGCAAGGGTCCGACGCCCAAGGCCGAGGACCGGCCTTACCACGCTGCCTACAAGGAAAAGAAAGCCGCCGCCCAACGTCGATCTGCTGGTCCGTCGACCGCCAGAACCGGCCGTCCTGGATCGGGACCGGAGTGGGTAGCAGGCCGAAATGCAGTGCTGGAGGCGATGGAGGCCGAGATCCCCATCAAGGCTGCCTACGTCGCAGAGGGAGCGGACCGCGACGATCGGCTCCGCGACATTCTCAAGCTGGCAGCCAGCCGCGGCACCGCATTGCTCGAAGTTACCCGTGGTGAACTGGATCGGCTGACTGGCGGAGCCGTCCACCAGGGCGTCGCCGTGCAACTACCGGCCTTTGAATACGTCCACCCAGATGACCTGCTTTCGGCCGCTCTCGACTCCGATCACGAGCCGCTCATCGTGGCGTTGGACTCGATCACCGATCCCCGCAATCTTGGGGCAATCGTCCGGTCGGCCGCCGCTTTTGGCGCGGATGGCGTGTTGATTCCCGAACGCCGCTCGGCCGGCATGACCGCTGCGGCTTGGAAGACATCTGCCGGCGCCGCGGCTCATATCCCCATTGCGCGGGCGACAAATCTCAACCGCAGCCTCCGCGCGTACGCCAACGCCGGGCTGAGCTTGATCGGCCTGGACGCCGCCGCCGAGACCAGAATCTCCGACGTGCCCGGCGCTTCCGGCCCCATGGTGTTGGTGGTTGGCAGCGAGGGAGCGGGCCTGTCGCGACTGGTACGTGAGGCATGCGACTCTCTCGCCGCTATCCCGATCGGCCGGAGTGTGGAATCCCTGAACGCCGGAGTAGCGGCTGGAATCGCGCTCTATGAAATCCGGCGACAGCGTGTCGGCGCGCTGGACTAATGTAGGCGGCGCCCGTTTCTCCTCAGGAGTGCTCGTGACCGACATCCTCTCTTCCACCTCTCAGACTGATTCGAGGGGGACGGAAAGTTCGGCGTCCGACTATTCAGCGACTGCCTCTCAGGCCTACCGAGCAATGCTTTCCGTCGTTGAGACAGTTGAGCCACGGATATCCGATGCCATCCGCTCGGAGCTGACGGACCAGCGCAGCTCGCTCAAACTCATCGCTTCGGAGAACTACGCCTCGCCGGCCGTGCTGCTGACCATGGGTAGCTGGTTGTCCGACAAGTACGCCGAGGGCACCATCGGACATCGCTTCTACGCCGGCTGTCAGAACATCGACACGGTTGAGGCGGTCGCCGCTGAGCACGCCAGGGAACTTTTCGGCGCCGAGTACGCATACACCCAGCCGCACTCCGGAATCGATGCCAACCTGGTCGCCTTCTGGGCCATCCTCGCCAACCGCATTGAGTTGCCTGAGCTTGCGGCGCACGGTGTCAGGACGGTCAACGACCTCACCGAGGAGCAGTGGGAGCAGCTCCGCCACAAGTTCGGCAACCAGCGGGCGCTCGGCATGTCGCTGGACGCCGGTGGCCACCTCACTCACGGCTTCCGTCCCAACATCTCGGGCAAGATGTTCCATCAGCGCTCCTACGGCACTGATCCGGAGAGTCAGCTCTTGGACTATGACGCGGTGCGCGCCGCAGCGCGTGAGTTCCAGCCGTTGATCTTGATTGCCGGCTACTCGGCGTACCCGCGCCGGATCAACTTCGCGATCATGCGGGAGATCGCCGACGAGGTTGGCGCGACGCTGTTGGTGGACATGGCACACTTCGCCGGCCTGGTCGCAGGCAAGGTCTTTACCGGCGATGAGGATCCAGTACCGCACGCGCATCTTGTCACAACGACGACACACAAGTCGCTGCGTGGGCCGCGCGGCGGGCTGGTGCTGGCGACCAAGGAGTATTCCGATTCGGTGGACCGCGGGTGCCCGCTGGTGCTCGGTGGCCCGCTTGGTCACGTGATCGCGGCCAAAGCCGTAGCCCTCGCGGAGGCGCGGTCGCAGGAGTTCCGCGCCTACGCTCAGGCGGTTGCGGACAATGCCAAGACCCTGGCGGAAGGCCTGCTGCGACGCGGCGCGAAGCTAGTCACTGGCGGCACCGACAACCACCTGGTCCTCATCGACGTCACAACGTTCGGGCTGACCGGTCGCCAGGCCGAGGCTGCATTGCTGGACGCCGGCATTGTGACCAACCGGAACGCCGTCCCATCCGATCCCAACGGAGCCTGGTACACCTCAGGCATCCGCATCGGGACGCCAGCCCTCACGACGCGAGGCTTTGGTGCTGATGAATTCGAAAAGGTCGCCGAGCTGATCGTCAACGTGCTGAACAACACCACCGCAGCCATTGCCTCGAGCGGTCAGCCGGGCAAGGCTAAGTATGTGCTCGCCGACGGTGTGGCCGATGCCACCAAGTCCGCGACGGCGGAGCTCCTTGATGCCAACCCGCTCTATCCAGGGCTTTCTCTATAGGACGCTGACGTTCGAAGGACTCAGGCATGCAGCCGACGACAATCACGACGATCTGCCTGATTCTGTTCGGCGTCGGCCTCACCAGCTGGGCCATTTACCTATGGTTCAGCGATTGGCAGCCAGAGGTTCGGCGGTACGAGAGTCCTGAGGACGAGCTGGAGGCTGAGATCCAAGCTGCCGTACGTGAGATGCGGCAGGCGATCGACGACTACGAGCGGGGCGAGCGCCGCCTCTAGCATCGGGCGCCGTCCACGATGAACAGGTCTTTGGGTTGACCGCCGCGGCGACATCTTTCCGCACAAAGCCACAAAACGGACCCGTTGAAGCCGAACGCCATGCTCCCGCTTTGTGCGGACAAAAGCTATGAATTCTGAATAGGCCTCGACCTACTCTCGGTGCATGCGACGTGTCCTTGTTGCCACACTTGTCACCGTCACCGCGCTGACGGGCTTGACCGCCTGTGCCCAACCGGCCGTCCAAGCGGCGGACGTTTACAAGATCGGTTGTCCAGCCGTGGACGCGGCAGTCGGCGGTAGTGCCGCGGTCAGCAAGGTGACGGTGGCCGGACTGAAAAAACTCAGTGAGTCCGGCAAGCTCGACCCTGAACCGCAACGGTGGGTGGACGCGACCATCAGTCTGCTGGAATCGGACGACCCCAAGAATCCCCCATCCGACGTCAAGAAGTTGATCATCGACGGTTGCGCCAAGAACGGCTATACGCTGCAGAACCTGAAGTGATCAACAGCAGCCGAAGGCCGACGTCTGAGGGCTGAGCCCACAAATCAGCGCGAAAACAGGCTGCCCGAAACAATCGTCACAAAGTTCTTTATGGAGTGGGGTAGATCGCTCAAATGCCAGTTCTCCGGTCCGTGATACCAGGAGAGGTCATAAGAGTCTGGCTGCTCATCAACATCAGTGGCCACGATGGCATCCAGCCAACGGTCGAGGCCGCCGAGCACAATGGTGTACGGCAGCAGCTCCGACATCTCTTTCAACTCATTGCCAGGTGGCATCTGGTTCGTCGGGTGACTCAGCAGGTCTGACCGCAAGGCTCCCAGCCCGCCCAGCAGAGCAGCACCTTTGGACGTACGCGAGGGCATCTCCTGGGCGACGAAAACCATGCCGAGTGAGACCACAATCAGCGCCAAGCCCACCAGGCCGAACGTTGTGAACGCGGCAAGCACCCCGGTCAAAACAACCGAAATGATCAACGCGGCCAATGACAATTGTGTCCAACGGTCCCGAGTGTCATCAGGTCGGCGCTCATACCAACCATTGCTCACCATCTCGTCGTAAAGCGCGTTCTGAACTCCGCCGATGGACTCCTGCACCCTGCTGGCCAGCTCCGACACTCGTACGCTCCCGGCCGGTGGGGCAATGCCATCGAGCAACTGCTGCTCAAATGGCCGCAAACCGTCAGAGGTTCCCTCGATGCGCTTGATCTCCCAGTCGGTCCGTGCGAACTCACTCTCCCGAGGCAGCTCGGTGATCACCAGATGCCCGCGTACAGCAAGATCAACTAAGGTTGCGGTGACATCAATAGGATCAACGCGTTCGTCGGCCACCGTTCCGACATGTCCCGGGCGAATGTCGTCGACCACTCGGAATTCCGACTGCCCTGCCCCGGTGGGAACGAACTCGCCTACCTTGCTGATTTGCCCTTCAGGGTTGCGGTCTATCCCGGCCCGCCGATGAAGGCCATACAACGCAATCCCGCCGAGAAGCAGCAATCCCAACGCCAGAGCTAGCGGCAGCGGTTTGGCCGAGAACGCCCGCCCGAGGGTCCATCGGTATTCGATGACCTCGTTCGATGCGACGCCGCCTGGCGGAAAGCCGATGTCGATCGCGACCACTTCGCCCTCGCCGCGCGGTCCGTCCCGGAACGTAGGGATCTGAGATCCCTCGGTGCCAGCCGCAGCGAAGCTGCAGGGAACGGTTGAGTTCGGGCTGCCAGCCGTGCACTTGATGTAGCTGAACTGGGTCGGAATCTGCACCGTAGAGCTGAACTCCGTTACCGAGGCGCTGAGTCCCTGCAGCATGCGCCAGCGCAATGCGGTACCACCATCGATGGTGACCACCGCGCCAGTGACGGTGTAGCTCGTGACAACCTCGTTCGAGCCATTGGTGGGCACAGTCACAGTAGTGAAGCGATCATCAGCGTTGATCGTCGGCTGAACCGGAGCATTGCCAACAGTGGCAGTGATCTCGGATAGCTGCTGGACATATTGACGGTCGCCAACCAGGTCTTCACGCGTCTCGAACTTCTGCGATACCTCGGCCGGCACGGTGCCCGTGAAGGTGACTGTTTGCTTCACTCGCAGCGTGCCGTCCTTCGACAGATTGCCCTCGGCGATGAACGTCGACGCGTTGCCCTCGGCGTGCGCTGTCAAGGACAGCGGACCGGCGAGCAGACCACATGTCAGGAGACAGAACGCGATGATCGCGCCGAGGCGACGTGCGGTCAATGGCAGGTTGGCGAGCACGAGTTACAGCCTCCCACTTGTCTGTATGAGGCGGGACCGCGTACCTAAAACGTGATGGAGGAAGCCATCCCGGCACTGGTGTGCCCGGTTATCGTTGCGCCTGTGAGCCAAGACCAGTGGAGCGGTCCTCAGTACGCACCACCCCGAGGCGCTCCGCAAGGCTCACCGCCGTACGGACGATATGGTTCGACCGCGCCCAGTGGCTGGCAGTCAATCCAAACAGGTGGCTATTACCAGAACTATCCATCGTCGCGGTTCGGGCATCAGTCCTTCGGGGGCGGCGTGCCACAGTACGCACCAAGACCGGCAATGCCGGCCCCGCACCGAAGAAGCCCGCTGCGCATGCTGTTCGGGGTAATGATCATCATCGGCCTGATCGCCTTGGCTGGCTTTGCGATCACTGGGCTCAACTCGGGGTCGTCGAACGCTGCTTACCAAAACGACGAGTACCGCGTTCCGGCACCGGATAGAAACCCTCCGCCGCTCCCTGTGCCGCAGACTTACGGCGAAGCCGAGCAGTGGATCACTGACAGTACGTTTTACGCCCAGACAGTGCCGGCACCTGTGCGCTGCAACTCCCAGCCGATCAACGTCTCAACGGCCAGTGATGCCCAGCTGGAGTCCCATTTCGAGGGATTGATGGAGTGCCTGGTACGCGTCTGGGAAATGCCGATTACCAACGCCAAGTTCGTCATTGTGCGGCCGACGGTAACGATTTATGGCGAGGAACTCACTACGAAGTGCGGCACGACTGGGATCAACGCCTTCTATTGCTCCGCCGATCAGCAGGTGTACTACAGCAGGTATTTGCCGCAGGCTCTGCCGGTAGGGAAAAGTAAATGGACCGCCGATATCGTCATGGCCCACGAGTTCGGTCACGCGCTACAGGGCCGAACCGGCATTTTGATCTCGGCGAACGCGCTCGGCCAGGAGTCGGGCGAGAAACGCACCGAATTGCAGTACATGCGGCGACTGGAAACCCAGGCCGACTGTTTCTCCGGGATGTTCATTCGGTCCGTATCGGAGTCCATGGGAGTGCAGCAGCAAGACCTGGATGGGATTTTGCAGATCTACGTCGCCATTGGCGACGACGAGCTCTCGGGCCAGCCCAACATTGTTGGAAACCACGGCCTTGGCCGATCTCGCCGATATTGGGGGCAGATGGGCCTGGCGAACAGCGAGGTTGGCAAGTGCAACACCTTTGTCGCTCCCTCTAACCTCGTGCGCTAGCGGTCAGACCAGGAGGGCCGTTGCGATTGCTGCGATTCCCTCCCCACGGCCTGTGAGCCCGAGTCCGTCGGTAGTGGTCGCCGAGAGACTCACGGGAGCCCCAACCACCTCGCTCATGACCGATTCGGCCTCCGCACGCCGTGGTCCGAGCCTGGGGCGATCACCGATCAGTTGAATCGCAACGTTGGCGATGTCAAAGCCAGCCGCTCGTACGCGGGCCACGGTTTCAGTCAGGAAAGCGGCGCCAGGAGCATTGGACCACTTGGGATCGGTCGTTCCGTAGTTGCTGCCGAGATCGCCGAGGCCAGCGGCGCTCAGCAAGGCGTCGCAGGCCGCATGGGCGACGACGTCGCCATCGGAGTGCCCATAAGGGCCTACGTCATCGCCGAAGAGCAGACACGCGACGTTCATCGGCCGACCAGGTGCCAACCGATGAACGTCGAGGCCGATTCCGGTGCGACGAGGGGCTGCCTGCGAAGTCAGGAAGCGAGGACCTCATCCAACAGGACCTCAGCCTTGTCCTCCTCGACACGCTCTGCCAGAGCGAGCTCGGAGACCAGAATCTGCCGAGCCTTGGCAAGCATGCGCTTCTCGCCGGCGGACAAGCCACGCTCACGCTCGCGCCGCCACAGGTCGCGAACAACCTCCGCAACCTTCAGCACGTTGCCGGAGTGGAGCTTCTCAAGATTTGCCTTATACCGACGCGACCAGTTGGTCGGCTCCTCGGTATGGGGCGCACGAAGGACACCGAAGACTCGTTCCAATCCGTCAGCGTCGACAACGTCGCGGACACCTACGAGGTCCAGATTGCACGCAGGTACGCGAACGACAAGATCGGTCTGCCCAACAATCCTCAATACCAGATAGAGCTTCTCTTCGCCCTTGATCTGCCGGGTTTCGATGTCCTCGATGACGGCGGCTCCATGATTGGGGTAGACCACCGTTTCGCCGACTGTAAAGGTCATATTGTTTTGTACCCCTTTCGCGCAGACAAGTTTAGCACGGCGAATAGCCTGTGCCGGCGGCGTTTGCGCTAGCCAGAGGCCTGTATTGGGGTCCTGTCGGGCTTGACAAAGGAACCTCGATGTGCCATCACTGTGCCCGGCGTCACAACATCCTCACGTCACGTCGACATACCTGCCAGAACCGCGATGGTCTCGGTAGGCTGCTTCGCAAAGTGTCCCTCAGCCAGGCAGAGGAGTCGGCGATCGTGTTGTGGAAACCGAGTCGAGCAGAGCGCGCAGATCGCAGGACGCTCCGAACCCTGAGAAGCGGACAGCTGCTGCGAACTCGCGCGAGCTTGCTACTGGTCATTGGCCTCCTCTTCTTGGCAGGCGCCTGCGGTTTTAATGTCCAGACCAACAAGCCGTACACCCCAGCTGAAGGCGTCAACGTCGATGTCGGGGACCCGGCGATGCCGAACAAGGTCGTACACGTCCGCAATCTCCTCATCATCAGCCACGCACCTGGTGAGGGCATCGTTTCGGGCTCAATCGTCACCGCTGACAGAGATTCCTTGACCGGAGTAAGCGGCATTCCCATCAAACCGGACGGAAGCCAGGGCGTTCCGTTCACTGGAACCATTCCCTCGACCGTTGCGCTAGCAAATGGTCTCCAGGTCGTACTGACGAATCAGCCGCCGATCCTTGTGAAGAGCCCGGACATCATGCCAGGTCTGGATGCGATTGTGACGCTGCAGTTCGAAAACGCCGGCGAGGTCACACTGCGAGCGCCAATTGTCGACGGCAATGAGCCTCAGTTTGTGTCACTGAAGCCGTCAGCAAGCCCGAGCGTGTGACCGATCGGCCCTGACGCGCCACGCGTACGGGCAGCCCACGGTTATCGGGCCGGCTCTGGATGGAACACGTTTGCCATCTTGAGACGGCCGCAGCGGGGTCTTCAGCGATTAGGACACCCGTTTGCCGTCTTGAGACGGCTCCCGTGCAGCTGCTCAACCCTCAAACTTGTACCCGAGTCCTCTCACCGTCATCAGGTATCGCGGGTTGGCCGGATCGGGTTCGATCTTGGTGCGCAGCCGCTTGATATGCACATCCAGGGTCTTGGTATCACCGACATAATCGGCGCCCCAGATTCGATCGATCAGCTGGCCACGAGTCATGACCCGACCGGCATTGCGAAGCAGCATCTCCAGGAGTTCGAATTCCTTGAGCGCGAGCTTGATCCGCTCGCCGTTGACCGATACCTCATGTCGCTCCACATCCATTCGAACGCCAGCAATCTCGAGCACGTCCGGCATCAATTCGGTGTCCTGCCCGCGACGGAGCACCGCACGCATCCGTGCGACCAGCTCGCGGTGGCTGAACGGCTTTGTAACGTAGTCGTCGGCGCCGAGCTCAAGACCGACCACTTTGTCGACCTCGGTGTCGCGGGCGGTCAGCATGATGACCGGTACGGGCGCCCGAAGGCGAAGCTGACGGAACACCTCACTACCTGGTAGACCCGGCATCATCAGGTCGAGCAGCACGATGTCCGCGCCGCGTCGATCGAACTCGGCGATCCCGGCGGCACCATCATGCGCCTCGATGACCTCGAAACCCTCCTTGGAGAGCATGTAGGACAAAGCATCCCGGTAGGACTCCTCATCCTCGACAACAAGCACCCTGGTCATTGATTGATCTCCTGGGGCTGGTACGTCGGCCGCTCCGGCGGCTGATCCGGCGATTGGTCCGGCCGCTGCTCGTGACCTACGGACGCGGCGGGCTGAGAGACAGTTGAGGGCACCTCGTGCAGGTGTGCAGGAATTCGGATCGTGAAGGTGGATCCGTGGCCCACCTGACTCCACACCGAAACCTCGCCGCCGTGAGTGGCGGCGATGTGCTTGACAATCGCGAGTCCGAGTCCGGTTCCTCCGTTGGCCCGGCTGCGCGCGTAGTCGACGCGGTAGAAGCGCTCGAAAATCCGATCGACCTCAGCCGCCGGGATGCCGATCCCATTGTCGGAGACCGTGATCTCAACGTAGTCGTCGTCGGCTCTGGCTTGCACATGCGCCGCCACCACTACGCGGGCGCCAGCGTCGGAATACGCGATCGCGTTCTCAACCAGATTGCCTACCGCGACTTCGAGCTGACGAGCGCTGCCCACCACCCGGGTGCTACTGGCACCCGCGACGGTCAGGGTGATCCGATTCCGCTCGGCGTCCAGCCGTCGACGGTCCACCGCCTCGGCCAGTACCTCATCGATGTCGACGATCTCTGGATGAGCCAGCGGGTTATCAGCTTGGAGTCGGGATAGTTCGATGAGCTGGCTGACGAGATCGGCGAGTCGCGCGGACTCGATACCCATCCGGCTAGCAAACTTCCGAACGGCCACAGAGTCTTCTGCGGCCTCTTCAACCGCCTCTGCCAGCAAGGCGATTGCACCAATCGGTGTCTTCAGCTCGTGGCTGATATTGGCCACAAAATCGCGCCGGGTTTCCTCAATGCGCCGAGCAGCCGTTTGATCGTCGGCCAAGATGAGAATAAGGCTCTCGTCGAGCGGCGCGACCCGAGCTGTGAGGTACGTGGTGGCTCCCCGAGCGCCTCGGCTGATCTGCAGATCGACCGTCCGAACATCGCCATCGCGGCGAACGGTGCGCACCAGCTGGAGTAACTCAGACACGCCGATCCGGCTGCCCCGAACCAAGCCGAGGGTCCGGGCCGTCACAGTCGCCTCGATTACTTCGTCGTGCGGCCCGACTACCACGCCAGCAGAGGGCAGCACCGCGAGCACCTCGCTGACGCCAAGTGGAGTCACTGGCTCAGCGACATCGAACGTCGGAGTTGGCTCTGCTTCTCGTGCTCGATGCACTGCCCAGGTGACGAGCACGCCGATCCCAAGGCCTACGACGAGCGCTACAACGGCAACCCCAATCGGGTTCACAGAAAGATAGTAGGGGTCCAAAGGGCTTCTTCTGACAGATGGATGACTGGTTACGCGCAGCTGGCTCAAGCGTTCGGCCCATGTTCACGGTCCGTTAACCGGCCACACCATTCGGTGTAGGGCTGCCGAATATGGTTATTGGTGCTGAAGCCGAAACAGATGGGATTTGATTGATGCGGGACTCATACCGGGAGCAACTGGACGACGTCCTTGCGGACCTGGTCCATATGGCCCAGGTCGTCTCATCGGCGGTTCGCTCGGCGACAACAGCATTGCTTGAAGCAGACATTCATCTCGCCGAGCAGGTGATCAGCGATGACGAGCTGATTGATGCCAAGCAATCGGAGATTGAGGCCCGCTCGTTCTCGCTGCTGGCCCGTCAAGCTCCCGTTGCCGGTGAGCTGCGAACCCTCGTCGCAACACTGCGAATGGTGACCGAGCTGGAGCGAATGGGCGACCTGGCCGCCCACATCGCCAAGATCGCAAGGCTGCGCTATCCAGAAATCGCGGTGCCCGAAACGCTGCGTCCGAACTTTGTACGGATGGGCGACGTCGCCGAGAAGATGGTGATCACGGCGGGGCAGACTCTGAACGACCGCAACATTCAGAGCGCTGAGGAGCTGCATGATCGGGATGAAGAGATGGACGAGCTGCGGCGTACCCAATTCCGGGTCATGCTGAGCGACGACTGGGCGTTCGGAGTTGAGGCAGCCGTTGACGTTGCACTGCTGGGCCGCTATTACGAGCGGATTGCCGATCATGCCGCATCCATGGGCCGGCGAATCATCTACGTCGTGACCGGCCAGTTTCCTGAAGATCGGATCTGGCCCCAGCCGTAGCTGGTTCTTGCTCGGGAGGGGTCGTTTCGCAGCACAGCCGTCAAAACGACCGGCTAACTCCATCACGAGGGGTCGTTTCGCAGCACAGACGTGAAACGTCTCAGGCTCCGACGATGTGGCGCATCCATTCGGTCTTGAAACGACGGCGTACGCCGACCATGCCCCGATCGATCAACGCATCTCGTAGGCGCCGCAGAACCTCCTCAGGCGTGTCGTAGTAGTCACGGCTGGTTACCACTATGATCCGCCATCCCATCCGATCGAGCGCTTCCCGCCGCTTCAAGTCATGCAGCCACTGGTCGTCGTCTTCAGCATGCTGCCGGCCGTCGTACTCGAAGATCAACTTGAGTGATGGATAGCAAAGATCGAAGCGCATCCACCAGCTGCCGTCCGGGTGACGCAGGATGAAGTTCACTTGAGGTGTTGGGAGACCGGCCAGCACGATCAGCATCCGAAGCCGGGTTTCCATCGCCGAGTCGACACCATCGCGAACGTAGCGGGCTGCTCGCCGAGCCAGCTTTGCGCCACGGCCGCGCCAGGCCAATGCGGCATCGTGGAGAGCGGCAGCAGTAGTCCTGCCCGCCCTAATGAGGCTGTCACCGACCACGACGAGAGCTACCAAATCCAGGCACGTCGCAAGATCCAAGAAGGTCTGCTCCGGAGTGCTAATAGCAAGATTGCGGAAACGAGTCACCGCCGCGCCGATGACGCCGGCGTGAGCCTTGACACCCTGACGTGAACTCCTCACGGCAGTCGGCGGCACGGTCACGTGAACGTCAGATGCCTCGGACACAATCCCGCCCCAGATCCGTGCGGCGGTGGCATGGCTGACGAAACTGCCGGGTGGGGAGATTCCCAAAGCCGCCATGGCTCGCAGCCTGGTCGAGAGCGGCACCGCGGACGACACATAGCAGTCGTAGAAGATCTTATGGAAGCGACTGCTCAGCAGCGTTTTAAGTCCGATTCCGGCGGCGCGAGCGTCAGCGCGGCTGAACGGTTGACTGGGATCAAACGGACGAGTGTCACCTGCGGTAATTGCCATGCGGCCGATGGTGGATGAGCAAGCAGCAAAACCGCCAGAAGAATCCTTCTGATCTGTGGATAGCTGTGGATAACCACTTAGGCGTCGCGGCCGGAGCGTTTCACCGGCTGTGCTGCGAAACGACCCCCGCAGACGAGTTTCTCTGGCGTGTTGTAACGGCTGTGCTGCGAAACGACCCTAAGGGAGTTACTTCCGGCCCTGCATCTTGACGGCCTCGATCGAGGCGGCAGCCGCCTCAGGGTCAAGGTAGCGGCCGCCGGTCTGCACCGGCTTCAAATCGTCGTCCAACTCATAGACCAGCGGAATACCGGTGGGAATGTTGAGGCCCACCACATCTTCATCGCTCATCTCATCCAGATGCTTGACGATGGCGCGTATCGAGTTGCCATGAGCGGCGATCAGCGTCACCTTCTCCGCCAGCAGGTCGGGCACGATTTGGTCGTACCAGTACGGCAGTGCCCGGATCAGCACGTCCTTGAGGCATTCGGTACGCGGCCGCGCCTCGCTGGGCAAGCCGGCGTACTTCGGATCATTGAAATTCGCGTACTGATCGTTGTTGTCGATCGGTGGCGGTGGAATGTCGTACGAGCGGCGCCAAAGCATGAACTGCTCCTCACCGAACTCGGCAAGCGTCGCCGCCTTGTCCTTGCCCTGCAATGCGCCGTAGTGACGCTCGTTCAGCCGCCAGGAACGCTTCGTCTCGATCCACATTCGATCAGCGATATCGAGCGAGATCTGCCCAGTCTGAATCGCCCTGCGCAGTACCGAGGTGTGCACCACATTAGGCAGCAGCTTGTTTTCGCCTAGCAACTCTCCACCGCGAGTGGCTTCGGCCTCGCCCTTGGCGCTCAGGCCGACATCGACCCAGCCCGTAAACAGGTTCTTGGCGTTCCACTCACTCTCGCCGTGCCGCAAGAGGATCAAGGTTCCTGTCATGGCAGGAGCCTAGTGGCCAACCGCGCGACTGCGCCCCACCCAAATCACCTTTTCGGACGGTCGTCCCGTTCCAGATCAGGCTCGACCGGTCCCAAGTGCGGCTCGCCGGGGTCCAGATGGGTGAAGGCAGCAAGGTTCGCTGTCGACTCGCCGCGCGAGCGCCGCCACGCCCACTCCTTGCGGATGCTCTCAGCGAATCCCAGCTCCAAGATCACATTGAAGCTGTCGTCCGCCGTCTCTGCCACCGCACCGAGGAGCCGGTCGACCGCCGCTCGGGTGACAAGCTCGACCGGCATCCGACCCGTCAGATAGATATCACCGAGCGCGTCCAACGCGAAACATATGCCAGGCAGTTTGAGGTTGCGCTCCAGCAGCCAGCGATAGACGCCTGCATGGTTCTCATCGGGATTGCGGGCCACGAATGCCCGCAGGTTCATGCTGTGGACTCCGACCTCAAGTGCGCACTCGGTGATCAGCTTGCGGGTGCCAGGCAGCCTGACAGAGAACAGTCCGGGCACAGCTTCGCTCCAGTCGAGATCCAGGTCCGACAGCTGCTCTCGAATCTCACCGATCGCCCGGTCGCGATGCTCACTCACGTCTGTTGAACGAACCAGCGCGCCTGATAACCGTCTAGAGTCATCGGCTTATCAGTCAAGGGAGTCTCCTCAGTGAGCGCATCCCAGGCCGAGTTGCCCAGCGGGATAACCCAGCGCGGCAGCTTCTGGGATTCGGCCGTCACGTTGTACACCGCCGCCATGGTCTGTGTCGAAAACCGCCGTAGCAGCACCAGAACCGCCGGGTTCACCGGATCAAGAATCTCGCTCTCGACGGAGGCATCCAAGCTAGGCAACGAGGAGCGCACCGTTATGAGATGTCGCAGACCGTGCCAGATCCGGTACTCCAGGGTGCCTTCCATGTGACGGCGATCCACCACGTCCCATGGCATTGGCGGACGATGGACCCAGCGGTTGTCATCGGCGCGATCAGAATCCTCGACAAAGTCGTAGTAATTCAGCAGCCCCAGCTCATCGCCCATGTAGATCAGCGGCAAACCGCCGAATCCCAGAACGAGGCTGTAGGCCAGCAGGTATCGACGAACGGCGAGGTCAAGATGGACCTCGTCACCGCGATGCACGGCCGCTTCGATGCCGGCAAGCGATGCCGCTGTCCCGCTGATCCGGCGGTCACCGGTTGCCAGATTCTCCTGGAACACCAGGCCGCGGGCATCACTCATGGGATACAGCCCGGCATAGTAGTCAGCGAGGAACCGCCGATGCTCATAGCCGTTCAGGCCCACTGATGCTGCATCGTCATCATCGATCGCCCAGCCGATGTCGTCGTGACAGCGCAGGTACGTGCCCCACACCGTGCTTGGCGGTTTCGCCGGGAATCGGTTCATGGCGGCGCAAAACAGCCTGGTGTCCTTCGCCGCCAGCGCTGACCAGACCTGGACCATCAAGGAGTTCTGGTACGCCATGTCGCTGACCTTGCCGGCGTGCTTGCCAACTCCCAGGTACGGCGCCAGCTCTGTCGGACCGACTATCGCCTCTGCCTTGAAGATCAACGCTGGAGCTGCGATCCGAGCCACCGTACGCAGTGCTTGCGTGATGGCATGCACCTCCGGCTGGTTCTGACAATTGGTGCCCATTCGCTTGTAGATAAAGGCAATCGCATCCAGACGCAGGCACTCGACGCCAAGATTGGCAAGCCACAAGATCAAATCGGCAAATTCGTAGAAGACGTCCGGATTGTGCCAGTTGAGGTCCCATTGCCAGGTGTTGAAAGTCGTCCAAACCCAGGATTGGGACTCCTCGTCGAAGGTGAAGTTCCCCGGTGCGAAATCAGGGAAGACCTCCGGCAGCGTCCGCTCGTACGCGTTTGGCAGCTCCCGATCAGCGAACATGTGGAAGTAATTCCGGTAGAACGGATCGCCGGCCCGCGCGTTCGCGGCCCACTGATGCTCGGCCGCCACATGGTTCAGTACAAGATCGAGAGTGAGCGAGATCCCATGTGAGCGCAGCACTGTAGCCAGCTCTCGCAGGTCATCGATGCTGCCCAGATCTTCGCGTACCGCACGATAATCCATGACGGCATATCCACCGTCGCTCTGGCCCGGCCGCGGCTTGAGCAACGGCATCAGATGGAGATATGTGACACCGAGCTCAGCGAGATAGTCGACCCGATCAGCGACACCCTTCAGGTGGCCGGCGAACTGATCGGTGTACGTGGCGTAGCCGAGCATCCGCGGATGTTGAAACCACTGCGGATCGGCGTGACGCTGCAGGTCCAGCAGCCGCAGATCATGCGGACGCTGCCGGAAATTCTGCGCCGCGATCTCGACCAACCTGTTGGCCATCTCCGGTGCATGATCGGGATAGGCGCCCGTTAAGCCGGTCAGCAGGTCGGCCCAATACCGCTGCAGCCGTGTGGCAAAGACAACCTGATCATGGGGCGGCTCGCCGTCCAGCATCGGCGCCACATTGGGAACAGTCATTGCTGGCAGGCTATTGGACAGCTATCGGCTTGTCAGCCGTTGGCTAGGAGACGCCCCCGGAGGTTTTCCGGAGACGAGCACGCAGTTAGCCGAGCTTGTTGGAATCGATCAGATTGGGATCGGGCTGGGAGGCGTCGCGCAACTCTTTGCGGCCCACCTTGATCCGCTTGCGGAACTCGTCCATGAAGATTTCCCGGAGCTGATCATTGTCAATCACGGTGCCCGTGGTGCCAAGCTTGCCCTTCACCACCCGCTGGCAGAGCGTCAGCCAGGCCTGCCCCATCGCGTAAGTGAACGTTGACGCGACACCGGCCCCGATCACTCCACCGACAACCGATCCCGCCCCAGGCACCATCTTCAGCAGACCGGTGAACGTAGCCCGTCCCAGCTGTGTGGCCGCGGCGGTCGAGGCAACCGCCATCAGCGCGGCACGATCGAACTTGATCTTGTAGATCTGGGCTATCCGAGCCATCATGCCGAGTTGGATCGGTACCAGCAGCGCCGCATCGGAGAATGGAATCGGAGTAGCGGCGGCGGCACCAGCGCTGCCTGCGGCAGCTGTTATGTACTTGTTCGCTTCCTGCGCTTTCCGCGCATGATCGATTTCTTGCGCCGCGACAAGCGCTCCGCGAACACCTTCTGGCGCAACGCGAAAGGTGGCATCGAGGAGTTCTTTGAGCCCATAAGCGGGCTGACCAGCGAATTCATCTGCCTTGGCGTATGTCATGAACGGGCGCCCGGCAACTATGGGCAGTCGCTTCGCGATGATCAGCTCTGCCAGCATGACGGCATCGGGATGGTAGTACCCGTCGCGCATGGGGACCTGGGTCAACACCACGATCACCGGAAGGCCCATCTCATCGAGTCGGCGGACGAAATCGGCTTCGGCTTCCTCGAAGCGCCGGTCCATGCCACGTAGGCAATACCAGGCGACGTGGATCTGCTCCGACAGCGGCAGCTGGCGCATCTGAGTCATCGCTTTGTCGAGCTCGGACAAGATCTGCTTGTTGTCCTTTCCGACTTCAAGGCCTTGGGTGTCGACGATGCCTAGGTGGCCGACCTTGTCGAGGTAGAGGTGACTGCCGCGGGTGACGGGCTCACCGATGCCGGTACGCGCCACCTCCTCGCCAAAGATCGCATTGATCAGGGTCGATTTCCCGACGCCGGTCTTGCCAAAGATCGCCAGATTGAACCGCCCGATTGCTGCATTCTGCCTGTCATACTCGGCCCGGAATGAATCGCGAAACCAGTCTGTGCTTCCCGCCATAGGCCCCAGGGTACGGGGCGTGAGCGTCGGAAATCGCGCGCCGCCGTGCTGAGGAGGCAGATTCAAGCGGGATGCGCCAACGCCCCAACATTGGGCGCAGTGATGCGCCAAACGCAGTTCAAGCCATCTAGCCCAGGAGTGAAAAGCAGAGCAGAATTTCGTCTATGGGGGCTGATGTTGCGTGCGGCGGTGATCACCAGCATGCTGCAACCCTGCTTACCGAAGGGATTGCTAGCTCTGACCTTGGTCATTACACGCAGGCAATCACCTTGTTCGGCGAGGCCATGGGTGCCCTGCATTCTGCCGTTCCGGATACTGGTGCGGACTTCACCTTTCCGGAATGCTCAATCGAACACGATCGGTTGTCTGCGCGAATTCTGTTGAGTTTGAGCTATCCGACCCATGAGATGGGCCGGGTCGGAGAAAGCATTGGATTACTCGTGCAGGCCGAACTGCTCGCCCATCGTCGCTCTCTGGGCCAGCTCACAGTCATTACCCGAGCCCAACACGGTCTCTTATTGCTTCACGAAGGCCGGGTTCTCGATGCTATCCAGCAGCTGGATGGGGCGGTGCAACTGCTAGATGATGCCGAACCAGCCGACCAATGCAAGATCTTGATCAATCGTGGCGAAGCTCACGATCAGCTGGGACACATTCGGTCCGCAATCGCGGACTTCAGTCACGCTTTTGTGTTAAGCCGCCGCTACGGGCTTGCCGAGCTGGAGTTCGCCGCCCGCCACAACTTGGGCTACATGCACTATTTGACCGGAAATTTACCTCGGTCACTGGAATTAATGCCGACCGTCGAACAGGCGACTTCTGATCACTACAGAGGTGTCGTTGGCATTGACCGATCCCGAGTTCTGCTGAGCGCCGGCCTCGTTGCTGACGCCGATCGGACCCTTATCGATGCGTCGGCAGCTTTGAAACGCACCGAAATGCTCACCTTGCTAGCCGAGGCTGAGCTCACTCGTGCTGATGTTGCTTTGCTGGCCGGCAACTATCGGCTGGCCCAGTCCCTCAGCCACACTGCCGTTGCCAGATTGAAACGGCGCAGCAACCGGCGCGCCACCGCGCTCGGGGAGCTTGTGATGCTTCGTGCCGACGCCGAGGCTGGCACGCGCACCGACAAGCTGGTACGCATCGCCGACCGACTGACGGCTACCTTCAGTGAGCTCGGAATGCCCGATCAGGCGACGTTGGCACGCCTGATTGCGATCGAGTACACCGGTTCTGACACGCGAGGCAGGCGGAGGCGGCTGCCGGCCATGTCAGACGGGCAGCCACTGGACCTTCGGCTGTATGGCCGCCTCGTGAGGACAAAGCTGGCATTTGCCCGCGGCGATCGCAAGACCGGGCACCGCCAGGCGCGTGCTGGTCTAGCCGACTTGATGAAACACCAGGCTCAATTCGGTAGCCTCGATCTGCAAACGTCTAGCGCTGTGCACGGAGTCGGCCTTGCGGCGTTGGCTGTCGCTGAGGAGATATCGGCCGGCCGGCCGGCGGATGTCCTTGCGTGGTTGGAACGGGCGCGAGCGATCTCCAGTCGTGTCACGCCGGTGCGGCCACCCGAAGACAAGGTCACAGCGGAACTGCTGACCCAACTCCGCTGGGTGGTGACGCAGCTTGATCATGAAGGCGCCGAGAGTGAGGGCAGCGAGCAACTGCGCAGACGTCGCCAGGCGCTGCAGCGTCAGATTCGGTCGCGTTCCTGGAGTGTTCAGGGCTCGGGTTCGGTCAACCGAGAACCAAGGATTGGGGATGTACGGGAGGCGCTGGACGGCGCAGCGTTGATAACTCTGTTCGGCATTGATGACGAGATTCATGGCATCGTGTTGACTCGGCGTGGCTGCTGGATGCAGCGGTTGACCACTATGGCCGAGGCCGAGCGACTGTGCCATCGGATCACAGCTGATCTTGATGCCTTGGCTCTCAGCCACGTCGCTGAGCCGCTCCGAGCCTCCGCCCGTAACTCGTTGGCAAGAGACCTCCGCACACTCGATCAATTGCTGCTCACTCCCCTGAACCTGCCGGAGGCGCCCATTGTTGTTGTGCCACCCGGCCGACTCGCTGCACTGCCCTGGGCGGATCTACCGAGGCTGAGCGGTCGGCCGCTCACGATTGCGCCCTCAGCTGCGGCATGGCTGGAAGCTCACGCACGGTTCCGCAACAATTCCGGGCCGGTGGTTGCCGTAGCCGGCCCGGGTCTCAGGCGGGCCGACCAGGAAGTCACGGGCGTAGCCCAGCACTGGCCCGGGTGTGAGACGCTGACCGGCGAGGATGCGACGGGCGAGGCATTTCTCAACGCCACCAGTGGCGCACAGCTGGTGCACGTCGCGGCTCATGGGCGCCACGAGCGCGAGAGCCCACTGTTTTCCGCTATCCGCCTTGTCGATGGGCCGCTGGTTGGCTACGACCTCGATCGGATCGCCCAGCCCCCGCGCCAGGTGGTGCTTTCCGCATGCGAACTCGGACAGGCCACCGTTCGGCCAGGGGACGAGGCGTTAGGACTGACCCGCGCATTGCTGCACAGCGGGACGTCCACGATCATCTCCGGCGTCGCCAAGGTTTCGGACGAGGGCGCTGCAGATTTGATGGTGGACTACCACCGCCGGCTTGCCGCGGGCGCTGCTCCGGCATACGCGCTCGCCGATGCGCTGCAAGCCGCCCCGGAGCCCATACCGTTCGCCTGCTTCGGCGCCGGCTGGTAGGCCAGCTCGCAGCACGCCACTACACTCGCGGGGTTGCCCTAAATCCGGAAAGAGTGTTTGCGTGCCCGTCCGTTCTGATCTGCGGAACGTCGCGATAGTCGCCCACGTCGACCATGGCAAGACGACGCTTGTCGACGCCATGTTGTGGCAGTCCGGCGCCTTCCGCGCCGGCCAGGCGGTGCAGAAACGGGTACTCGACTCGATGGATCTGGAGCGGGAAAAGGGCATCACCATCCTGGCCAAGAACACCGCCGTACGCCACCATCTGCCAGACGGTGCCACAGTCACGATCAATATCATCGATACGCCAGGCCATGCCGACTTCGGCGGTGAAGTAGAGCGCGGGCTGGAAATGGTCGACGGGGTGTTGCTTCTGGTAGACGCGTCTGAAGGCCCGCTCCCCCAGACACGTTTCGTGCTGCGCAAAGCCCTGGCAAAGCAGCTGCCCATCATCGTCGTGATCAACAAGGTGGACCGGCAGGATGCCCGGATCACCGAGGTCGTGGAGGAGGTTTACGACCTCTTTCTGGATCTACTCGATGATCAGAGCAGTCACGTCCTCGACTTCCCAGTGGTGTACGCATCCGCTAAGGCCGGCCGCGCGTCGCTGACCGCTCCAGACAACGGCGAGATGCCCGACAGCCCTGATCTTGGTCCTCTCTTCAGCACGATCCTGCAGCACATCCCGGCGCCGAGCTACATCGAGGGTGCCACGCTGCAGGCACACGTCACCAACCTCGATGCGTCGCCGTACCTCGGCCGACTGGCATTGTGCCGTGTGGTCGCCGGAACGTTGCAGCGCAATCAGAACGTTGCCTGGTGCCGCGCCGACGGCACTATTCGCAACGTCAAACTTTCCGAGTTGTTGATCACCAATGCGCTGGATCGGGAACCGGCCGAGTCAGCCGGGCCAGGCGACATCGTCGCCATCGCTGGTATCCCAGAGATCACGATTGGAGAAACACTTTCTGACCCGGCGGATCCGAAGCCGCTGCCGTTGATCACCGTCGACGAGCCGTCGATCTCCATGACTATCGGCATCAACACCTCTCCACTTGCCGGCCGGTCCGGCAAGAACCTCACAGCTCGCCTGCTCAAGGCGCGGTTGGATACCGAACTGGTGGGCAACGTCTCGATTCGAGTTCTCCCGACTGAACGTCCGGATACCTGGGAGGTGCAAGGACGCGGCGAACTGCAGCTCGCGATCCTGGTCGAGATGATGCGCCGTGAGTCCTTCGAGGTGACCGTTGGGAAACCGGAGGTGGTGACCCGAACCGTGGACGGCAGAGTGTGCGAGCCGGTCGAGCGCCTGACGATCGACATTCCGGAGGACTTCGTCGGTGTAACAACCCAGCTACTCGGATTACGCCGCGGCAGGTTGGAACAGATGGTTAACCACGGCAGCGGCTGGGTTCGTATGGAATATCTCGTACCAGCCCGCGGACTGATCGGCTTCCGGACCGAGTTCCTGACCGAGACCCGGGGCACCGGATTGATGCACCACGTTTTCGAGGCGTACGAACCCTGGGCCGGTGATATCCGTAGCCGACTCACAGGTTCTCTCGTCGCCGATCGGTCTGGCCAAGTCACCTCGTACGCACTGTTCAACCTGCAGGAGCGCGGCACCCTCTTCGTTACTCCGGGTGTGGAGGTCTACGAAGGCATGATCATCGGCGAAAATCCCCGGTCCGAGGACATGGACGTCAACCCGACACGAGAGAAGAAGCTCAGCAACGTCAGGTCCTCGACCGGGGAGGAGCTTGAGCGGCTCGTGCCACCCCGGCTAATGAGCCTGGAGCAGGCGTTGGAGTTCTGTCGTACCGATGAATGCCTTGAAGTGACGCCGGAGGCTGTTCGTATGCGGAAAGTAGTGCTATCCGCTGCTCAACGCGCTCGAGGCCGGGCCCGCGCCAAGCAGAGCTAGTGGATACGCCTTGCCGCGATCTGCTGCCCGCGGCAAGGCTGTCATGGTGCTCAATTCGTAATCAACCACCGAGCGCTTCGACACAAGTCGATCACGACCGCGTCGTCGGGCACCATCTCGAGTCTGCATCAGTGAAGATATTTCCGTTGCTTTGTAGCCATCGGTTCCTTCCCCACCGGAGGCGCGACAACAAGTCGCCGGTCTCAGTGATCTCGGGGGGAGGATTCGATGAAGCAGACTCCGCGTTCTAGCCGCCGGTCACCCGCGCGGGCGGAGCTTCTCGCAGTCCGCGGATCCGCTAGCTCAGAAGCTGAGGTCGCAGTAAGCACAGGTCGCTTAGTTGATCATCCGAAATCACGGCCGGATTTGTAAAGGTCTGGTCAGCCGGGGGGGAGGCGAACTCATGCCCCACCTTTCTTGCCCGCGGGGGGCGCGTGCAAGGAGGTGGGGCGTGAGGGGCCATCGGCCTAATTAACCGGTCTTCTTGGTACCGCTTTTTTTGGCACCGTTCTTCCGAGCCTCGTCGACGGCCTCCTTGCCGCGGCCGGCAAAATCGCCGTAGGTGCTTGAGGCATGTGCCACGAGCTCGTTCGCTTGCCTCTGCAGTTCGGCGATCCTCGCCTTGGTGGTCTCAGGCAGGTTCTTGAACTGCTCCGGCAGCGTAATCACGAAGGTGCGCAACTCCCCCGCACTTGTCCTGGCCTGTCTACTCAGCTCAGGCCGCTTGTCCTGCAGTTCTGTGATGCGCTTGCTGGCCTTCTGCTGAGTCTCAGCAAGTGCGCCCTTGAGGGCCTCAGCCAGCGCATCGGTAAGACCGGCGACGGCGTAAAGCGCTGAGTAGTCAGAATCCAGGGCAGACTTGCGGGCCTCGGCTGAGACCTCCTTGTGAGCCATTCGTTTACTCCTTGTCCGTTGGTTCTTGCTTGGTGATCTTGGTGTCTTGACCTTTGGCGGCAGTCCTGAGGTTCTCCTTGACGAAGGAGCTATAGACGTCAATAAGGACCCGCTTCTGCCGCTCTGTGATCGCTGCATCAGCGAGCACTGCCATCTCCACCGAGGTTGCGGGATGGTCCGCCGGATCGAGGATCCCGGCTCGGACGTACAGCGTCTCTGCCGAGACCCGCAGCGCCTTTGCCAGCTGCTGCAGCACCTCTGCCGACGGCTTGCGAAGGCCCCGCTCGATCTGGCTGAGATACGGATTCGATATCCCGGTCTGATCGGCGAGCTGACGCAGTGTCAACTGGGCAGCCCGCCGCTGGCCGGCGATGAACTCACCGAGCGAACCGAGCTGATCCGCGATCTTTTGAGTTCGGATTCCTACCACGGCACCAGTGTGCTTGCAATTGCAAGCACACGCAAGCTAGCAGCTTGCAAAAGTCTCCGCTTCCGCGTACTTACCGACCTACAACGACGGCCTGTGGCACAGAGGCAGTGATCAGGGTGCCGTCCGGTCGCCGATCGACTGTCTTGGACGGCACGGGCCCATTGACGCGCAGGCCCTGGTGAGTCAGCGGCACGCGTACCGGACTGCCAGCCGAGACGGTGAAGTATTGGCCGCGTACCGCCAGCCGGACGCTTTCGCCGTCGATGACGGTAAAGGTGATCGCGCTGCTCGTAACATCCACTTTGACACTGGTACCGCGAAGAATGATCTGGAAAGTCATTCCCTCCCATGACTCAGGTAGCCGAGGGTCGAAGGTGAGGACACCGTTGTAATCGCGCATGCCGCCAAAGCCGTAGGCCAGCATGTCCCAAACTCCAGCAGTCGAAGCTACGTGTACGCCATCGCTGGCGTTGCCGTGCAGATCAGCGAGGTCGACAAACACCGCATTGTAGAAGTAGCGAAGAGCAAGATCACGGTAACCGACTTCGGCTGCGATGATCGACTGCCCGATGCCGGACAGCGTGGAATCGCCAGTGGTGATGGGGTCGTAGTACTCGAAGTTGTTCCGCTTCTGCTCCTTACTGAAGTGATCACCCTGGAGGAACATCGCGAGCACTACATCGGCTTGCTTGAGCACCTGGAAGCGGTAGATTACGAGCGGGTGATAGTGCAGCAGCAATGGCCGCTTCTCTGGGGGTGTGTTCTTCAGATCCCAGACTTCCCGATCAAGGAAGTGCGCATCCTGCGGGTTGATTCCTGTGACCTGGTCGTAGGGGATCGACATGGATTCCGCACACGTGGCCCACTCATCGATTTCGCAGTCGGCGACCTCGAGGCGCTCTACTACCCGCTGGTACGCGCGCGGCACTTCGCGCTGCAACTGACGGAGCAGTTCTGCAGCCTTGGCCAGATTGAACCGGGCCATGACATTGGTGAAGAGGTTGTCGTTGACGACGGTGGTGTATTCGTCGGGCCCAGTCACCCCGTGTATGTGGAAGCTACGATGGCCGGAGCCATTCTCTCGCCAGAAGCCGAGATCGGCCCACAGCCTCGCGGTCTCGACCAGAATGTCCACGCCCTCGCGATTCATGAAGTCCTGGTCACCACTGGCAGTGACGTACTTGCAGAGGGCATAAGCGATGTCGGCATCGATGTGGTACTGCGCGGTGCCGGCCGCGTAATACGCCGATGCCTCTTCGCCGTTGACGGTACGCCACGGGAAGAGGGCGCCACTCTGTGCGAGTTCCTCCGCCCGGCGCCGGGCTGCACCCAGCATGTTGTAACGAAAACGCAGCTCGCTCCGCGCCATCTGTGGCGAGGTGTAGGTGAGGAACGGAAGCACAAAGATTTCGGTATCCCAGAAGTAGTGCCCGCTATAACCGGTACCGGTTACGCCCTTGGCGGGTACACCTGACTGCTCGGCACGCGCGGCGGCCTGTGCCACCTGGAACAGATTCCACCGAATAGCCTGCTGCAGAGCCAGCTGACCATGCACGATGACATCGGACCGCTCCCAGAACTTGTCCAGCCATCCTCGCTGTGCGGCGAATTCTGGTTCGACACCGTGCTCCCGTACTCGATCGAGGGTTCGGCGGCAGCGATCAACGAGTTCGCGCGATGGCACTCCCCGCGAGGTGTGATAGGAAACAACCTTGGTGACCATGATCGGCTGACCGCGTTTAGCCTGCACCCGATAGACCATCTTGCCGGTGTCTTCATCGGCACTGGTGAACGTGCGATAGTCATTGTCGGTAATGATTTGATGATCAACTCCGACAGCGAGGGTCATCTTGGAATTGGCACATCGATAGCCGAGGATGATCCGCTGATCTTGCCACCAGTGGCTTTGCGGCTCCAGCACCCGGGATTCGAAGGGCGCCCCCTTGCGCGGATCCAGCCCGGTTCCCATCGCCGCTGATCGCACGTGGTACTCGTCGCGGCCGTCCTGGCGGTTCAAAGTCTGGGAGGAGATCACCACCGGAGCCTCGGCGTCCAGCATCGTGACTTCCATAGTCATGATCGCTAGATGCCGCTGAATGAACGACACCATGCGAGTCGAGGACACCTTGACTCGCTTGCCGCCTGGCGTCCGCCAGACGATCTCACGACGTAACACTCCATCCTGGAAGTCCAGGGTGCGCTCGTACGCTTCAAGATCAGCCACTGACAGCAACATCGGCTCATCGTCGACGTACAACTTGATCGTTTTGTTGTCCGGCACATTGACGATGGTTTGGCCCACACGCGCAAAGCCGAAAGCTTCCTCCGCATGTCGGATCGGCCAGGTTTCATGGAATCCGTTGATGAACGTGCCGTGATAGAAGGTCTCCCGACCCTCTTCGACATTGCCGCGCATGCCGAGGTAGCCGTTGCCGACTGCAAACAGCGACTCGGTAACACCAAGATCATCGGCGCTGTATTCAGCTTCGATGAACTTCCATTCATCGATCGGGAAGCGGTTGCGATCGAGCGGGTCCGTTGCGCTGATCGGATCGTCTGGACTACGGCGACTCATGACGCTGCCAACTCAGCGAGATCGGCGACGACAACGTCAGCGCCCGACTCTGTGAGCCGCTGCACGCCAACCCCGCGATCGACGCCGACGACCAGTCCAAAACCCCCGGCATGTCCGGCTTGTACCCCGGAGACGGCATCCTCGAACACCACAGCTCGCTTGACGGGTACGCCGAGCTGGTCTGCGGCGGCTACGAACGTGTCCGGAGCGGGCTTGCCGCGCAGACCCTGCTCTGCGGCGACATTGCCATCCACAACCACCCCGAACCGTGGCCGCAGGTCCGCAGCCTCGAGCACCGCCGCCGCATTCCGTGATGAGGTGACCACTGCAACCTTGGTTCCCTGCTCGGCAAGATGATCAAGCAACTGTATGGATCCGGCGTAGGCTCGCACACCCAACGCACGTAGCACCGCGGCAAAGAATTCGTTCTTGCGATTGCCGAGGCCGTAGACGGTCTCTGCTTCGGGACTGTCGCTGGGGTCGCCTTCCGGGAGCTGAACGCCCCGGGATGCCAGGAATGTACGAACGCCGTCGTACCGCGGCTTGCCGTCGATGTAGTTGAAGTAGTCGCTCGCAACGTACGGCTGATCAATGCCGCGCTTGGTCAAGAAGTCGGCAAAGAGCTGCTGCCACGCCCGCATATGCACCTCAGCGGTCGGGGTAAGCACGCCGTCCAGATCGAACAACGCGGCGTCGTACTCGTGCCAATCCACACCATGAAGATTAGAGCGTAGCGAGCCCCCCTGCCGGATAACGGACAAGTGCGTTCGCCCACCGCAGAACAAAGGTTAGCTGCCCGTGATCAAAGCGTAGTGTCAGGTCGTGGTCAGCCCTTTCGAATCGGATCCGGTACTGGTCGAGGTCGTCCGCAACGGCTTCCTGGAAAGCGTCCATCGAGGGCGGGTCGCGATCACCGATCCAGATGGAAGTCTCGCCTCATCGGTGGGTGCTGACTTTGCGCCGATGTATCCGCGCAGTGCCAACAAACCGCTGCAGGCGGTCGGCATGTTGCGGGCCGGTCTTGATCTTGATGGCGAACTGTTGGCGCTGGTATGCGCCTCGCACTCCGGCGAAGCCTTCCAACTCGATGGGGTACGTCGCATCTTGGCCATGTCGGGGCTCGACGAGGCCGCGCTGCAGATGCCGGAGGAGTGGCCGCTGGACCAGCAGGCTCGCGAGGAGGCCATCCGAGACGGTCAGGTCAAATCACCGCTTGCCATGAACTGCTCGGGAAAGCACGCGGGAATGATCAGGACATCGGTCCTCAATGGAGAGGACATTGCAACTTATCGCGATCCGGATCATCCGACCCAGCTGGCGATCGTGCAGGCGATTGATGATCTTGCTCATGAGCAGGCCACCAACCTTGCGACTGATGGCTGCGGTGCCCCGCTATATGCGATTTCGCTCTACGCCTTGGCTCGCGCCTTTGGGCGAATTGCCAGCGCCGCCGACGGCGTAGAGCATCGCGTGGCGGCGGCTATCCGGGACCATCCGGAGTATGTCTCAGGCACCCGTCGTGACGAACTCGACTTGCATCGGGCGATTCCAGGTCTGATCGCAAAAGCCGGCGCGGAGTCGGTCTACGCGGCCGGCCTGCCCGACGGCCGCGGAATCGCGATCAAGATCAGCGATGGCCATCCCCGCGCGCGTCCGATCGTCATGGCCGGCGTACTGAAGCGGCTCGGATTCGATCATGAGACACTGGATGATCAAGCCAGCGCGCCGGTGCTCGGTGCTGGGGAACGTGTCGGTGAGATCCGGCCTTGTAAAGAGACTCTCTCTCAACTAGGCAGCTGACCTGCAGCTCGCCTCCGGAGACGCATTCCTTAGCGAGTTGGGCGTACGTGGAGACCGATCTCCGGATCAACGAGAGGTTCCTGTGTCGCAGCGATGCCCTGCACTGTGAGCTGGGCGTCGAGCGGTGTGCCACGTTTGATCAGTCCCAGGGCGATCGGCCCGAGTTCGAAGTGCCGCGCCGAGCCGCCAACGAAGCCCACTGCCCGACCGTCGAGCTCTAGCTCCGCCCCCGGAGCTGGCAACGCATCGACGCTGCCGTCCAGGTGCAGCCGCACCAGGCGACGCGGCGGCCGTCCTAGGTTGTGTACCCGGGCAACAGTCTCCTGACCCCGATAGCAGCCCTTGTCAAGGTGCACCGCAGTGCCGAGCATGCCGATTTCATTCGGAATGGTGCGGTGATCGGTATCGAGACCGATTCTCGGCACTCCGGCGGCAATCCGCCGCGCCTCCAGGGCCCAGGTTCCTGCCTTCGGACCGCGATTCATGATCGCCTCAAGCTGACCATGCGACACAAAGATCTCGCGGCCATCCAGCGAGTCTGGGCCAATTCGTACCAGCTGCTCGGCGGCAAACTGAGCAGCTGACCACGCCACTGCGTACTCCCCGCTTCTGTCACTGACCTCGACACGCATCATGAACCGCATGCTGTCCAGCCAGCTGGCCAGCGCCTGGGCGGCGCTGGGCTCGGTGTGGGCCCAGAAGGTCTCGCCGTCATCGACTCCGTACAGGACGTGTTCGATGTGGCCATGCGGAGACAACACCAGCGTGGTGACCCCGCGACCCGGCTCGAGGCCCTCAAGGTACTGGGTAGTCAGCGAGTGCAGCCAGCTCAGTCGGTCTGGCCCGGTCACGGTGATCACGCCACGGTGAGACAGGTCGACCACGCCCTCACCGGCATCGAGCCGCCGCTGCTCATGCATCGGGTCGCCGTAGTGCCAGGGCACGCCTGTATCTGGACCGGTTCGGGCCACTACCGCGCTCATGCTCGCTTCAGCACTCTTGTCGCTGCATTTCTTCCCATACATCTGCCATCGTAGGAATGTGCCCGACGATCTGCTGATCGCCCTCAATCCCGAGGAGGACTCGTCACTTCCCTACCTCGTCCGGATTCCACTTGGTACGGCGGGCATCGTCCTGAAGACCAGGGATACCTGGCCGCGAACCTCGAAGCTCTATTGTCACCGAGCATCGAGCTGGCCCGCTGACGCCGAAATCGTCGTCCGACTCCCGGTACGCCGATGCACCCGTCGGGGCGCTGCCATCGACCTAGTCGTTGACCGTGCCCGCGAGAACCGCTCACAATTTGTGATCACTCGAGCCCGTGGCCGTGAAATGATCTTCTGGCAGTCGCCGAAGACGACGAAGCAGGCTCGCCCCGGTACTCACATACCGACTGCTCGAGCCCACGGTCAGGTGCTCGAAATTTTGATCGACTCTGGTGAGAAATACCCCTATCGATTCAGTGGCCAACAAGCTACGACAACGCGGGAACGCTTGCCCTGCGGCGACTATGCGGTGCAGCTTGACGGCGAGATCGTGGCGGCTGTCGAGCGGAAGACGATCAACGACTTGATCTCGTCGATGATGAGCGGGCGGATGAAGTTCCTGCTGGCCGAACTCGCGGCGTTACCCCGGGCTGCAGTCGTAGTCGAAGAACGCTATAGCAAGATCTTCAACCATCAATATTTCAGCGGCTCCGTTGCGGCCGAGCGACTGGCCGAGCTCCAGGCGCAGTTTCCGGCGGTGCCAATCGTGTTCTGTGAGACTCGACCCCTTGCCGAAGAGTGGGCCTACCGGTGGCTTGGCGCCTGTCACTATGAGCTCGAGGTGGCGGCCGGCACATCGATGCTGGAGGAGACCTTCAGCCGGGCCGTTGACGCGTACGCCACCGCAGCGCCCATTGAGCCAAAGCCGGCAGCCATTCGAACCTGGGCCCGGCAGGCCGGCCTCCAGGTGCCCGACCGGGGACGGATTCCGCCGGAGATCCGGACTGCTTGGAATGAGGCACATTCAGCGACGTAGCATCCGATCGGCGAGCATCGACAGAACGGGTCTGGTCCGGGACTGCAGAGGCTGATCTTCAGAACTCTTGCGCGGAAGTTGATCAAGCTCGGCGCAATCGCGCCCACATATAGTTCTGCAGACTGTATCCCTGGGCCGCCTTATCGAATGTCCATAACAGCTCGCCGGCGACATTCCCGTATAGCCGTTGGCCCGCTGCATAATCCTCCGCCGAGGCAGTGCGCACTACAGCATCAGTGGCCAATTCGATCTTGGCTCCCTCAATCGATCCGTACCAAACTTCGGCGTATCCGCCTGGGTTGCACAGCACCACTTCGAGACTGCCGTCTGTTTGTGGTCGCCAGAATCCGGTCTCCATGTCGAGCGGCCGAATCGCCATGCCCTGATCGTCGACCTCGAAAATCTGTGACAGATAGTGCAGATAGTTCCCACCGTTGTGAGCGAAATCGATTTGCTGGCCGAAGTCGAAGTCCTCGGTGCCCGGATAAGTTGCCTTGCCGTTACCTTCCCAGCGACCGATCATCCATGCAATCGGCGTCAATTCAGGGTGCAAGTCGTCTGGGAGCTGGAAGGACATGCTCAGCCATCTGAACGGCTGGTTGTGGAGTGCGTTATGAGCATGATCAGCAAGATCAGCAGCAGCAGGCCTAAGGCGGCGACACCGCCGATCAGCAGTGCAGCGAAGGTGGCAGACACCGACATGGCTCGGAGTCTAATCGGCCGGCGCATCATCACCTTGGACCTCGGCCAGCGTGCGTTCCATGATCGTGCAGGCTGTGACATAGGTGCGTCCTCCGGCCACTGGCCAGCTGTCGAGCGTCGCTCCCGCATCGGAATAGCCCAAGCGCTCATAAAGCACCCTGGCTCGGGGATTGTCGTGCTCAACCAGCATCCTGGCCAGCGGCCGGCCCTGGTCGATGATCTTCCGCTCCAGCGCCGCAATCAGCTGCGCTCCGGCACCAAGGGACTGAAACCGCTCATGCACCGCCAGCATCCAGATACTCCCGGCGTCGTCCGACAGCCGAAAGTCGACAGCACCCATGGCGATCAGTCTGTCGTTGGGGAGATAACCGACCAGCAGCGCGACCTCTCCGACGTACGACGCCTCTAACGCCTCCGCAACCGCGCGGATGTGCTCCGGCCCTCCGGACCAGACCAGATCGCTCAGATCGGCCGGTTCAAGATCACGAAAGCTAAGCGTCAACTCCATGGCCCACCACTGTCCCAGGTTACGGTGAGAAACATGCCTCGCTACATCATTCTCGGCGCAGGAGCGGTCGGCGGTGCCATAGGCGGTCGACTCGGGTTGGCCGACCGTGACGCTGTGCTGGTGGCCCGCGGTGATCATCTGGCAGCACTCAGGCAGCGTGGTCTGCGGCTGCGCACCCCTGATGAGGACGTCACCCAGCGCCTGCCAGCAATCGCCGGCCCGGAGGAGATCGACGTTGACGCCGACGACATTCTCATCTTGACAACGAAAACTCACCATGCAGACGACATCCTGGTCCGCTGGGCCGACACTCCGGTGCACCAGAACGGCGAGGTGATTGGGACGGCGGGTGAGCACCTGCAGATCTTCATTGCCCTCAATGGAGTGGCTGCCGAGACCTTCGCACATCGCTACTTTCGACGGGTGTTCGGTGTGTGTGTGTGGATGCCGGTTGTTCATCTGGTGCCGGGTGAAGTGATCATTCGAAGTACACCACGATCGGGAATGCTCCACATTGGACGAGTGCCCAAGACCATAAAAGATGATGATCAAGCCTTGAAGCATGTTGCGGCCGATCTTGTCGCCGCCAACTTCGACGTACCCCTCCCCGACGATGTGATGGCCTGGAAATATCGCAAGTTGATCAGCAACATCGGCAATGTGTTCCAGGCCTTGGTGGGCCACAGCGGGGATTGGCGACCGCTGCTTGCCGAGGCTGAGGCCGAGGGCCGCCAGGTACTCGACACCGCGGGGATCGAATACATCAGTGAAGCCGAGGAAACAGCTGCTCGAGCCGCCGGTTTCACGATGAAGCCGGTGCCCGGCGTCTCCTCCTCAACCGGTGGCTCGACCTGGCAATCGTTGCACCGAGGCACCGGAAACATCGAGACGGACTATCTGAACGGCGAAATAGTGATGATCGCCCACCAGATCGGAATCGAGGCGCCGATCAATGAGCGGCTTGCGATCCTCGCCCGCCGAGCGGCTGCCACCGGATCCAAACCTGGCGAGATGAGCGCCGATCAGCTGGCTAAACTCCTGGGCCGGTCGGGCGCCAACTGATGCTGGGAAGTCGCTAATAGACCAGGGCTTGAACATTGTCAGCCAGAGCCGCTTCGACGAAGCTGGCAGCACCTTGGATCCTCGCCGACTGAACTAGATCATCCACGACCAGCTCGCGCCGCGCCGCGCATTGGGTGCACACCGTGATGGTGCCGCCCAGCCGAACGGTCTCGATCAATTCGGCGACTGGAGTGGCGTACGGCAGCTCCAGATCGGGCTGCCGCCCGGCCACCGCGAACCACACGGCATCGCCGGTCAACCACACCGATACGACGGCTCCGGCCGCAACGCCCATAGCCGCGACAGTCCACGCTTGGTTCGCTCGCTCAGCCGCTTCGGCGCCACAGGTGATCTTGATCAGCAGTGAGCGCTCAGTTATCGCGGTGGACATGGCCACCCATTGTGGCAGAAGGTACCGCTGTGCTGATCAGGAGATTTGCGGGCTCGGCGCCTTGGGAGGCCAGCTACGGTTACTCCCGCGTGGTGCTGGCCGGAGACTGGGCAATCACGGCTGGCACTACGGCGACCGGTTCGGATGGCGTGCTGCATCCCGATGACGCGTACCAGCAGACAATCGCAGCCTTCATGATCGCGCTCGACGCTCTGCAGGCGGCAGGCGTGGCTGCGGATCGAGTAGTAAGAACACGTATGTATGTCACCGACATCAGCTGTCAAGCAGATGTCGGGCGGGCACACCACGAGCTGTTCGGAGATATTCGGCCGGTGGCAACAATGGTCGAGGTCGGCCGCCTTGCCGATCCTTCACATCTTGTCGAAGTAGAGGTCGAGGCCTATATCGGGACGCAGACATCCCGGAGATGAAAGACTGACAGCCGTGATCGATTTGCTGGTCCGTCCATCATGCGCCTGGTGATTCAGCGCGTTACCGCAGCGAGCGTCGAGGTGGACGGTGAAGTTGTCGGTGCCATCGACAGGTCAGGCTTATTGATCTTGGTAGGCATCACTCACGATGATCAGCCTGCGACCGCGGACCTGCTGGCTGAAAAGGTCTGGACGCTTCGCATCCTCGATGGCGAGCGATCTTGTCAGGACGAGAACGCGCCGATCCTCGTAGTCAGTCAGTTCACCCTCTATGCAGATACCCGCAAGGGTCGCCGACCGTCGTGGAGCGCCGCCGCACCACGAGCGGTCAGCGAACCCTTGATAGAAGCGTTCGTCTCCTCGTTACGTGGCCGGGGTGCAGAGGTTGCGACCGGCGTCTTCGGCGCTCAGATGAAGGTCACCTTGACCAATGATGGCCCAGTGACTCTGATCTTGGACTCGGCGGGTTAGCCGGATTGCGCCCCTCGACAAGCTCAGGGCGCAATCCCGCGACAGAGCTTCAGATGGCCTCGACGTCGACGTCAATCTCAGCGACGCGGCCGCGGGCGGCCACGACCTGGCGATCCAGCTTGGCCCCGGGCACCAGCGTGCGCAGAGTCCAATTGCCGTCAACGGCAAAGAAGCGGAAATGGCCAGTCGCTGACGTCGGCACTTCCGCGGTGAACTCACCGCCTGAGTCGAGCAAACGAACGTACGCTCCGGCGACTGGATTGCCGCCGCGCAGCACGCGCCCCTGAATCACAGCCTCTTTGGTGACGTCCACGTCGGCCAGACTGAGGCCACCCTTTGTTGCTGCGCACATGCTGTTCTCCTTAGAACTAACGCGGAAATCGCGTTAAATGATCAGGCCCTGAACCTGTTAGGCCCTGACTCTCAGACATTGCCCGGTTCGTCACCGACGGCCACGGGAACGCCAACCAGCGAGCCGTACTCCGTCCAGGAACCGTCGTAGTTCTTTACGTTGTTCTGACCGAGGATCTGGTGCAGCACGAACCAGGTGTGCGCACTGCGCTCCCCGATCCGGCAGTAGGCAATGATGTCCTTCTCCCAGCTGAGGCCCGCGTCGCTGTAAAGCTCCTTGAGCTCCTCATCTGACTTGAAGGTGCCATCGTCGTTTGCGGCCTTGCTCCACGGCACGTTCACCGCAGTCGGAATGTGACCACCGCGCTGCGCCTGCTCCTGCGGCAGGTGGGCAGGGGCAAGCAACCGACCGGCGTACTCGTCGGGGCTGCGAACATCGACCAGACTCTTGGTGCCAATGGCGGCAACTACCTCGTCGCGGAAGGCGCGGATGTCGAGATTGGGCTCGGTGGCGGTGTAGCTAGTTGCCGGTCGGGTGACCGTTTCGGTGCTCAGCTCTCGTGCGTCGAGCTCCCACTTCTTGCGACCACCATCGAGCAGTAGGGCGTTTTCATGCCCGTACAGCTTGAAATACCAGTACGCGTACGCGGCGAACCAGTTGTTGTTGCCTCCGTAAAGCACGATGGTGTCGTCGTTGCTGATGCCGCGCTCGGACAACAGCTTCTCGAACTGCTCCTTGTTGATGAAGTCCCGGCGGACGGGATCCTGCAGGTCCTTCTTCCAGTCGAGTTTGATCGCGCCTGGGATGTGACCACCGTCGTAAGCGGTGGTGTCCTCGTCGACCTCGACCAGAACGATGTTCTCGTCGCCTGCGTGCTCGGCGACCCAGTCAGCATCGACGAGTACTTTTTGCCTGCTCATGTTGTGTCTTTCTCCTGATTGGTGTGTGGCTCTACAGCCGAGAGTTAGTACGGATGACCGTACGGGGAAGGCGGGAGGAGGGCTGGGCGACTACGAGCCCTTT